>Ga0268298_10000282_pt1 | contig 66740 bp, 60 predicted proteins | sample WWTPWeurt_MetaG_FD_194462 | JGI IMG/M metagenome (GOLD analysis project Ga0268298, IMG submission 194462) | Activated sludge microbial communities from WWTP in Nijmegen, Gelderland, Netherland - WWTP Weurt | ecosystem: Engineered > WWTP > Aerobic digester > Activated sludge | place...
CTGGTGGTCGACTACGGCTGGCTGACCGTGATCGCGGCGCCGCTGTTCTGGGTGCTGTCCTGGTTCCACAACCTGACTGGCAACTGGGGCTGGGCGATCATCCTGGTCACCGTCGCGATCAAGGCGATCTTCTTCCCGCTGTCGGCGGCGAGCTACAAGTCGATGGCCAAGATGCGCGTGCTCGGCCCCCGCCTGCAGCGCATGAAGGAGATGTACGGCAACGACAAGGCCAAGATGCAGCAGGAGATGATGAATCTCTACCGCACCGAGAAGATCAACCCGCTCGGCGGCTGCCTGCCGATCCTGGTGCAGATCCCGGTGTTCATCGCCCTGTACTGGGTGCTGCTCGGCAGCGTCGAGATGCGCCACGCGCCGTGGCTGGGCTGGATCCAGGACCTCTCGGCCAAGGACCCCTACTTCATCCTGCCGATCATCATGGGCGTGTCCATGCTCGTGCAGATGAAGCTCAACCCGACGCCGCCGGATCCGATCCAGGCCAAGGTCATGATGGCGATGCCGATCATCTTCACCTTCATGTTCCTGTGGTTCCCGTCCGGCCTGGTGCTGTACTGGGTGGTGAACAACTGCCTGTCGATCGCCCAGCAGTGGCAGATCACACGGATGATCGAAAGTGGAAAGTCGGCCGGCAAGCCCGCCTGACACGATTGCCGCGATCGCGACGGCACCGGGCCGCGGCGGCATCGGTGTCGTCCGCGTCTCGGGTGCCGGTCTCGGCGCCTTCGCGCTCGCGCTGTGCGGCCGTACGCCGCAGCCGCGCATCGCGCACTTCACCCGCTTCCTCGACGAGCACGAGCGGCCGATCGACGAGGGGATCCTGCTCTACTTCGCCGCGCCGGCGTCCTTCACGGGCGAGGACGTGCTCGAGCTGCAGGGCCACGGCGGCCCCGTGGTCATGCAGATGCTGCTCGAGCGCTGCCTGCAACTCGGCGCCCGCCTGGCCGAGCCCGGCGAATTCACTCGTCGCGCCTTTCTCAACGGCAAGCTCGATCTCGCTCAGGCCGAGGGTGTCGCCGACCTGATCGAGGCCTCCACTGCGGCGGCTGCGCGCTCGGCGGTGCGCTCGCTGTCCGGACAGTTCTCCGAGGAAGTCCATCGCATCGTCGACGCGCTCATCGACCTGCGCATGTTGGTCGAAGCAACGCTGGATTTTCCCGAGGAAGAGATCGACTTCCTCGAGCGTGCGCGCGCGATGCCGCGGCTCGAATCCATCCGTGAGGCGCTCGAGGGCGTGCTCGACCGTGCGCGCCAGGGGGCGCTGCTGCGCAGCGGGCTCGACGTGGTTCTCGTGGGTGCGCCCAACGTCGGCAAGTCCAGCCTGCTCAACCAGCTCGCCGGCGAGGAGCGCGCGATCGTCACCGACATCGCCGGAACGACTCGCGACGCGCTGCGCGAGACGATCCAGGTCGAGGGTATCCCGCTCCACATCATCGACACCGCCGGCCTGCGCGAGACCGAGGACCGGGTCGAGCGCATCGGCATCGAGCGCACCTGGCGCGAGATCGCGCGCGCCGACGTGATCCTGCATCTGGTCGAGGCGGGCGTGGCGGCCGAGGGCGACCTCGACGAGCGCCTGCCGCAAGGTGTAGAGCGCATCATGGTGGCGAACAAGATCGACCTCGCAGGATTGCCCGCGGGCCGCGTGGAGGCGGGCGGACGGGTTCGCCTGCAGGTGTCGGCGCGAAGCGGTGAGGGTGTCGAGCTGGTGCGCCAGGAGCTGTTGCGGATCGCCGGCTGGCATGCGCACGGCGAGGATGTGATTCTTGCGCGCGAGCGTCATCTGCTCGCGCTGCGCGAGGCGCTCCGCCATGTGGAGGCTGCAGGCACGCAACTCGGTGCGCTCGAACTCTTTGCCGAGGAGCTGCGCCTCGCGCAGGAGGAACTCGGCACGATCACCGGCGAGTTCAGCGCCGACGACCTGCTCGGGGTGATCTTCGCCCGCTTCTGCATCGGAAAGTAAGTGGGCTGACCGTCGGTCGGTCGGTTGGCGCAGCGGAAGTCGCAAACAGAGGCGCGCCGACAGTCGACGGTCATGCCGGGATCCGGTGTCGCGTGCGCGCCGTCCCGCCGTCGCGTCAAACCGTCGCGATCCTCCTCGGCAGTCTCTCTGTTCCACGTGAAACACCCCTCCCATGGAAACCGAATTCCTCTTCCTCGTCCTCGGCGTCGCTGCGCTGTTTGCCGGCTTCGTGGACTCCATCGTGGGCGGTGGCGGCTTGATCCAGTTGCCCGCACTTTTTGCGGCCTTTCCGACGAGCGCGCCTGCGACGCTCTTCGGTACCAACAAGCTCGCGAGCATCGTCGGCACGACCAGTGCCGCCGTCCAGTACAGCCGACAGGTCGAGATTCCGTGGCGCGTCGCGGCGCCGGGTGCCCTGGCTGCGCTTGTCGGGTCGTGGTACGGAGCCAAGGCGGTGGCTTACCTGGATCCCGCGATCTTGCGTCCGTTGATTCTGGCACTGCTGGTGTTGGTGGCCGTGTACACCTTCCTGCGCAAGGATCTCGGCGCGGTCTCGCGCGAGCCGGAGCACGGGGCGCGTTCGGTCGCGATCGGGCTCGGCGTGGGTGGAGTGATCGGGTTCTACGATGGCTTCTTCGGGCCTGGAACCGGGAGCTTCCTGATCTTCCTTTTCATCCGCTTGCTGGGGATGGACTTTCTCCGCGCATCGGTTTCGGCCAAGATCGTGAATGTGGCGACCAACCTCGCGGCGATCAGTTTCTTTGTCGGCAATGTGGAGCTGATGTGGAAGCTGGCGGCGCTCATGGCGGTGTGCAATCTGAGCGGCTCGATCCTCGGTTCCCGGATGGCGCTGAGGCACGGTACGGGTTTTGTGCGAAAGATGTTCCTTGCAGTGGTGGCGGTGCTGATCCTTCGCCTTGCCTACGATACCTTCCTGCGCTGACGGGCTGTTTCACGTGGAACAGCCGCGCGTGCGGATGCACCTCGTGTTTGGATGGAAGGATGGCTTGACGCCGCCGGGGTGGCCGGCGGGCGGTGGTCGTGGCTGCCTGAAATCGAAAGCTGTGGAGTGCAGAAGATCATGAGCGGAGCGTCCTGGTTTGCCGATCTGCCGAAGGATGTCCTCGCCGAGCTCCTCGGCGAGGATGCCGGCTACTTTCTCCGTGGTGCGCGCCTGCTCGAGTCCGGTCGCTCCGAGTGGCAAGACTACGAGGTCTGGGAAACGCCGCGCTTCGGCAAGCTCTTTCGCCTCGATGGCTGTTTCATGACGTCCGAGCGCGACGAGTTCCACTACCATGAGAACCTGATCCACGTCCCCGGGGTTGCCCATCCCGGCCTGCGCCGGGCGCTGCTCATCGGGGGAGGGGATGGCGGTTCGGCCGAAGAGCTGCTCAAGTATCCGGGCATCGAGCGTATCGTGATCGCCGAGCTCGACGCGAAGGTGGTCGACATCGCCCGGCGCTACCTCGATGCCGTGCATCATGGCGCCCTCGACGATCCCCGCGTGGAGATCCGCATCGGGGACGGGATGGTCCATGTGTGCGAGCATGCTCCCGCCACGGGCGAGCGCTACGACCTGATCGTGCTCGATCTGACCGACCCGATCGGGCCGGCGGAAGCGCTCTACACCGCCGACTTCTTCGCAGCCTGCAAGGCCCTGCTGGCCGAGGGCGGGGCGCTGACGCTGCATATCGGTACGCCGGTATTCCAGCCCGAGGGTGTGCGAGAGTTGCTCGCCCGCCTGCGTCGGGTGTTTGCGCGGGTGCGGCCGTACTTCCTCTACATTCCGCTCTATGGGAGCCTCTGGGGCATGGCCTGCGCGTCCGATACGCTCGACCCGGCTGCGCTCGACGCGAACGAGGTGGACCGCCGTCTTGCCGAGCGCGCCATCCGCGAACTGCAGCACTTCAATGGTGCGGTACACTGTGCGCAGTTCGCCCTGCCCAATCATCTGCGTGCCTTGCTGGCCTGAGCCAGTGCCGCTTCTTCGGCCGTTCTCCAGACCTTGACCCCAGCCCACCCCAAAGACCGACGGTCCGCCCTGCCGGCCGCCGGCTCGCCCCGCTCCCGCACAGCCGGTGTGCGTGGTGCCCCACGCCGTGCTCCGGAACAGCCCATCGACAGCCTCGGCTACGCGCTCGCACGGGCAACCGAACTGGTCGCCGGCGTGATCGACGGCGCCAACCTGACCGATGCCTTCGAGCGCATGCAGGCCGGGCATCCGGAATGGCCGGAAGGCACGCGTGGCGCCGTGCGCGACCTCGCCTGGTCGACCTTGCGCGAGTTCGGGCGCGGTGATGCGATCCTTTCCCGCCTGCTGCATAGTCCTCCTCCGGTGGAGATTCGGGCGCTTCTGCTGGTTGCCCTGCAGCGCCTGACGCAGCGCCCCGAGCAAGCCCACACGGTGGTCGATCAGGCTGTGGGCGCCACGGCCGTGGCGATGCCCGGCCTGCGCAACCTGGTCAACGGTGTGCTGCGCAATGCGCTGCGTCGGCAGCTGGAGTGGCAAGGCTGGATCGAGGCCGAGCCCGAGGCGCGTCATGCCTTTCCGGCCTGGTGGGTGGAGCGTGTGCGCAGCGCGCATCCTCAGGCCTGGCAGGATCTGCTCGCGGCCGGCAATACGCGTCCCCCCATGGCCTTGCGGGTCAATCCGCGCCGTGCCACGTTGGCCGAGGTCGAGGCGGAGCTTGCCGCAGCCGGGCTGGAGTTCCGGCGACTCGACAACGACGCGCTGGTGCTCGCGCGTCCGCTGGCGGTCGCACGCCTGCCCGGGTACGCCGAAGGGCGCTTGTCGGTGCAGGACGCGGGGGCACAGTGGGCGGCGCAACTGCTCGATGCTCGAGCCGGCGAGCGTGTGCTCGACGCCTGCGCAGCCCCCGGCGGCAAGACTGCACACATCCTCGAGAGGGCCGATGCGGACCTGCTCGCGCTGGAGCTTGATCCGCTGCGGGCGGGTCGGGTGGCGCGCAACCTCGACCGCCTCGGCCTGCGCGCGGAGCTGAAGGTCGCCGACTGCCGCCGCCTGGCAGCGTGGTGGGATGGTCGTCCCTTCGACCGCATCCTGGCCGATGTGCCGTGCTCGGCCTCCGGCGTGGTGCGCCGACATCCGGACATCAAATGGTTGCGCCGGGACAGCGATATCGCCAACTTTGCCGCACAGCAGGCGGAAATCCTGGAGGCACTTTGGCGCACGCTCGCCCCGGGTGGCACAATGCTCTACGTCACCTGCTCGGTGTTCGACGAGGAAAACGCCGGCCAGGTCGCCCGCTTCTGCGTCCGCCATGCCGACGCGGAGCGACTCCCGATTCGCGGATCTTCCGACCTGCAGCTGCTGCCTTGTGCCGACCATGACGGCTTCTATTACGCGCTCCTCCGCAAGCGGCCCTGAGCGCGCCGTTCGCTTCGCCGTGGCCGCGCTGCTCTTGTTGTGGGCGCTGAGCGTACGCGCGGAGAGCGTCATCCGCAGCGCCGAGATCGTGCCCGGTGACGGCGGTTATGTCCTCAACGCGGATATCGCGATCGATCTCAATCCCCGCCTGATCGACGTGGTCACGCGCGGCGTCTCGCTTTACTTCACCACCGAGGTGCTGATCGAGCGCCCGCGCTGGTACTGGCTCAACGAGACGGTGGCGCGCCGTAGCCTGGACTACCGGCTCTATTACCACGCGATCACGCGCAGCTTCCGGCTCTCGGTCGGCAATCTGCACCAGAACTTCGACGAACTCGACGAGGCGCTGCGCACCATGCAGCGCGTGCGCAACTGGCTTGTCGCGGAGACCGGCGTCCTCCAGTCCGGGGTCTCGCACGAGGTTTCCCTTCGCTTCCGGCTCGACACCAGCCAGCTTCCCAAACCCTTTCAGGTCACCGCGATCGGCAGCAACGACTGGAACGTCGAGACCGAGTGGGTGCGCTGGACCTTCCTGCCGGGGGCGCCGGGGTTCCGATGAAGCGCGTCCTGCTCGCCGTCGCCGCAGCGCTGTCGGGGATCTCGTTGTTCCTGCTCACCTCGGCGAGTTCGAACACCACCCTGTTCGCGACCAGCTATCCTTGGTTGCTCGCGCTCAACGGCGGCATGGCCGTGGTCCTCGCCGCGCTCGTCGGCATGCAGCTGCATCGCCTGCTGCGCGAGCACCGCGAGGGGCAGTTCGGTTCCCGTCTCAAGATGCGCCTGGTGCTGATGTTCGCGCTGATGGGCGTGGTGCCGGGGCTGGTGATCTACGGCGTGTCCCTGCAGTTCGTGGTGCGCAGCATCGAATCCTGGTTCGACGTGCGGGTCGATTCGGCGCTCGAAGGCGGGATCGCGCTCGGCCAGAACGCGCTCGATTACCTGGTGAGCCAGGTGCGAGACAAGGCGGACGACATGGTGCTGGAGCTCGAGGGGGCCGGGCAGGGCGCGGGTACCCGGCTGAATCGGCTGCGCGAGCAGGCCGGGATCGCGAGCGCCACCATCCTTGCCCCCGCGGGCCAGGTGCTCGCCACCGCGGCCGAGTCGGGGCGGACGCTGCTTCCCGAGCTTCCGGGCACGGCCGAACTGCGACAGGCCCGTCAGAGCCGCCATTTTCATTCTGTGATCGCCGAACCCGACGGTCGCCTGGTGATCCGCGTGCTGACGCCGATCCCGGTGCGCACGCTGGCGGGCGAGTCCAATCTGCTGATGCTGCAGCAGCCGGTCCCCGAATCCTTCGGTCGCAATGCCGAGGCGGTCCAGGAGGCATACCGCGAGTACCAGCAGCTGACGCTCGGACGCAGCGGGCTCAAGCGCATCTACACGGTCACCTTGAGCCTGACCCTGCTGCTCGCGCTGCTTGGCGCGCTCGCGGTCGCGGTGCTGATCGCGCGTCGATTGGCGCAACCGCTGCTGATCCTGGCCGAGGGCACGCAGGCGGTGGCGCAGGGCGATTTCAGCCCGCGCCAGGCCTTGCCGGCGAACGACGAACTCGGCGTGCTGACGCAGTCCTTCAACCGCATGACGCGCCAGCTGCAGGAGGCGCGCGCGGCGGCCGACCGCAATCGCGCCGAGGTCGAGGCTGCGCGCGCCTACCTGGAGTCGGTGCTGGCGAATCTGTCCACCGGCGTCCTCGCCTTCTCGGCCGACGGTCACCTGCGCGCCGCCAACCATGGTGCGCTGCAAATCCTCGAGGATGATCTGGGCGGATTCGAGGACATCCCGCTCGAGGCCTGGCCACGCCAGGCCGAGCTCGGCCACATGCTGCGCGAGGGCTTCACCGCCAACACGGGAGACTGGCAGAAGCAGATGGAGTTGCCGGTCAGGGACCGCCCGCCGCGCACCCTGCTGATCCGCGGCTCGCGCCTGCCCGAGAGCACGGGGGGAGGCTTGGTGGTGGTGTTCGACGACATCTCCAGCCTGATCGCCGCGCAGCGTACGGCGGCGTGGGGCGAGGTCGCGCGCCGGCTCGCGCACGAGATCAAGAACCCGCTGACGCCGATCCAGCTTTCGGCCGAGCGTCTCTCCTTCAAGCTCGCCGATCGCCTCGACGACAACGGGCGTGAGATGCTCGAGCGCGCAACCACCACCATCGTGAATCAGGTCGAGGCGATGAAGAACCTGGTCAACGCCTTCAGGGACTACGCGCGGCTGCCGGCGCCCCAGCTCGCGCCGCTCGACCTCAACGCGCTGATCCGCGAGGTGCTCCACCTGTACGAGAGTGCCGCGGTACAGATCCGCACCGAGCTGGGGGGCGCGCTGCCTCCGGTGCAGGGCGATCCGACGCAGATCCGGCAGGTGATCCACAACATGCTGCAAAATGCGCAGGACGCGCTTGGCGCGCAGGAGGACGCGGAGATCTCGGTGATCACCCGTCGTGACGGCGAGAGCGCGCTGCTGCTGTGTCGCGACAATGGCCCGGGTTTTCCGCCCGAAGTCCTGGCGCGCGCCTTCGAGCCCTATTTCACCACCAAGTCGCGCGGGACCGGCCTGGGCTTGGCGATGGTCAAGAAGATCGTCGACGAGCATGGCGGCGAGGTCCGCCTCAGCAACCGCGAGGGCGGTGGCGCCGAAGTGCGCATCCGCCTGCGGCTGGCCGAAAACAAGGAAGCATGACGAAGAAAAATGGCAAAGATTCTGATCGTTGACGACGAAATCGGCATCCGCGAACTGCTCTCGGAGATCCTCCGCGACGAGGGGCACGACATCCTGCTCGCCGAGAATGCCACCGCCGCGCGCGCAGCACGCAACGCAGTGCGTCCGGACATGGTGTTGCTCGACATCTGGATGCCCGACACCGACGGCATCACCCTGCTCAAGGAATGGGCGGCCAATGGCCAGCTCAACATGCCGGTGGTGATGATGTCGGGGCACGGCACCATCGACACCGCGGTCGAGGCCACCCGCATCGGCGCGATCGACTATCTGGAAAAGCCGATCGCGCTGCAGAAGCTGCTCGCCGCGGTCAAGCGCGGGCTGCAGCGTCCGCAGGCGCCCGGCGTGCAGTCGGCGCCGACGCTTGCCGCCTTCCATCGCTCCGTGCCCTTGCGCGAGCTGCGCCGCCGGCTCGAGCAGATCGCCGGCAGTTCTCGCGTGCTGCTGCTGCGCGTCGGCGCGGGGTCGCTCGCCGAACTGGTCGCACGCAGCGTGCAACCAGCCAACGCCCCCTGGCTCGACCTCGCCGCCGTCACCGCGCCGCTCGACATCACCCAGTTGCAGTCCACCCAGGGCGGCGTGGTGTTCGTCGGCGAGCTGGCCCGCCTGTCGCGCGCGCAGCAAAAGAACCTCGCCTTCGCGCTCGACCGCCTCGAGCGCTACGACTTGCGCCTCGTCGTCGCCACCGACCGCAGTCTCGAGGCCCTGGTCGGCGAGGGCTGGGAGGAGGGGCTGCTCGCGCGCCTGTTCGAGGTGAGCCTCGCGCCGCCCTCGATCGCCGATGTCCGCGAGGACCTGCCCGAGCTCGCCAGCCAGATGCTGCTGCATCTGGTGGAGGCGGGCGAAGTGCCGCTGCGGCGCTTTTCCACCGCCGCGCTCAACCAGCTGCGCAACCTGCCGTGGCCGGGGGGCTACCCCGAGTTGCGCGCCGCGGTGAAGTCGCTCGCGCTCGGCACGCTGGAGGAGGAGATCGGCGCCGGCGAAGTGCGTCGCCTGCTGCCACCGGATCTGGGCGCCGGCGCCTGCGGCGTGTCGCTCGACCAGCCGCTGCGAGAGGCGCGCGAGGTCTTCGAGCGCATGTACTTCGAACACCATCTGCGCCTCGAGGGCGGCAACATGACCCGCCTGGCGGAGAAGACCGGCCTGGAGCGCACCCACCTCTACCGCAAGCTCAAGCAACTCGGCCTGCAGGCCGGGCGCCGGCACGAGGAGTCCTGAAGCCTGCGCGCGCTCCTGCCGCTGCGCCACGGCTCGGCAGGATCCGGCGGTTGCTGCGGCGCAACGTCTGCGTTTGCCGGGCCGGGTGGGGGGCGTAGAATCTGCGCCTTGGACACTTCCGGATACAACGTTGAAGATCATCATTCTGGGTGCAGGCCAGGTCGGCGCCTCGGTGGCCGAGAACCTCGTCTCCGAAGCGAACGACATCACCCTGGTCGACACCAGCGAGGAGTATCTCGGCGCGCTGCGCGAGCGCCTCGAGATCCGCACCGTGTGCGGCAACGGCGCCTCGCCGCGAGTGCTGCGCGAGGCCGGCGCGGACGATGCCGACCTGCTCATCGCGGTGACCCAGTCCGACCAGACCAACCTGTGCGCCTGCCGCATCGCCAAGGCGCTGTTCAACCTGCCGACGCGGATCGCGCGCTTGCGCTCGACCGACTACGTCGACCATCCCGAACTGCTCGACGACGACAACTTCGCGGTGGATTTCTCCATCTGTCCCGAGCAGGTCGTCACCGACTACATCAAGCGCCTGATCGCCTTCCCCGAGGCCCTGCAGGTGCTCGAGTTCGCCGACGGCGTGGTGAGCCTGATCGGCGTGCGCGCCTTCGAGGGTGGGCCGCTGGTCGGCCATCCGCTCAAGGCGCTGCGCTTCCACCTGCCCAACGTCGAGGTCCGCATCGCCGCGATCTATCGCAACGGCGAGCCGATCATGCCGGAGGGCGACACCATCATCCTGCCCGGCGACGAGGTGTTCTGCCTCGCCGCCACGGTGCACATCCGCCAGGTGATGCGCGAGCTGCGCCGCTCCGACCGGCCGATGCGGCGGATCATGATCGCCGGCGGCGGCAACATCGGCTTCCGGCTCGCGCAGTCGATCGAGGAGAACCACCACGTCAAGATCCTCGAGCTCAATCGCACCCGCGCCGAGATGCTCGCCTCGCATCTGTCGAATGCGCTCGTGCTGCGCGGCGACTCCACCGACGAGAAGCTGCTCGAGACCGAGGGCATCGACGAGACCGACCTGTTCGTCGCGCTCACCAACGACGAGGAAGACAACATCATGTCCGCCTCGCTCGCCAAGCGCATGGGCGCGCGCCGCACGCTCGCGCTCATCAACCGCAAGAGCTATGTCGACCTGGTGCAGGGCGGACCGATCGACATTGCGATCTCGCCCGCGCACACCTCGATCGGGACGTTGCTTGCCCACGTGCGCCGCGGCGACGTGGTCGCGGTGCACAGCCTGCGCCGCGGCGCCGCCGAGGCCCTGGAGATCATCGCCCACGGCAGCAGCAAGGACTCCAAGGTGGTCGGGCGCCCGATCGAGCAGATCGCCCTGCCGCGTGGCGCGAGCATCGGCGCGGTGGTGCGCGACGAGAAGAACGAGGAGGGCAGGGTGGTCCGCCGCGAGGTGATCATCCCGCACCACGACACGGTGATCCGCGAGGATGACCACGTGATCGTGTTCTGCACCAACAAGAAGCTGGTGCAGAAGGTCGAGAAGCTGTTCCAGGTCGGCTTCCACTTCCTCTGACATGTCGTCCGACGCCCGCGCCCGCGCGTACTACCCCGCGCTCAACGCCCTCGGCCTGATCATCATGATCTTCGGGCTGCTGATGGGCTTCCCGCTCGTCGTGTCGGCCGTGCTGGGCGACGGCGCGACCCTGGCCTACGACCAGGGCCTGTTCGTCACCTTCGTCGCCGGCCTGCTGCTGTGGGCGGCGACGCGCAGCAAGCGGCGCGATCTGCGGGTGCATGACGGTTTCCTGCTGGTGGCGGCGACCTGGGTGGTGCTGCCGCTCTTCGGCGCGCTGCCGCTGTTGGCCTACATCCCCGATCTCGGCTTCACCGACGCCTACTTCGAGGCGGTCTCCGGACTCACCGCGACCGGCGCCACGGTGCTCACCGGGCTCGAGCACCTGCCGATCTCGATCAACCTGTGGCGCACCTTCATGCACTGGGTCGGCGGCATGGGGGTGATCGTGCTCGTGGTGGCGATATTGCCGCTGCTCGGCATCGGTGGTCGTCAGCTCTACAAGGCCGAGGTGCCGACGCCGATGAAGGACTCCAGCCTGACCCCGCGCATCGCCGAGACGGCGAAGGGGCTGTGGCTGACCTACGTGTTGCTGACCATCGCCTGCGGATTCAGCCTGTGGTGGGCAGGGTTGGCGCCCTGGGATGCGGTGATCCACGCGTTCTCCGTCGCCGGCCTGGGCGGCTTCTCCAACCGCGACGCCTCGCTCGGGCATTTCGACAGCGTCGGGGTGGAGCTGGTCACCGCCGGCTTCGCGTTGCTCGCCGGACTCAACTACGCGACCCACTATCTCGCGCTGGTCCGGCGCTCGTCGGCGCCTTATCGGCGCGATCCCGAGATCCCCTTCTATTTCGGCGTCCTCGCGCTCTCCACGCTGATGCTCACCGCGTACCTCCTCGCCCAGGGCATCTTCACCGACTTCGGCGAGGCGCTGCGCTACGTCGCCTTCCACGTCGTCTCGATCTCGACCTCGCTCGGGCTCGCCACGCACGACTACACCTTGTGGCCGATGTTCGCGCAGATCTGGATCCTCTTCCTGGGCAGCTTCGTCGCCTGTTCGGGCTCGACCGGCGGCGGCATCAAGATGATGCGGGCGATGATCCTGTACAAGCAGGTCATCCGCGAGATCGTGCGCTCGCTGCATCCGAACGCGGTGCGCCCGGTGCGCATGGGCAGGAACCCGGTGCCCGAGCACATCCTGCACGCCGTGCTCGGCTTCAGCTTCATGTACATGGTCAGCATCGTCAGCCTGACCCTGGTGCTCTCCGCTGCCGGGCTGGAGCTGGTGACGGCGTTCTCGGCGGTCGTGGCCTGCCTCAACAACACCGGCCCGGGGCTCGGCCTGGTGGGGCCGGCGTCCAACTACCAGGGGCTCGACGACCTCCACAAGTGGGTGCTGTGTTTCGCGATGATCCTCGGCCGCCTGGAGATCTTCACCTTCCTGGTGGTGCTCACCCCCACGTTCTGGCGGCGCTGAGCGGCCCTGCCGCGACTGCTTGACCGACGACAAGCCCGTTCGGGGGCCGGACAGGCGATAATCCCGGCTTGTGCATGAACGCCCCGATAGAGGACTCGACGTGAGCCGCCTGAAGAACGACACCTTCCTGCGCGCCCTGCTGCGCCAGCCCACCGAATACACCCCCGTCTGGCTGATGCGCCAGGCCGGGCGCTACCTCCCCGAATATTGCGAGACGCGCAAGCGCGCGGGCAGCTTCCTGCAGCTGTGCAAGAGCCCGGCGATGGCCTGCGAGGTGACCCTGCAGCCGCTCGCGCGCTACGACCTCGACGCCGCGATCCTGTTCTCGGACATCCTCACCGTGCCCGACGCGATGGGCCTCGGCCTGTACTTCGCCGAGGGCGAGGGCCCGCGCTTCGAGCGCCCGCTCAAGGACGAGTGGGAGATCCGCAACCTCAGCGCGCCGGACCCCCACGCCGAGCTGCAGTACGTGATGGATGCGGTCGCCGAGATCCGCCGTGCGCTCGACGGCAGCGTGCCGCTGATCGGTTTCTCGGGCAGCCCGTGGACCCTGGCCTGCTACATGGTCGAGGGCGGCTCCTCCGACGACTACCGCAAGGTCAAGTCGCTGGCCTACAGCCGCCCCGACCTGATGCACCACATCCTCGACGTCACCGCGCAGGCGGTGGTGAAGTACCTCAACGCGCAGATCGAGGCCGGCGCGCAGGCGGTGATGGTGTTCGACTCCTGGGGCGGTGTGCTGTCCGAGGCCGCGTACAAGGAGTTCTCGCTGCCTTACCTGGAACAGGTCGTAGCAGGCCTGATCCGTGAGCGCGACGGCCAGCGCGTGCCCAGCATCGTGTTCACCAAGGGCGGCGGCCTGTGGCTGGAGTCGATCGCCGCGATCGGTTGCGACGCGGTCGGCCTCGACTGGACCATGGACATCGGCCGCGCGCGTCGCCTGGTGGGCGACAAGGTGGCGCTGCAGGGCAACCTCGACCCCAACGTGTTGTTCGCCCCGCCCGAGGCGGTCGCGACGGAGACGCGCCGGGTGCTCGATGCCTTCGGCAACCATCCGGGACACGTCTTCAATCTCGGCCATGGCATCTCGCAGTACACCCCTCCGGAGAGCGTGAGCGTGCTGGTAGACACCGTGCACGCGCACAGCCGGGCGATCCGCGCCGGGGCTTGAGGCGTGCGGGCGGCGGTGCGCTGCAGAACAGGCCTCCGCCGCCATCTGTCAAGCACGAATTCGTGTTTTCCGGGCTTGACTTATGCACATTTCACGGGTTCTGCCCGGGAATGCCGCCCATAACGGGCTTTGCCCGATAGCTTTCATAAGTCATTGAAAATAAAATAGAAAAATTCGCGCAATGTTAAGGCATTGTGACGAAACCCCTTGTGCGGCGCAGGTTTGAGCCCGATTCACCCAGCTTTCCCACAAACTTATCCACAGGTTTTGTGGACAAGCTGGAAGCCTCATTTCCCGCCAGCCACTTGCCCGCCGTTTTCTCGGCCCGCTCTCAGCGAAGTCGTACAAGTCGCTGAAGAGGAACAAGTTTTTCTCCAACCTCCGCCGCTCCATGGCCATCGTCCGCGTCGCCCTGCCGATCCCGCTGCCGCAAGCCTTCGATTACACGGCCGCGGATGCGGGCGTGGGAGACGTCGGGCGCTGCGTGAAGGTGCCGTTCGGGCGCGGTGAACGCACCGGGTTGATCGTCGGTATCGGCGACGAAGCGGGGGTGGAACTCGCACGGATCAAGCCCGTGCTGCACATCCAGCGCGGCGTGCCGGCCTTGCCTGCGGACTGGCTGGAGCTGGTGTCCTTCGTGGCGCGCTATTACCACGCGCCGCTCGGCGAGGTGGTGGCGCTCGCGCTGCCTCCTGGCCTGCGTCGCGCCGACGGCGTCAGTGACGAGGACGAGGATCCGCTGCTTGGCGTCGCCCCGAAGGGCGGCGAGGCGCTTTGCGCGGCGCGGCGGGCGAGCCGGGCGCTCGCGCTGCTGCAGGCGCTCGCTGCGGAGCCGGGGCCGTGGCGGCGCAGCGTGATCCGTGCCCGGGAGGGTGGCGAGGCGGTGGGCGAACTGCTGCGCCGTGGCTGGCTGGAGATCGTGGCCGACCCCGGCGCGCGTCACGAAGCCGGCGCGCAGCCGCTGGCGACGCCGGAGCAGGCCGCCGCGGTGGACGCGATCGTCGGTGCCGGGATGCGTTTCCGGCCCTGGCTGCTGCATGGCGTCACCGGCAGCGGCAAGACCGAGGTCTATCTGCGCCTCGCCGCGCACGCGCTCGCGCAGGGCCGTCAGGTGCTGATGCTGGTCCCGGAGATCGCGTTGACGCCGCAGCTCGAGCAGCGCGTGGCGCAGCGCTTTGCCGCCGCCAACGTGGTCAGCCTGCATTCCGCACTCGCCGACGGTGCGCGTTCGCGCGGCTTCGTGCAGGCACTCAGCGGTCGTGCCGACATCGTGCTCGGCACCCGCCTTGCGGTGTTCGCGCCGCTGCCGCGGCTAGGCCTGATCCTGGTCGACGAGGAGCACGATGCCTCGTACAAGCAGCAGGAGGGCGTGCGCTACTCGGCGCGCGACGTGGCGGTGTGGCGCGGCCGCCAGCGCGACGTGCCGGTGGTGCTCGGCTCGGCGACGCCCTCGCTGGAGAGCTGGTTCCACGCCCGCAGCGAGCGTTATGCGCTGCAGAGGCTGAGCCGGCGTGCGGTCGCCGCCACGCTGCCGGCGGTGCGCTGCATCGACACGCGCAGGACCAAGCTCGACGAAGGCCTGAGCCCGGCGCTGCATGTCGCGATCACGCAGCGCCTGGAGCGCGGCGAGCAGAGCCTGGTCTTCCTCAACCGCCGCGGCTACGCGCCGGTGCTGTCGTGTCCGTCCTGCGGCTGGGTCAGCCGCTGCCCGCATTGCTCGGCCAACCTCGTGGTGCACCTCGCCGATCGCCGCCTGCGCTGCCATCACTGCGGCTGCGACGGTCCGATCCCGCACGCCTGCCCGAGCTGCGGCGACCAGGACATCCAGCCCTTCGGCCGCGGCACCCAGCGTATCGAGGCGCGCCTGGCCGAGCTCTTTCCGCAGGCGCGCGTGCTGCGCGTCGATCGTGACGCGGCGCGCACGCGCAGTCAGTGGGAGAAGCTGCTCGACACCATCGCTGCAGGCGAGGCCGACATCCTGGTTGGCACTCAGATGATGGCGAAGGGCCACGACTTCCCCAAGCTCACCCTGGTCGGGGTGGTGGGGGCGGACGCCTCGCTGCATGCCGCGGACTTTCGCGCCCCCGAGCGCCTGTTCCAGCAGCTGATGCAGGTCGGCGGCCGTGCGGGTCGTGGCGCGTTGCCCGGAGAGGTGCTGATCCAGACCGAATACCCCATGCACCCGCTCTATCTGCACCTGGCGAAGCACGACTTCGACGCCTTCGCCCGCATGGCCCTGCAGGAGCGCCGTGCCGCGGGCTTCCCGCCTTTCACCCACCAGGCCATGCTGCGTGCCGATGCGCCGGCGCTGGAGGATGCCGTCGAGTTCCTGCGCCATGCGCGCCGGCTCGCCGAGGAGCGCGCGCCCGCGGGGCTGCGTCTGTACGACCCGGTGCCGATGCGCATGACCCGGCTCGCCCGCCGCGAACGCGCGCAGCTGCTCGTCGAGGCCGACCACCGCGGTCCGCTGCAGGCCTTCCTCGCGGAGTGGGTCGCGGTGCTCTACCGCCAGCGCACCGCGCGCGAGCTGCGCTGGCAGCTGGACGTGGATCCGCTGGAGGTCTGAGGCAGGGTGATGGTTCGTCAGGGCAGCCAGGCGGGAATGTTCGTCTCGGTCGCCGGCGTCGTGTGCCGACCAGCGGCGTGAGGATCCTGGCGGCTGAATCGCGACTGGCGTCGCTCCTACAGAAAACCGCCGCGCCCCCGCAGGCGCCTGTAGGAGCGACGCCAGTCGCGATTCGCACCGCCGCGCCTTCGCAGGCCCTTGTAGGAGCGACGCCAGTCGCGATTCACACCGTGCCGCGCTGCCCGGGAGAATTCCCGCTCGACGCGCTCAGTTCGACGGCCACAGCCAGGCCGCCCCGCGCACGCCCGAGGCGTCGCCGTGCCGTGCCGGCAACAGGCGCGTGGACACGGTGTCGGAAAACACGTGCGCAGCCCACCGCCGCGGTACGTGCTCGTACAGGCGCGCGATCTGCGACAGGCCGCCGCCGAGCACGATGACCTCGGGGTCGAGCAGGTTGATCACGCCCGCGAGTGCGCGCGCGAGCCGCAGCTCGTAGCGTTCGAGACTGGCCTGAGAGGCGCGCTGGCCCTCGGTGGCCTGGCGGGCGATGGCTGCAGCGTCGAGGGGCTCGCCCCCATGGCGCAGATGATCGGCGGCCAGGCCGGGACCGGACAGGTAGGTTTCGATACAGCCGGCGCGTCCGCAATAGCAGGCGGGCAGGGGGAGGTCGTCGGGCGCGGGCAGCGGCAGCGGGTTGTGGCCCCATTCGCCGGCCACCGCGTTGGCGCCCACCAGCAGTTTCTGGTCGACGACGATGCCGCCGCCCACCCCGGTGCCGAGGATGGCTGCGAACACGGTCCGCGCACCCGCGCCGGCACCGTCGGCGGCCTCGGACATGGCCAGGCAGTTGGCGTCGTTGGCGAGGCGGAGCGGTCGGCGCAGCAGGGCTTCGAGGTCCTGCTGCAGCGGCTGGCCGTTCAGGCAGGTGGAGTTGGCGTTGCGGATGCGGCCGTCGCGCGGCGAAGGCGACCCCGGTGTGCCGACGCCGATGCGGGCGCCCGCGCCGGTGAGGCGCTCGGCCTCCTCGACCAGCGCGGCGATGGCTCGCAGCGTGCCGCCGTAGTCGCCCTGCGGGGTCGGCACCCGGCGGCGCCAGCGCTCGCGACCGTCGGCGTCGAGCACCACGAGCTCGATCTTGGTGCCGCCGAGGTCGATGCCGATGCGGGTCCCCATGCCGTGGCGGGCAGCGTCAGCCGATGCGCTCGACCGCGTCGCGATAACGCTCCACGGCCTCCTCGCGGGTGCCCGCGCTGACGCCGAGGTCGCGCACGAGGCCGTCCTGCAGGCTGTAGCACCAGCCGTGCACGGTGACGCCCTGGCCGCGCTGCCAGGCCTCGCGCAGCACCGAGGTCTGGCACACGTTCACCACCTGGTGCATGGCGTTGAGCTCGCACAGGCGGTCGGCGCGCTCGGCCGGGTCGGTCAAGCGCTCCAGGCGATCGATGTGGCGGTCGCGCACGTCCTGGATGTGGCGCAGCCAGTTGTCGGTGAGGCCGGTCTTGTTGTCGTTCATCGCCGCCTTCACGCCGCCGCAGCCGTAGTGGCCCACGACGAGGATGTGCTTCACGCGCAGGATCTCGACCGCATAGTGGATGACCGAGAGTGCGTTGAGATCGGTATGCACGACGACGTTGGCGATGTTGCGATGCACGAAGACCTCGCCCGGCGCGAGCCCGATCACCTGGTTCGCCGGCACCCGGCTGTCGGAGCAGCCGATCCACAGGTATTCCGGCGACTGCTGCTTGACCAGGCGCGAGAAGAACTCGGGGTCCTCGGAGTGCATGCGTTCCGACCAGTTCTTGTTGTTGGCGAAGAGATGTTCGATCGACTGGGACATGGTGTGTGCGGGCCTGGAGTGCGGTAATGCGTAATTATGTCCGTGCCGGCCGGCGGCGGCCAGCATCGGAGCGCCGTGCTCGCAGCACTGGGGGGATCGTCCCGCCGCCGCGCCGGTCGAATCGTTACAGCGTGTCATGCGCGCTTGAAGCGCCACCGCCCATCCCCAACCTGAATGTTTTCCACCGCGGAGTCCGTCCATGAACCTGAATCCACAGCAAGCCCGTTCCCTCGTCGCGATCTGCCTGCATGCGGCCTTCGCCGACGGTCACCAGGGGGCGGTAGAGCGCGACCATGTGCGCAAGGTCGCCGAATCGCTCGGGCGCGAGGCGGAGATCGACTTCATCGCGCTCTACCAGGACGTCCTGCTCGGCGGGCTCGGCCTGGAGGCGGCGGTGGCCGGGCTGGGCGAGGCGAACCTGCGCCAGCTCGCCTTCGAGCTGGCGGTCGGGGTGTGCGAGGCCGATGGTGGGCTGGATGCGCGCGAGAAGGACTTCCTCGAGCGCCTGTCCGGCTTGCTCGAGCTCTCGCGGCCGGCTGCGGACGCCTTCGTGCGCGAGGCGGAAGCGCTCGGCCAGGCGCCGGCCGACGGGCCGCTCGCCAGCCTTCCCGGCCTGGGCGAGGACGAGCCGGCGGCTGCGCCGTCCGCCGCCGCCGCCCCCGATGCGGCAGCGCTCGACCGGACCATCCTGAATGCGTCGATCCTCAACGGCGCGCTCGAGCTGCTGCCGCAGTCGATGGCCTCGATGGCGATCATCCCGCTGCAGCTGCGCCTGGTGTATCGCATCGGCCAGGCGCATGGGTACGAGCTCGACCGCGGGCATATCAAGGACTTCCTCGCCGCAGCGGGCGTGGGCCTGACCGGTCAGTACGTCGAGCAGTTCGGCCGCCGGCTGATCGGCGGCCTGCTCGGCAAGGTGCTCGGCGGGGCGGGGCGCGCGGTGGGCAGCCAGGCGACCGGCTCGGCCTTCTCCTTCGCGACCACCTGGGCGATCGGCAAGGTCGCGGTGCAGTACTACGGTGGCGGCCGCACGCTCGATGGCGATGCACTGCGCCAGGCCTTCGCAGGCCTGTTCGAGCAGGCCAAGGCGATGCAGGAGCGCTACGCGCCCGAGATCGCGCAGCGTGCGCGCACGCTGGATCTGAAGCGGCTCACGGATGAATTGCGGCGCTGAGCCGGGGAGGGCCGCGCGAGGGCGGTTTCACGTGGAACCGCCCTCGGGAGTGATTGCAAGGCGGGAGATGGCACGCGGAGGCCCCCCGCCGGCCTGCCCGTTTCGAGGCCATGCCTCGGTGCGCGCTGACCCTGCGACGGCGCCACGCCCGACGGATCTGCACTGGCGTGGTTCCCAGGGTCCTTACATAAGACTCCGGAATGTGGAATCCTGTAGCCCCTCTCTCTTTCTCGAGATTTTCATGAAAATCACGCCAGCTCCCCTGCTCACCTTGTCCAACGGTGTCGAGATGCCGCGGCTCGGCCTCGGCACCTGGCCCATGAACGACAGCGAGGCCGCCGAGACGGTCGCTCTCGCGCTCGACATGGGCTATCGACTGATCGACACCGCCGAGAACTACGAGAACGAGCGTGGCGTCGGCGAAGGTATCCGGCGCGCGGGTGTCGCGCGCGGCGAGCTCTTCGTCACCACCAAGTTCAACCGCAAATGGCACAGCGTCGAGGGCGCGCGCCAGGCCTGCGAGGCCAGCCTCGAGCGCCTCGGCCTGGACTACATCGACCTCTTCCTGGTGCATTGGCCCAACCCGGACCAGGGCCGCTACGTGGAGGCCTTCGAAGGCCTGGTGAAGCTGCAGGAGGCCGGCCTCGTGCGCGCGATCGGCACCTCGAACTTCAAGCCCGCCCACCTGCAGCAACTGTTCGATCGCGGGTTGTGCCCGCAGGTGAACCAGATCCACCTCGACCCCTGGCATGCGCGCAGCGACCACATCGAGGTGCACGAGGCGCGCGGCATCGTCACCGAGTCGTGGAGCCCGCTCGGACGCGCCAACGCCATGCTGGCCGACCCGGTGATCCTGGACGTCGCGCGCCGCCACGGCCGCACGCCGGCGCAGGTGATCCTGCGCTGGCACACCCAGCTCGGCTACGTGCCGATCCCGAAGTCGTCCAACCCGACGCGTCTCGCCGAGAACCTCGACGTGTTCGGTTTCGAGCTCTCCGCCGAGGAGCTCGCCGCGATCGGTGCGCTCGACCGCCCCGATCCGGAGATGCTGGATTCGGACGTGTTCGGGCACTGAGGCCGCTGCCGCGGTCGGCGTTCGCGGCTTGCGCCGCTCCTACGAGAACCGGCGCGGCTCCCGCTTCCTGCAGGAGCGGCGCAAGCCGCGAACGCCACCCATCGACCGATCGGCGCCGGCTAGCTGCGCCAGACCCCCAGCTCCGTCAGCTGCCTCGTCGCCGCCTCGGCCCAGCCGCGGTTGGCGGCAGGGCTGGCGGGGCTGGGGTGCAGCACGCGGCCGAACTTCACCCCGGGCAGGCCGGCAAGCGCCTCGCTGGCGCGCTTTTCCGCCCAGTTGCCGATGCCGATCACCCACTCGGGCTGCAGCGCCCCGACCAGGATGCGCAGATGCGCGTCGCAGGCCGCCAGCAGCGGGCGCTGCTCGGCCACCGGCAGCTTGTCGGGGGTGAGGTTGCGGCCACCCTCGAAGAACACCAGCGGGCAGTAGTTGGCGACGAAGTGCTCGGCGAAGAAGGCCTCGGGTGCGCCATAGCGGGCGCGGAACAGGCCCCACAGGCGCTGGCCGCTGACCTCCGAGCGCGCGCAGGCGAAGCCCTCCACCGGCCGTTTCGGGTTGACGATGAGCGGCTGCCCGACCGGGCCCTCCAGCCCCAGCCAGTCGCGCGCGCTGGCGATCTCGCCGAAGGGCACGCCGATCTGCGCCATGCCGAAGGGGCCGGGGTTCATGCCGACGAAGACCACCCGCCGGCGGCCGTCGCCATAGCGCTCGAGGTAGCGTCGGTGCACCTCCCAGGCGTAGTCGAGCGGGTTGTACACGTGGGTCACGGGCGGAGCGAAGGGGAGTGCGTCCACCGCCGCGGAGAGTTCGCGGGCGGCGTCGATCAGGATGCGGGCGGTCATGTCGGGAAGAGCAGCTTGAGCAGGTAGAGGGCGGCCATGCCGGCGCCGATGGTGGCGAGCACGTTGCGCGTGCGCCAGGCCACCAGCACCGCGACCAGCGCCGCCCAGGGGCGCGGGGTGTCGAAGGCGAAAACGACTTCGCCGCCGGCCACGAAGAGGGCACTCGCGGTCAGCGCGGCGAAGCTTGCCGGTGCGATGTGAAGGCACAAGGCATGCAGCCAGCGCGGCAGGCTGCGGCTGGCGAAGAGGCCGATCATCGCGTAGCGGTACAGGTAGGTCAGCAGGCCGACCAGCACCAGCAGCAGGAGCAGGGCTGTCGTGCTCATCGTGCCTGCTCCAGCCGGCGCACCGTCCACGCGCCAGCAGCGAGCCCGAGCACGATCGCCGCCACCAGGCCGAGCTTGTAGGGCAGGGCGGCGAAGGCGAGGGCGCCGAGGCCGGCCACCAGCGCTGCGGCCTGGCCTGCGCGCTCGCGCAGCAGCAGGGTGAGCAAGGCGATGAAGGTGAGCGGCACGGCGAAGTCGAGTTCCCATTCGGGCGGGATGGTGGTGCCGAACAGCAGGCCGGCGGCGGTGGACAACTGCCAGCCCGCCCACAGCGTGAAGCCGGCGCCGAGGAAGTACCAGTGGCGCAGGTCGGCGGTGGCGTTCGTGTGCTCGGCGTGGTCCGCCGCTGCCGCATGACGCTGCTGGTAGCGCAGCACCGCCACCGCGTAGGCCTCGTCGGTGAGCACGTAGGCCAGCAGCAGGCGCCAGCGCCGCGGCAGGTGGCGCACGTATTCGGCCATCGAGGCGCTGTAGAGCACGTGGCGCAGGTTGAGCAGGCCGGAGGTGAGCGCGATGGGAATGAAGCCCGCGCCGGCGGCCAGCATCTGCACGATGACGAGCTGGACGGCGCCGGCGAAGACGATCGCCGAGGCCAGCTGCGCCAGCCAGGCCGGCACCCCGGCGGCGAGCGCCGCGATGCCGTAGATCATGCCGAAGGGCGCCACGCCGAGCAGCAGCGGGGCCTCGTCGCGGCAGCCGGCGAGGAACTCGCCGCGTGCGGTGATGCCGCCGTGTGCCATCAGTCGTCCACCACGCCGTCGGTCTGCGGGCGGCCGAGGCGCGCGAGCGCGTCGCGCAGCCACCACACCATCACCACGCCCGGTACGGCGACCACGATCGAGAAGAGGAAGAAGGCCGGCCAGCCGATGCTCTGCGACAGCACGCCCGACAGCGGGCTGACGTAGATCCGCCCCACTGCGGCGAAGGCCGACAGCATGGCGTAGTGGGTCGCCGTGAAGCGCTGGTTGCACAGCCCCATCAGCAGCGCGACGAAGGCCACCGTGCCCATGCCGCCGCTGATGTTCTCGCCGGCGATCACGGTCAGCAGCAGCCAGTCGAGCGCGGCCGGCGTGTCGATCGCCACGAAGCCCCAGTCGAAGGCCGGCACCATGACTGCGCCCCAGGCGCCCTTGCCGAGCTCCGCGAGCAGGTAGAAGCCGAAGTTGGACACCAGCTGCAGCACGCCGAACAACAGCAGCGAGCGGTACAGCGCCAGCCGCGTCATGATCAGCCCGCCGATGAAGGCGCCGAGGATGGTCAGCCAGATGCCGATCACCTTGTTGGCGATGCCGACTTCTTCCTGGGAGAAGCCCATGCCCTTGATCAGGAAGGGCGTTGTCAGGCTGCCGGCGAAGGCGTCGCCGAGCTTGTAGAGGATGATCAGCGCCAGGAAGGCCGCCGCGCCCTGCTGCGCGAAGTAGCTCGACAGCGAGCGGTTGAGCGTCTCGAAGCCGGCACGACGCGCCGCCCAGCCCGCCAGCGGCAGCGCCAGCGCGATCTCCGCCATCACGAACAGGAGCTGGATCCAGCGGTTGGCGTCGTTCGGGTCGAGCCCGAGCAGGATCAGCGCCTGGCGGGCGATCCAGTAGCCGGTGGCGACCCCGGCGAGCATCGCGGCGAAGCCGAGCAGCTCGCGCCTGGGGTCGGAATCGAGCGGCTTCAGCGCCGCCGACACGCGCGGCAGCGCCAGCAGCGACACCACCGCGCAGGCCGCCATGATCAGCGCCATGGTCTCGTATACCCGCGGCCACGACGCCCACTGCCCGGCCCAGATCAGCGCGATGCCGCCGGACAGGATCATCGCCAGGCGGTAGGCGAAGACGTGCACCGAGGCGCCCAGCCCGCGCTCGGCTTCGGGGAGCAGGTCGGTGCGGTAGGCGTCCACCACCACGTCCTGCGAGGCCGAGAGGAAGGCGATCGCCACCGCCGCGATGGCGAACGGGCCGGGCGCGGCCGTCGGCGACAGGCTCGCCATCCACCACAGCAGCGCCGCCAGCGCGAGCTGCGTCAGCGCCAGCCAGCCGCGCCGGCGCCCCAGCCAGGGCGGCTCGAAGCGGTCCATCAGCGGCGCCCACAGGAACTTGAAGGTATACGGCACGCCGACCAGGCCGAAAAAACCGATCGTGGCGAGGTCCACGCCGTCGACCGTCAGCCAGGCCTGCATGGCCTGGCCGGTCAGCGCCAACGGCAGGCCGGAGGCGAAGCCGAGCACCAGGATGGCGGACATGCGCCAGGCACGCGCGAACGCAGGGGAGGGAGGTGCGGACAAGGAGGAGCGGCCGGGGTGTTGCAGGGCCGCGCATTATCGCAGATCATCCGCGACCCCCCGGTTTACACAATTCGATACTTTGCTTGCGTCTGAAACGTTCTGACTCAACAATGCCGGCAAAGCAAAATTCCCCGATTCGTGGAGGTCGTTTTTCATGTCCCACACCGTGACCGTGGTCTTCGGAGGCGAGCGCGAGTACGAGTTCCCGCTGCGCGATGCCGACGTCGCCTCGACCACCAAGGAGCAGGCCCGCAGTTGGCTCGCCAGGGAATTCGAGGATCTCGAGTGCACCCCGTCCAACCCGATGGGCAAGGTGCTCGTCCTCGATATGGTGCTCAACGTCGCCAAGTACGGAGGCGAGAGCCGTTTCGAGCAGGCTGGCGAATGGGCGCGCAAGTACGCGCTCCACACCGCGGTCGCGCTCGATCGTCCGACCGTGCGGGTGGACGTCTCGTCCTTCGTGGTCGGCTGATCCTTTCGTCCGTTCAAGCCACCGCCGCCTTCCGCGGCGGTGCTTCCAGCAAGGCCTCGACCAGGCGCGCGGCGGTCTCGTCCCCGCGCTCCTCCACCATGCGCAGCAGTGGGCCCGGGTTGTCGCGGTTAGGGGACCCTGCCCGACTCGACTGCCATAGCGCGGCGAGCGTGCTTTCCAGAAAGCCGCGGTCGGTATCGCGCCCGACCAGCACCACCACGCGCTCCAGCGCCACGTGGTCGAGCAGCTGCTGCAGCTCGTAGCGGCAGCCCTCGTTCTGCGGCGAGAAGCCGCGCAGGTCCATCAGCACCGCATCCGCCGCCCGCGCCAGGCACAGCATGGTCGGGCGCCAGGTGTCGTCGTGGCAGAAGAACTCGTTGACGCGGTGGCGGCCGTCCGGGTCCGGCCCCAGCGCGCGTGCCGCATGGCGCCGCGCGAGGTCGGCCTCGTCGCGCACGAAGGCGCGCGACAGCCGTCCGCCGACGAAATCCAGGAACTCGTGCGGCTCCACCGCGGTGGTGGCGAGGTCGGGGCCGGCGATCATGTCGATGTTGCCGATGCGCAGCCAGCGCTTGCCGAAGGCGTCGAAGAGGCGCTCGCTGCGCGCCCCGAGCGCGAACACGCGCAGCAGCAGCAGCCCGGGTTCCGGGGCTTGCGCGTGCCCGAGCCCGGCGAGGCGGAAGCCGGCCACCGTCGTCAGCTTCCAGGCGAGGAAGGCGAGCGGGCCGGCCGCGAGCCAGGCGAGCCCCTCGAAGGCGAAGCCCACCGACTGCACGACCGCGAACAGCAGCCACATCGCCTCCAGGGTGAGGAGCTGGTCGCTGCTGCGGCGTGCGACGTGGCGCCTGCCCAGCCACTTCAGCACCCGCCGGCCGAGCAGTGCGGCGACGGCGGCCCCGACGAGCAGGAGTGCCCAGAAGGTCTGCGTGCCGTCGAGGCCGAGCGCGCCGCCGACGCCGATCGCCAGGCGCATCGTCGCCTCGCTCTGCCCCGCCAGCCGGACCGCCGCCTCCGCACCGATCACCGCGACCAGCATGAAGGCGAGCACCAGCGGTCCTACCGCACGGATGCGCCGGTGCAGGAAGGCGAGCAGCAGCACGGTCGGCGGCAGGTTGGTGCTGGCCCAGAAACGCGCGAGATCGAGCGCGGAAAGCTCCGGGTTGCGCGCCAGCGCCCACGCGGCGAGGGCGAGCATGAGCAGGACGTAGGCCAGTCCCAGCGCCAGACGTTGTCGCGTCGTGCCCGCCGTCACCAGCCCGACCGCGAGCACGGCCGGCCACGCGTGACAGGCGAACACCAGCAGGAAGCGGACCAGCACGAAGCCGCCGTCCCCCCAGGTGAACTGCATCCAGGCGGCGGTGAGCACCAGGGCGCAGGCGAGCCCGGCGAGCAGATGGACGAGGCCGGCCGCGCGCAAAGATCGCCGCAGCGCCGCCAGCGTCGGGCTGTCGTGCGCGGCGTTTGCCCCGCACAACTCCAGGCGCAGCGCTGCCGCTGGTGGTGCCGCGGGGGCGGTCTGCGGCCGGCGCGAGCCGCCGAGCCCCGCGGCCGGGCTGGCGAGCGCCATCGAGCGCAGCACCGCCCGTCGGTACAAGGCGAGCAGCGTCAGGCACACCGGCAAGGTCAGCGCCGCGGCGATCAGGATCAACGCGGGAAGCGCGCCGGTGGCGACGAGGACGGCCTGGCTGTTCTCCTGCATCGCTGCGCGTCTCCTGTGCCCGTGACCGCAGCGCGGTCACGGTTCAGTCTGGGAGGCCCGCGGCAGCGGGCGCCTCAGCCGTTGCGTCCCAGGCGGTACACCGCCACGCTGGCGAGGAAGTTGGCCTCGTCGAGTACCAGCTTGCCTTCGTCGAAGGCGAGGCGCTCGCGCACCGCGATGCCGTTCATCTCGCACAGCGCGTCGAAGTCGGCGATGGTGAAGAAGCGCACGTTGGGGGTGTTGAACCACTGGTGCGGGAGGCTCTCCGACACCGGCATGCGGCCGTTGAGGATGCTCTGGCGGTGGCGCCAGTAGCCGAAGTTGGGAAAGCTCACCACGGCCTCGCGGCCCACGCGCAGCATCTCGGCGAGAATGCCCAGCGTGTTGTGCATGGCCTGCAGCGACAGGCTCATGATCACATGGTCGAAGAAGCCGTCCTCCAGGCCGACGAGGCCCTTTTCGAGGTCCATCTGGATCACGTTGACGCCGTTATTGACGCTGGCGAGCAGCTTGTCGGGGTCGTTCTCGACGCCGTAGCCCTGCACCTGGCGCACGTCCATCAGGTGGCGCAGCAGTTCGCCGTCGCCGCAGCCCAGGTCGAGCACCTTCTCGCCGGGCTCGATCCACTGGGTGATCACGTCGTAGTCGTAGCGATAGGAAGTCATGTCAGTGTGCGCCGAGCCGTCTCAAGCGTACTGACGCCCCCTCGGGGGGCAGCGAACGCAGTGAGCGTGGGGGTTGTATCAATTTAAACCTCGATGCGGTCGAACCATGCCGACAGCAGCTTGTGGTAGCGCGTCTCGTCGAGCAGGAAGGAGTCGTGGCCGGCCGGGCAGTCGATCTCGGCGTAGCTGACGTTGCGCTTGTTGTGCAGCAGCGCGTAGACGATCTCGCGCGAACGCTCGGGCGAGAAGCGCCAGTCGGTGGTGAAGGAAATCACCAGGAAGTCGGCGCTGGCGCGGGCAAGCGCCGCGGGCAGATGGCCGCCATACTCGAAGGCGGGGTCGAAGTAGTCGAGCGCCTTGGTGGTCAGCAGGTAGGTGTTGGCGTCGAAGTAGCCGGCGAACTTGTCGCCCTGGTAGCGCAGGTAGGACTCGATCTCGAATTCGACGTCGTAGCTGTAGGTGTTGCGGCCGTGGCGCAGGCTGCGGCCGAATTTTTCCGCCATCGAGTCGTCGGACAGGTAGGTGATGTGACCCACCATGCGCGCCAGCTTGAGGCCACGCGTCGGCACCACGCCGTGCGCATAGTAGTGGCCGCCGTGGAACTCGGGGTCGCTCAGGATGGCCTGGCGGGCGACCTCGTTGAAGGCGATGTTCTGCGCGGTGAGCTTGGGCGCGGCGGCGATCACCGCGACGTGGCCGACGCGGTCCGGGTACTGCAGCGCCCACGACATCGCCTGCATGCCGCCGAGCGAGCCGCCGACCACCGCGGCGAAGCGCTCGATGCCGAGCCGGTCGGCCAGGCGCGCCTGCGATTCGACCCAGTCTTCCACGGTGACGAAGGGGAAGTCCGCCCCCCACAGCTTGCCGGTGGCGGGGTTGATCTGGTTGGGGCCAGAGGAGCCGTAGCAGCCGCCGAGGTTGTTCACCCCGATCACGAAGAACTTGCGCGTGTCGAGCGGCTTGCCCGGCCCGATCAGGTTGTCCCACCAGCCGACGTTGTGCGGCGCGTCGGCGTAGGTGCCGGCGACGTGGTGCGAGCCCGACAGCGCATGGCACACCAGCACCGCGTTGCTGCGGTCCGCATTGAGCGTGCCGTAGGTTTCGTAGACGAGGTGGTAGTTGTTCAGCGTGCCGCCGCTGCGCAGCGCGAGCGGCGTGGTGAACTCGGCACGCTGCGGCACGACCACGCCGACCGATTGGGGTGCGATCATTTTCGTCATCTGCAAAACAAAAAACCCAGCCGGCTGCAAACGCGGACTGGGTGCCCTCGCTTTAGCCGTATTTGTTGAGCGCCCGCAAGCTGTTGATCAAATCGGCGCTAGGTGGCTGGAACTTAGCGCCCGCGAAGGGAAAAGTCAAACGGCTGGCGTGATAAGATTTTCGGCTCCCGAACAGCCTCGAACGCCATGATCCAGGTCCTCCTCAACGGTCAGCCCGAATCGCTCCAGCCCGACCTCTCGGTGCTTGCCCTGCTCGAGGCGCGCGGCCTCGTCGGCAAGCGCCTCGCGGTCGAGCGCAACGGCGAGATCGTGCCCAAGGCCCGCCACGCCGAGGTGAAGCTCGCCGACGGCGACAAGCTCGAAATCGTCGTCGCGGTCGGCGGCGGCTGAAGCCCCCGACCCGCGTGTCCCGTAGGAGCGGCGCAAGCCGCGATTACAGCCGGGCGGCGGCGACCGCGCTCCCTCAGCACCGCGCCGAGGTCCGGCGCCCCGATCGCGGCTTGCGCCGCTCCTGCAGGGTCCTGCACCGTGCGGCGGTGCCTCGACTGGCTCCCATTCCTCAGACAAACCCTTACAGGCTCCCAACATGAACGACCCCCTGGTCATCGCCGGCAAGGCCTACCACTCCCGCCTGCTTGTCGGCACCGGCAAGTACAAGGACTTCGCCGAGACGCGCGAGGCCATCGACGCCAGCGGCGCTGCCATCGTCACCGTGGCCATCCGCCGCACCAACATCGGCCAGAACCCGGGCGAACCCAACCTGCTCGACGTGCTGCCGCCGGAGAAATTCACCATCCTGCCCAACACCGCCGGCTGCTACACCGCCGACGACGCGGTGCGCACGCTGCGCCTTGCGCGTGAGCTGCTCGATGGCCACGCGCTGGTCAAGCTGGAGGTGCTCGGCGACCCCAAGAGCCTGTTCCCCAACATGCCCGAGACGCTCAAGGCCGCCGAGACCCTGGTCAAGGACGGCTTCGACGTCATGGTCTACTGCGCCGACGACCCCATCCAGGCGAAGATGCTGGAAGACATCGGCTGCGTCGCGATCATGCCGCTGGCCTCGCTGATCGGCTCCGGCATGGGCATCCTCAACCCGTGGAACCTGCGCCTGATCATCGACAACGCCAAGGTGCCAGTGCTGGTCGACGCCGGCGTCGGCACCGCATCGGATGCCGCGATCGCGATGGAGCTGGGCTGCGACGGCGTGCTGATGAACACCGCGATCGCCGCCGCCGGCAAGCCGGTGCTGATGGCGAGCGCGATGCGCAAGGCGGTCGAGGCCGGCCGCGAGGCCTTCCTCGCCGGGCGCATGCCGCGCAAGTTCTACACCGCCGACCCGAGCTCGCCGACCCAGGGGTTGATCGGTTCATGAGCGAAGTGCCTGACGAACCCGTCGCCGGTGTCGAGATCATCGGCCGCGACAGCCCCGAGCACCGCTTCTCCAGCCGCAGCATCCGCAGCTTCGTGCTGCGCCAGGGGCGCATGTCCGAGGCGCAGCAGCGCTATCTCGACGACATGCTGCCGAAGGTCGGCATCGACTACCGCGCCGCGCCGCTCGATCTGGACGAGGCCTTCGGCCGCAAGGCGCCGAAGATCCTCGAGATCGGCTTCGGCATGGGCGAGACCACGGCGAAGATCGCCGCGGCGATGCCGGATCGCGACTTCCTCGGCATCGAGGTGCATACGCCCGGCGTCGGCGCGCTGTGCAAGCTGATCGCGGAAGGCCATCTGGGCAACCTGCGCATCATGCAGCACGACGCGGTCGAGGTGATGCGCGACATGATCGGCGACGGCGCGCTCGCCGGCGTGCATCTGTTTTTCCCCGACCCCTGGCGCAAGAAGCGCCACTTCAAGCGCCGCATCGTGCAGCCCGACTTCGTCGCCCTGATCGCGCGCAAGCTCGCGCCCGGCGGCTACTTCCACTGCGCCACCGACTGGGAGGACTACGCGCACTGGATGCTCGGGATCCTCTCCGCCGAGCCGGCGCTGGAGAATACCGCCGACGGCTTCGCCCCGCGTCCCGAGCATCGTCCGCTGACGAAATTCGAAAACCGTGGTCTGAAGCTGGGACACGGGGTATGGGACCTCGTCTTCCGCCGCCGCGCGGGCTGAACCATCCGTCACGAGGACAAGCAGCATGATCCGGGGCCTGTTCCGCTTCCTATTGAACGTGCTGCGCATGTTCGTGCGCGCGCTCGACCTCGTCGTGCGCGGCGTCTTCTACGCCCTGCTGATCTTCGGCCTCGGTGTGCTGGTGTCCTTCTTCTTCCACCCCGAGCCCGAGGTGCAAGCCGGGTCCGCGCTGGTGCTGCGACCGGTGGGCACGATCGTCGAGCAGGCCGAACTCGAGCCGCCGCTGGCGCTGCTGCGCGCCGGGGGCGCACCGGCCGGGCAGCTGCGCCTGGCGGACCTGGTGGAGGCGGTGCGCACGGCGCGCGACGACGCGCGCATCGCAGCGCTGGTGATCGAGACCGACGAGCTGGTCGGCGGCGGCTTCTCCAAGCTTGCCGAGCTGCGCGCCGCGATCGCCGATTTCAAGGCCTCGGGCAAGCCGGTGCTGGCGCGCGGCGAGCGCTTCACCCAGTCGCAGTACTACCTCGCCTCGGTGGCCGACGAACTCCACCTGTCGCCGGACGGCTTCGTGCTGCTGCGCGGCCTGGCGCGCTACGGCACCTACTTCCGCGACGCGCTCGACAAGCTCGGGGTCAAGGTGCACGTGTTCCGCGTCGGCGAGTACAAGTCTTTCTCCGAGCCCTTCACCCGCAGCGACATGTCCGACGAGGACCGCGAGGCCACCCGCGACCTCCTCGACGGGCTGTGGCGCTTCATGCGCGACGACATCGCCGCCAGCCGCAAGCTCGCGCCCGCGGCGATCGACGCGCATGTGAACGACATCCGCGGCGCGCTCGCCGCCGCCGGGGGCGACGCCGCCAAGGCCGCGCTCGCCGCCGGCCTGGTGGACCGCTTCAGCACCCGCGATGAATGGCGCGCCCGCCTGATCGAGGCCGTCGGCACCGACCACGAGGGCAAGGACGTGCGCACCATCGAGGCCGAGGCCTATCTCGCGCTCGCTGCGGACGACACCCGTCACGCCGCCGGCAGCGTGGCGGTGATCGTCGCCCAGGGCACCATCGTCGATGGCGCCGAGCCGGCCGGCGTGGTCGCCGGCGACACCTTCGCCCGCCTGATCCGCGAGGCGCGCGAGGACGAGGACATCAAGGCGCTGGTGCTGCGCATCGACAGCCCGGGCGGCAGCGCCTGGGCCTCGGAGCTGATCCGTCGCGAACTCGAACTCACCCGCCAGGCCGGCAAGCCGGTGATCGCGTCGATGAGCTCGGTGGCGGCCTCGGGCGGCTACTGGATCGCCACCGGTGCCGACGAAATCTGGGCGGCGCCTTCCACGGTGACCGGCTCGATCGGCATCTTCGGCCTCTTCCCGGAGTTCTCCGAGCCGCTGCGCCGCCTCGGCATCGGCGTCGATGGCGTCGCCACCGCGCCGCTCGCCGGCGCGCTCGACCCGCGCCGCCCGCTCGATCCCGCCGCGGCCGAGGCCATGCAACTCGGCATCGAGCACGGCTACCGGCGCTTCCTGGAGGTCGTCGCGCAGGCGCGCAAGATGACGGTCGCGGAGGTCGACGCGGTCGCCCGCGGTCGCGTGTGGACCGGAGAGGCGGCGAGCGGCCTCGGCCTGGTCGACAAGCTCGGCAGCCTGGACGACGCGATCGCCGCCGCGGCCGCGCGCGCCGGCCTCGCCGAGCACCAGGTGGTGTGGCCGGCGGCGGGCGAGTCCCTCGAGCAGCGCGTGTTGCGCCGGCTGCTGCGCACTGGCGAGGACCTCGGCATCGACCTGGCCGGCCGCAGCGCGCCGGCCGCGCCGCTCGCCGCCGCGGCCGCGGACGTGGAGCGCGCCGCCCGCGCGCTGCTGCGCTGGAACGATCCGCGCCACCACTACCTGCACTGCCTGTGCGACGCGCCTTGAAAGCGCGCGTTCGCGTACCCACATCACACCGCAAGGAGGATGACTTGAAACTCACCAGCCAGAGCTTCACCGACGGCGCCCGCATCCCGGGCGAATTCGCCTTCTGCATCCCGGCCGACGAAGGGCACGTCTGCCTGGGCGGCAACCGCAACCCGCAGCTGTCGTGGGCCGACGTGCCCGCGGGGACGAAGTCCTTCGTGCTCGTCTGCCACGACCCCGACGTGCCGAGCCAGGGCGACGACGTCAACCAGGAAGGCCGCACGGTGCCGGCCAGCCTGCCGCGGGTGGACTTCTTCCACTGGGTGGTGGTCGACCTGCCCGCCGATCTGCGCGCGATCGACGCCGGCCACTTCTCCGCCGAGGTCACGCCGGGCGGCAAGCCCGGGCCCGAGGCCGCGCTCGGCGCCCGCCACGGCGTCAACGATTACACCGCCTGGTTCGCCGGCGATGAAGCCATGAAGGGCGACTATCACGGCTACGACGGTCCCTGCCCGCCATGGAACGACGAGATCGTGCACCACTACGTGTTCACGCTGTACGCGCTCGACGTGGCGCGCTGCGCGGTCGAGGGCCGCTTCACCGGCCCGGACGTGCGCGCGGCGATCGCCGGCCACGTGCTCGCCGAGGCGAAGCTCACCGGCACCTATTCGCTCAACCCTGCGCTCGCCGCGGCGTAAGGGAAATAGCGGACAGACCCCGGAAATTGGGGTCTGTCCGCTATTTTCGCGCTGACCCGGAGTCGTCTGGATGTTTGAATTCCTGCAGGGGATCGCCTTTGGCCTGCTGGTCTCCTTCGTGCCCTGGTTCATGGCCGGGATGTACGACCCGCGCCTGGTGGTGCCGGAGGAGCTCGCCTCGCGCTGGCAGGTCATCCTGCGCTACGCGGTGGCCATGCCCTCGATCGCGACCCTGCTGCTGCTGACCTCGCTGTGGGGCGGCTTCGGCGCCAGCCTGGGCGGCTGGCTCGCCGGCCTCGCCGCGGCACCGGCCGCGCTCTTCCTGGAGCGGCGCTGGCGGCGCTGGCGGCAGGCGCGTGCCGGCAAGGAGCGCGCCGCCGCGCGCGCGCGCGCGCGCACCGAGCTCGCGCGCGAACGCCGCGAGCGCGACCTGCTGACCCTGGACCCCGATTTCGTCCCCGCCGATGCCGACGCCGTGGTGATGCAGCTATGGGAGGTCAAGCGCGAACTCGTCGGCCTGCATCGGCCCGATCTCGCCGTGCAGGCCGATCGCCTGTTCACCCGCTACCACCGCGCGCTCGACGTGCTCGACGAGAAGTTCGACCGCCGCGAAGTCACCTACGAGCGCGCCCGCGGCCTGGTGGGCGAGGTCGGCAGCGGCGCTGCCGCCGGGCTGGGAGCGATGGTCGCGCTGGTGCAGGGCAGCGTCGGGCTGGACGCCGACTTCGTGCGCGAGCGCCTGGAGCGCGAGGCTGCCCGCATCGGCGGCACCGAGCGCGAGGCGCTGCAGCGCCGGCTCGCGCTTGCCGACGAGACCGAACGCCGCCTGGGCGAGATCGCCGCCGGCAACGAGGCGGCGCTGACCGCGCTCGACCACGTCGCGGTGGCGGTGTCGCGCATCGACACCGGCCGCGGCCAGCCCGCCGGCGCCACCGAACAGGCCCTGCAGGAGCTGCGCCGCTTCGCCGAGCGCGCCGGCCTCTACGGCCGCCAGCAATGAACCGAGGAACCTCCCGATGAGCCTGCCGCTGCGATCCCTTCTCCGTATCCTCCCGCACGCCCCCGAGGGCGACCCGGGCGGCGGCGGGCGCCCGCGCTCGGGCCTGTCGCTGCCGCCGATCGAGGACATCGCGCGCGAGACCCTGCCGCCGCAGGACGCCGAGCCGGACGAGGACGCCGAGCTCGCCCCGCTCGCCGACGCTTTCGTGCGCGACGCGCTCGCCGCCGGCGAGGAGGCGCTGCAGCGCCAGCGCGAGGCGGTCGACACCATGGGCATCGAGCTGCAGCGCCAGGCCGCCTGGCGCAGCGAGATGCTGCAGGCGCCGATCCGCAAGCTCGCCCACCAGGGCGACGAAGGCGGCCCGGTCGCGCAGGCCCTGCTCGCGCTGCGCGACAAGATGCAGGACCTCGACCCTGCGCGCCAGAAGCTGAGCGGCGAGGGCCTGTCGCGCGCGCTGTCCTTCATCCCCGGCGTCGGCAAGCCGATGCAGCGCTACTTCCAGAAATACGAGAAGGCGCAGGACGCGCTCGACGCCATCATCCGCGACCTGCAGGGCGGCGCCGACATGCTGCGCCGCGACAACCTCACCCTGGCCGACGACCAGCAATCCCTGCGCGCCATCCTCGCCCAGCTCGAACGCCAGGTCGAACTCGGCCGCATGATCGACCGCCGCCTGGCCTGCGAGGCCGCCTCCGCCAGCCTGCCCGCGCCGCGGCGCGCCTTCGTCGAGGAAGAGCTGCTCTTCCCGCTACGCCAGCGCGTCATCGACCTGCAGCAGCAGGTGGCGGTGAGCCAGCAGGGCGTGCTCGCGCTCGAGGTGGTGATCCGCAACAACCGCGAGCTCATCCGCGGCGTGGACCGCGCGATCAACGTCACCGTCTCGGCGCTCAACGTCGCCGTCACCGTCGCGCTCGGGCTGGCCAACCAGCGCCTCGTGCTCGACCGCGTCGCCGCGCTCAACGAGACCACCTCCGCGCTCATCGCCGGCACTGCCCAGGCCCTGCGCACCCAGGGGGTGGACATCCAGACCCGCGCCTCTTCGTCCATGCTCGACATGGGCCGGCTCGAACAGGCCTTCGGCGATGTGCTCGGCGCCATCGACGATCTGTCGCGCTACCGCCGCGAGGCCCTGCCCAAGCTCGATGCCCAGATCGACCGCCTCGCCGCGCTGGCGCGCCAGGGCGCGCAGGCCATCCGGCGCATGGACGAAGGCAACCGCGCCGAGCCGCAGCCTTAAGCCGGCGCTCGTCTTGTCCCCGGGCATGAACACCACCGCCCGGCTTGCCGCTTCCGTCGCTCCGGTGCGCCGCGACGCTTCCTGTAGGAGCGCCGCAGGCTCGCACGCGGGCTGTTCCCTCCGCACGCCCGGTTCGCTACCGGGTGCCGCGCTTCCTGTGGGAGCGCCGCAAGGCGCGATTGCGGCGATCGCTTCTTCGGGCCGCGGTCGCCGCGGTGTTGCCGCCGGGGCGACAGGCAGGAAGAGCGCTACGCCGATGCGCCGCGCGGGGGCCAGCCGGGCAGGGCGGCGGGAAGCAGCGCACGGATGCCGTGCGCGAGCGTGCCGGCACGTTCGAGCGCGTCGGCCAGGTGCTCGACCGCCGCCCACACCTCCGCCCGACGCAAGGTGAGCGCGGTCAGTTCTGCTGCATGCTCGAAGTCGTCGCGCCCCGGCAGCAGCCAGGACAGGTCCTCCGCCTTGCGCACTTCATGCAGCGCGCTGCCCCTGCACAGGCGCGCCTCCCCATCCGTGAACCGCTGCTCGGCCGCCGGTCCGGCCATCAGGCCCACCATCTGCGCGCGGATCTCGCGCTGCTGCGAGGTGGTGAAGGCCTCGATCTGTGCCCGCCCCTCGGGATGCGCGAGCAGGTGCTCGTAGCCCGTGCCGTCGGGATGCAGGCCGCCCTCGTTCATCAGCCAGCGCAGGAATTGCCGCGGCAGCACCAGGTCCGCCTTCTCGCACAGGCCCCACAGGCCGGTGCACATGCGCCCGTTGCGGATGTCGGTGCGCCAGGCCTCGGCCCCTTCCGCCGCCACCGCCAGCCGGTAGACCGACACGCCGCCGAGCGCGAACACCACCGCATGGCCGGCCTCGTGGATGCAGGTGGCGCGCCGCTGCGCGGGGGTCAGTATGGTCATGTTCGTGTTCCATGCGGGATGCTGGAGGCCGCCGGAGGATCGCGGCGGCAGGTCGAAGCTTTGCCCATCATGTGGGTGCTCGGTAGCGGGGATGCGCGCTCCATGCCCGGCGCATGGTCCGGGTCCTTGGGTGATCCATGCAGCCGAACGCACTCGTCAGGGTCGAGACCGACGAACCCGCCAGACGCCTCGCCGTTCCATCGAGGAGGATGACGCCCAGGCCGGGGTCGTCGAAAGCCTGCTCGAGCGCGCGCTGCGGCGAAGCCACGGTCCGGCGGATCTGCGGCGCTTTCGGCTCGCCCACCCGCGCATCGTGGAAAAAGGTCCTGAATCCCCACTCGATCAAGCCCGTCCGACTGCCTCCGGGGACTTGCAGAGAAGTCGTCGGCTGTCGTCCGCAGGGAGGGGCCCCTCGTTGCAGCCAGTCAGAACGCCCGAACCCGTGCCGAATTCGCTGGATCAAGAAGACGATGGCGCCCGGTGCCCGGGCAAGGTGATGGTGAAGCATGTGGCACCTTCAGCCGACTGTGCACTGATCTGACCCCCGTGGGCCTGGACGATGGAGCGTGTGATGGCAAGCCCGAGCCCTGCGCCTTCACCGCGGGACTCGCGCTGGGCACTGCCGCGATGGAAGCGCTCGAAGATCCGCTCGATCTGGTCGCCGGGGATCGGATCGCCGACATTACAGACGGCGAGGCGGATGTCGGTGGCGTCCGCGTCAATCCTGATCGTGATCTGCCCCTCGTCCGGCGTGTGGCGCAGGGCGTTCGAAATCAGGTTCGACAAGGCGCGCCGCAGCATCAGTCGATCACCCTGGACGCTCGCCTGCCCCTCCCGAACGATGCGGACCTGGCGCTCTTCGGCCAGGGCCTCGTAGAAATCGATGAGTGCATCCGCCTCGAGCGCCAGGTCCACGGGTTCGCTGGCATGCGCCAGTGTGTTCTCCTCGGCCTTGGCGAGAAACAGCATGTCGCTGACCATGCGCGCGATGCGCTCGTACTCCTCGAGGTTCGACGCCAGGATGTCCTGGTACTCGTCGATCGTCCGTGGCCGCGATAGCGCGACCTGAGTCTGGGTCATCAGGTTCGAGATCGGCGTGCGCAGTTCGTGCGCGATGTCGGCCGAATAGTCGCCGAGGCGCTGGAACGCGGCCTCGAGCCGGGCGAGCATGCCGTTGAACGCCTCGGCGTGGTCGCGCACCTCCAGCGGTGCATCGTCGATGGAGAGACGCTCGGCGAGTTGCCGTGCCGACAGCCGGCGGGCGGTTTCGGTGACCCGGCGCAGGGGGGCGAGGCCCCGGTGCGCCGCAAACCAGCCGAAGAGCGCGGCCGCCATGGCTGCCGCGACCACGCCCGCCCAGGTGGCGTTGCGCACCGACGCGAGGAAATGGACGTGGTGCGACAGATCGAGTGCGACCAGCGCTGCGATCGTTTGGTCCTTCGACCCGCTGCGCGGCAGCGCGATGCCGACCTCGATCCCTCGATGGGGGCGCCCATCGACCGTCCAGTCGGTCACCACGCCCGATGGGGGTTCTCCAGCCCGCTGGGCAGCGGTGAAGTGCTCGGGATGGATGACGTTCAGCACGCGCCCGTCCACGTCGCGTAGCAGCACCCCCACGCTTTCGTGTCCAACGAAGGAGCGCTCGAGCGCCTGGATGCGTTCCGCGCGTCCGCCACTCGCAGCCTCATCCTGCAGCGTGTTGCGGATCAGCGTGACCTTGCCTTGCAGCTCGTGCATGTCCAGCTCCTGGAAATGCGCGTCCAGCATGCGGCCGAAGAGCACCGCCACCAGCACGAGCAGGCTCGCGGCGAGGACGGCAAACAGCGTCGCCAGGCGCGCCGTCAGCGAGTGGATGCGGATCATCGTCAGCTCGGCTCCATCGCTTCGAGCACGTAGCCCATGCCGCGCACGGTGCGGATCAGCTTGGGCTCGAAGGGGTCGTCGACCTTCACCCTCAGCCTGCGTACAGCGACCTCGATCACATTGGTGTCGCTGTCGAAGTTCATGTCCCACACCTGGGAGGCGATCAAGGAGCGCGGCAACACTTCACCCTTGCGCCGCAGCAGCAGTTCGAGCAGGGCGAATTCCTTGGCGGTCAGGTCGATGCGCTGCCCGCAGCGCGTCACGCGGCGGCGAAGCAGATCCAGTTCGAGATTCGCCGAGCGCAGGGTGTCCGGTTCATGGCTCCGCCCCCTGCGCAGCAGGGTGCGGACCCGGGCGAGGAACTCGGAGAATGCGAAGGGCTTGACCAGGTAATCATCGGCGCCAAGCTCGAGGCCACGAACGCGGTCCTCGATCTGGTCACGGGCGGTCAGGAACAACACCGGGTTCTCGCGACCGCTGCGACGCAGTGTCTGCAGGATGCCCCAGCCGTCCAGCGACGGCAGCATCACGTCCAGCACGATGAGGTCGTAGTCGCCGCTGAGCGCGAGGTGAAGTCCATCGAGGCCGTCGCGCGCGAGATCGACGACGAATCCGGCCTCGGTCAGGCCCTGGCGCAGGTAGTCGCCGGTCTTCACTTCGTCTTCGACGATCAGGATCTTCATTGTTTCGCTCCTACTCGGTTCGTGCTGCCGGTGACCGATTCTGCCTCCGGGGTGCGGGAGAGCAGGCGGAATTACAGAAATGTAATGTCCAGGTCAGGCCGACGACAGGCGGGCGGGCGCAACATGCCCTGCGTGGCACATCGTTCCGTATCGCGACGGAACCCCGCAACCGATGGGAGATCGATCATGAAACTGCGTTTATTCCGTCTCGCCGGGCTCATGCCCGTTGCCGCTCTGGCCGCAGCCCTGCACGGCAGTCCGGTCCTCGCTCAGACGACCGAGCAGGCGCAGACCTGGCCGCCCGCCGCGAGTGGCCCCGCACTTCAGGCCCGCATGAAGTCGATCCGTGCCGAGACCGACCCCGAACGTCGCATGGCCCTGATGGAGGAGCAGATCAAGGCCCTGGAGGCGGCATCGCAGGGCACGCCCGCCGGGTGCCCGATGATGGGCGGCCAGATGCAGGGAGGACCGATGGGCGCCGGCCCGATGATGAAGGGCGCCGCGGCTGGACCCGGGGCTGGAGGGATGGGCGGCATGATGATGGACCCGAGGCTCGTGCAGGAGCACATGAAGATGATGCAAGAGCACATGGGCATGATGCAGAACATGATGAAGATGCATCCGGCGGTCAAGCCGGCGATGCCCAACTGAGCCTCGAGATGCGGGGCGCCGACCTCGTCGATCGCCCCGCGTCCGGCTCAGGAGAAGATCAGCAAACGGATTTCCCCATGCAGAGACAGGTCATCCACGATGGTGGGGGGGTGGGCGTGGCCGTGGTGCTGATTCACCTGCCAGGCAGATGGAGATCCCCATGAGAAGCCGTCGTCGATTCCTCGCCACCAGCCTTGCGGCCGGTGTGCTTGCCGCTCACCGCAGCGCGTTCGCCCATGGCAAGGCCGAGCATCCCCACAAGGCTGCGTCCGATGCCCCCAAGGAACAGCAGGAATGGGGAATCGCGGGCGATGAGAGATCCGTTGCGAGAACGATCCCCATCGTGATGACCGATGCAATGCGTTTCGTCCCCGACCGTATCGCGATACACATGGGCGAGACGATCCGCTTCACCCACGAGAATCGCGGCACGGTGATGCACGAGATGGTCGTCGGCACGCCCGCGACGCTCGCCGAGCACGCCGAACTGATGCGGCGCTTCCCCGGGATGGAGCATGACGAGCCGTGGATGGCACATGTCGGCCCGGGTGGACGCGGGCAAATGATCTGGCACTTCAACCGCGCGGGGGACTTCCAGTTCGCCTGCCTGATTCCCGGCCATTTTCAGGCCGGCATGATCGGCACGATCAAGGTTGGCTGACAGAAATGTAATCCGTGCGTCAGCGTCCTGTCGGTGGGCGCTTCGCATAATCGTGGGGACTTTCGAATTTGCACGGATTTTCAATCCTTGGAGAAGCCCATCATGAAGAAGACCCTCATCACCACTGCCCTCCTGGCCGTGCTGGGGGGCGCTGCCCCGGCGGCGTTTGCGCAGGCCGAACACAGTGCCCATCACGGCGGGGCGAGTGCCGCGAGCGAGGCCGACGCCAAGCTCGCCGAGGGCACGGTCAAGAAGATCGACCAGTCGGCCGGCAAGCTCACCATCGCCCACGGCCCGCTCGAATCGCTCGGCATGCCGGCGATGACCATGGTGTTCCGCGCGGCGCGGCCGAACCTCCTCGATCAGGTCAAGGTCGGCGACAGGATCCGCTTCGCAGTCGAGAAGGTCGGCGGTGCGCTGACCGTGACGTCTCTCGAAGCTGCTCAGTGACGCTTGCCTCGCAGGTGCGTCGCGTTCCACTCTGACCATCCGACCGGGGGGAACCCCTCGGTGGACGAACGATGAGGCGGGTGGCGGAGGGCCTGCGCGTGCACTTCACCGCCTGCCGGAATCGTTCCCCGATGAAACCCACATTCGCAGTATCCTCCTCCCGCCTGCCACGCCCCGCAGCGCTCGCGCTGGTGTTCGCGCTCACGTTGGGAAGCAGTCATGCCTGGACGCAAGGCGTGCCCGACACCCCGACGCTCGGCGCGAGCCCCCAGGCGCTGATCGAGTATGCGCGCCAGAGCAACCCCGGCTTTGCCGCGGCCCGTGCGGAAGCGTCCGCCGCCCAGGAGCGCGTCACCCCTGCCGGCGCACTGCCCGATCCCACCTTCGAGATCGAGCTCATGGATGCCACCAACACCATGAGCGGACGTTCGGCCTCGCTGTTGCCCGGCCAGGTGGGTGAAACGCGCTACCGCATCACCCAGCCCTTGCCGGGGTGGGGCAAGCGCGACCTCGCGGTGAAGGCCGCCGAGGCGCAGGCCACCCAGGCCGATGCGATGCGCGACGCCTCCTGGGCCGAGCTCGCGGCAAAGATCGAGACGCTGTGGTTGCGCTACTACGCGGCCGACCGGGAGCGCGTCCTCAACCGCGAGGGCCTGACCCTGCTGCAAAGCCTGGAGGAACTCAGCCTGGCTCGTTACGAGCTGGGTCTGCTGCCGCAGCAGGCGGTGTTGCGCATTCAGCGCGAGATCACGGCCCAGCGCCTCGCCCTGGTGGAGGTCGAACAGCGGCGCAAGGGCCTGGCCGCGGGACTGAACGGTCTGCTCGGCCGGGCACACGATGCGCCGCTGGCCGCGCCCGCCGATCCTGCGCCCTTGCCCGGGCAGCTGGAAGCGGGTGCCCTTTTCAAGGCGGCGGCCAGCGCCAACCCGGACGTGAATGCGGCCGCCTACGGCATCGACGTGGCGCGTGCCGAGCGCGAACGGACCTATCAGGACCGCTTGCCGGACTTCGCCGTGGGCGTGCGCAACAACCGTCCCGATGAGGGCAAGGCCTCGTGGGACGTGATGTTCGAGGTCATGATCCCGCTGCAGCAGTCCAGCCGTCGCGCCCGGGAGCGCGAAGCCGAGTACATGCTGATCGCCGCCGAAGCGCGTCGCGAGGACGCCAGGGCGCGCGCTTCCGGAGAACTCGGCACTGCATGGTCCATGTATGCGCAGGGCCGCGAGACCTTGCGCCTGCTCGAACACACGCTGCTGCCGCAGGCCCGGGCCACGCGCGATGCCAGCCGGGCGGCACTCGCCAGCGGCACGGTCGATTTCGACAGCGTCATCGAAGCCGAGCGCCAGCTCATCGACATCCGCATGCGCCAACTCCAGACCGAGCTCGAGACCCGGCTGGCGCTGACCGAGATCAGGAAATTGACAGGGGAATTGAATTGAGCGCTGCTGTCCGGATGACGACGATTGCCATCGCTGTGGCGATCGCTGCGGGTGCGGGGTACTGGTTCGCACAGGTGCAACATGCGGCGACGCCCGCCGCGCCGCTCGGCGCCGCGAACGCCACCGCGGCCGCAGCGCCTGCCGCACCCGCGGCTGCGGCCGAAGGGGAGCGCAAGATCCTCTATTACCGCAACCCGATGGGTCTGCCCGACACCTCGCCGGTGCCGAAGAAGGACTCGATGGGCATGGACTACATCCCGGTCTATGCCGACGACAAGCCGGACGACAGCGGCACGGTGGTGGTGAGCCCGGCGCGCATCCAGACCCTGGGCGTGAAGACCGCCGCGGTGGAGCTGCGCGCGGTGGATTCGGCCGTGCGTGCCAGCGGCCGCATCGAGATCGACGAGCGCACCCAGGTCGTGGTGGCGCCGCGCTTCGAGGGCTGGATCGAGCGCCTGCATGTGAATGCGGTCGGCGACCCGGTGAAGAAGGGGCAGCCGCTCTTTACCGCCTACAGCCCGGAACTGCAATCGACTGGCGAGGAGTTGCGCATCGCCGAGCGTCTTGCCCGCCAGAGCGCCACTGAGGATCCGGTCGCGAGCGAATCCGCGCGGCGTCTGGCCGAGGCGACGCGTGCGCGCCTGCGCAATCTGGAGGTGGCGGGCCAGGCCGGCGCACGCCAGGTCTTCCACGCACCGGTGAGCGGCGTCGTGCTGGAGAAGGAAGCCATCCAGGGCGGCCGCTTCATGCCCGGCGAGGCGCTGTTCCGCATCGCCGACCTGTCGAAGGTGTGGATCATCGCCGACGTCTATGAACAGGATCTCGCCCGGGTGCAACCCGGCCAGCGTGCGCAGGTCACGCTCGAGGCGTACCCCGGCCGCAGCTTCGAGGCGCGGGTAGGCTATCTGTATCCGACGCTCGACGCCGCCACCCGCAGTACCCGGGTACGGCTCGAACTGGACAACGCTGAGGGCCTGCTGCGCCCGGGGATGTTCGCCCAGGTCGCCCTGGCGGCGGGCGACCCAGCGCCGAAGGCGGTGGTGCCCAGCTCGGCGATCATCGACGATGGCGCGCGTCGGGTCGTGCTGCTCGCGCTTGGCGAAGGGCGCTTCAGGCCGCAGCCGGTGAAGCTGGGCGCGCGCGGCCGGGATGTGGTCGAGGTGCTCGAAGGCGTCGCGGCGGGGGATCGCGTGGTGGTTTCGGCCAACTTCCTGATCGACTCGGAGAGCCAGCTCAAGGCGGCGCTCTCCAATCTGGTCGAACCCGGGGCCGGCGATCAGGCTCGAGCGAGCCCGACCCGTTACGAAACCCAAGGGACGTTCGATGCCCTCGATGCCGAAACGGGCAGCGTGACGATGACGCATGGCGAGATCCCTGCCCTGCAGTGGCCGGCGATGACCATGGACTTCAAGCTTGCCGATCCGGCGCTGGTGAAGGACATCGCCCCAGGCACGCTGGTGCGCTTCGTGTTCGAGGCCGGCGAGCCGGGCGAGTACATCGTCACCGGCATCGAGCCAATTGCGAGCAGCGCGGCGGCACCGGCCGCCGCCGGCCATGCGGGGCACTGAGATGCACGCCCCCGTGATGGAACCTTCAAGCGCTGTGCCCACCGACACGGCCGCCAACCCGACAACGGCCGGCCTGCTCGATCGCGTCATCGACTGGTCGGCACGCAACGTCTTCCTGGTGCTGCTGGCCACGCTGTTCCTGATCGGTGGTGGCGTGTATGCGGTCAAGCACACGCCGCTCGACGCGCTGCCCGACCTGTCCGACGTGCAGGTGATCGTCTACACCGACTATCCCGGCCAGGCGCCGCAGGTGGTCGAGGACCAGGTCACCTATCCGCTCACCACCTCCATGCTGGCGGTGCCGCGCGCCAAGGTGGTGCGCGGCTTCTCGATGTTCGGCGCGTCCTACGTGTATGTGATCTTCGAGGACGGCACCGACATCTACTGGGCGCGCTCGCGCGTGCTCGAGTACCTGAGCACCGCTGCCGGCCGCCTGCCGCAGGGCGTGGCGCCGCAGATCGGCCCGGACGCGACCGGCGTGGGCTGGGTGTACCAGTACGCGGTGCTCGGCAAGGACATGAGCCTGGCCGACACGCGCAGCCTGCAGGACTGGTACGTGCGCTACCAGCTCACCAAGGCGCAGGGCGTGTCGGAGGTCGCCAGCATCGGCGGCTTCGTGCGCGAGTACCAGGTCACGGTCGATCCGCTGCGCCTGGCGGGCTACGGCATCACGCTCGATGCGGTCACGCAGGCGATCCGCGCCTCCAACCGCGACGTCGGCGGCCGCGTGGTGGAGCTCGCCGAGAAGGAATACATGGTGCGCGGGCGTGGTTACCTGCGCAGCGTGGACGACATCGCCGGCATCGTGCTCAAGGCCGAGCGCGGCACCCCGGTGCGGGTGGGCGACGTCGCCCGCGTCGAGCTGGTGCCGGCCGAGCGGCGCGGCATCGCCGAGCTCAACGGCGAGGGCGAGGTGGCCTCGGGCATCGTGATGGCGCGCTTCGGCCAGAACGCGCTCGACGTGATCGCCAACGTCAAGGCCAAGATCGCCGAGATCACGCCGGGCCTGCCGGCGGGCGCCGAGATCGTGCCGGTCTACGACCGCTCGGAGCTCATCGAGCGCGCGATCGGCAACCTGAAATGGACGCTGCTCGAGGAGAGCCTGATCGTCGCCGCGGTGTGCGTGATCTTCCTGCTCCATGTGCGCAGCGCACTGGTGGCGATCATCACGCTGCCGCTGGGCATCCTGTTCGCCTTCATCGCCATGCGCTCGCTCGGGCTGGGCTCGAACATCATGAGCCTGGGCGGCATCGCGATCGCGATCGGAGCGATGGTGGATGCGGCGATCGTGATGATCGAGAACGCGCACAAGCACATCGAACGCCTGCCCGAGGGCGCCACCCAGCCGCAGCGCGCGGCGGCGATCGTGCTCGCGTGCAAGGAGGTCGGGCCGGCGCTGTTCTTCTCGCTGCTGATCATCACCGTGTCCTTCCTGCCGGTGTTCGCGCTCGAAGGCCAGGAGGGCCGGCTGTTCTCGCCGCTCGCCTTCACCAAGACCTTCGCCATGGCCGGGGCCGCGCTGCTGTCGGTGACCCTGGTGCCGGTGCTGATGCTGTTCTTCGTGCGCGGGCGCATCCTGCCCGAGGCGAAGAACCCGGTGAACCGGCTGCTGATCTGGCTGTACCGCCCGATCATCCAGGGCGTGCTGCGTTTCAAGGTCCTCACGCTCGTGCTCGCCGTGCTGGCGATGGCCGCGACCGTCGTCCCCGCGCGCCAGATCGGCTCGGAGTTCATGCCGACCTTGAATGAAGGCACGCTGTTCTACATGCCGGCGGCGCTGCCGGGGATGTCGGTGACCGAGGCCGGGCGCCTGCTCGCCACGACGAACCGCATCATCAAGACCTTCCCCGAGGTGGAATCCGTCTACGGCAAGGCCGGCCGCGCCAACACCGCGACCGACCCGGCACCGCTGGAGATGTTCGAGACGGTGATCAACCTGAAGCCGCAGGATCAGTGGCGGCCTGGGATGACCACCGACAAGCTGATCGCCGAGATGGACGCTGCGCTCAAGTTCCCGGGGCTGGCCAACTCATGGACCATGCCGATCAAGGCGCGCATCGACATGTTGAGCACCGGCATCCGCACCCCGGTGGGGGTGAAGGTCTTCGGCAAGGACCTGGAGACGCTGGAGAAGGTGGCGCAGGCGGTGGAGGCGGCCGTGCGCAAGTTGCCGGGCGCGAGCAGCGCCTACGCCGAGCGCGTGGCCGGTGGCTACTACGTGGACATCGTGCCGCGCCGCGACCAGCTCGCGCGCTACGGGCTCACCATCGACATGGTGCAGGACGTGATCGCCACCGCGCTCGGCGGCGAGATGGTGACGACCACGGTCGAGGGTCTGGAGCGCTACGGCGTGTCGGTACGCTATGCGCGCGGCTTGCGCGACGACCCGGCGCGGCTCGCGTCCGACGTCTTCGTGCCGACGATGAACGGCCCGATCCCGCTCGGCCAGGTGGCCGAGGTCAAGCTGACGCGTGGCGCCCCGGGCATCCGCACCGAGAACGCGCTGCTCGCGGCCTACGTGTATGTCGACACCCGCGAGGCCGACCTCGGCGCCTTCGTCAAGCGCGCGCAGCAGGCGGTGGCCGAGGAAGTCGCGTTCCCGCAGGGCTATTACGCCACCTGGAGCGGCCAGTTCGAGAACATGGAGCGCGCCAAGGAGAAGATGAAGATCGTCGTGCCGGTGACGCTGGCGCTGATCTTCGTGCTGCTCTACCTCAACTTCCGCCGGCTCACCGAGACCCTGATCGTGATGCTGTCGGTGCCCTTCGCGCTGGTGGGCGGGGTGTGGCTGATGTGGTGGCTGGGCTACCAGATGAGCGTGGCGGTGGCGGTGGGCTTCATCGCGCTCGCCGGGGTGGCGGCGGAGACCGGCGTGATCATGCTGATCTACCTGGACCACGCATGGAAGGCAGTCTGCGCGCGCAGGCAGGCCGAGGGCCGCGCGGCCGGCATCGCTGATCTCTACGCGGCGATCATGGAAGGCGCGGTCGAGCGCGTGCGGCCGAAGATGATGACCGTGGTGGCGATCATGGCCGGCCTGTTGCCCATCATGTGGAGTACCGGCACCGGCGCCGAGGTGATGAGCCGCATCGCCGCGCCGATGGTGGGCGGCATGGTGTCCTCGACCTTGCTGACGCTGGCGGTGATCCCGGCGCTCTATGCGCTGGTCAAGCAGTGGGAGCTGCGCCGCAGCGCCAGGCACGCACCCGCGCAGGCGCTGGCCACGGTGTCGGATCTGTAATGCAGCGGTCAGTGGTGCGACCGCATCATGGGCGCAGGCTGTTTCCAAGGCTCCATCGCCGGGTTACCGCTGAACATCATGAAGACCATGGCGATGCTTGCCCGGCGGAAATCCCTGCGAAGATCCTTCAGTACCCGGTGTCGCCGGACTGCTCGACGCCGCCCGGCCGTTTCAGTCCCGAGCCCGCTTCATAAGGATGCCGATCGACATGAAGACCCTGAAAATCCTCTGGCAGCGACTCGTCACGCCGGAAGGCGACACCTGCGAGCGCTGCGGCAGCACGCACGATGCCATCGTCCAAGTCATGCCCACGCTGCGGGATGTGCTGCGGCCGCTGGGCATCATGCCCGTCCTGGAGACGCGGGAGATCGCGCTCGACGCCTTCAAGGGCATGCCTTCGGAATCGAACCGGATCTGGATCGCCGGGCGCTCGATCGAGGACTGGCTCGACGCGAGCGTCGGCAAGAGCACCTGCTGCTCGGTCTGTGGCGGGGCGGAGTGCCGGACGCTGGAGATCGGCAGCGAGACCTTCGAGGCGATTCCCGAACAACTGATCCTGAAGGCTGCACTGCTGGCCGCGGCCGCATCCCTCGGCGCTGGCGGCGACGAAGGGTCCGGCTGCTGTGTCCAGCAGCCAGGGTGCCGTCCCGGCGCTTGATCAGCGGACGCCCGAAATGCGGCGACCCGACCCGCTCGGCAGGTTTCTCTTTGCCCTCATCAGTCTCCCGTGGCAGCAACGTCTCTTCGTCCTCTGTCCGCGGGGCCACCGGTCTCAATCCGCTCGCCAGGGGTCGATCACGGCCAAGCCCTCGATCTCGGCAAAATCCAGGGTGTTGCGGGTGGCAAGCGCCATCGCGTGCGTCAACGCGATCGCGGCGATCTGGGCATCCTCGACACTGATTGGCTGGCCGCGCCGGGTGCGGCCAGAGACGATCCGTGCGTAGTGGCTGCCAGAGACTTCGTCGAACGGAAGGCAACGGCCAGCGAAGTCCTCCTCGAACATGGCCTGTGCTGCCATGCTCAGCCCGGCCTGCCGCTTGCCGGGTGGCATCAGGGCCAGACCCAGCTCGATCTCGGCACGGCTGATGGCGCTGGTATGCAGCTCGTGGGCGGATTGCTGGTCGAGCCAGGCAACGACTTGACCCGATGGCTGTGGGCGCATGAACTCGGAGAGGACATTGGTGTCGAGCAGGATCATGCCCCTGCATCCCAGTCGGGTGGCGTGCGTGGCCGCTGGCGATGCGGTAGCTCGAATTCCGCGCCGGCCACGCCGGCGAAGCGCTCGAGCAAGCGCTGCCCGAGTGGCGAGGGTGTGCTGGTGCGCGAGAGGGCCTCGCGCAGGATGCGCCGTGCCTCTTCTTCCATCGACACCCCATGCTGGGCTGCACGGATGCGCAGCGCCGCTTTGGTGGCATCGTCGACATTACGAATCGTCAGTGCGGCCACGTCGGACTCCGTTTGCATGCAATGAATGCAGTGTCAGCAGTGCGTGCAGCCCTGTCAATCCAGTGCGCTCGGCATGGCGGGGTTCGTTCAGTCCTTTAGAAACCCCTGCAGCAACTCGTTCAGAAACCGCCGACCCTGCAGCGTCGGCCGCAGTTTTCCGTCCGCAGTGTCCAGCAGCCCGCGTTCGCGCGCCCGCGCCAGTTCGTCGGTGATGGCCTCGATCGGCACCCCCGTGCGCGCCGCGAACAGCTTCGCCGGAACGCCCTCGGTGAGCCGCAGCGCGTTCATCATGAACTCGAAGGGCAACTCGGCCACCGACACCTCGCGCGCTTCCTGGATGAAGTCGCTGCGCGCCGCGCCTTCGAGGTAACGCCCCGGGTGCTTGTGGCGCATCTCGCGGCGGATGCCCTCGTGGCTGGAGAGCTTGCCGTGCGCGCCCGGGCCGAGGCCGAGATAGTCGCCGAAGGTCCAGTAGTTGAGGTTGTGCCGGCTCTGCTCGTGCGGGCGGGCGAAGGCGGAGGTCTCGTAGTGCGTGAAGCCGGCGGCGGCGAGGCGGGCCTCGATGGCCTCCTGCATGTCGGCGGCGGTGTCGTCGTCGGGCAGCGGCGGCGGGTCGTGGGCGAAGGGGGTGTTGGGTTCGAGGGTGAGGTGGTAGCACGACAGGTGCTGCACGCCGAAGCCGATCGCGGTCTCCAGGTCGGCGAGCGCCATGTCGAGGGTCTGGCCGGGCAGGGCATACATGAGATCGAGGTTGACGCGCTCGAAGTGGGTGCGCGCGGCCTCGATCGCGCGCCGCGCCTCCTCGCCGCCGTGGATGCGGCCGATCTTCGCCAGCATGGCGTCGTCGAAGCTCTGGATGCCGAGCGACAGGCGATTGACGCCGGCGGCGCGGTAGTCGCGGAAGCGTCCGGCCTCGACCGTGCCCGGGTTGGCCTCGAGCGTGATCTCGGCGAGCGGGTCGAGCGGCAGCAGCATGCGGATGCCGGTGAGCAGGCCGTCGAGCGTGGTCGCGGACATCAGGCTGGGCGTGCCGCCGCCGATGAAGACGCTATGCACCCGCCGGCCCCAGACCTGGGGCAGGGCGTGCTGCAGGTCGGCGAGCACCGCGCCTAGCCAGGCCTGCTCGGGGATGCCGCCCTCGCGTGGGGCGTGGGAGTTGAAGTCGCAGTAGGGGCACTTCTTCACGCACCACGGGAAATGCACGTACAGGGAGAGCGGCGGCGGGGCCTCGAGCTGCGGGCGTTCGGGCAGGGGCAGGGCGCGCGCGGCCCCGGTGGCCGGCGTCAGCGGGATGATGCGGCGGGTGGTCACGGCGGAATCCGTTCCGTTGCGGCTGCGCTGCAGCTCAAAGAGGGTGCTCGGCGAGGCGGTCGAGCAGGTGGCGCATCGCGGCGCCGCGGTGGCTGAGCGTGTTCTTGAGCGCCGAATCCAGCTCGGCGGCGGTCTGCTCCAGTTCGGGAACCCAGAACAGCGGGTCGTAGCCGAAGCCGCCTTCGCCGCGCGCGGCGGGGAGGATCTCGCCGTGCCATTCGCCGTCGGCGATCAGCGGGCGCGGGTCGTCGGCGTGGCGCACCAGCACCACGGCCGAATAGAAATAGGCGCGGCGCTGCGCGGGCTCTGGGAGGTGGGCGAGCCTTTCCAGCAGCAGGGCGTTGTTGCGCGCGTCGGATCTGGGTTCGCCGGCGAAGCGGGCGGAGATGACCCCCGGCGCGCCGCCGAGCGCCTCGACGCACAGGCCGGAGTCGTCGGCGACCGCCGGAAGGCCGGTGGCGGCGGAGGCGTGGCGGGCCTTGGCGAGGGCGTTCTCGACGAAGCTCGGGTGGGGCTCCTCGGCTTCGCCGACGCCGAACACGGACTGCGGGATCACCTCGATGCCGAGCGGGGCGAGCAGGGCCTGCATCTCGGCGGCCTTCTTGGCGTTGTTGCTGGCGAGGACGAGTCGTTTGCTCATGCTTGTTCTCCTGGCGAAGCCTGGCGCGGGCCGGGCTCAGGCCGTGAAGATGGCCGAGCGCACCGCGCCACGCTGCAATTCGAACAGCTGCCGGCCCCCGAGTTCGGCGAGGTCGAGCAGGGCGTCCAGCTCGGCGCGCGAGAACGGGGTGCCCTCGGCCGTGCCCTGGACCTCGATCAGGCCGCCGCCCTCGGTCATCACCACGTTCATGTCGGTGTCGCAGTCGGAGTCCTCGGCGTAGTCGAGGTCGAGCACCGGCACGCCCTGGTGGATGCCGACCGACACCGCGGCGACGAACTCGCGCATCGGATTGTGGGCGAGCTTGCCCGCGGCGACCAGGCCGACCAGCGCGTCATGCACGGCGACGCAGGCGCCGGTGATGGCGGCGGTGCGCGTGCCGCCGTCGGCCTGCAGCACGTCGCAGTCGACGACGATCTGGCGCTCACCGAGCGCGCCGAGGTCGACCACCGCGCGCAGGCTGCGCCCGATCAGGCGCTGGATCTCCTGGGTGCGCCCGCTCTGCTTGCCCTTGGCAGCCTCGCGCGCGCTGCGCGTGTGAGTGGCGCGCGGCAGCATGCCATATTCGGCGGTCACCCATCCCTGGCCTTTGCCGCGCAGGAAGCCGGGTACCGTCTCCTCGACACTGGCGGTGCACAGCACGCGGGTGGCGCCGAATTCGACCAGCACCGAGCCTTCGGCATGGCAGGTGAAGCCGCGGGTGAGGCGGATGGCGCGGAGTTGGTCGGGCTGGCGCAGGCTGGGTCGCATCGTGAGGTCCTAGGAGCGGGAGTCGAATTTGTGGATGGCGGCGTTGATCTCGCGGATGGCGCGCTCGATCTCGTCCTCGTCGAGTTCGGCGACGGCCGTCGGACCCGGGCCGGAGAGGTCCAGGCGGGACTCGAAGCCGTCCAGTTCCATGGTGCGGGTGGAGATCGATTCGACGGTCGCGGCGCCGACGGCGTTCTCGTCGTGCCAGCACATCGCCACCATCGACAGGTTGTCGGCGCTGGCGCCGGCCTTGCGCTCGGCGACGTCCATCAGCCGCGGCACCGCCCGGCTGAGCACGCCGGCGGTGAGGTTCACCACCAGGCCGTCGTCGTCGATCGGGCCCCACACGCCGTCCGTGCAGAGCGCGAGCAGGTCGCCGTCGCGCAGCGGGGTGCGCGGAGAATACTCCACCTGCGGGTTGTAGTTGCCGCCGAGGCAGGAATAGATGCGGTTGCGCCCGGGGTGGAGGTGGGCCTCCTCCGGCTTGATCACGCCTTGGTCGATCATCAGCTGGGTGCGCGAATGGTCGCGCGTGCGCGTGACCAGGTGGCCGCGACGCAGCAGGTAGAGTCGCGAATCGCCGGCGTGCGCCCAGTACGCCGCGCCGCGCTGGATCACGCACGCGACCAGGGTGGTGCGCGGCGCCTCCGGCAGCTGGCGGTCGAGCGCATGGTCGAGGATGGCGTGGTGGGCGCGTTCGATCGCGCGCGCGAGGAACAGCTGGGGGTCGGGCAGCAGCGGCCGCGCCTCCGCCTGGAAGCGCTCGGCGATGCACTGCACCGCGATCTGCGCCGCCACCTCGCCGTGCAGGTGGCCGCCCATGCCGTCGGCGACCAGCATCAGCAGGGCGTCGCGCGAGTAGCAGTGGGCGATGCGGTCCTGGTTGTCGCGTCGTTTGCCGGGGCGGCTTTCCTGGTAGATGGTGAAGCGCATGGCGGGTCCTCAGCTGCGGCCGATGAAGGAGCGCAGCCGGCTGCCCAAGTCCGAGAACCAGTGTTCCGGACGCTCGGGGGCGTTTTCTTGATGGATCAGCGCCTTCTGCAGCGCATACACGCTGGGCGGGCGCTGCTGCGGGTCGAGGTGAAGGCACCAGTCGACGAGCTCGAGCAGCTGCCGGCTGTAGCGCCCGGCCTGGGTCCTCGCCAGGGGCTGGAGCGTGTCTTCCTGCGCGCGTTCGTCCGCGCGCGGCGGCGGGCTGCCGACGATGCAGGCGTGCAGGCTCGCACCCACGCTGTAGATGTCGGTCCACGGACCGAGCTGGGCGCCCTTCTCGTATTGTTCCGGCGCGGCGTATCCGGGCGTGTACATCGGCTTGAGCACCGGCTGGTCGCTCATCAGGGTCTGGCGCGCGGCGCCGAAGTCGAGCAGCACCGGGGTGCCGTCGTTGCGCAGGTAGATGTTGGACGGCTTGATGTCGAGGTGCATGAGCTTGTGCGCGTGCACCTCGCGCAGGCCATTGAGCATGCGCGCGAACACCGCGCGGATCAGCATCTCCTTGACCTCGCCGCGGTGCTTGCGGATGTAGTCGTGCAGGGTGCGGCCGCGCTCGAACTGCATGACCATGTACACCGTGCCGTTGGCGCGGAAGAAGTTGAGCACCCGCACCACGTTCGGATGCATCAGCTTGGCGAGCGAGCGGCCTTCCTCGAAGAAGCACTTCATGCCGTAGCGGAAGGCGAGGCGGTGCTCCTCGCTGACCTGCGGTTCGGTCTCGCCTTCCTTGCGCAGGGCGAGCGAGTTGGGCAGGTATTCCTTGATCGCCACGGCCATGCCATGCGCGTCGCGCGCGAGATAGACGATCGAGAAGCCGCCCAGCGACAGTTGCCGCTCGATGCGGTACTGGTCGAGCTGAAACCCCGGTGGCAGCGCGCAGTTGGCTTGAGACGGCATCTTCGAGAGCGCTAGAATCGCTGTTTTCGCGGTTTCATTCCTGATCCAGGCGCCCAGTTTATCCGATCGGGCGCGGTCCCCGGAGCGCCCCATGGTCCAGAGCATGACAGGTTTCGCGGTTCAGACGCGAGACCTGGGTAGTGTCAGCCTTCATCTCGAGCTGCGCAGCGTCAACTCGCGCTATCTCGATCTCGGTTTCCGCATCGTCGACGACCTGCGTGCCGCGGAGCCCGCGATCCGCGAGCGCATCTCCGCGCGCCTCGGCCGCGGCAAGGTCGAATGTCGCCTCAACCTGCAGGCCGGCCACGCCGCGCCGCGCAGCATGGCGCTCAACGGCGCGCTGCTCGACCAGCTCGCCGCTGCGCAGGACGGCTTGCGTGCGCGCTTCCCCGACGCCGCGCCGCTGTCGGTCAACGAGCTGCTGCGTTGGCCGGGCATGCTCACCGACGACAGCCTCGGCTTCGACGAGATGCTGCCGGCGATCGTCGAGCTGACCAACACCGCGCTCGACGAGCTCGTCGCCACCCGCCAGCGCGAGGGCGACAAGCTCGCCGACATGATCCGCGAGCGCGTCGCACGCATGCGCGAGCTCGTCGCCCAGGCGGCCCCGCGCATGCCGGCGGTGGTGCTCGAGTACCAGGAGCGCCTGACCGCCAAGCTGCGCGACGCCGTCGCCAGCCTGGACGAGGACCGCGTCCGCCAGGAGGTCGCGCTCTACGCTCAGCGCATCGACGTGGACGAGGAGCTCACCCGCCTGTCCGCCCACCTCGACGAGGTCGAGCGCATCCTCAAGAGTGCCGGCGCCGCCGGCAAGCGGCTCGACTTCCTCATGCAGGAGCTCAACCGCGAGGCCAACACCCTGGCCTCCAAGTCGCCCGCCACCGACATTACCGCGATCGCGATGGAGATGAAGGTGCTGATCGAGCAGATGCGCGAGCAGGTGCAGAACCTCGAGTGAGGAATGACCGCCCCCGGGAGCGGGGAGGTGGAAGGGCCGGGTGCCGGTCTATCGAGCACGTGCCGTTCATGGTAACAAGAGGGCCTCCACCCGGCCGCTTCAGGTTTTTTCCGGCTGGCCTGGAGACCCTTGTGCGGGCGGGCACGGCAGCGCTGCAATCGCCAGCGCCCGGCAGCCTCCGCGCATGTTTGTCCCCGGATCAGACGGAGAGAAATGATGACTACATCGACATGGAGTGCTTCCGGCGCCGCAGCATTCGCCGCTTGTGTGGCTGCTGCAGCGACACCGGCCTTCGCCGCGGCTCCCGCTGACTGGGCAGCCATCCCGGTGCAGACGGTGACGCTGTTCTATCCCGGGCAGGTCGATTACGGCTGGCTGCGCAGCGCGGAGCACAAGCGTGCCAATGCCAAGGTCAAGGCGGGCGAAGCCTGTCTGTCCTGCCACGAGGGCGAGGAGGCCGAACTCGGCGCCACCCTCGTCAAGGGCGGGCGGCACGAACCGGTCCCGATCGCCGGCAAGGTCGGTGCGATCGCGCTCCAGGTCCAGGCCGCCCATGACGACGCCAATCTGTACCTCCGCTTCCAGTGGAAGACGCAGATGGCGCGGGCCGGGCAGATGCACGACTACATGATGTACGACGGCGATAAGTGGGCCTTCATCGGCGGGCCGCGCTCGAAGGAAGCCGTGCGCAGCGGCGCCCAGCCGCCGCTCTACGAGGATCGCCTGTCGGTGATGATCGACGACGGCAAGGTGCCGATGTTCGCCAACCAGGGCTGCTGGCTGACCTGCCACACCGGCATGCGCGACATGCCCGGAGAGCCGACCAAGGAGCAGGTCCAGGCCCATCCGCTGATCGGCCAGACGCACAAGGAAAGCGACGTGCGCAAGTATCTGCCGGCCACGCGCACGGACGAGGCGGCGAGCTGGGACGAGACCCGCACGCCGGAGGAGATCGCCCGCCTCAAGGAGGCGGGCGCCTTCGTCGAGCTGATGCAGTGGCGCGGTCATCGCAGCAATCCGGTGGGCATGGCCGACGATGGCTACGTGCTCGACTATCGCCTCGTCGACGCCGGCAAGGGCCCGTTCAGCTGGAACGTCGACCGCAAGACCATGACGCCGAAGTTCATGTTCGACCCTGCGAAAGTCGGTGTGAAGGCGCTTGCGCTCGCGGATGTCGGCAACCCGTCGAAGCCGCACGCGCTGATCCGGGAAGACAACGCCGTGGCCTACGATCCGGCCGCGGGCTGGAAGAAGGGCGACGTCCTCCCCGGGCGCCTGCTCTCACGCGCCGACGCGAGCGGTTCGGCGGCGGACAATGCCGACGTCCGCGGCGAGTGGGCGGATGGCCAGTGGACGGTGCTGTGGACGCGCAAGCTCGACACCGGGCATGCTGCCGACGACAAGGCCCTGAAGCCGGGCGGCGTCGTCAACGTGGGCTTTGCCGTTCATGACGACAACGTCACAACGCGTTTCCATCATGTGTCCTTCCCGCTGACCCTGGGGATCGGCACGAAAGCCACCATCTCCTCGGTCGCGCTCGAGTGAGCGCCTTCCGGCAACGCTTGCGGTTGCAGCACGCTGCCGCCCGCCCGGCGGCTCCCCTCGGCGGCCGTTCTGCTGCGTCGGCCGCCTCCCATCCCTCTGCCGGTGCGCTGCACCGGCCCTGAGACAACGACCATGGCCGGAACCCTTTTCATCGTCACCGCGCCCTCGGGCGCCGGCAAGACCACCCTGGTGCGCGGGCTGCTGCAGCGCGACCCGCGCGTGCAGCTGTCGATCTCCTACACCACGCGCGCGCCGCGCCCCGGCGAGCAGGACGGGCGCGAGTACAACTTCGTCGACGTGCCCACCTTCCGTGCCTTGCGCGACCGCGGCGAGTTCCTCGAATGGGCCGAGGTGCACGGCAACTACTACGCCACCTCGCGCGTGTGGCTCAAGCAGCAGGTCGAGGCCGGGCGCGATACCCTGCTCGAGATCGACTGGCAGGGCGCGCAGCAGGTGCGCAAGCACTTCCCGGACGCGGTCGGGGTCTTCATCCTGCCGCCCTCGATGGATGAACTCGAGGCCCGCCTGCGCGGTCGCAATACCGACAGCGACGAGGTCATCAGCCGCAGGTTGCTCGGCGCGCGCGGGGAAATGCGCCATGTCGCGGAATTCGACTACGTTATAATCAACGACGAAATCGATGCCGCACTCGACGACCTCGTCGCCGTGGTGCGCGCCGCGCGTTTGCGCTGCGCCAAGCAGCACCAGCGGCATCCCGAGTACTTCGCCTTTCTCGAACAGGATTGAACATGGCCCGCATCACCGTAGAAGACTGCCTCAAGAGGATCCCGAACCGCTTCCAGCTCACCCTGGCGGCGACCTATCGTGCCCGCCAGCTCACCGCTGGCGGCACGCCGCAGATCGACGTCGATCCGCTCGACCGGGACAAGCCGACCGTGATCGCGCTGCGCGAGATCGAAGCGGGCAAGGTCGGCCTCGAGATGCTCAACCGCGGCCAGGCCTGAAATCGCCCGGGGGTTGCATGAAAGCCGCCGAAGCAGGCCCAGCCCCCGAAGTCTTCCGCCCGCCGGTGTCGAGCGTGCTCGCGCTCGACTTCCAGCAGCTCAAGACCAAGCTGCAGACCTACCTCCGGCCCGAGGACGTGGGCCGCGTCGAGGCGGCCTACCACTTCTCCGCCGATGCCCACGCCGGTCAGTTCCGCGTCAGCGGGGAGCCCTATGTCAGCCACCCGGTGGCGGTGTGTTCGCTGGTCGCCGACTGGCACCTCGACCCGCAGGCGCTGATCGCCGCGCTCCTCCACGACGTGATGGAGGACACCCACATCACCAAGGCGGAGATCGCCGAGCGCTTCGGCAAGGTTGCCGCCGAGCTGGTCGATGGCCTCTCCAAGCTCGACAAGATCGAGTTCCGCTCGCAGGAAGAGGCGCAGGCGGAGAACTTCCGCAAGATGCTGCTGGCGATGGCGAGCGACCTGCGCGTCATCCTCATCAAGCTCGCCGACCGTCTGCACAACATGCGCACGCTGGACCACATGCGTCCGGCCAAGCGCCGCCGCATCGCCAACGAGACGCTCGAGATCTACGCGCCGATCGCCAACCGGCTCGGGCTCAACGACCTCTTCCGCGAGCTGCAGGAGCTGTCCTTCCGCAACAAGTACCCGCTGCGCTTCGAGGTGCTCGCCAAGGCGATCCGCTCGGCGCGCGGCAACCGCCGCGAGGTGGTCGGCAAGATCCTCGCCAGCATCGAGGAGCGCCTGCCGCAGTGGGGCATCGCCGCCGAGGTGCAGGGGCGCGAGAAGCACCTCTACGGCATCTACCGCAAGATGGTCGAGAAGCACCTGTCCTTCTCGCAGGTGCTCGACATCTACGGCTTCCGCGTCATCGTCAAGGACGTGCCGAGCTGCTACCTCGCGCTCGGTGCGCTGCACTCGATGTACAAGCCGGTGCCGGGCAAGTTCAAGGACTATCTGGCCATCCCCAAGGCCAACGGCTACCAGAGCCTGCACACCACCCTGATCGGTCCCTTCGGCATGCCGGTCGAGGTGCAGATCCGCACCCGCGAGATGCACCACATCGCCGAGACCGGCGTGGCCTCGCACTGGCTGTACAAGGAAGACGAGAAGACCCTCACCGAGCTGCAGCAGAAGACGCACTCCTGGCTGCAGTCCCTGCTCGAGCTGCAGTCGGCCTCGGGCGAGGCCACCGAGTTCCTCGAGCACGTCAAGATCGACCTCTTCCCCGGCGAGGTCTACGTGTTCTCGCCCAAGGGCAAGATCTTCTCCATGCCCAAGGGCTCGACCCCGGTCGACTTCGCCTACGCGGTGCATACCGACGTCGGCAATCGCTGCGTTGCCTGCCGCATCAACGGCGACCTGATGCCGCTGCGCAGCGAGCTGCGCAATGGCGACCAGGTCGAGATCATCACCGCGGCCCACGCCAACCCCAATCCGGCCTGGCTGTCCTACGCGCGCACCGGCAAGGCGCGCGCGCAGATCCGCCACTTCATGAAGAACGCGCAGCAGGACGAGTCGGTCACGCTCGGCGAGCGCCTGCTCAACCAGGCGCTGCGCCCGCACGGGCTCACCCTCGGGCAGATCTCCAGCTTCGCCTGGGACCGCTTCCTGCGCGACCGCGGCGTGCGCCACAAGAAGGAGGTCTTCTCCGACCTCGGGCTCGGCAAGCGCCTGCCGGTCATCGTCGCGCGCCGCCTCGCCGAGGCACAGGACCTCGAGTCCGGTCGCCCGGACGTGGTCAAGCCCAAGCCGGCGGGGGCGATCAGCATCCGCGGCTCGGAAGGTGTGGCGGTGCAGCTCGCACGCTGCTGCCATCCCATCCCGGGGGACCCGATCATCGGCACCCTGCGCAAGGGCCAGGGCCTCGAAGTCCACACCCACGACTGCCCCAACGTGGCCAAGCTGCGCGGCGACCGCGGGCGCTGGGTGGATGTCGAGTGGGAGCACATGGTCGACGACCGCCTGTTCGACGTCGGCATCCGCGTGCTCAGCCACAACGCCTGCGGCGTGCTGGCGCGGGTGGCGAGTGCGATCGCCGAGGAGGACAGCAACATCCAGAGCGTCAGCATGGATGGCGGACAGGGCGAATACACCGCGCTCAACTTCACCGTGCAGGTGCACGACCGCATGCACCTGGCGCGCGTGATGCGCGGCGTGCGCAGGGTGCAGGAAGTGGTGCGCATCGGACGCGTCAAGGCCGACGGCCGCGTCGGCTGAGGACCCCGCCGTCCGCCGACGCTGCTAGAATGCGCGCCGACCGCGACGCCTCTGTGGCGCCGCACGTGAACCCACGGGGGACCCGACATGGCGATGTACGAATCCGATCACACCAAGTTCATGCGCGAGTGGATGGAGAAGCACCCGGAGCAGCGCGACGAGCAGAAAGAGGGCCGTGCCCTGTGGTGGGACAAGCCGCAGAGCGTCGAGGAGCAGAAGCGCGTCGCCGCCGCCCGCGTGCCGGTCAAGCCCTACTACTACGACATCAACAACTGATCCGGCATGACGCGCCGGGTTTGACGCGGCTGTGCTCGCGCCGCCGCCCGCTCCGGCCGCGGCGCCTCGTCCCTCCGTTGCAAGCTCGCCTCCGGCATCGCGTCAGGCCGACATGAGCCTGCCGAGTCGTCTCGCCTTCATCGATGTCGAGAGCACCGGCGCGCACCCGGTGCGCGACCGCATCACCGAGATCGCCATCCTGCGCGTCGAGGACGGCGAGGTCGTCGCGCGCTGGGAGAGTCTGGTCGCGCCCGGCCAGCCCATCCCGCCGCTGATCGAGGAGGTCACCGGCATCTCCGACGCCATGGTGGCCGAGGCGCCCGCCTTCGAGGTGTTGGCCGATACGGTCGCCGCGCTGCTCGAGGGCTGCGTCTTCGTCGCCCACAGCGCGCGCTTCGACTACGGCTTCATCCGCAACGCCTTCACCCGCATCGGTCGCGAGTTCGAGGCGCCGGTGCTGTGCACCGTCAAGCTGTCGCGCGCCCTCTACCCCGAACACCACCGCCATGGACTGGATGCGCTGATCGAGCGCCACGGCCTCGTCTGCGCCGCGCGCCACCGCGCGATGGGCGACGTCGAGGTGTTGTGGCAGTTCGTGCGCGGGCTGGAGGCCGGCTTCGCGCCCGAGGTGCTGGCGCGCGCAGCCGCACGCGCGATGAAGGCGCCGACGCAGCCGCCCGGCTTGCCCGAAGGCATGCTCGAGGCCCTGCCCGACGCCCCCGGACTCTATCTTTTCCACGCCCAGCCCGAGCCACCGCCTGCGGGCGCGCGCGACCCGGCGCTCTTCGTCGGGCGCGCGCAGAGTCTGCGCGCGCGGGTGCGCGAGCATTTCGGCGCGGGTGCGCGCAAGGGGCGCGACGCCGAGCTGGCGGCGCGGGTGAAGCGGGTGGAGTGGATCGAGACCGCCGGCGAGCTCGACACCTCGCTGCGCGAGAACGCCCTGCTGCGTGCGCTGGCACCGCCGTACAACCGTCCGCAGGAGCCCGCCGAGGCCGCCTTCGCGCTGCGCCTGCTGCCCAGGCGGCGGCGCGCGCCGATCTACGAGACGGTGGCGATCGCCGGCACCGACCCGGCGGACTGGCACGACCTCCATGGCGTGTTCCGCAACCGCCGCGAGGCCGACAACCTGCTGCGCGAGCTGGCGATGCTGTACCGGCTGTGCCCGCGCAGGCTTGGCCTGGAGGGCGGCAACGGCGCCTGCACCGCGTACGCCGCGCGGCGCTGCGCGGGCGTGTGCGCGCGGCGCGAGACGCCCGAGGAGCACGACGCCCGCCTCGCCGGCGCGCTCGCCGGGGTGGGCGTCAAGCCTTGGCCGTGGGCGGGGCCGGTGGCGGTGGAAGAGGTGCGCGCGCACGGCCCGCACCGGCTGCAGGTGTTCGACCGCTGGTGCCACCTGGGCAGCGCGCAGGACGAGGCCGGCGCGCTCGCCCTCGCCGCGGCGCCGCGCGCCTTCGACGCCGACGTCTGGCGCATCCTCGCGCGCTGGCTGGCGGTGCCGGCCCATCTCGCGCAGCTGCGCGTGCTCGCCGCGCAGGCGGGCGAAGGGGAGCGGGGCGGTTAAGCGGCGCAGGCTGCCGCGGCGGTGCCGGCCACGAACGATGCGCCGGGCGCGACCTAGTGCGCCGCGCAGTCGCGCAGCTGCGACAGCTTGCTGAGCACCATGCCGCGGCGGCCGCGCGGCTGGATCATGCCGTCCCGGGTGAGCTGCGAGAGGATGCGCGACAGCGTTTCCGGGGTGAGGTTGAGCTGGGCGGCGATGGTCTGCTTGTCGATGTCGAGGCGGATCTCGCAACGCTCGGCGTCTTCCGGCGCCAGCCGGGTCAGGTAGTGGGCGACGCGCTGCGTGCCGCTGAGCTGGAACTGAACCTGCATGGTCGACATCAGATCGTAGCTGGCTTCCGCGAGCCGGTTGCTCATCGACACCGAAAAGGCGGTCGAGCTCACCATCGCGGTGCGCAGCGCGGCAGTCGGCACCAGCAGCAACTCGCTCGCGCTGATCGCCTGGGCGTTGGCGACGTGGGGGCGGTTGATCAGTGCGGCCTCCTCGCCGAAGAAGCTGCCGGGCTCGGCGAGGCGGACGATCTTCTCTCCGCCCGAGGGTGAAAGCACGAAGCATTTCACCCGCCCGTCCAGCACCAGGTGGATGCCGCGCGGACAGTCCTCCTGCTGGACGAGGAGCTCGCCGCGGGCGGCGTGGATCGGGCGCGCGGCGGCGAGAACGCGCTCGCGGGCGGAGGGGTCGAGCATGTCGAAGGGAGCGAAGCGGGCGAGCAGGTCGCTGGCGTCGGGGGCGAGGGAGGGGGGCCTGCAGCTCATGCGGATCTCCTGCGGACGTCGGCGTGGTTTTCCAGTCGGTAGACTAGCCGCTGGTTTCCACCCTGCATGGCGTCGCGACCTGCAGCGGGGCGCGCGCGTGTTTTTGGCATACCTCCGAAGAGGTATCCGCGGATTTTGGCAAGTCACTGAAAAGTAGACGCAAAGGTCGAGGGTTGCAGGCGTTGCAGCCGAGGATCGAAGTGGAAGGGGTATGTCCACGTTGTTGTCCCGGATCGCGTCCGGATGGAGATTTCACATGTATCTGGCGGTCCCCCGCCTGCTCGTGAGGCGCTCGATCATGCTGCTGGTGTCGGTCGCCCTCGTGGCGATGACGCTGATCGGGCTGGCGGGCATGAGCGCATCCTTCGTCGTGGTGGATCGCAGCCGCGACAGCGTGCAGGCGATCGCCGTGGCCAGCACCCTGCGCGGCCATACCCAGCGGATCGCCAACCTGATCGCGATCGATGCGCTCAAGGGCCGCATCGGTGTGTCCGAGCGCACGCGCGCGGCGATGGCCGACATCGAGCGCGAGCTGCAGCAGGCCGCGCTGCGCCGCTTCGTGGACGAGGCCCCGGGAGAGCTCTTCGCGGCGACCTACCGCGGCGTGCAGGCGGGTTGGGAGCGCTCGGTGCGGCCGCGGATCGAGGCGCTCGCCGGGCCTGTGCCGCCGGATGCGCGCGAGGTCGAGACGCTGCTCGCCGGGGTCGACGACTTCGTCGGTCAGGTCGATAGCCTGGTCGCGGTGCTCGGCCAGGAGAACGAGCGCCGTATCGACGAGCTGCGCCGCATCCTCGCGCTCGCCGCGGCGGTGACGCTGGGGGTGGTGCTGGTGGTGATCGTCTTGCTGCAGCGGGCGCTGCTGCGCCCGCTCGGTGGCCTGCTCGACGCCGCACGCCGCATCGCCGGCGGTGATTTCGGCGTGCGCGTGCGCTACACCGGGGAGGACGAACTCGGCCAGGTCGGCAGCGCCTTCAACCTGATGGCCGACGAGCTCGCCCGCCACTATCACCTGCTCGAGCTGCGCGTCACCGAGAAGACCGCCGAGCTGCAGCGCAGCAACCGTTCGCTCGAGCTGCTCTACCACGCCATCGCCCGGCTCTACCAGGCGCCGAGCGCGCCCGACGCCTACGAGGCCACCCTGCGCGACATCGACCGCGTCGCCGGGCTGGAGGGCTCCTTCGTCTGCATCGAGCCGCGCCCCGGCGCCCCCGCGGCGGTGATCGCCTCGTCCATGGGGCCCTGTCCGGATCGCGCCGAGCGCGGCGAGGACGCCTGCGCGGCCTGCCGGGCCGGCTCGGAGGGGCAGGCGCTGGCGCTGCTGTCGCCGACCCTGCTGCGCTTTCCGCTCCGCGACCGCGAGCACCATCACGGCATGCTGCGCCTGTCGCTGTCCGACGGCGCGCGCCTGGAGGACTGGCAGCGCCAGCTCGTCGAGGCGCTGTCGCGCCACATCGGCATGGCGCTCGGCGCGGCACGGCGCACCGAGCAGGAGCGCCTGCTCGCACTGCAGGAGGAGCGCTCGGTGATCGCGCGCGAGCTGCACGATTCGCTCGCGCAGGCGCTGTCCTACATGAAGATCCAGGTCAGCCTGTTGCAGCGCGCACTCGCCGATCCGGCGCGCACGGCGGAGGCGGAGCCGATCCTGGCCGACCTGCGCGAGGGCATCAGCGCCGCCTACCGTCAGCTGCGCGAGCTGCTGGTGTCCTTCCGCCTCGGCCTGTCGGCCGACCTCGCCACCCTGATGGAAGATGCGGCGCGCGAATACGGCACGCGCGGCGGTCTGGAGGTCGAGCTCGCCGTGGAGCTCGGCGCCTGCCAGCTCAGCCCGAACCAGGAGGTGCATGTGCTGCAGATCGTGCGCGAGGCCTTGTCGAACATGGTGCGCCACGCTTCGGCACGCCATGCCTGGGTGGCGCTGCGTGGCGGCGCGGATGGCGAGGTGCTGCTGGAGGTGCGCGACGACGGCTGCGGCATCGGCGCGCCGCCGGCGGATGCCCGCAACCACCACGGGCTGGCGATCATGCGCGAGCGCGCGCGCAGCATGGGCGGGGAAATCGACATCGGGCCGGCGCTGCCGAGCGGTACCCGGGTGTGCGTGCGCTTCCGATCCGCCAACGCGAGCATGGCGGCGATGGCGCAGGGTGATGCGAAGAAGGAAACGGAGACATGAACGAGAGCTGTCGCGTGCTGATCGTGGACGACCACCCGCTGTTCCGACGCGGACTGGTGCAGCTGCTGCGCACGATTCCCGCCTTCGTCCTCGTCGGCGAGGCCGCCAGTGGCGCAGAAGGGCTCGTGCTCGCGCGCGAGCTGCGCCCCGACCTGGTCCTGCTCGACCTCAACATGCGCGACGGCGACGGGCTCGACATGCTGCGCGGCCTGCGCGCGGCGCGCAGCGAGGCGCGCGTGGTGATGGTCACGGTGTCGGACTCCGGCGAGGATGTGGTGGCCGCCTTGCGCGGCGGCGCCGAGGGCTACCTGCTCAAGGACATGGAGCCCGAGGCCATGCTCGAGGCGCTGCAGGCCGTGGCCGCCGGGCGGGTGGTGATCCCCCCGCAGCTCAACCACCTCCTCGCCGCCGCGTTGCGCGGCGAGTCGCGGCCACAGTCGGCGGGCGCCGCCGGGCTCACCGAGCAGGAGCTGCGCATCCTCGAGAAGATCGCCGCCGGGCTCCCCAACAAGCAGATCGGGCGCGAGCTCGACATCGCGGAGGGTACGGTGAAGGTCCACGTCAAGCACATCCTGCGCAAGCTCGAGCTGCGCTCGCGCGTCGAGGCCGCGGTGTGGGCGGTGGAGCATCTGCGGGCCTGAGCGGCGGGGAAGGGCGCGCGCGGCAAGCCCGGCTGTATTGAGATGAGTTCGCAGGTTGACTCAGGTCAATAATTGACTGCTGCTACTGGGCTGTAATGGCGGCTGCGCAATTTGCTGGATCGTCCTTGGCTTCCTCCGCATCTCCGCGCGCGGCGAGTTCCCGCCGGAACTTCCTCTTCGGACGCACGCGCGCAGTCGAGCCCGCACTCCGCCCGCCCTGGGCGCTGGAGGAGGAGGACTTCGTCGCGCGTTGCACGCGCTGCGAGCGCTGTATCGAGGCCTGTCCCACCACCATCCTGGTGTGCATGGACGGCGGCTTCCCCGGGGTCGATTTCAGCCGCGGCGAATGCAGCTTCTGCGGCGATTGCGTCGCCGCCTGCGAACCTCGCGCGCTTTGGCGCGAGGACGCGTCCGCTGCGCCCTGGGATCGTGTCGCCGTGATCGGCGCAGCCTGCCTGGCGGCGCGCGGCGTCGAATGCCGCGTGTGCGGCGAGGCCTGCCCCGAGGGCGCCATCCGCTTCCGTCCCCGCCTCGGGGGCGTCGCCCATCCCGAACTCGACGCCGCCGCGTGCACCGCCTGCGGCGCCTGCATCGGCCCGTGCCCGACGCGTGCGATCGACACGCGCGTGCGCAATCCCCTCCCTACGGAGAGCGCAACATGAATATTGCAAGTCTGGTCGTGCGGGCCTTTCCCGCGGATTTCCCCGAGATCGTCGAGGGCCTGAAGAAGGTGCCCGGGGTCGAGTTGCACGGGCAGTCCGCCGAGAAGGGCAACATCGTCATCACCATCGAGGACGGCGCGGGCTGGTCGGTGACCGACTCGATCCTGGCGGTGAACCTGCTGCCCAAGGTGCAGGGGCTGACGATCGCCTACGAATACACCGATGAAGGTCTGGAATTGACGGAGGTCTGACATGAGCATGAATCGACGCGAATTCATCAAGAACAACGCGATCGCCGCGGCGGCCGCCACCGCCGGCATCGGGATCCCGGTCGTCGCCGAGGCGCAGCAGCCCGGCGCGGGCGGCACCAAGGTGCGCTGGGACAAGGCGGCCTGCCGCTTCTGCGGCACCGGCTGCTCGGTGCTGGTGGGCGTGCAGGACGGGCGCGTGGTCGCCACCCAGGGTGATCCGGACTCGCCGGTCAACCGCGGCCTGAACTGCATCAAGGGCTACTTCCTGTCCAAGATCATGTACGGCGAGGACCGCCTTACCAAGCCGCTGCTGCGCATGAAGAACGGCCAGTTCGACAAGAACGGCGAGTTCACGCCGATCTCGTGGGAGCAGGCCTTCGACATCATGGAGCAGAAGTGGAAGAAGGCGATCAAGGAGCACGGCCCCGACTCCGTCGCCATGTTCGGCTCGGGCCAGTGGACGGTGTGGGAGGGCTATGCCGCCTCGAAGCTGATGAAGGCCGGCTTCCGCACCAACAACCTCGATCCCAACGCGCGCCACTGCATGGCGTCGGCGGTGGCCGGCTTCATGCGCACCTTCGGCATCGACGAGCCGATGGGCTGTTACGACGACATCGAGAACGCCGACACCTTCGTGCTGTGGGGCTCGAACATGGCGGAGATGCACCCCATCCTGTGGAGCCGCATCACCGACCGCCGCCTGTCCAAGCAAGGCTGCCAGGTGCACGTGCTGTCGACCTTCGAGCATCGTTCCTACGAGCTCGCCGACAACCCGATGATCTTCGTGCCGCAGACCGACTTGGCGATCCTCAACTACATCTGCAACTACATCATCCAGAACGGCAAGGTGAACAAGGCCTTCGTCGAGCGCAACGTCAAGTTCAAGATCGGCGAGACCGACATCGGTTTCGGCCTGCGCCCGAACCATGTGCTGGAAGCCAAGGCCACGAGCAACGGCTACCCGGGTGCCGAGGGCAAGCCCAAGGGCGACACCGGCGCGGCCAAGGACATCAGCTTCGACGAGTTCGCCAGGTTCGTCTCGGAGTACACCGCCGAGAAGGTGTCGAAGCTTTCGGGCGTGCCGGAGGATCGCCTGGTAAAGATGGCCGAGCAGTATGCCGACCCGAACCGCAAGGTGGTGTCGTTCTGGACCATGGGCTTCAACCAGCACACCCGCGGCACCTGGGTGAACAACATGATCTACAACGTCCACCTGCTCGTGGGCAAGATCTCGGAGCCCGGCAACAGCCCGTTCTCGCTCACCGGTCAGCCCTCGGCCTGCGGCACCGCGCGCGAGGTCGGCACCTTCGCGCACCGCCTGCCGGCCGACATGGTGGTCACCAACCCGATGCACCGCGCGCTCACCGAGGAATTGTGGAAGCTGCCCGAGGGCACGATCCCGCCCAAGATCGGTCTGCATGCGGTGGCGCAGAGCCGCGCGCTCAAGGACGGCAAGCTCAAGTGCTACTGGACCACGACCACCAACAACATGCAGGCGGGCCCCAACGTCAATGACGAGATCTACCCGGGCTGGCGCAACCCGGAGGCCTTCGTGGTGGTGTCCGACGTCTATCCGACCGTCTCCGCGCTGTCGGCCGACCTGATCCTGCCGTGCGCGATGTGGGCCGAGAAGGAAGGCGCCTTCGGCAACGCCGAGCGCCGCACCCAGTTCTGGCGCCAGCAGGTGTCGGCGCCGGGCGAGGCCAAGTCCGACCTGTGGCAGTACATCCAGTTCGCCAAGCGCTTCAAGGTCGAGGAAGTGTGGCCGGAGGAGCTCGTCGCCAAGAAGCCCGAGTACCGCGGCAAGACCCTGTACGACGTGCTCTACGCCAACGGCCAGGTGAACAAGTTCCCGCTCGCCGACGTCGAGAAGGCCAACGGGCATGCGATTCCGGGCTACATGAACGACGAGTCGAAGGAGCTCGGCTTCTACCTGCAGAAGGGCTTGTTCGAGGAGTACGCCGCCTTCGGTCGCGGCCACGCCCACGACCTCGCCGACTTCGACGTCTACCACAAGGCGCGCGGCCTGCGCTGGCCGGTGGTGGACAACAAGGAGACCCTGTGGCGCTTCCGCGAGGGCTATGACCCGTACGTGAAGGCGGGCGAGGGCGTGAAGTTCTACGGCCACAAGGACAACAAGGCGGTTGTGTTCGCGCTGCCCTACCAGGATCCGCCCGAGATGCCCGACGCCGAGTTCGACATGTGGCTGTGTACCGGCCGCGTGCTGGAGCACTGGCACACCGGCTCGATGACCCGGCGCGTGCCCGAGCTGCACCGCTCGGTGCCCGAGGCACAGATCTTCATGCACCCCGAGGACGCGCAGAAGCGCGGCCTGCAGCGCGGAATGGCGGTCAAGGTGGTGTCGCGGCGCGGCGAGATCGTCGCCCGCCTGGAGACCCGCGGCCGCAACAAGCCGCCGGTCGGGCTCATCTTCGTGCCCTTCTTCGACGAAGGCCGGCTGGTGAACAAGCTCACGCTCGACGCCACCTGCCCGATCTCGAAGGAGACCGACTACAAGAAATGCGCGGTGAAGGTCCTTAAGGTCTGATGAGAGGAGGCGCGAGTCCGGCCCCCGCCGACCGGGGGGACGCGCGGAGGGCGGGGCTCGCGATGCTGATGAACGACAAGGTGCAATCGACCGGACGCGTTGAACCCGTCGCTCCGGCTTCGCGCCGCCGCTTCCTCAAGGATGCGGCGGGCGTCGC
>Ga0268298_10000283_pt1 | contig 66712 bp, 59 predicted proteins | sample WWTPWeurt_MetaG_FD_194462 | JGI IMG/M metagenome (GOLD analysis project Ga0268298, IMG submission 194462) | Activated sludge microbial communities from WWTP in Nijmegen, Gelderland, Netherland - WWTP Weurt | ecosystem: Engineered > WWTP > Aerobic digester > Activated sludge | place...
CGGATCTGGCCCAAGATTATCGCCGCCAGGAGGGAATGACCGCCCAGATCGAAGAAATTCGCGTCCTTGCTCACCACAGGCAATTTGAACGCATCTTTCCAGATATTTGCCAGGGCTTGCTCTGTGAGAGAACCCTGAAAAGATTGAATATGATTATCAACTGGTTGTCCACGAACCTGGGCTTGCAGCGCACGCCGATCCACTTTGCCATTGGAGGTGAGGGGAAGTGTATCTGTCAGGATAAACTGCGCTGGGACCATATATTCTGGCATGATCTTCTTTAGAAAAGTGCGTAATCCCGCAGGAGAATGTGAGCATTCCTCCTGGGGCACAACAAAGGCAGATAGACCTAACGCTCCAGTTTGATCTTCGGCAGCGATAACGACCGCTTTGGATATTTCCGGGTGAGATTCCAGTGCAGCTTCTATTTCGCCCAATTCAACGCGGAAACCACGGATTTTGACCTGGAAATCTGACCGACCAATAAACTCAACGTTTCCGTCTGGTAGATATTGAGCCATATCGCCCGTCTTGTACATCCGGGATCCTGAGATCGAACTGAAAGGATCGGGCAAGAACTTTTCGGCCGTTAGTCCTGGCTTATTCATGTAACCGCGCCCAACTCCAATGCCGCCGATATACATTTCGCCCGGCGCCCCGATTGCCACCGGGGTGAGGTCTTCATCCAGTAAATAGAGTTGGAAACCTTCTAGAGGCATTCCAATCGGGGTGCGTTTATCAGGGTTGACCTGGCTGTCAAAATTGAAACATGTCGAGCAAATGGTGGTTTCGGTCGGCCCATAGCCGTTGATGATTTGCATCTCCGGGGATATGTTGCGAAAACCCTGCAGTGTAGACTGCTTAATTGGTTCCACTCCCACCAGCAGTCTGCGTAACGCGGATGGCTGGTGCGATTTTTCAAATGTAGTCAGGGAATCGTTTAAAAGTGCTGGCGGGATGTATGCGCTGGTGATGCTGTGTTCTACGAGATACTCTGCCAGACTGAATGTGGATGTAAATAGGGCTGGTTGGAGAAGATGGAGCGTTCCACCGAAACTCAGAACAGAAAAAACTTCCCAGATAAACACATCGAAATTATATGGACAGACTGATATCCCGCTGGCTTGTTCATACGCCGGGCCGAATTTATCAAAAGATTGAATTACCCCCGATGCATTTTGGTGCGAAACCATGACAGCCTTGGGTTTGCCTGTAGAGCCAGAAGTATATAAAATATAAGCCAGATTTCCTGGTTGGCTGGCGAAGGTTGTCGGGGTGATGGCTTCGAGGTCGGTATTTTCAGCCTGTTCAAAGAGTATGGTATTTCCCTGATAGGCTGGCAATAAAGTACGTAAGTGTTTTTGAATCAATAGGTAATGAGCCTGGCTGTCGCCAAGCATAAATTCGAGCCTCTCAACAGGCGAATCCGGGTCGAGAGGCAGAAAAGCCCCACCTGCTTTCAGGATTCCCAAAAGCCCGGCAATCATCGTGGCTGTTCGCTCTGTCAGCATGGCGACGGGCTGGTCAGCGCCTAATCCCTGCCTCCGCAGTAAATCAGCGATCTGGTTGGCGCGGTTTTCAAGCTCGGCATAGGTCAAAGTTTCATGGTCAAAGACCAATGCCAGAGCGTTTGGGGTGAGCCTGGCGTGATATTCAAATGCAGTATGCAGCAGCCAGGCTGAAGAGTTAGGTGAATGATTCAGTTTGGTCACTGCGCTGAACTTGACGAGGATTGCTGGCTGTTCATCTGCTCGCGCAGCGAGCGAGGGCGCATATCCGTCCAAACCTTTTCGATATAGCTGAGACAGTCTGGTTTAGAAGCAGGTTTGCCTACTTCCGTCCAACCCAGAGGCAAGGGCCGGTTGGCGGGCCAAATCGAGTATTGTTCTTCCGAGTTTTTGACAACGTTGTAAAGGGTAATATTGTCTCGGTTTTCTTCCATTGCTAAACTCCACTGATAAACAAACCACCTGAAATAATTAATACCTTATCTGTTTTCAAGCGCAATATTACCATAATTGTTACCTGATTAGGGCGTTTATACTCTCTGGGAATGGTCGTGAAAGTACCCAACTATGGATGAGTGTTGCGGGCAGAAGCCTGCTAATACACCCTAAATCGAGACTTTAAGAAAAGCTTTTAGATCTCTGGTATTCCTGCTGGTTTATGCCAGATCCAAGGTGTAAAATTTATTTTAAAGGCTCAAAGATCCCTGATCGCTTAAACAGAGGTAAGACCTGATGCAATCAATGGGGTGTCCCATGCCGCTTGCGCAGCTCGGCTTCGACCTCGGCGAGGGTGACATCTTTGCTGGCGAGCAGTACCAGGGTATGGTAGAACAGGTCGGAGACCTCTTCGATGATACGCTGCTTGCCCTGGGCTTTGGCTGCCAGGATGACTTCCATGGCTTCTTCGCCAACTTTCTTCAAAATCTTGTCTTCACCCATCTCGAAGAGGCTGTTGGTGTACGAACCCGCTTTGGGGTTGGCTTTGCGGTCCTGGATAATGGCAAATAATTCTTGAATCATGTTTTTCTCCTAAAAAATCTTTATTCTACGTCAGTTCGGGCTAAGAGATTTTTGGGTGTTTTTTTGGTGGCGCAGCCACCAAAAAAACACCCAAATAACCTCTTTTCGACCTAACCCGAACTGGGGTTATTCTAGAACTCTGTAAAAACAGCTTGTCTCGCCGGTATGGCAGGCCGGGCCGGCAGGCTGCGCCAGCACCAGCAGGGTGTCGGCGTCGCAGTCCACCCGCAGTTCGGTCACTCGCAGAACATTGCCAGAGGTCTCGCCTTTGCGCCACATGGCCTGCCGGCTGCGGCTCCAGAAGTGGGCCTCGCCGGTCTGTTGGGTCAGACGCACGGCTTCGGCATTCATCCAGGCTACCATCAGCACCTGGTGGGTGTTCACGTCCTGCACTACTGCTGTGACCAGGCCGTTGGGATCGTATTTTAAATTCAAGGTTGGTGTCCTTCTGTCAGCAGACGGGTATAGTGGTGGCTGACGAAGCGGTTCCAGCCTGATTTGTTTTTCGACTCAACAGCCCACAGAAAACCCTCGCCCTCGGCGGGCCAATAAGCCTGGCGCGCCAGCCCGGCGGGCATCTGGGCTTCAAACCCAATCGCGTCGGGGTGGATATCGCTGACATTCGCCAGCTTGCCTTCAGACTGTTTTCCATCCGAAGTGAAAGACCAGAAACAGACCTCTTTTTCCGGGTTGACCCCAATCAGGGCCAGCTCTTCATACGTCCTATCGCCAAAGATCCATTGAACACGCAGCTGGATAAACTTGCCGCCCAACACAGGTATAAACTCACGCCGGCAGGTGACAGGACCCATCTCGGACTGCGTCTCGGCTTGCCAGGCACCCAGGAGCGGGTCAAACAGACCCAGTTTACCCCGACCTTTTTTCCAAATCATTAGAACTCCATCTGTGTAGTTCGACGAGAGATAAATTTGCGAAGCAAATTTATCTCTCGTCTATTGGTTATTTAACGTCAGTTCGGGATAAGAGATTTTTGGTTGTATTTTAAGTGGCGTAGCCACCTAAAATACAACCAAAATAACCTCTTTTCGAACTAACCCGAACTGGGGTTATTTAGCGCGCATCCGGTTATTTTTGGCGTTGTGCTCCAGTTCAACCAGTCCGAGGGCTTCCATCAGCGGAGGAAGATAGACCCCAAACCGGCCGCGCAGGCCTTTCTTCAGGCCGTACCAGCCGCCGACGGGGTTTGCAGGCGACCTGCCCCAGGCTTCCACGGTGCCTTCTTTGGCAGGTTTTTGTTCGTCCGCGCTGCCCAGTTCAACCCAATCGCCGGCTTCTTTGAGCATGGCGTAAAGGTCTTGGATACAGCGGGCATCGTAGTGTAAAACTGTGGTCCCCACGGTGCAGACCAGGATACGCTTGCCATCTTTTTCATCCATATGCATTGTATATTCTGCGCTTCCGGGAGGGGTTTTGAGCATCCAGGGGTTTTCTTTTGTGCGATCCAGGGTTATTGTCATTGTAAATCTCCTTTATAACCAATAAGTTGGAAATATGGGGTGCTTTTTGCGAGTCCGCAATTAACATCCCATTTTGTTATCTCATTTTACTCCTGGCCGGGACAAAGGGTTCAGGTTTTCAGTCAGCCCGCTCTTGCCCAGTGAAATTAACCCGGGCATTGGTTTGTAACCCAGCTTTTGGTCGATGGCGATCATGGGCAGGTTTTTCAGGTTGTGATTGGTACGTACTTTACGGACGTTCAGCGTCCGGCGGGCATGACGCAGCGCCAGAATTTTAACCGCCTGGGCGAGTTTGCGGCCGCGGTAGCGGCTGTCTACACCGGTGAACAGGTTATAGGCATAATCGGTGCCCTCAAAGCGGGTAGTGGCACTCATCGCCGCCCAATCGCCGCTGGCAGTATCGATGACGACGAACTGGGCTTCGGGGTGGTACCAGGCTGTCTGGCAAACGCCCTGCTGAAAAGCCTCGAACGAGCCCCAGGCGGGGGAGCCATCGGTTCCGGGCGTCTGGCTGGCGGCGGTTTCGTTCAAGAGGTACAGCTTGCGCTGCATTTCTTCCGTGTTGCCCAGTTCAGCCATGTTGGTAAACCGGAAACCTTCGCCTTTCAAACGCTCAATCAGCGCATCGTAAGGCTGGTCGTCCAGCGAATCGAGATCGAGAGACATCGCCATTTCGCGGGAACGCTCGCTGAAGCCGCGCTGCAGGGCGAACTGCAGGCATTCGGGGCAGGTGTCCCAGACAGAAGTCAGGAGCAGCACAGGGGCTTCATTGGCACTTCCTTTTTCGATCAGGGTTGGCAGGAGGCGCTCGATTTCGGCGTACAGGCGGCTGCCGATGCCCTGGCGGCGCATCTCGGGTGCCACGAACAGGTCGATCGTATAGCGGCCCGGGTCTGCCGGGCTGCGGGTTGCCCAGCCAAAGCCCAGCAGGTCACCGCTTTCGTTTTCCGCCACCCGCTGCACGGAGCGTTCTTTGGCTTTTTCATAAAAGGCACGCAGGCTGGCCTCCGTGGAGGGTTGTTCTTCCAAAAGGCTGAACCAGGCTGCAAGCTGGATAAAGTCGCGCTCGGGATCAACCGGCCGCAAGTTTATTTTGCGCATAGAATTCTCCTTTATTCGTAATACACTTCATCCAACCCCACCGGGCGGATCGGGAGGCCGCGCTCGATCAGGTAGTGCTTTACCTGACCAACGGTCAGGGTTTTGTCGTGGAACAGCGAGGCCGCCAGGGCGGCGTCGGCCTGGCCGTCCTCTGGCCCGCTCGAAAGCACCCGGCTGAAATCTTCCAGTTTGCCGGCCCCGCCGCTGGCGATGACCGGCACATTGACTGCCTGGGCCACCGAGCGGGTCAGGGCGAGGTCGTAGCCGTCCAGCGAGCCGTCGGCGTCCATGCTGGTCAGCAGGATCTCGCCAGCCCCCAGAGTCACGCCGCGCACCGCCCATTGGATGGCGTCGATGCCGGTGGGTGTGCGCCCGCCGTGGGTGTAAACTTCCCATCCGCCCCCGGTCTTACGGCGGGCGTCGATCGCCAGCACCACACACTGGCTGCCAAAGCGCTCGGCGCCCTGGCTGAGGATCTCGGGCTGGAGCACGGCGGCGGTATTAACACTGACCTTGTCGGCCCCGGCCAGCAGGATCCGGCGCATGTCTTCGGCGCTGCGGATGCCGCCGCCCACGGTCAGGGGCAGGAAGACCTGGTCTGCAACCCGCCGGACCATCTCGGCGGTGGTCTGGCGGCCTTCCGGGCTGGCAGAAATGTCGAGGAAGACCAGTTCGTCGGCGCCCATCCGGTCGTAGCTGCGGGCCTGTTCCACCGGGTCGCCGGCGTCGCGCAGGTGAATGAACTGCACACCTTTGACGACCCGGCCGTCTTTGACATCCAGGCAGGGGATGATGCGCCGGGCTAACATAAGGCACCCCCTGAATACGAGGGCCTTATTGTTGTTGGCAAAGCGACCCCACCCCCAGCCCCGCCCCTGCCAGGGGCGGGGAGCAAGAGAGACATTCGATCTCGAATGGCTAACATAGCAGCGCCTCCTGGAGGGTGAAGTGGCCTTCGTAGAGGGCGCGGCCGGCGATGACGCCTGCCAGGCCCATCTGGCGCGCCTGGCGGATTTCGTCCAGGCTGTGGATGCCGCCTGAGACGATCACCTGCAGGCCGCTGGACTGCTGAAGCTGAAGGCAGGCGGCCAGGTTGGCCCCGGTGCTGGTGCCATCCCGGGCGATATCGGTGTAGATCACATGCTGCAGGCCGGCCTGAGCCAACTGTTTGCCCAGATCCACGGCGAGCACACCGCTGCTTTCGGTCCAGCCGCGGGTCTTGATGATCCCGCCTTCTGCGTCCAGGGCCGCCCCGATCCGCTCCGGGCCGAAGCGCTGGAGAGCCTGGCCAGCCAGTTCGGGCGACTGGACCGCGGCGGTGCCGAGCAGGATGCGCGTCACGCCCAACCCCAGGGCCTGCTCGACTGCCTCCAGGCTGCGCAGCCCGCCGCCAAATTGAACCCGCACACCCGCCGGCAAACATTCGGCCAAAATCTGGCGGAGCGCGGTCTGGTTGGCGTTGTCGGCCTGTTCAAAGGCGCCGTCCAGGTTGACCACATGCAGCCATTTCGCGCCGGCTGCAATCCAGACCCGCGCCTGGGCGGCCGGATCGGCGCCGTAGACGGTTTGTTGGGCCAGGTCGCCCTGGCGCAGGCGCACCACCTGCCCCTGGCGCAGATCAATCGCCGGGTAAATTGTAAATTCCGGGTTTGTTTGCATTAGCCGCGCTCCACAAAGTTGCCTAAAATTTTCAGACCCACCGCCTGGCTTTTCTCCGGGTGGAACTGCACCCCGTACAGCCGGCCGCGCCCGACCACGCTGGCATACAGCCCGCCGTACTCGGTGTGGGCCAGCACATCTGCCGGGTTGGCTGCGGCGCAGTAAAAGCTGTGATTGAAGTAGGCGTAGCTTTCGGCGGGCAGGCCGTCCAGCAGCAAATGGGCGCCGCTGGGTACCAGTTTGTTCCAGCCGGTCTGCGGCACTTTCAGTTCGGAGGCCGCAAAGCGTTTGACCCGGCCCGCCAGCAGGCCCAGCCCGGCGTGTTCGCCCATTTCTTCGCCCACCTCAAACAAGAGCTGCATGCCCACGCAGATGCCCAGCAGGGGCGTGCCCTGCCGTACCACCTGGTGGACCACATCCACCAGCCCGCGCTGGCGCAGGCCCGCCATGCCGTCGCCAAAGGCCCCCACGCCTGGCAGGACCACCTTGTCGGCGCTCAGAATCTCTGCGGGGGTCTCAGTCAGGCATACATCGGCCCCGGCTGCGCTGAGCGCTTTCTCCACCGAGCGCAGGTTGCCGATGCCGTAATCAATCAGGGCAATCATGCTAATGTCCCTTTGGTGGAGGGGATAGATTTTCCCCGCCGGGGATCCAGGCGGGTGGCGGCCTCCAGGGCGCGGCCCAGGGCCTTGAACAAGCCTTCGGCCTGGTGGTGGTCGTCCTTGCCGTACAGCACCCGGGCGTGCAGGTTCATCCGCCCGGTGACCGCCAATGATTCCAGGAAGTGTGGGAACAGGCTGGTGGGGATGTTGCCGACGTACGGGCTGTGCCATTCAGCCTGGATCACGCTGTAGGGCCGGCCAGAAAGATCCACCGCCACAAAGGCCAGGCTTTCGTCCATCGGCATGTAGGCCGAACCGCTGCGCACGATCCCGCGCCGCTCGCCCAGGGCTTTGTCCAGAGCCGTGCCCAGCGCCAGGGCGCAGTCTTCCACGGTGTGGTGGACATCAATGTGCAGGTCGCCTTTGGCCTGCAGGGTCAGGTCGAACAGGCCGTGGACGGCTACGTGACTGAGCATGTGGTCCAAAAAGCCCACGCCGGTCTCGATCTGCCACTTGCCCGTGCCGTCCAGGTCCAGTTCCAGGTGGATTTCAGTTTCATTCGTTTTGCGATCTATCACTGCTTTGCGCATGTTGTTCTCCAATAATCCATAGATTCTCTGGGGATTTCCGTGAGAGGGTATCTATGTGGTGATAATTTTTGGCGCAGCCAAAGATTATCACCACATAGAGCCCACCTTTGGTGGTTTATAGGATGGATCTTAATACCTCGATTAATCGATCAGTGTGTTCGGGTTTGCCCACACTGATCCGGATGCAGTTTTTGAGGCCGGGTTTGTTGAAATAGCGTACCAACACCCCGGCTTCGGCCAACTGTTTTTTGAGCAGGCTGGCTTCGCGGCCCTCCACACGGCATAGAATAAAGTTCGACTGGGTGGGGTAGGGCTTGAGATACGGCACGCTTTGGAGCAGGGCATACAGGCGCTGGCGTTCGGCCAGGAGCCGCTGCCCGACGGCATCCAGCTCGGCGGTGTGCTGCAGCGAAACAACCGCCGCCACCGAGGCAGCCACGGAGACATTGTAGGGCTGTTTGATCTTCCAAAGATGTTCCACCAGGCTGCCGGGGAAGGCGCCGTAACCCACCCGCAGACCAGCCAGCCCGGCCCACTTGCTGAAGGTGCGCAGTACCACCAGATTGTTGAACTGCGGCACACGCTCGATCAGACTGCTGCCGGGCGGAGCGAACTCCATGTAGGCTTCATCCAGCACCACCAGCAGCGGCAGTTCCAACAGTCGCTCGATCACCGGGATGGGGATCAGGCTGCCATCCGGATTGTTGGGCGAGGCCAAAAAGAGCAGTTTGGGTTTGTAGGCTCCGGCGACCTGGACGATGGCGTCCACATCCAGGCTGAAATCCGAATTGCGGTAGACATCCACCACCCGCCCGCCGTTCAGGTCGCCGTCAAAGCGGTACATGCCAAAGGTCGGCGGGCAGTTGAGGATTACATCGCCCGGCTCGATCACCAGGCGCAGGATCAGGTCGATCAGCTCGTCGGCGCCGGCGCCGGCCAGCAGGTTTTCGGCCGGCAGGTTGTGGCGGACGGCCAGGGCGGCCCGCAGATCCTGGCTGCCAGGGTCGGGATAGATGTGCGGGTATTCCAGTTCGGCCAGGGCCTGGCGCACCGCCGGCAGCAGGCCGTAGGGGTTTTCGTTGGCGTCCAGCTTCACGAGGTCTTCTGGCTGGCGGCCCAGCTGGCGCGAGAGCACTTCGAACGGCAAAATGGGTTCGTAAGCGGGCATATCCTTGATATGCGCCCGGATCAGGTTCTGCGGGTCAAACATGCATCAGCCTGTGATGCGCCGTTCAGCGGCGGCGGCGTGGGCGGTGAGCTGCTCGGCCCGGGCGATGCGGCTGGCGATCACGCTCAGCTCGCGCCCGGTTTGCTCATCCAGGGCCACGATGCTGGTGATCTTGACAAAGTCCATCACGTTGAGCGGCGAGGCGAAGCGAGCAGTGCCGGAAGTGGGCATAACATGGCTCGGCCCGGCGATATAGTCGCCCAGCACCTCAAAGGAGTGCTCGCCCAGGAACAGACCGCCGGCGTTGGGGATCAGGTGGGCCAGGTCGGCCGGGTTTTCGACCGCCAGGCAGGTGTGCTCGGCGGCGTATTCGTTTGCCAGGGCGCAGGCGGTCGCCAGGTCGGGGGTGACCACGATCCCGCTGCGGTTGGCCAGCGATTCGGCGATGATGCTGGCACGCTCGAGGGTCGCCATCTGCAGGACCACCTGAGCCTGGACGGACTCGGCCAGGGCGCGGCTGGGGGTGAAGAGGACGGCGCTCGCCAGCACATCGTGCTCGGCCTGCGCCAGCAAATCGGCTGCCACCCAGGCCGGTTTGGCGCTCTCATCGGCTACCACCACGGTCTCGGTCGGTCCGGCCAGGCCATCCAGACCCACCACGCCAAAGACCTGCTGCTTGGCCAGGGTCACGAACAGGTTGCCGGCCCCGACGATCTTGTCGACCCGCGGCACGCTTTCGGTGCCAAATGCCAGGGCAGCGATGGCCTGAGCGCCACCCAGGGCGTAGACCTGCTCAATCCCGCACAGGTAAGCGGCTGCCAGGATGGTGGGGTGTGGAATGGGGGGCGTACAGACCACAATCGTCTTGACGCCCGCCACCTGGGCCGGGATGACCGACATCAGCAGCGAGGAGGGCAGGGGGGCGGTCCCGCCGGGGACATACACACCGGCCCGCTCTACGGCGGTTACCCGCTGGCCCAGGCGCCCGCCCATGCTGGTTGTCTCCCAGTTGGGCAGCGGCTGCATTTCATGGAAGCGGCGGATACGCCCGGCGGCGGTGATCAGCGCCTGGCGCAGATCGTCGGGCAGGGCATCGTAGGCGGCTTTGAGTTCTTCCACCGGCACCCGGATGGTTTCGCCAGACTGGCGGTCGAGCAGCCTGGACCAGCGCCGCAGGGCGGCGTCGCCCTCGGCCTGGACGGTATTTAGAATCCGGGTTACGGCCTGGGTTGGGGTAACCCCTGCCCCAAACAATTCGGCGGTGCGATCCAGGGTGCGCTGAGGGAAGGTGCTCATGCTCAGCGACTGGCGGCGCAGGATGTTCTGTCTGGCTTCGTCGATTGTGTAGATGTTAATCATGGTTGGTGTCCTTCTTTTATTCTTTACCCGTTAATTTGTTGGAGCATCTGGCGGTATTCTTCGGGTTCTTCCTCAAAGATATACATGACCGGCGAGACGACGACCCCGCTGCCGCCCACCTGGCGTAGTTCGCTGATGGCCTGGGCGAGCTGGGACTTGTGGACCACCAGGTGAGCGGCGAACCACTTTTCCTGGCGCTGGGTAACGACTGGCGAGAGGGTCGGCCCCTGCAGACCGCTGAGCATGGGCTGGGTGAACATCCGCCCGGCGATCTCCTCGGGGCTGTCGCCGCGCATGTTGGCAAAGATGGAGACATTGCCGCGCGCCCGCAGGTTGGCGACGATGAATTCGAGCAGGGTTTTCGCCACCGCCAGGGCAGCCGGGTTGGTCTGCAGGCTGGCCTTGTTGGCGATCAGACAGGCTTCCGAAGCCAGAATCTGCCCATCTGTCAGGCGTTTCAGCCGGTTGTCGCGCAGGGTAGTGCCTGTGGAGACCAGGTCGGTGATCAGGTCGGCGTAGCCGATGGTCGGGGCGACTTCCAGGGTGCCTTCGGCGGTGATATATTCGACATCGGTCAGGCCGTGCTTCTGGAAGAAGCGGCTGGCGAGGATGGGGAACTTGGTTGCCACTTTCAGGGTGCGCCCCCAGGCTGCCTGCTGGTCTTTCAGGTCGCTCATGGTGTTGACTTTGTCCCAGTTTTCGGGCACGATCACGTTCAGCGAGCAGGCCCCAAAGCCCAGGCTCGGGTGGATCAGGAGCACCTGACCTTCATCGCCCTGCTTCTCGGCTGCCACGTCCCAGCCGGTCACGCCAAAATCGACGCTGCCGTCGCGCACGCTGACCACGATGTCGCCGGGGCGCTGGAAAAGCACCATCAGACCGGGGATGTTGGGGATGGTCGCCTTATACTGGCGCGGGTTTGGGTGGTAAACGCTCAGGCCGGCGGCATCCAGCAGGCTGAGGGTGCTTTCAGAGAGCGGCCCTTTGCTGGGCAGGGCCAGGCGAATTTCTTGTTTGTTTGCGGTCATTTACTTACCTCCAGGTTATAAAAAGCGCTCCCCAATCCGGGGAGCGCCTGTGTTGATCGTTACCGTCTGCGCCAGCCTTGTTTGGCTTACGCTCGCTTAAACCAGCACTGCCCGGTCAGAGGTCCGGCGATGTGCGCATGATGATGGTGAAAGCAGGTCTGGTTTTGCATGGGGGCGATTGTAGCACAAGCAGGGGATTTGTGCAACAATTTTTTTTGACAACCCCGAAAGACACGGAAAATGTATCATCTCAATAAAATGGGGTGTTGGGTGTTTTTTTGTGGGTGAAACCCACAAAAAACACCCAACTTCCACCGCTTATTGAGATGATACCGGAAAATGTCGTTCTGGGTTGGACAATAATTCGAATCCCTCCCCATCATGTGCATTAAAGTACAAATATTAAAACTCTTGACGAAATATTAATCTTTTGCTAAACTAACTCATATCAATCTCATTTTGGGTGTGTTTCATTTTTTATGCAGGTAAACATTACGGTCGCCCAATCCATCCCCTCTTTTCTAAAAACAACATAACTCCCCTCTCTGCAAATTCGCAGATTTTGTTTGTGTTTCTTTTCACAGTCCGAATTAACAATTCAATAAGCGGGTAATCCCGCATCGATTCTATGTCTGTGTTCATTAGAGGAGGCTGCCAATGACCCAAACAAGCGTACGTGACGCACTTGCTGCAAGACAGGTATCGCGGCGCGAATTTCTTAAGTTCTGCTCCACCGTCGCTGCGGCGCTGATGCTGCCCAGCACGGCTGCTGGCAAGATCGCCATGCAGTTAGAGTCGCCCAAACGGACCCCACTGATCTGGTTGGAGTTCCAGGACTGCGCCGGGAACAGCGAGGCTTTCCTGCGAGCCTCCCGCCCAACTGCCGCCGAGATTATTCTGGACATCCTGTCGATTGATTACCAGGAGACCATTATGGCAGCCGCCGGTTATCGGGCCGAAGAAGCGAAGAAGAAGACGATTGATGCGGGCGGCTACTTGCTGGTGGTGGAAGGCTCCATCCCAACCGGTGAAGATGGGGCGTTCTGCTGTATTGGCGGACGCTCTGCGGTGGATATCCTGGCCGAAGCGGCAGCCAATGCCGTTGCCGTGATCGCTATTGGAAGCTGTGCGGCTTTTGGCGGTCTGCCCAAAGCCAGCCCCAACCCCACCAGCGCCAAATCGGTGATGGAACTGGTCAAAGACAAACCGGTTCTCAATCTGCCAGGCTGTCCGTGCAATGCGGTCAATCTGACCGCCACGGTGGTTCATTTCCTGACCTTTGGCACCCTGCCCGAGATGGATGTCCAGCACCGGCCTTTGTTTGCCTACGGGGCACGTATCCACGACAACTGCCCGCGCCGCGGGCATTTTGACGCCTCGGAATTCGTGCTGACCTGGGGCGACGCTGGTCACCGCGCTGGCTGGTGTCTGTACAAGATGGGCTGCAAAGGCCCGGTTACCTTCCACAACTGCCCGGCCGTTGGCTACAACGATAACACCAGCTGGCCAATCAAAGCCGGCCATGGCTGCATCGGCTGCTCGGAAGATAATTTCTGGGATTTCGGCCTGTACAACACCGCCAACTTGCAGAAATTCGCACCTCCGACCGCCTATGCCCCCGTGCAGCCCCAGGTTGAAACCATTGCCCCCACCAACGCCGCTCTCCTGGGCGGGCTGGCGGGTCTGGCGATTGGGGCAGCCGGCGCAGCAGCAATCACCCAACTTTCCAAGAAAGATCAACCTGTTGAATCTTCGCAGGTCACATCCGACGATTTGAAGTAGGAGGGCACAAATGCCATCCCTGAGTCGCAGAGACTTTCTTAAAATCGCAGCCGCAGGCGCCTGCACGGCAGCAGTCAGCTCGGCTGCCGCCCCGGTTCTGGCCAAAGAGGTGGACCCGCTGGAGCAGTTTGGCATGCTTTATGATGCCACCATGTGTGTGGGCTGCAACGGCTGTACCAACGCCTGCCGCCAATGGAACAATACAAGCCCAGAGGTTGTCAGCGGGCTGTATGATGCGCCCAAAACCCTTTCGGTCCACACCTGGACCATGATCCAGTTGTACCAGGAAGGCGACACCTACTCTTTCGTTAAACGAGCCTGTATGCACTGCGTGGACCCGGCCTGCGTCAGCGGCTGCCCGGTGCATGCCCTGCAAAAGTCGGACGAAGGCCCGGTGACCTACGACCCTGACCGCTGCATTGGCTGCCGCTACTGCATGTACACCTGCCCCTTCCATGTACCGCGCTTCGAGTGGGATGCGGTGCTGCCGGTGGTGGCCAAGTGTACATTGTGTGTAGACCGGGTCAAGCAAGGTCTGGGCTCTGCCTGCGCAGAACGCTGCCCAACCGGCGCCCTGATCTGGGGCAAGCGCGGTGAGCTGATTGCCGAGGCCGAAGGCCGGATCAAGGCTAACCCGGAACGCTATGTTGATCATATCTATGGCAAGGATGACGCCGGCGGGACATCCATTCTGTATCTTTCCAGTGTGCCGTTTGAAAAACTGGGTCTGGACAATATGGGCACTGAACCGATTCCGGCATTGAGTGAACGTACTGGCAATGTTTTTATTCCCAGCATTTTGATCGGCGGCCCGCTGCTGCTGATGGCCACCCGGGCTATTGCCAAACGGGAAGGATGGGCTTAAACGATGAACATATTGGCCAAAAAACTTAAGCTTGAAAAACCAATCCCCTGGACGTTCTACCCGCTGCTGCTCCTGACCTTGCTCGGGGTCGTCCTTTGTATTTACCGTCTGGCGGTTGGGTTGGGCAAAACCACGAATATGAATGATGCCTACCCCTGGGGCATCTGGATTTCGGTTGACCTGTTCTTGATCCCGGTGGCGGGTGCGGCCTTCACTATGTCGCTGATCGCCTATTTCTTTGGGCGCAAGCGCTATGAAGCCATCATCCGCCCGGCGGTCGTCGCAGGTTTCCTGGGGTACGGCGTGGTGGGGGTGCTGTTGTTCCTGGATATTGGGCGCTGGCATCAGTTTTATAACATTTTCAACCCCCAATACATCAACGTTCACTCCTTCCTGGAAGAAGTCAGTCTGTGTATCACCCTCTACACCTTTATCTTGATGCTGGAAGTTGCTCCGGTTTTTCTGGAAAAATTCAACCTCAAAGTACCGGTGCAGTTTATTGAGAACAGCATCTTCTTTATCGCCGGGGTGGGTGTGGTCCTTTCTTTGCTGCACCAATCTTCGCTGGGCTCCATGTTCCTGTTGATGCGCTACAAACTCAACCCGCTCTGGTGGTCGCCAGCCCTGCCGCTGATGTTCCTGCTCCAGTCTGTGGTGACCGGCCTGGCAACGACCGCTGTGGCGATCAACCTGATCTGGCGAATGCGCGGTTTGCCGATTGACCGGGATCTGTTCCGGCGAATCGGTCAGGCAATGAGCCTGGTGCTGGCATTGTACGCCGCACTCAAACTGGGCGACACAATGGGCTCGGGCGATATGGAGCTTTTGATGCGGTTCGATTCGTTCAGCATCATCGCCTGGTTGGAAATCTTTGTTGGGACACTCATTCCGATGGCGATCCTCTTCTCCCGGCTGGTTGGGCACTCTATGGGCCCATTCTGGGCCGGCATCTTTGTGCTGATCGGAACGCTGATCAACCGGCTGGTCGTCAGTTGGATTGGTCTGACCGAACCCAGCCCAACCCCCTACTTCCCCTCCTGGATTGAGATCATGATCACGGTGGGACTGGGAGCTGGTGCGTTCCTGATCTACGGCGTCATCGTCTATTACTTCAACCCGCTCCCGGATCCCAAAGCCGCTCATTCTTGAACCGGCTGGAAACTCCAATGCGAAAAACAATTTTTTAGGAGAATTAAAGATGTCGAAAATCGTAATTGATCCAATCACTCGAATTGAAGGCCATCTACGCATTGAGGTGGAAGTGGACGGCGGGGTGGTCAAAGACGCCTGGGCCTCCAGCACCATGTTCCGCGGGGTTGAACTGATCTTGAAAGGCCGCGATCCGCGTGAAGCCTGGGCCATCACCCAGCGCTTCTGCGGCGTCTGCACCACGGTGCACGCTTTTGCCTCGGTGCGGGCGGTTGAAAACGCGTTGGGGATCACCATCCCCAACAACGCCCGCATTCTGCGCAACCTGGTGGAAGGTATCCAGTTTGTACAGGATCATGTGATCCATTTCTATCATCTGCACGCCCTGGACTGGGTGGATGTGGTCAGCGCCCTGAGCGCCGATCCCACAGGCACTTCGGACCTGGCGCGTTCCATCTCCGACTGGCCCAACTCCAGTCCGGAGTATTTTGCTGCTGTGAAGCGCAAGCTTTCCACCTATGTCGAAAGCGGCCAGTTGGGCCCATTCGCCAATGCCTTTTGGGGGCATCCGGCTTATAAGCTGCCGCCCGAAGCCAATCTGATGGCAGTCGCCCATTACCTGGAAGCCCTGGAATGGCAGCGGGATGTGATTCGGGCCCATGCACTGTTGGGCAGCAAGAACCCCCATCTCCAGACCTACCTGGTGGGCGGAATGGCCACCCCGATTGACCCGAACAGTCAGGCGGCCATCAATGCCGATACGATTGCCATGCTGAAAGGCCTTTTCCAGAAAGCCAAAGACTTTGTAAACCGGGTTTATTTGCCCGATGTGCTGGCGGTTGCGCCGTTCTATCTGGATTGGGCCGGCATCGGTGAAGGCGTGGGCAATTACCTGGCCTACGGCGAATACCCCGACAAAGACGGCACCCAGCTTTTCCCGCGCGGCCACATTTTGGGCAAGGACATCAGCAAAGTCCTGCCGGTGGACCAAACCAAAGTTACTGAACATGTCTCCCATTCCTGGTACGAGTATGACGACGAGAGCAAGGGCCTGCATCCTTTCGAGGGTGAAACCCGGCCCAAGTTCACCGGGCCTAAACCGCCCTATGATTTCCTGAATACCGATGAGAAATACACCTGGATGAAGGCTCCCCGCCTGGACGAACATGCCATGGAAGTTGGTCCGTTGGCACGCATGATTGTGGCATATGCCTCAGGTCATAAGCAGGTTCAGGATACGGTCAATCTTGTGTTAGGCAAGCTTGGCGCCGGCCCCGAAGCGCTCTTCTCGACGCTGGGCCGCACCGCCGCCCGCTGTATTGAAACCGTTGTCCTCGTCGATCAGCTTTTGGGCTGGACGGATGAACTGGCAGCCAATATCAAGAACGGCGATATTGATGTCCACGAAGGCAGCAAATGGGATCCCGCCAACTGGCCCGAAACGGCCGAAGGCTGGGGCTTCATCGAAGCACCGCGCGGCGCACTGGGGCACTGGATCAAGATCAAGAATAAGAAGATCGAAAACTACCAGGCGGTTGTGCCCAGCACCTGGAATGCCAGTCCGCGCGACGCCCGCGGCGTGCGGGGACCTTATGAAACGGCTCTGATCGGCACCCCGATTGCTGACCCTAACATGCCGCTTGAAATCCTGCGCACCATTCACTCATTCGATCCCTGCATCGCCTGCGGTGTCCACCTGTTTGACACCAAGGGGCGCGAGCTGAACCGGGTCACGGTCATTAACCCCAATGGGTCTTTCAGCCCGCTGCTGAAACTCTCCGGGCTGCGCTAACCATCGTGCTGGAAGAGCGCAATTTCAAAACGCTGGTTCTGGGGGTGGGGAACCGGATCATGTCAGACGAAGGCATAGGCGTTCATCTGGTTGAACGCCTGTGCGATAAATTTAGCCTTCCCGAAGAAATTCAGGTCCTGGATGGGGGCACCCTGGGCCTGGATTTGATCTATTTTTTGGAAGGCATCGAAAACCTGCTGATTGTGGACGCAGTCCAGGCCGACCTGGAGCCGGGGGAGATGATCCGGCTCCAGGATGATGCCGTTCCAGCTTTTATGTCTTTGAAGATCTCGCCTCACCAGGTGGGGGTGCCGGACATGCTCTTTGCGGCCAAACTGCGGGATGTTATTCCTCAGCGGATTGTGCTTTGGGGGGTTCAGCCCAGCCTGGTGGAGCTGGGGATGGATCTCTCCCCGCTGCTTGAATCCAAGATGGATACACTGATGGCCCATGTTCTGGAAGAGCTGGTGGGGTTTGGTCACCAGGCAGCCCTGAAATAAACAAATTGAAGTGGGGCGTCAGGTCACCCTGGTTTGTTGGGCTGGAGCATTGAGGTATGTCTTGTTTTCGGTCACCAGCCGGATGCGGTCTGCCGCCCGATAGATATCCAGATAGGATGTGTAGAGCGGCGCAATCCCCAGGCGAAGCGAGTCGGGAGCGCGAAAATCTGGGATCACCCGCACAGCCGGATCGTTAATCAGGGCCCAATTGATGCGGTAAGCCTCAAGGTGGCGCAGGGAGAAATGGGAGCCGCGCCGCTCTGGTTCGAGCGGTGAACCCAGCCGGAAACCCAGGGGTTCGAGCCAGTGCTGAAAAAGGAAGAGCAGGTAGGCGGTTTGCTGGATGCTTTTGGCCCGCAGGCGCTCCACGCCCGCTTCTGCCAGAAGATCCAGCCCCGGCTCCAGTGCCAGGAGTGAAAGCACCGGCGGCGTGCCGATCTGGTAACGCGCCATCCCATCTGCTGGGGAATAATCCAGATCAAAGGCAAACGGCCGGTTTGCCCCGAACCAGCCCCAGATGGGCTGTTGAAGTTCAGCTTGCAGCTCGCGGCGGACATACAGATAGGCCGGCGCACCTGGGCCACCGTTCAGGTATTTATAGGTGCAGCCCACTGCCAGGTCCACCCCCCAGCCGTTCAGATCGATGGGCAGCGCCCCGGCTGAATGGCTCAGATCCCAGAGTACCAGGGCTCCCTGCTCGTGAGCCAGGCGGGTGACAGTCTGCATATCGTACAGAAACGCCGACTTAAAGGCCACATGTGAAAGACTGAGGAGCGCGGTGTCCGGCCCCAGGGTTTTTTCCAGGTCTTCCTGGCGGGTCTCCAGGCCATCTGGTGAGGGGATCAGTTCCAGGGAGCGTCCACCGCCAAGCAGGTCGAGGATTCCCTGGAAGATATACAGGTCGGATGGAAAGTTCAGGCTGTCGCTGACCAGACGCCTGCGCTGCGGACGAGCCCGCAGGGCGGCCACCGCCAGCTTGAACAGGTTGATGGAAGTGGAGTCTGCTATCAGCACTTCATCGGGCTGAGCGCCCAGGAGGTGCGCCAGTTTTGCCCCCAGGCGGGCGGGCGCCTCAATCCAGCCATCATTCCAGCCCCGGATCAGCCGTTCGCCCCACTGCTGTTCAACCACCTCCCGCATCCTTTGGGCTGTGGCGGCTGGAAGGCGGCCAAGTGAATTGCCATCCATATAAATGGTATCTGGATCGGTGATGACGACGTGGCTGCGCAGGGGGGCCAGCGTATCGCTGGCATCCAGCGCTGCCGGCAGGCTTGGATCAAGACTGAAGTTCATTTTGATTTAATACCTTGTTGGGCTGCTGGAAGTCTGCAGGGCGGTCAGGGTTGGCTGCCAGAGGGCTTCCACCCATTCCGCGTACATCCGGGCTGAGGGGTGGAGGCTGTCGCCGGCCAGCAGATCCGGGTCCACTGCTGCCCGGCGTGAGATTTCGGTCACATCGACATATGCAATCCTGGCAACCCGGGCGGCTTTCAGGTTTGTGAGGTTGAAAGCATCAATTTCGGCGGCGATTTTGGTGCGCTCCCGTCCGGCGGCAAAGGGTGTCACGCCCCAATCGGGGATGGAGAGGATGATCACCCGCTGGGCTTGGCTGGCTGCAAAACCGACCGCTTGTTCCAGCAGCTCGCCAAACTGGCGCTTGTATTCATCCAGCGGACGGCCGCGGTACTGGTTGTTGACACCGATAAGGAGCGTTACCAGGTGAAAGGGGCGGCTTTGGGACAGGGATTCTCTGGCCTGTTCCAGGGCAGCGAGGAGTTCGCCGGTTGTCCAGCCTGTGCGGGCCACGATTTGGGGCTCACTCAACTCAAAACCGGCCTGCTCCAGCCGGCGGGCCAGCTGAGCCGGAAAGCGCTCGGATGCCAAAACTCCTTCGCCAATTGTATAAGAGTCGCCCAGGCACAAAATTCGGTAGGGTTGGGTCTGGTTCATAACCCGATTCTAACCGATTTTTAAAAGTTGATTTTGGGGTGTTTATTGCGGGCAACGCCCGCAATAAACACCCCAAAATCCGACTGAAAGAAATGTGTGTTACACACACCCGAAAATTTCATATCCCGCACTGGGTTTTCGGTGTCACTTCAATGATCCCAGCGAGGATCTCCTGACTAACGATCCGCCAAAAAGGCCTCGACACTGGCCCGGTAATCTGAGTTTAACTCCGCGAAGGTGAACGGCCGCGGCGGCTGGTGGAAGGGGTAATTCAGCTCGGTGATCGAGGGATGGGCAAAGAGGCGCAGCAGAGCGGCGCGGGTTGTCGGATAATCAAGCAGCGGGTCAATCACTGACATGGCAAAAAAGCATGGGATGTCAACGGGCTGGCGCTGTGGGTATTCAAACCGGAGCACTTCGTCCATTTGGGCTGTCAAAATCTCGAGTGTGGTAAGTTGGATTTTTTTGAGCACAACTTCCATCGGGATATTGGATTCAACCCGGCCGATGGATTGCAGCAGAGCGGCGCTGTGGGCGGTGAATGGAGCGTCGTGCAGCAGATGATAAATCTGTGTCCGCAGTCTGCGATTTTTGAACAGACGCACAATCTGCAGAATGAGCGCCCTGCGCCTGGCAGAAAGCTGAATGGCGCGCCAGGTCAGGCAAGGAGCCAGCAGCATCATCCGATCGATCCGGGGTTGCAGGTGCAGCAGGGTTTGGAGGGCCAATACCCCGCCAAATGAAAAGCCCATCAGGCTGAAGCGCTCAAACCCGAGGTGGTCGGCGATTTGCTCCACCAGCGGGCCGATCAGTTCGGTGGTAAATGGCTGTGGAAAGCAGCCAGATTGGCCATGCCCGGGCAGCTCGAAAAAGACCACATCAAACCATTGGGCGGCGAAATCGATCAACTCAAACCAGTTCTCCAGATGGGAGATGGTGGCGGGCAGCATGATCAGCGGCGGCCCGCTGCCTGCCCGTGCAATGTGCAGCCGGCAGAGCGGCAGGTCGAGAAATCCGGTTGTATGGGTTGGGCGCAGGTAAGGATGCTGATCTGGATGTGCAAGCATGGGGATCCCTCTCAATCTGCCGCGGTGCGGTTATCTCTAACCTGGTGGACTGCCAGGATTCATCGGACTGGATGACATAATTGTCGCATAAAAAAACTGCCAAAACGCGCCATTTTAGTAACATCTCAATAAGTGGGGGCAGTTGGGTGTTTTTCGCGGGCGAAGCCCGCAAAAAACACCCAACACCCCTCTTTATTGAGATGTTACCCATTTCAGGCCGTTTTTTCTGCAGCGCCTAATATTCCTCCAATGATTGGCAGCACCTGGTCGGCAAAGCTTTCTACATCAATCCGTTTTTTTGTGTGGTTCCATTCGAGAGCCAGACCATAAATTGCCCAGGAAGCGGCTGTGGCAGTATTTTTGGCATCTGACCCGGGCGATGCCTGTTCTGCCCACAGTCCTAGCAGCTCCTGCAGCCGCTTTTTGACCTGCGGTTCAACCAGGGCGTCAAACTGGGGATCCACTTGCCCGCAGGTGGTGTGTGATTGGCGGATGAATTCCGAAACGGTGATCATCAGCGCTCGCAGGTTCTCTGGACTGAAATGGCAGGCGTTCAGCATCCGCTTTTCCATTTCCTGGTGAAAGGCCTGGTCCACCGCATAATCCAGCAGAGCATATTTGTCTGTAAAGTGCAGGTAGAATGTGGTCCGGTTGACCCCGGCTTTTTCGGTGATATCCTGCACGGAGATGGCTTGAAAACTTTTTTCTGCCAGCACCTGGCGAAAAGCCGCTTCAATGGCGATGCGGGTTCGTAAAACCCGCGGATCTATTTTTTCTGTTTCGTTTAACTTTGACAACATTTTTATTCCAGTGTCGATTATCCGACAGAAGTGGTTTTTTGATCCTTGACGTTCCGCCGTCCTGGATGTATATTCGACATATGTTTACTAATAGACATCTGTTGAGAATATATCACTTTAGAATAGGCGAGTCAAGATGAATATTACTTTATGGATTGTTCAAATATTATTGGCTGGCTTGTATGGCATGGCCGGTGTCATGAAAACTTTTCAACTCAGCCGCGCCCGTCAAATGCCCTGGACTGAAGGCCGCTCGGATGGTTTTATCCGCTTTGTTGGGGTCAGCGAACTGCTGGGAGCGGTTGGCCTGATTCTGCCCTGGGCGACGGCGGTTTTGCCTCTGCTTACGCCATTGGCGGCGCTTGGGCTGGCGCTGATCCAGCTTTTAGCAATTTTTATGATCCATCTGCCGCGCAATGAAAATAAAGCGCTGCCAATGAATGCCATCTTGTTCTTGCTGGCTATTTTTGTCGCTTACGGACGCATTTTTGCACAATAGGTGTATCACCCACGGGCCCAGTTCGGGTTAGTTCGAAGAGAGTTTTTTTTGGGTGTTTTTGGATAGCTGCGCCACCCGGAAATCTCTTATCCTTAAGGAGTTTCTATGTTTATTGATGATCTCAAAGAAATGACTGCCAACTTTTCCAGCACCGACCCAATGCCGGTGTTGTTTGTGGGGCATGGCAGCCCAATGAATGCAATAGAAGACAATCAGTTTTCGCGCACCTGGCGCGCCGTGGGGCAGGCGCTGCCCCGGCCTAAGGCAGTTTTGTGCGTCTCTGCCCATTGGGAGACTGCCGGCACGCATGTGACTGCAATGCCCGCCCCGCGGACCATTTACGACTTTGGCGGTTTTCCCCGCCCGCTTTACGAAGCGAAATATCCCGCCCCTGGCAGCGCCTGGCTGGCAGAGGAAACCCAAAAGGCAGTCCAAAAAACCCAGGTCGGTCTCGATATGGCCTGGGGCTTGGATCATGGCTGCTGGAGTATTCTTAAGCCGATGTTTCCGGCTGCCGATATCCCGGTCATCCAGCTTAGCCTGGATTACACCCAACCGGCCCAGTATCACTATGAGCTGGCAAAGGAACTGGCTGATTTGCGCCGCAAGGGTGTCTTGATTTTGGGCAGCGGCAACATCGTCCATAATCTGCGCCGGGTGGTGCTGCCCAATTCCAGTTTGGCCGATTTCAACCAGCCCTTTGCTCTGGATTGGGCTCAGGAGGCAGACGCTCTCTTTCATAAATTGATTAATGAGGGCCGTCACTCGGATCTGGTTAATTACCGGGCTCTGGGCAGCGCCGTGCAGCTTGCCGTGCCCACCCCCGAGCATTACCTGCCGCTGCTGTATGCTCTGGCATTGAAGGGCGAGGAGGAGTCGCTGACTTACTTTAACGATGTGGCTCTGGCTGGTTCGCTGACCATGACTTCGTTGCTAATTTCAAAATAAAAAAGCTGTGTGGGGTATTGCCCCACACAGCTTTTTTTCAATCTCCAACCAGATCGCCCAGAGCCTGGGTCTCTGGCTGGGTTTCTCGGTAGGTGGCAGCCCGCTCGTGGCGAAACTGCTGGGTGTAAAGCCGGTAGTAGTGGCCGTGCTGTTTGAGCAGCTCGCTGTGGGTGCCGATTTCGGCGATCTGCCCATTCTCGATCACCAAAATGCGACTGGCCCGCCGGATGGTGGACAGGCGGTGGGCGATCACAAAGCTGGTCCGTCCGGCCATCAGATGCTCCATCCCCCGCTGGATCAGGGCTTCAGTCAGGGTATCCACCGATGAAGTGGCTTCATCCATGATAAACAGCTCGGGTTTGGCCAGGACAGCCCGCGCCAGACTGATAAGCTGCTTTTGCCCGGTGGAGAGCAGGTTGCCGCTTTCACCGACCTGCTCGTTGTAGCCCTTTTCGAATTTGACGATGAAGTCATGGGCGCCTGCCAGCCGGGCAGCTTCTTCAACCTCTGTATCGCTGGCGTTCAGCCGGCCGTAGCGGATATTCTCGCGGATTGTGCCGGAGAACAGGTGCGGCGTTTGCAGGACCACCCCGATCCGGCTTTGAATGCCATTCAGGGTGTATTCCGTGTAGTCGTGACCGTTAATGCGGATGGAGCCCCTGGTTGGCTCGAAGAAACGGCAGAGCAGGTTCACGATGGTGCTTTTGCCGCCCCCGGTCGGGCCGACCAGGGCGATGGTCTCGCCGGGTTGGACGGTGAGTGAAAAGTCACTCAACACCGGCTTCTCATCATCATAGGTAAAGTCCACATGATCGAAGACGATCTCGCCCATCAGGGTTTCAGGCTCGATGGCATTCTCGCGATTACGCACATCTGGCACAGTATCCAGCAGCTTGAAAATGCGCTCGGCGCCGGCGATGGAGTGCTGCATTTCTGCATACACCCGCGCCAGATCCTGGATCGGCCACATGATGAAGGTCAGGTACGAGACAAATGCCTGGATCGCGCCAATCGTCATCCGGCCGGCCTGGGCTTCCAGACCGCCGTAGGTGATGATAATGCCCAATACCACGGCTGTGATGATTTGGACCACAGGCAGGAACAGGGCGGAAAGCCAGGCAGCCCTGTAAGAGGCCCGGTACATGGCGCCGGTCAGATCCTGGAATTCATTCAGGTTTTTCGTCTCCCGCCCCAGAGCCTTGACCACCCGCACCCCGGTGGCGTTTTCGTTGTAGGCTCCGGTGATTTTGGAGTTGGCTTTACGCGTGTTGCGGAATTCCACCAGAATCCGCTTGCGGAACTGGACCGCAATCACGGTCAGCACCGGGATCATCACCAGCACAATCAGCGCCAGGCGCCAGTTGAACCAGAGCATGAACACGGTGGATGTGGTGATGTTCATCACTGCCCAGGTGCTGTCGAGCAGACCCCAGGTTGTGAGGTCTGCCACCCGGCCGGAGTCTGACGTGACCCGCGCCATCAGGCGGCCAACCGAATTCTGGCTGTAGTACGACAGGGATAAGTCTTGCAGGTGGTTAAACATCTTGCGGCGCAGATCGTACTGGATGCGTTCGCCCAGCACACCGGCCATGTAGATGAACAAAAAGACCGTTGCCGATTGTGCCAGGATCAGCCCGCCGTAGATCATTCCAAGCCGCAGCAGTTCCTGTTTGTCGCCCAGTTTGATCCCGTTGTTCACAATCTGGGCATTGATATAGGTGAAGTAAGCGTCTGAAGACGAGGTGAAGAGGATCGCAACCAAAAAGGCGATCACATAGCGAATATGTGGGCGCAGCAGCTCGAAAATTCGGCGCAGCGTACTGCCGGTCAACTGACCGACGTGCTCTTCTTCTTCGTTATACGTATCGATGCCTGCCATAAGTTACTCCTGGCTGGTAACAGCCATTTCTTGCTCCAGATCTGTTTCGATGCGTGTCTGGATCTCATAAATCTTGCGGTACATTCCATCCTGCTCGACAAGCTCGGCATGGGTGCCCATCTGGATGATCCGCCCCTCGTCGAGCACCACAATCAGGTTGGCGCTCTGCACGGACTGGATGCGGTGGGCAATGATGAAGGTGGTGCGGTCTTCCATCAGACATTCGAGCGCTTCGCGGATAAAGACTTCGGTTTCAGTGTCTACCGCAGAGGTGGAGTCGTCCAGGATGAGGATGCGCGGGTTCTTCAACAGCGTGCGGGCAATGGTAGTGCGCTGCTTTTGGCCGCCGGAAAGGGTTACGCCCTTCTCGCCAACGATCGTCTCGTACCCATTCGGAAAAGTAAGGATGACATCGTGGAGCGCTGCCGCCCGGGCCGCCTCTTCCACTTCGCTGTCACTCACGCTGCGCCCGACGCCGTAGGTGATGTTTTCACGGATCGAGCGCGAGAAAAGGAAAGGTTCTTGCTCTACGATGCCGATATTGCGCCGCAGGTATTCGCGGCTGTATTCCTTCAATTCAACACCATCCAGCAGAATGCGCCCGCTGGTGTAATCGTAAAAACGGGGAAGCAGGTTGGCCAGGCTGGTCTTGCCGGAACCGGTCGAGCCCAAAAGCGCGATCACCTGCCCGGGCTGTACTTTGAAGGAGATATTCTGCAAGATCGGCTGGCCTTCTTCGTAAGCAAAGCCAACCTGCTCAAAGACCAGCTCACCAAGCGGTGGACCGGCTGGGGAACGCCCGGTTTTCAGGTCCTCGCGATCCTGTTTGATGATTTCCATCACCCGATCATAAGAAACCTGACCGCTGGATGCCTGGACGATTAACCGGCCCAGGTTGCGGATGGGCCAGATGAGCCAGACCACCCAGCCGACATAGGCCATGTAATCGCCGATTGTCAGCCGGCCGTCTATCGCCATCCAGGCCGCAACGATAAAACCCAGGAGCATCTGTCCGCCGCAGACAATGTCTGAAAGTGGCCAGAAGAGTGAATGCATCATCAAGAGCTGGCGGCCGCGCTTGAACTTTTCCATGTTGTCTTTTTCGAATTTGCCCTGCTCGTAACCCTGGCGGGCAAAAGCCTTGACCACCCGCACCCCGGTCAGGTTTTCTTGCAGGGTCGTAGAAAGGGCGGCTTCCTGTTCCTGGTAGTGCTCGTAAGCTTTGGTGACGCGCTTGAAGAACCAGATTGAGACTGCGATGATGAGCGGCATCGTGACGACTGAAAGCAGGGCGAGCTGCCAGTCCAGAATCCAGATGGCCGCAAAGTTGATCACGAAGATCAAAACAATCCGGCCCAGGCCGATGGCCTGCTCACTGTAAAAGCGGCGCAGGGCGTCAACATCGGATGTGGCCCGTTCGATCAGCTCGCCGGTTGGGGTCTTGGCATGATAGCGAAAGCTCAACCGCTGGATATGGTCGAAAAGGTAATTGCGCAGCCGGCGGGTGATGTTTTCGGCGCTGTAAGAACTGAGCCGCCCCGCCAGGAAGCTGAAACCGCCTTCAAACGCCGCCAGGCCCACAAAGCCGAACCCAATCAGGATGAAAGAGAGCAGCATGCTGCCGGGGACGGGCAGGCTGGCAGGGTCTTCATTCACGAGTGTGTTGGCAAAGTAGCGCAGCAGAACATAGACTAAAGTCTTGGCGAGCGCCGAGACAGCCAGAGCTGAAGTTGCCAGGACGTACGGCATGCGGTAGCCGTGCATCATCTTCCACAAACCACGCAGTTTGTTTTTATCGATGGCCTGGCGCAGGTCAAATTGGTCAGATGCGGTTGTGTTCATATAAATTTCTCCAAGATCAAAAAAAACAGGTCACGGTGCGCTCGTGACCTGTTGAGGCAAAAAAAAGGCCACGGGCTGGAGCGCACCGTGGCCTTCAATGAAAACTCAAGAAAACTCAGGCAGCAGGCGCACTCCGAAAAGGCAAAGCAGCAGCGCCACCAAAACTGGGGCGGTTGCGATGCATACGCATGTTGTTGACAAACATCTTTACCATCCGGTGCGACTCCTTTTGAAAAATATTTTAACGGTTCGAGTATAACATGCCATCTTTAACCCTGCAAGGAAATTTTTCGGGTCTGCTAAAAAATCACCCCCAAAATCAACTTCCAGGCGTGCTGGCGCCAGGATTTTCGGACGATCAGCAAATCCTCTGGCAGCGAGCCTAATTTTGAAATCCGGCCTGTGAAAATGTAATATAATATCTAATATCTGATTCTACCAGCCCTTAACCATTCCATTCTCTCCGTTAATTGACGCCAGTTCGGGTTAGATCAAAATAGGTGATTTTGGGTGTTTTTTGGGTGGCGCAGCCACCCAAAAAACACCCAAAATCTCTTAGAGCTGACAGTTAAATTAATTGATTTGATCGCTTTGGACCTGGCCGCAATCCACTTGAGAAAGTAGACCGGCATGAAAGGCCTTTATGATCGCAATTGATATCGTAGAACATCTGGCGATCTATCAAGCCTTCGCCGACCATAATCCGGTCGCTGCCGAGCAGGCCATTACCAATCATATCCTCTCGACTGGCCGGCAGCTTTTCGAGTCTCAGCATTCTGCAAGCGAGGTGCGACCTTGACTACTCTTATGGCCATTGGTGGTGCAATTGATAAAGAAGACCCGGTGATCATGACCGAATTTGTCCGCAGGGCGGGCGGAGCGGATGCCCGGATTGTGATTCTGCCCCAGGCTTCCAGCCTTCCGGATACGGGGGAGGTCTTTGTTAACCAGTGTCTGGAATTGGGCGCCGGGCAGGCTGTCTCGATTGAATTTCGCCAGCGGAGTGAAGCAGATACGCCTGAGAATCTTACTGCGCTGCGCCAGGCAACTGGAATTTTCCTGAGCGGCGGGGTCCAGATGCGGATTGCAACGCTGATGGGCGGGACTGCCTTTGAATCCGAAATGATGGCTGCCTACCGCCGCGGCTGTCTGGTAGGCGGGACGAGCGCAGGCGCCTCGATTCTTTCTAAAACCATGATCGCACATGGCAGAGGCGGCCCAACCCCGCGTGAGCGAATTGTGCAGTTTTCGGCTGGTCTTGGTTTTACCGACCGGTTTGTGTTCGACCAGCACTTTCGCCAGCGCGACCGGCTGGGCCGTCTGATTTATGCGGTCGCTTCTTACCCGGGGGCCCTGGGCGTTGGGCTGGATGAAGACACAGCCGCCATTGTGGAAGACGATTCATCCATCACAATTTGCGGGTCGGGCGGCGTAACCCTGGTCGATGGCAGCCATATGACTTACTCGGATATTGCCGATGTTGAAAACCGCGGCCCGGTGGCCGTATCCAACCTGCTGGTTTCAATCCTGACCCATGGATGCCGCTATCAGAACGGCAAAACAACCATCCCCCCCAAGATTTCATCCACGGAATAAGACCCTTTGATCTTCAGTCGAATTCCAGGTGCAGCAGCCATCGGCAGAATAACCCCAGCCCACTATCCCACTAGCTGTTGATCCAAGCCTGCCCGTCAGTGGTGGAACTGTCCCTCGCGCCAAGTGGGGATGCAGCTCCTGGGAACGGGTGAAATTCAGGCTCTGTGGGATCTGACCGAAGCCAACTTCCCAGAGCTCGAACATTCGGCTGTCCGCAGCCCGTCAGCGAGTTCAGCCTGGATAAGGCCAATGCTCTGCTGGATGAGGCCGGTTGGAAAGCTGGCGCCGATGGGATTCGTGAGAAAGATGGGTTGCGCCTCAGTCTGAAGATTGCATTTTCCAAAGACCTGGAAAATAACGCCATTTTGGCGGCGTTTAAGCGGGAGGCCGGCAGCCAGATTTTGATTGTGGCGACAGGCTACCCGTCTGCCAGTTCTGCTGAAATCAGCATCAAGAAATACACCGCGGGTCTGGGCACTGAGGTTCAGGGCTTTGTCAAAGATGATTCTATAGTTTGTTTTGGGCGCTTTGCGCCCAAAACAAACTATAGATTGATGCTTGACAGACCATTTAGTCCGTTAACGCGGGCAGTGATCCGATCCAGATTCCGGAGGGCGTGGCAGGTATCCTGATCATCGGTAAAGACCAATCCAAGGTCAACCCTGCAGCCCTGGCGTCTGGGTTGGGATGGGTCAATTTGACCATGGAGCCTCAGCTGCTGGATGACTTGCGTTTTGGCCGTCTTTTCTCTCTGGCTTACAATCACCCTGACTTGCTGTCTGGCGGCTTGAATAAGAATACAGCCCTGCGATTGACCGCTAACGGGGCCTGCTGTCAGTGGCTGTTACTTGCTTCCTGCTGACCTGACGCCGCGCCAGGTCAAAAAATTCATAGTCTGTGTGGAAAGCACATAAATGTCACCCGAGTCACTATAAAGTCTTCGTGCGGGCCGGCAATGAAAGCTATTTATGGGTACCCAATTTTCATCAGGTGCGGAAGTTGGCGTTTTTTGGCGGATATTATTTGTTATGCTACTATAAGTTGCTTTGATAATAACAATTTAACCTATCATGGAGAAGATACTACCCACCAATTTCTAACTCTATTGCCAACATTCATTACAACCTGTACAATAAATATTAGTCTAACATTAAAAAAGGATCGTTAAAGGAGGAAGCTATGTCCACTTCACCTGTATTGCAAGAAGAAAAAGTTCCCTTAGCGGCTCGGATCTGGATATCAGGCGCCGATGCGGCCACAGCCACCCTGCAGGCCATGGTGGGAGCCAGCGTCTTGACCTATTTCTACTTCAACCTGCTCGGGCTGGAAAACCGCCTGATCAGCATCGTCTGGCTGATCTTTGGCCTCTGGAACGCAGTCAACGATCCCCTGTTTGGTTACATCAGTGATCGAACTAAATCTAAGCTGGGCCGGCGGATTCCATATATTCGTTACGGCGCCCCAATTTTTGTCCTAGGCTTTATTCTCTTTTGGCTTGAACTACCGGGCGGCAATAGCCAGGCTGCCCTTTTCACGCAAATGCTGCTGGCGCTGTTCATTTTTGACAGCCTGTATACGGCAATTGCCACGAGCCTGTATATCATGCCCTATGAAGTGGCGATTTCGAACAAAGCTCGCAGCAGTATCCTGGTTTGGAAAGTGGGCTTCACAGTTTTCACAATTATCATCCCTCAGGTGCTGAACGGTATCAAGCCCCAGGTTGGCGACGCCGCCGGGATCAACCAGTTCCGTTTGCTGCTCAGCGGCATTGGGATTGTGATGGGCCTGATCATCTTCTTCAGCACTTTTTTTTATCGCGAACGCCACGTATTCGCTGAACAGGAATTTGACCTGATCAAGTCCTTTGCCGCCTGTTTTAAAAACAAGGCATTCATCATCTTTGAGGTACTCAGCTTTACGGTCATCTTCGCTCAAACCACGTTGATGCAAGGCCTGTTTTATTATTTCGATGAGATCAGCGTTTCGGCTACCATTCTTTACGCAGCCCTGGCAGTAGGTGTTATTGGCGGCGTTGTGATGTGGGTGAAGCAGCGCGAAAAATGGGGGGTCAAGTTCAGCACCCGCCTCTTCAGCCTGTTATTTGGCATCGGCTGCCTGCTGCTGGCCTTCTTTGGCCGCAGCCTGGTTCCGGCCATCCTGGGGTTCAGCCTGGTGGGAGTGGGTTTCGCTGGCGGAATGTATTTGATCCCGCTGATCAACGGCGACATAATCGATTATGATGAACACCGCACTGGCCTGCGCCGTGAGGGCATGTATGCCGGCATCAACAGCTTTATCACCAAACCTGCCATCAGCATCGGCCAGGCGGCATTAATCCAAACCATGGCCTACTTCGGCTATGACAATGGCCTAAAAGCAGGTCAACAATCCACCCAGGCCGAGACTGGCATCCTGCTGGGGTGGGCGTTCTATACCGGCGTGCTGCTGATCATCAGTTACCTGGCGCTGCATTTCTACCCGCTGGCCGGCGCTGAATGGGAAAAGATCAAGAACTCCCTGGGCGTACGCCATGCCGAAGAAGAGCGCAAATTCCTGGAGTCGCAAGGAATTATATTTAAAGAGTAATCACCCTGGTCCAGGCAGTCCTGAGCGTCTTTACATAAAAAAATTCAGGCCTTTTAAAAAAAGCTGTCAGGTATGAAGCACCTGGCAGCTTTCTCTTTAAGCAGCTTACTTGGTAAAGAAAAGGCTGCTTCGCGAAACGCTTCCGCAGGCGCTTTTTCGAGCAAAATTCGACTTTCGTAAAGCCGATTTCCACGGTTTTCTTAAAGTCGAAAACTTTGACGCCTGCGCAGTTGAAAGTTGATTTGGGGGTGCTTATTGCAGGCGACCGCCCGCAATAAACACCCCAAACCCCGACTTAAAGAAAGGCGTGAGCCGATTTCAGTTATCCCTTGACAAATCGTAAGTTAAGTTATATATTCGTCTGGCAAAGTATTTAAGTTTACTTAATTAATAAGAAAGGTTATGTATGCGACAAATAAACCCCTTTTTGTCGACGATGGAAGCCTGGATGGAACTATTTATGCGCCACTCCATGCATAATTTTGTGCTCTTTTCCAAACAAAACAACCTGTCGATGCCCCAGATTGGGGCGTTATTCCGCATCCATCACAAAGGTGTTTGCGGTGTTTCGGATATCGGTGATGAACTGGGTATATCCAGCGCAGCTGCCAGCCAGATGCTGGAACGGCTTGTCCAGCAGCAGCTGATTTATCGTACCGAGGATCCGAATGACCGGCGCGGCAAGCAAATTGTCCTGACCGAAAAAGGGCTGGCGATCCTGCGTGAAAGTATGCAGGCCCGGCAGGCCTGGCTGAGCGAGTTGGCCGAAAAATTGACCCCGGATGAATCTGAGCAGGTTGTCGCCGCCATGCAGATCCTCATCCAAAAAACAAACCAGCTGGACGATTTTGCCAGCCCAGCACCCAAAAATGTATCATCTCAGTAAACGGGGATTTTTTTGTGGGCGAAGTCTGCAAGAAGTATCCAACACCCCGCTTTATTGAAATGGACCAAAAAAGTATTTTCAGGAGATCAGATCAATGCTTCGAATTATCAGATATTTAAAACCGTACCTGTTAATGTTACTGATTGCGGTTGCCCTGCTGTTTGTCCAGGCTAATGCCGACCTGGCGCTGCCGGATTACCTTTCCAGAATTGTCAACACGGGTATTCAGCAGAACGGTGTTGAAAATGCCGTACCGGTCGCCATCCGCAAGAGTGAGATGGACCGGATTGTGCTATTCCTGAGCGCAGAGGATAAGACCTCGGTCCTGGACGCCTATACTCTGGTTGATAAAGATGCTGCGGATTACGCCAACCTGGTCAAGACTTATCCGGTGTTGGAAAAAGAACCGATCTATGTACGCAATACCATCGATCAGGCCGGGATCGACAAACTCAACCTGGTTATGGCTAAGTCTATTATGGTTGTCTCTTTTTTGGAGAAGGCTGCAACTGATCCTGCTATCGCTGCCAAACTGGGCGGCGGTTCTGGTGGATCTGGGATGGATCTATCCAAGCTGCCTGAAGGTATGGATTTGTTTGCGGTCCTTGGTATGATGCCGGCTGACGCATTAGCTGGAATCAAGACCAAAATGAACGAACAATTTGCTACCCTGGGAGACAAAATGATCATCCAGGCATCGGCTGCCGCTGTGCGGGATGAGTATACCGCCCTGGGGATGGACACCGCCAAACTGCAGAACGACTATATCTGGAGCATTGGCGGTATGATGATTTTGCTGACGCTGCTCTCTGTGGCCTGTACGATCGTGGTCGGTTTCCTGGCGGCCAAAATCGCCGCCGGGATGGCGCGAGCCCTGCGGCATGATGTCTTTGGCAAAGTTGAGCAGTTTTCCAGCGCCGAGTTTGACAAATTCTCAACTGCTTCGCTGATCACCCGCTCTACCAACGACATCAACCAGGTTCAGATGGTGGTGATGATGATGGTCCGCATGGTCATTTACGCCCCAATCATGGGCGTGGGCGGCATTATCCGGGCCATGGGCAAAGATTCATCCATGTGGTGGCTGATTGCGGTGGCAGTTGGGATGCTGGTGAGCATGATTGTGGTGGTCTTTACGATTGCCCTGCCCAAGTTCCGCATCTTCCAGACCCTGGTAGATCGCCTGAACCTGGTGGCGCGCGAGAACCTTTCGGGTATGATGGTTATCCGGGCTTTCAATATGCAGCCCTTTGAAGAGCAGCGCTTTGATAAGGCCAACCTGGATCTGACGGCAGTCAGCCTGTTTGTCAACCGGATCATGGTCATTATGATGCCGATGATGATGCTGATCATGAACGGTTTATCGCTGGCCATTATCTGGATCGGAGCAGAACAGGTAGCCAACTCCCAAATGCAGGTCGGCGATATGATGGCCTTTCTGCAGTATGCCATGCAGATCGTGATGTCCTTCTTGATGATGTCGATGATGCTGATCATGCTGCCACGCGCCTCTGTCTCTGGTGACCGGATTGCCGACGTTTTGGAAACCAAACTTTCGATCCATGACCCAAAATCGCCTGCGAAGTTTGTCGAGCCTTTCAAAGGGACGATCGAATTCCGCAACGTTTCTTTTCGCTATCCTGGTGCTGAAGAGGATGTGCTGCACGATATCAACTTTACCGCTCAACCAGGACAGACCACAGCCTTCATTGGGTCAACCGGTTCGGGCAAGTCTACAATCGTCAATCTGATCCCGCGCTTTTACGATGTCACGAATGGCGCTGTTCTGGTTGATGGCAAAGACATCCGAGAGGTAACTCAGCATGATTTGCGCAGTAAAATCGGTTATGTGCCCCAAAAGGGTACGCTGTTCTCCGGTACGATTGAGAGCAACCTGCTCTATGCCGACAAGAATGCCACCCCGGAGCAGTTGAGCCGCTCGATTCAGATTGCCCAGGCCACCGAGTTTGTCACTGACCGGCCCGAAGGAATGAATGCCGAAATTGCCCAGGGTGGGACGAATGTTTCCGGTGGACAGAAACAGCGCATGTCGATTGCGCGCGCTCTGGTCAAACAGCCGCCAATTTTTATTTTTGATGACAGCTTTTCAGCGCTGGACTTCAGGACGGATGCCGCCCTGCGCAGGGCTTTGCGCGAGAACACCCTTGCCAGCACCCTGCTGATTGTGACGCAGCGAGTCTCAACCATTAAGAATGCCGAGCAAATTGTCGTTCTGGAAGAAGGTCGGATTGTGGGCAAGGGCAGCCACACCGAATTGATGAACACCTGCCCAACCTATCGCGAAATTGCCTTGTCGCAATTGAGCCTGGAGGAATTGGCATGATGATGCAAAGACCTGCACAAAATAATCGTCCCATAGGGCGCGGCCCGATGGGCGGCCCCATGGGCATGATGGGTGGCAAGGCTGAAAAAGCCCGAGATTTCAAGGGTACGATGGGCAAACTGCTCCAGTACCTGCTACTGTACCGGGTTGCGGTCATTATCGTTGTGATCTTTGCGATTGCCTCAACCATTTTTAACATCGTGGGTCCCAAGATTTTGGGTGAGGCTACCACCAAACTTTTTGAAGGTGTAATGGCCAAGATCAGCGGAACTGGCGGCGTTGACTTCGATTTTATCGGCGCCATTTTACTGCGGGTGATGTTCTTGTATGGGCTTTCGGCTCTATTTAGCTACATCCAGGGCTGGCTCATGGCGAATGTCTCCACCGATATCGCCTATCGCTTCCGTAAAGATATTTCGCAGAAAATGAACCGGATGCCGCTTAAATATTTTGACGGCACGAACCACGGCGAAGTCCTCTCGCGGATTACCAATGATGTCGATACGGTCAACCAGACCCTCAGCCAAAGTATGACACAGATCATCACCTCGATCGTTTCGGTGATTGGTGTTACGTATATGATGTTCAGTATCAACTGGGTTATGACGCTGGTTGCCCTGACGATCGTGCCGCTGTCAATGGTTGTTGTCGGGTTGATCATCAGTCAATCGCAGAAATACTTCAAGCAGCAGCAGGAATACCTGGGCAATGTCAATGGGCATGTTGAGGAAATGTACGGCGGACACATTGTGATGAAAGCCTTCAACGGTGAAGAAGAGAGTATGCGTAAGTTTGAGACCTATAACGCCAAGCTCTATGGTGTCGCCTGGAAATCGCAGTTCCTGTCGGGCATGATGATGCCGATTATGACCTTTATCGGCAACCTGGGTTATGTGGCGGTCTGTATCATCGGCGGCTGGCTTGCCGTTCAAAAGGCGATCACGGTTGGCGATATCCAGGCCTTCATCCAGTATGTGCGTTCGTTCAATCAGCCGATCATGCAGCTTGCCAATATCTCGAATGTCTTGCAGCAGACTGCAGCCGCGGCTGAACGGGTCTTTGAATTTCTGGCTGAAGCGGAGGAAATCCCCGACCCCGCCGAGCCGATTAAACTTGAGACGGTTGAAGGTTCGGTCGAATTCAAGGATGTCCACTTCGGCTACAACCCTGATAAGATCATCGTCAACGATTTTTGTGCTCTGGCCGAGCCCGGTCACCGGATCGCGATTGTTGGCCCGACCGGGGCCGGCAAGACCACGATGGTCAAGCTGTTGATGCGCTTTTACGATGTCAACACCGGGGCGATCCTGGTGGACGGGCATGACCTGCGTGAATTTACCCGCCATGACCTGCGCAAGCTGTTTGGTATGGTGCTGCAGGATACCTGGCTGTACAATGGCACGATTATGGAAAATATCCGCTACGGCCGCCTGGATGCCACGGATGCCGAGGTGATGGAAGCTGCCAAGGCCGCCCACGTGGATCACTTTGTCCACACCCTGCCAGATGGTTACAATATGGTCCTGAACGAGGAAACAACCAACATCTCTCAGGGCCAGATGCAGCTTTTGACCATCGCTCGAGCTTTCCTGGCGAATCCCAGGATCCTGATCCTGGATGAAGCTACCAGTTCGGTCGATACCCGCACCGAGGTGTTGATCCAAAAGGCGATGCGCACCCTGATGAAAGGCCGAACAACCTTTATCATTGCCCACCGTTTGTCCACCATCCGTGACGCCGACTTGATCCTGGTGATGCGGGATGGGGATATTGTTGAGCAGGGCAGCCATGTGGATCTGTTGGAACGCAAGGGCTTTTACGCCGAACTGTACAACAGCCAGTTCGAGCACGCACCAGCGTAACCGATTCGGTTAATTTGCACCCATAAAAATAGGCTGCCCACTCAAAGTGTGGCAGCCTATTTTTTATGGGGTTGTCGATTTACCCCAAATACCTCTTTTGGGGCAGTCTCTAAACAAGAGATTTTAGCTTGTTATACTGGCGCAACCAGACCTGCTCCAGCCAGGCTGGTCTGGTTGCGGCCAGCCTGTTTGGCGGCGTACAATGCCTGGTCGGCTCTTTTGAAGAGCGCATCGTTTGTGTCTGTTTCGCCTTCCAATTCAGTGACGCCTGCGCTGAATGTAATCACCACGGGTTCACCTGCCAGAGATATCGGGGTTGAGATCAATTTCAAACGGAGTCGTTCGATGATTTCAAAAGCATCTCGTCCGTTTGTTTCTGGCATTACCAGGGCGAACTCGTCACCGCCGATCCTGGCAAATACATCAATTTCGCGGGTGAAGCTCTGGCAGACATTAACTAGGTGTATCAACGCCTGATCACCGCTGGCATGTCCATAATGGTCGTTAATTTTCTTGAAATTATCCAGATCGATCCAGGCAATGGCGAAAGGATACCTCAGACGGATCGAGCGTTTCAATTCGAGTTGGGTTTGTTCCAAAAAGTGGCGGCGGTTAAATATGCCGGTCAGTTCATCTGTAGTGGCAAGCTGGTGTAATTTGTCTTCCATCAGCTTGCGTTCGGTGACATCGTGCAAGACACATAAGATGTGTTCAACACCCTGGAGCATAATTTTTCGGGCCGAAATAACCCCAATCAGCTGCTGGCTGTTTTTCTTGCAAAAGGTGTACTCAAGGTTCGTACATGTCCCTTCTTTTTCGATTTTTCCCACAAAACTTTGGCGGTCAGCAGCATTTTTCCATAAATTGATTTCAAGCGTTGTTTTTCCAATGCAGGTCTCACGGGTGAAGCCCGTCAATGTTGTGAAGCCCTCATTGCAGTTAATTAATTTGCCATCGTTGAGCTGGGTGATGAAAATTGCATCTGGACTGGCGTTGAAAATTAATTCCAGATCGTTCATTGCCTCACGGTTATCCACATTCAAGCGCTGGTTAATGATCAGGATGAAACCAAAAGTCCACAAGGTTGTAATTGTTAATGCATCCAGAATACCCAAAAATTGGGCCGGGTTTTGACCATTTGGGTTTTGATCAAAATCGGTGACAAACCCCAATATCATGCCGATCAGAAAGATAAAGGAATGAAGGATAAAGACAAAGATCAGGAAATTGGAGGAAATTTGCAGCGATTGAGGACGGTATTTCCACAAGGCCCAGGCGTTGGCCAGGGAAAGCATGGCGATGGTGAGATATAAAATGGATCCTCGAATCAGAATATCAGGATAAACAAATATGAAGATGAAATCAACCAGCGCATATCCCCCCAGGAAGACAAGCATCAACTTGATGGGCTCGCTCCGGTCAAAGAAGCGCATGATACCGGTATAAAACAATAATAAGCTCGAAACAAAGAGAAGGTTGTTGAATAAGATCGCCAAAGAGGCCAATTGAGGAACGGCACGCAGCACCAACGCAAAGGATCCCAATGTGATGGCTGTAATACCAGCCATCCACCAGCCCGGGCCTTTGTACTTTTTTATCATCCGCAGCAGAGCAAGCAAAGAAAGAATTTGCACAAAACTGATCAGGAACAATGCCAGTGAGAGGGTTTTGATATCAAAATTCATTTTTTCTCCCTTTGGTCTTACTTTTGTGTCAAAGATGATTCTAGTTTGTTTTGGGCGCTTTGCGCCCAAAACAAACTGTAGATTGATACCTGACAGACCACTTACGCTGTTTTGGCGATTTCAATTCCATAGTAGACGTTCTTTAGCGCTGTTTCGCCAAAGCGCGCTTCCACCCCTCTGCCGATTTCGTCTACAATCTCCTGGTTCGTCAATCTGATCGTAAATGTTCTGGCTGTTTCAAACAGACCGGTTAAAATATTCACGGCGGCATTCAGCGACAGAGCCTGAACATCGATCTGTACATATGTTCCGATAGAAAGCAGCACCTCGTCGTGATCCTTCAATGTTGTTTGCAGGGCGTTGATAAACGCCTTCCCAAATGTCGCTCCACCCTCCAGCAAAACCCGATTATAGAGAGCCCACAGGTAAGCGCTGTAGTATTGAGCCAACAGGGTTTTGATTTCTTCCAGGCGGATTTGTTGAACACCTGTATTGGCAAGAAGCTTTTTAATCAGACTTTTCTGGGTTTCGCTGACCCGCTGATCGATGGTGTAGTCATCAACCAACAGCCGGATCAGCAGATTGGAACCTGCATACTGTTTGTCGGCGTTCAAAACAGCAATTCCAGCGATGTGGACTGTCAGGCGGCCGAAACGCGTCAGGGCGGTCACGGTTCTTTCGGCCAGTTGGCTGCTGGTGTGCAGTTCTTCAAAGATGGCTGCGCTGTCTTGCTCTGCTATGCCGGTTGCTACGGTCAGATTTTTCCCGACAACCGAACCCTGAGCGAAAATATAGGCAAAATTCTGGCTAACCTCGCCGAGGCTGTCGTCTGTTCTGGTAGAAATAAACAGGTGAGTATTGGCGATCAGATCGAGATGAGCCGGATCGTTGGATGTATGGTGATCGATCGACTGCAATTCGCGCAAGATGAGCATGGCGGTTATGCACAACACATAGCTCAAGTTATAGGGGATGTCTACCAGAAAAGAGCTGATGAAGTTGACCTGCTGATCTGGATAGTACAAACCGTGCGAATTGGTGTATGTAAAAGCCAGGTCTCCGGCTGCGAAGAAAATAAAACCAAGCCCAAGCCAGCGCCAGGCAGCCCCATACATGCCGCCCTCATAGGTAAACAAAATTTTCAAGACAAGGAGCAGGAGGGCAATATCTGCGAGAGGATAAAGGACGTTCAGCACGCTTTCCCAAAAAGCATTCGGATCGTTGTTTTGTAAAATCGGCAGCAATATAAAAAAAAGGGTAAAAAAGAAAACCCCCAGGCTGGTAGCCCACATCGCCAGGCGTTGGATTGGCCTGACAATTTCCGGCAGCGAACGAATGCGCGACCAGAAAGCATAGTAAATCGGCAGGTACCCTGCCAGCCAGAGCACATCAGCCACAGAAGGATAGTGCACAACCTGATCGATCAGAGCTGCCACAGCCCACCAGCCTTCGGCAATGCTCCACAATGCCCATCCCATTGTTAAACCAGCCCACATCGGGCGGCTTTGATCGCCCTTGCCCGTCCGCCACCAGAGACTGAATGCCAAAATGGTTGCCCCGAGCGCAAACGGGACCACAATCAGATTATTGAGATTGATTACAAAATCATCACCGCCGAAATGGAGGAGGTTGATCAGTAAATATACTGCCAGGCCTCCGCCAACGGTCAACCATTTAAGTTTGTGGCTGAATGTACGAATTGTTTTTAACATACGGATCATCTAATTGTACACTTAATCTGTATCTTCTCATTAAAGTGGGGTGTTGGGTGTTTTTTGTGGGCTTCGCCCACAAAAAACACCCAACTTCCCCTACTTATAGAGAAGATACCTTAATCTCAGGGAATAAGTTGAAAAATTGTTCACTGGGATTCCCCGTGATAAAGACTTTCACGGGAATTCCCAGGGAGCCTGAAAAAATCGTGCTATTTTCGACAAAATTTCAAGTATAATTTGCCGATTATGAACCCCGAACCATCCCCTTCATCGAATAATTCGGGCGCGCAGCCTCCTGCTGAACTTCCCAGACGCTACGCCGGCGTCCTGGAGAATTACCGCCCACTGCTGGACATCCCGGCTTATACCCAGACAATCACCCTTTTGGAAGGCAACACACCTCTCATTCCCCTGCCGCGCCTGGGCCGGGAGTTGGGCGGCTGCGAGTTGTATGTTAAGTTTGAGGGCTTGAACCCAACTGGCTCGTTCAAAGACCGTGGTATGACCGTGGCAATTGGCGAGGCAGCCGGGGCTGGAGCCCGAGCTGTAATCTGTGCCTCCACTGGAAACACGGCGGCTTCGGCTGCAGCCTATGCGGCCCGAGCCGGGCTGCGCTCCATCGTCCTGATCCCCCAGGGCAAAGTGGCTGCGGGCAAACTGGCGGGCGCCATGGCTTACGGCGCCCAGATCGTTCAGGTGCTGGGGTCATTTGACGATGCCCTCAACCTGGTGGTGGAGATCACCCGAAAACATCCGATCGCCCTGGTCAACTCGCTCAACCCGTACCGCCTGGAAGGCCAAAAAACCGCAGCCTTCGAGCTCTGTGACGTGCTGGGCAGCGCCCCCGATTTGCTCTGCCTGCCGGTGGGCAACGCCGGCAATATCTCAGCCTATTGGATGGGCTTCACCCAGTACCACCGGCTGAAACAAACTGGTCTGCCGCAGATTTTGGGTGTGCAGGCTGCCGGTTCAGCCCCGCTGGTGCTGGGGCATCCGGTCGATCATCCTGAGACGATCGCCACCGCCATCCGGATTGGTCGTCCGGCGCGCGGCGAGCAGGCTCTGCTTGCCGCAGAGCAGTCCGGCGGACAGATTATCGCCGTCAGCGACGATGAGATATTGGACATGCAGCGCCGCCTGGCGGGAGAAGGGGTCTGGGTTGAACCTGCCTCGACTGCCGGTTTGGCCGGGTTGGCAGCCCAGCTGCGGCGCGGAGAACGCTCTGTGTCTGGCAAGCGGGTTGTTGCCGTCTGCACCGGGCACGGTCTGAAAGACCCTGAGATTGTCGCCCAGCGGGCAGCGCCTCTTGTGGCGATCCCGGTTGAAATGGGCGCGTTAGAGGCAGTTATCCTGCCAAAGTGAGGAGAAGAGATTTATGGTTAAACAAAATTTACTTGTAATGAAATTTGGGGGTACCTCTGTCGGCACCCCGCAGGCCATGGCCCAGGCTGTGGAGATCGTCCGCCAGGCCCGCCAGGATTGGGCTGGTGTGGTAGTGGTTACCTCAGCTCTTTCGGGGGTTACCAATTTGCTGCTGCAGAGCGCTCACCAGGCGACTCTGGGCAACTACACGGCAGCCGAAGCCCAGCTGCGCCAGATGCACCAGGCGATCGCCGATCAATTGATTAACGATATGGCTCGCCGGGCTCAGGCGCGCCAGGAAGTCAATCACCTGCTGACGGAGTTTGCTAACCTGTGCCGGGCGATCGAAATCATCGGCGAGGCCACGCCGCGCGCCCTGGATGCGGTTGCATCCCTGGGTGAACGGATGGCTGTACGTTTGCTCTCCGCCGCTCTGGAGTCGGCGGGTGTGCCGGCCCAGTTTGTGGATGCCTCCCAGATCATCGTCACCGATGCCTGCTATCAGGATGCGCACCCCGACATGCCCGCCACCATCCGCAAGTCGCGGCTGTTGCTGGAACCCCTGCTGCAGCAGGGCCGGGTGCCGGTGGTGACTGGCTTTATCGGGGCTACCCCGGATGGCGTGGTGACCACCCTGGGACGCGGCGGCAGCGATTATTCTGCCGGTATTCTCGGGGCGGCCCTGCCCGCTGACGACGTCTGGATCTGGACGGATGTGGATGGCGTGATGAGCGCCGACCCGCGGGTTGTGCCCGAGGCCCGCACGATCTCCGAGCTGACCTACCGTGAGATTGCCGAACTGGCCTATTACGGCGCCAAGGTCCTTCACCCCAAGACCGTTCGCCCGGTGATCGAAACCGGGATTGGCCTGCGGATTTGCAATACCTTTAACCCGGCGCACCCCGGCACTCGCCTGGTGGCAGAGCGTTCGGCCGACAAGAGTGTCGCCAAAGCGGTCACCGCTATTCGCAGCCAGCGCCTGGTGACGATTGAAGGACGGGGTATGCTCGGTGTGCCGGGTGTGGCTGCCCGCACCTTTGCCGCAGTCGCCGCTACCGGCACCAGCGTCCCGCTGATTACCCAGGCCTCGTCCGAGCAGTCAATCTGCTTTGCCGTGCCCGCCAACGCCGCCGATCATGTGGTGGAGTCGGTTTCAAAGGCTTTTGCCTCCGAGTTGACCAATCGGGATATCGACAAGATCTGGGCATCACAGGAAGTGGTTATCATCACCGTGGTTGGGATCGGCATGATCCACACCCCCGGGATTGCCGGGCGCATTTTTAGTGCCATAGGCAATGCCAAAATCAACGTCATCGCCATCGCCCAGGGCTCATCTGAAGTCTCTATCAGTCTCGTCGTAGATGCGAAAGAGTCTGACCATTCTGTCCGGACGCTGCACACCCTGATCATTGAGGAAAACGGCCATGGCTGAGCGCTTGCGAGCCGCCGTCCTTGGCGCAACTGGCAGCGTCGGTCAGCGTTTTGTCCAGCTGTTGGATCGTCATCCCTGGTTTGAAGTGGCTGCTCTGACCGGCTCGGACCGCACGGTGGGGCAGTCCTATGGGCAGGGCTGCCGCTGGGTTCTGGCAGAGTCCATGCCAGACTGGGCGCGAGATTTGCCCATTTTGCCCAGCGACCCTGGCCTTCTGCGCGACCAGGCCAATGTCCAGATTGTTTTTTCGGCTTTGCAGGCCGATATCGCCAAAGCGATTGAGCCAGATATGGCCCGCTCCGGCCTGGCGGTTTTTTCCAACGCCAGCAGTTTTCGCCGCGATCCAACTGTGCCGCTGCTGCTGCCCGAAGTCAATCCGGAGCATGCCGCTCTGATCGACGCCCAGCGCCAGCAGTACGGCTGGCCCGGCCTGATCGCCACCAACCCCAACTGCACCAGCACCGGGCTAACGGTGGCGCTAAAAGCCTTGCAGGATGCCTTTGGACTGCGCCGGGTCTTTGCCGTGTCGCTGCAGGCGCTGTCGGGGGCGGGATACCCTGGCGTGCCCTCCCTCGATATTATCGATAATGTTATCCCGTATATTGGCGGTGAGGAAGAAAAGGTGGAATGGGAACCGCGCAAGATGCTCGGTGCGCTGGAGAATAATCAGATTACCCTGGCGCCTGTTGCAATTTCGGCCCACACCAACCGGGTAGCCGTCACAGACGGGCACACCGTCTGTGCCAGTATTGAGCTTGAACGCCCGGCCGACCTGGCGCTGGTGCATCAGGCGCTGGCTGATTACCAGGCCCCGGCCCTCAGCCGTGATCTGCCATCCGCCCCGCTCCCGGTGATCTTGCTGCGCCCCGAGGCCGACCGGCCTCAGCCGCGGCTGGACCGCAACACAGGCCTGGGCATGACCACCGTTGTCGGGCGTTTGCGCCCAGACCCGCTTTTCCACCTGCGCCTGGTTGTGCTTTCGCACAACACCATTCGCGGCGCGGCTGGCGGCTCGATTTACAATGCCGAGCTGCTTGTCAATATGGGATATGTTAAATGATGAAGATTTATGGCCGCAGCCGTTTGAGCGAATTTTTGGGCGATCGGGTGATCTACCGCAACCTGGAGCCCTGTGATCCCGCCATCCCTTCACTGTCTGCTTTGCGTGCCCGGGTTGGGCTGGCAGAGGGTGTCATCCCGCGCAAGAATGAACCTGAATACGCCCGGGTAGTGGCTGCCATGATCAACCATACTGCCAAAGCTGAAATTCGCCAGCTGTTGTTTGTGGGCGATACCCGCCACCTGGATGTAAACGCTTTTCATAATATTTGTATTGCCGGAAATTGGCCGGGGGCGGTTTTTATCGGCTCCGAAAACAGCGCCCCGCTTAAAATTCAAATCAGCGCCCTGGACGCCACCCGGACGATCTTCGAGGCCAACCGCTGGTCGGCGCTGACCGAATTTGCAGCCTGGTGCGTCCAAAATGGCTTTGTGGCCGATGAGCATACTGCTGTCCTGGTGGACCTGGATAAGACGGCTGTCGGCGCCCGCGGGCGCAATGGGCAGGTGATTGACCGGATGCGCCAGAACGCCGTGCGCCAGACGGTCGCCGGGCTGCTGGGCGAGGAATTCAGTCTCCCGGCCTTTCAGCAGGCTCATACCCAGCTCTCGCAGGCCGAGTTTCATGGCTTCACGGGTGATAACCAGGACTACCTGGCCTATCTGTGCCTGGTGCTGGGCGGCGGGCTGATCGACCTGGAAACCCTGGTCGCCCAGATCCGCAGCGGTGAAAGCGGTTCGTTCAGTGAATGGATCGCCCGGGTGGACAGCCAGAAGGAGGGTCTTGCCCTGCCTTTGCGCCAGATCCACAACACCATTTTTACCTATGTTCAGGCCGGCGACCCGACCCCTTTTAAAGATTTCCGGCGCAATGAGTACCGCAATACGATCCTGGCGATGGGCTGTGCGCCCGACCCGGTAAGTGTGGATGCCCTTCTGGATTCTGAAATTCTGATCACCCAGGAGGTGCGGGCGGCTGCTCTGGCCTGGCAGGCACAGGGAGCGCTTACCTTTGGCCTGTCCGATAAGCCCGATGAGGCTGCCCGGCCCACGCCCGAACTGGCTGTCCAGGGTTGGGTGGCGCTGCATCAGGCCGAGACCCATTGTGTGGGTGATGAGTGATATAATCTCAAACGGAGAGGTTACCAAAAACATGCCATCAATTTATCCCTTTACAGCGATTGTCGGTCAGGAGCGCATGAAACGTGCCCTGATTTTGAACGCCATCGATCAACGCATCGGCGGTGTATTAATTCGCGGCGAACGCGGCACAGCCAAGTCGACTGCGGCCCGTGCCCTGGCGGCCCTGCTGCCCGATATCGAGGTTTTCAGCGATTCGCCGTTTAACGACGATCCCAAGAGCCCTCAAACCTGGTCGGACTGGGTCAAAGACCGCCACGCCCAGGGTGTGGCAATGAACATTGCCCAGCGCCGGATTGGCTTTATCAACCTGCCGGTCAGCGCCACCGAAGACCGGGTGGTGGGTACCCTGGATATTGAGAAGGCCATTCAAAAAGGCGAGCGCCATTTTGAGCCTGGTGTGCTGGCAGCCGCCAACCGCGGTTTGCTGTATATTGATGAAGTTAACCTGCTTGACGATCATGTGGTCGACCTGCTGCTCGATTCGGCCGCCATGGGGGTCAATATCGTTGAACGCGAAGGGATTTCCTTCGCCCACCCGGCCCGTTTTATTCTGGTGGGTACGATGAACCCCGAAGAAGGCGACCTGCGCCCGCAGCTCCTCGACCGTTTCGCCCTTTCGGTGGAAATTGTTGGGATCCGGGATGCCCGCGACCGTGTTTTAATTATGGAACGCCACCTGGCGTTTGAAGATGACCCTGAAGCCTTCCGGATGGAATGGCAGCCGCGCGAGCAGGAACTTTCCCGCCGGATCGAGCAGGCCCGCACGCTGGTGGATCAGGTGACCCACTCCAGCCGCGATCTGCTGGTGATTGCCGGACTGACCTCCTCCTTGAATGTGGAAGGACACCGCGCCGACCTGGTGATTTTGAAAACTGCCCGCGCTCACGCTGCCTATGAAGGCCGCAAAACGATTAATGAGCGCGATATTGCTCTGGCTGCCGAACTGACCCTGCCGCACCGTATGCGCCAGGGGCCCTTCCAGCAGGGCGCAGTCAGCCCGGATCAGCTGCAGGCGAAGATCGAGCAGCTGGCTGGAGCGGCTTCGGCGGCTGGCGAACCACAGGAAAGCGAAGAAAAGCAGGGTTCTCCCGAAAAAAAAAAGAAGTAATCCAGGATCAAACGGCTGAAGATACTGCCAGCCCGCTGCCCTCCGACCCATCTCCGCAGAGCGTTTTTGACGCTGGCGATGCCCACTGGTGGGATGGCGGGCAGAAGGTGAAATCTGGCGACAGCTTCATGCCGCGCAAACTGGATACGGCCCTGGATAAGTTGGCGCGTAAAAACGCCGGACGGCGTTCGCGCACCATCAGTAAGCGGAAGCGCGGGCGCTATATCCAGGCTCGCCCCGCCAATGGTAAAACGGACGACCTGGCCTTTGATGCCACAATCCGGGCGGCGGCCCCCTTCCAGCGTGACCGTAGCGAACAGCGCAAGCGGGTGGCTTTTGCCATCCAGCGCTCAGACTTCCAGAAGAAGATCCGGGTCAAGAAGACAGCCAATCTGGTGGTCTTTGTGGTGGATGCTTCCTGGTCTATGGCGGTGGCAGAGCGTATGCAGGCAACCAAGGGCGCCATCCTTTCGCTGCTGACCGACGCCTACCAGCGCCGGGACCGGGTTGGGCTGATCGTTTTTCAAAAGGACCGCGCCACGCTGGTGCTGCCGCCCACTAACTCAGTTCAGCTCGCCCAACGGGCTCTGACGGACATCCCTGTGGGTGGTAAAACACCGCTTTCGGCCGGGCTGTATCTGACCTATCAGGTGTTGACCCGTGAGAAAACGCTCCACCCCGATGTGATGCCGCTGGTGATTTTACTGACGGATGGGGCTGGGAATGTTGCCATCAGCAATATGCCGCCCCAGGAAGAAGCCCACCAGCTCTGTGACCTGATTGCAGCTGGCAAGCACCGCAGCGTGGTGATAAATATGGAACATCAGGCCTTTGACCAGGGTCTGGCTCAGGGTCTGGCAGATCACCTTAAGGCGCCCTGCTACACCATCAACGACATCAAAGCCGAGACGCTCTATAACGCCGTCCGCACCGAAATGAACACCCCTAAAAAATAATATACCGTCAGTTCAGGATAAGAGATTTTTGGGTGTTTTTTGGGTGGCTACGCCACCCAAAAAACACCCAAAATAACTCTTTTCGAACTAACCCGAACTGACGTTAACATAGAGGGTTTTGAAGCGCAGCTTCAAAACCCTCTATGTTTTTATCTAACGAGCAGGACAGGACAGTCGGCGTGGGAGACGACCTTCTGGCTCTGGCTGCCCACCAGCAGACCGACGAACTGTCCGAGGCCGCGGGTGCCCATGACAATCAAGTCAACTTTGCGCGTTTTAGCCACTTTCAGAATCGCCTCAGCCGGGGGACCTTCGATCACTTCCGTTTTCAACGGGTGGCTTAATTCACCAAGCTCGCGCAGCCCGGATTGTAAAATCTCCTCGGCAAATTTGAGCCGGTCAGCCATATTAATATCGATGTACGGCTCGCCTAGATAAGCCGGCAGCGGGTCGTAGGCCACCACCAGCCATAATTCAGCCTGGTTGCACTCGACCAGCTCTTTTGCCAGCCGCGCTGCCTTGATGGCGTGATCAGAACCGTCGAAGGCGAGTAAAATGTTTTTGAACACGGGAACCTCCTACCTGGTCTTTGCGAATTTTCTTTATAGTCCGTCAGTTCGGGATAAGAGATTTTTGGCTGGCTACGCCGCCCAAATAACACCCAAAACAACCTCTTTGGAAACTAACCCGAACTGAAGTTATTAGTGGCTTATCGAACGAGTATCTGTTAAAGTTATAGCATATATCAGTGACAAAGTCCAATCAATATGTTGTAAATTTCACAATTGTCCGTCTGGCACAGAACAGGCCGCCCGTTTTTTCGATCCGTGAGTATAATGAAGTTTTCCTACTCCACTAAATCATCCCCAATAGGAGAGTTTTCCATATGCCAATCGATCCGCTTACTCTGAAGTTGTCTGGCCTGACGCGCACCGAAGATGGTTATATGTATCGTGACTTGAACCATAACGGGAAGTTGGATATTTACGAAGACCCGCGCCAACCCATTGAGGCCCGAGTGGAAGATCTGTTGGGCCAATTGACTCTGGAGGAAAAGGCAGGTCTGATGTTTATTCACGGATCGATGGTCAACCCAGACGGTTCGATTGAATTGAAACCTGAAAATCCGGGTTTTCGGCTGAATGCTGCCGACATGATTGCGGGACAGCGCATGAATCACTTTAATTTGTGGGAAGTTCCCAGCGCCATGATTTTACCGGTCTGGTACAACCGGCTGCAGCTTTTTGCAGAGCAGACCCGCCTGGGTATCCCGGTGACGATTGCCTCGGACCCGCGCAATCACTTTACGCCGAATATCTTTTCCATGGCGGCGGTTGGTTTTTCGCAGTGGTGCGAGACGCCCGGTTTTGGGGCGCTCGATGACCCTGACATGGTGCGCAGCTTTGCGGATATGGTGCGGCGTGAGTATCTGGCTGTGGGGATCCGGGTAGCGCTGCACCCCCAGATCGACCTGGCGACCGAACCGCGCTGGCCGCGGATCAGCGGCACTTTTGGCGAGGATGCCCATGTCGCCGTCCGCCTGGTAAAAGCGTATATCGAAGGTTTTCAGGGCGAGGCGCTTGGTTCACACAGTGTGGCCTGCATGACCAAACATTTCCCCGGCGGCGGGCCGCAAAAAGAAGGCCTGGATCCGCATTTTGAATTTCAAAAAGGCCAGATCTACCCTGGAAACAATTTTGATTATCACCTGATCCCCTTTGAAGCCGCCATCAATGCCGGCACTGCCGCCATGATGCCTTACTACGGCGTTCCCATGGACCAGACAGATGAAAACGTGGGCATGTCGTATAATAAGGCCATCATCACCGGTCTGCTGCGCCAGAAATACCAGTATGACGGCCTGGTCTGCACGGATTGGGGGCTGATCACCGATGCCAACATGGGCGTTACAGTCTGGCCAGCCCGGGCCTGGGGTGTGGAGCATCTCAGCTTCGCTGACCGGGTCTTAAAGATTATTGAGGCCGGTGTGGATCAATTCGGCGGCGAGAACTGTCCGCAGTATGTGGTTGAGCTGGTGCAAACCGGCCGATTGTCTGAAGCCCGCCTGGACGAATCGGTACGCCGGCTGCTGCGCTTGAAGTTCCAATTGGGTCTGTTTGATAACCCATTTGTGGATGAGGGATTGGCTTCTGAGGTTATTGGCAACCCGGCGTTTGTGGCAGCCGGGCTGGAATCGCAGCAGCGCGCCATGACACTGCTGGAAAACAAACGGGATAGTCTACCGCTGCAGCCAGGCGCCAAGATATTTGTCAAAAACATTGACCCGGCTGCAGCAGCCCGCTATGCGGCGGTTGTCGAACAGCCGCAAGATGCCGATTTTGCCATCCTGCGCCTGAACACGCCCTGGGTTCCGGTTGAGACCAAGAACCCCTTCGCACGCGGTTTTCACCATGGCGATCTGGATTTCAAAGCCGAGGTCAAAGAAGAGATTCTGAGCCTCTTGAATACGGTTCCCACCATTGTCGTGATCTACCTGGACCGGCCGGCGGTCATTCCGGAGATCAGCCAGGCGGCTGCGGCTCTGCTGGCGGATTACGGCGCCAGCGATGAGGCTGTGCTGAATGTGGTCTTTGGTAAAGCCAAACCGGAAGGCCGGCTGCCCTTTGAACTGCCCTCTTCTATGGAAGCTGTGCGCAGCCAGAAGCCGGACCTGCCGCACGATTCGGAGAATCCGTTGTATCCATTTGGCTTTGGCTTGAATTACTGATTTAACCCCAGTTCGGGTTAGTTCGAAAAGAGGTTATTTTGGGTGTTTTTTGGGTGGCTACGCCACCCAAAAAACACCCAAAAATTTCTTTCCCAAACCGACGTTGATTTATTGAAAACAGGAGTTTCTATGGAACAAAAAGCTGGCCCACAAATTGGTCTGAAAGCTTTTATTCAATCGCTGGTTATCCTGTTTGCCTTGATGATGGCGGCCGGGATATTGACCCTGGTTGTGCCTGCCGGACATTACACCTACCTGGTGGTGGATGAGCGGACTGTGATCGACCCTGCTTCGTTCGAGCAAACCGCCCGGCCCGATTACCCCATCTGGCGCTGGTTTGTGGCCCCGGTGGAAGTCCTGGGCAGCGCAGGCGGGACGGTGGTGATTGTGATCATCATCGTGCTGTTTTTTGCGGGCGGGGCTTTTGCTGTGCTGGACAAGACTGGCACAATCCGGGCCTTCATCGGCGGGATTGTGCGCCGTTTCCGGACCCGCAAATATCTGCTCCTGCTGATTGTTTCGCTGGCGTTTATGTTTATGGGCGCCACTCTCGGCACGCTGGAGGAAGTGGTGCTGCTGGTGCCGGTGATGATCGCCCTTTCCTACTCGCTGGGCTGGGATGCACTGGTGGGGCTGGGGATGTCGATCCTGGCGACCAACCTGGGCTTTTCGGCGGCACTCTCCAATCCATACACTCTGGGCGTATCGCAGCAGTTGGCAGGCCTGCCGCTCTTTTCGGGCTTTTGGCTGCGCCTGGCGGCGTTTGTTTGCATCTATGCCGTCTTTGCGGTTTTCATCACCCGTTATGCGCGCAAGATCGACCGTAACCCGCAGGATTCGCTGGTTTTCGCGGATGATCACGCCGAGCGGGAGAAATACCGCCAGCAGGATCTGGCGCTGACAGCCGAAACCCCGCATCAGAACCGGGCGATTGCTTTCTTTGGCGCCTTCTTGCTGCTCATCCTGGCGACGATGTTGGCCGGGCCTTTTGTGCCTGCCATTTCCGACTATGCTATGCCAATTGTGGGTGTCTTATTTCTGATCGGCGGCCTGGGAGCGGGTTTCCTGTCTGGAGCAGGCAGCCGGGTGGTATGGCAGGGCCTGAAAGAAGGTGTGATTGGCCTGGCGCCATCGGTGCCGCTGATTTTGATGGCGGCCAGCATCCGCTATATTATCGACAGCGGCGGCGTCACGGATACAATTTTGCACGCCGCTGCTGGATTTTTTACCAGCCTGGGGGTTTTCCCGGCTGCGGTGGTAGTCTATTTTCTGGCGTTGGGGATCGAATTCTTTATCGCCTCGGGTTCGGCCAAGGCCTTTCTGCTGATGCCGATCGTCCTGCCGCTGGCGGACCTGGTGGGCGTCACCCGCCAGACAGCAGTCCTGGCCTATATTTTTGGCGACGGTTTCTCCAACCTGGCTTACCCGACCAATCCGCTGCTCCTGATCTGCCTGGGCCTGACCGTAGTCAGCTACCCCAAATGGCTGCGCTGGACGGCAAAACTCTGGATCTGGATTTTTGGCATTACGCTGGTTTTTCTGTGGCTGGCAACGGCCATCCATTATGGGCCGTTTTAAAATTCAGCTTAAAAACACCCACAGACCGCTTTTTCGGATATACTAAACCATCATTATGGGCAAATTATCTCCCATTCAACTCACCATTCTCCGGAGGTTCTGATGAATATTGGCAAGGCGTTTACATATGTATTTGAAGATCCTGACTATATCAAAAAAATTGGGATCGCGGCTCTGATGTCTTTAATCCCCGTGGCCGGCGTGTTTATTTTGCTTGGCTGGAGCATTGAAATCACCCGCCGGGTGATCCGCGGCGAGCAGAGGCCCCTGCCCGAATGGAATGATTATGGCCGGCTGTTTATGCAGGGCTTAAAAGCGTTTGGGCTGGGTTTTGTGTATTTGCTGCCGGTTATTTTGATTAACGCCTGTGTCCAAATTTCTTCGATCCCTTTGCAGTCTTCCCTGGATAACGAAACTATGGCGATGGCCTTTACCGGGATCATGGTGGTTGGCGCCTGCCTGACCATTATTCTGGCGATCGCTGTATCCCTGCTCCTTATCCCGGCCCTGGGCATTTATGCCGATACCGACAATCTGGGGGCTGCCTTCCGCCTGGGCGATGTGTTTGGCCTGCTGCGGGCGAATGTGTCCGCCTATCTGATGGCAATCGTGGGGGTCTTCCTTGCCGGCTTTGTCACCAGCTTGGGCCTGATTGCCTGCTGTATCGGTGTTTTTGTCACGGCCGCCCTGGCTTCAGCCGTCAATTCCCATCTTTATGGTCAGGCATACCTGGCCGCCCGCGGCGCTTCCACCCGAATGTAATCCCGCACTGGTCGAACGAGCTGGGTGCTACCTGGCCGTTTGGCGGATGTGCATAATCCCGGAATTTGCTATACTTCCAACAGTTCTGAGATCACACTCTGCCCCGCGGGCAGAGTGTGATCTCAAAGAATAATTTTGGAGGTAAACAAATGTCTGAAAATCTAAATCCTTTAATGGCTTTTTCAAATGCCCTGGCCGATGCAGCCAGTAAAGCCGGCGATGCGACCGTCCTGGTCAGCGCCCGCCGGCGAATGCCTGCCAGTGGGGTGCACTACGCCCCTGGTTTGGTGCTGACCGCCAACCACACCATCGAACGCGAAGAGGGCATCCCGGTGCTGTTCGGCAGCGGCGCTCAAACCACCGCCAGCCTGGTCGGGCGCGACCCGGCCAGCGATCTGGCTGTGCTGCGTCTGGAGCAGGCAGCCGGCCCGCTGATCGGCCGCTCCGCCCAGGATGGGCGGGTGGGTCAGCTGGTGCTTTCCCTGGGACGCCCGTCTGAAGGCGGGATTGAAGCCAGCCTGGGCGTGATCAGCTCGGTGGGCGGCCCGGTGCGCATGCACGGCGGCGGCCTGCTGGAGCGCTTTTTGCGCACCGATACCATCCCATACCCCGGTTTTTCGGGCGGTCCGCTGGTGGATGCTGAAGGTCTGGTGCTGGGTATCAATACATCCGGTCTGACCCCAGGCTCGTCGCTGACCATTCCGGCCAGCCTGGCCTGGAGCGTGGCAGAAACCCTGGCCCAGCACGGCAAGGTGCGCCGCGGCTTCCTGGGTGTGCGCAGCCAGCCGGTTGAACTGCCCGCCTCGGCTCGCCAGGCTTTGGGCCGGGAGCAGGCCAGCGGTTTGCTCCTGGTGGGTGTCGATGAAGGCAGTCCGGCGGCTCAGGGCGGCCTGATGCTGGGCGATGTCCTGGTTGGACTGGCGGGTCAAACCGTGGAAGACCCGGATGCGCTCTTGGGCATGCTCAGCGGCAGTCTAGTCGGCGCCAGCACAGCGGTCGAAATTTTGCGCGGCGGACAGCCGCTGACCCTGTCGGTTGTTGTCGGCGAACGAAAATAAAGTCACTGGCACTGCTTGCATCCGACCGAATCGGATGCAAGCAGTGCATCAAAGAGGTTATTATGAACACGCAAATGTTCAACTTAACGCAGGAAATGGCGCAAACAATCGCCGCTTTTCAGCCCAGCCTGGTGGTTGTGCAGGGCAAGCGCGATTCAGCCGGCGCCGGGATGGTCTGGCAGCAGGATGGCCTGATCTTGACCAATAACCATGTCTTGAACGGCCGGGCGCCGCGGGTTATTCTGGCGGATGGGCGCTCGTTTGCGGCCCAGATTGTCCGGCGGGATGAGGACATTGACCTGGCCCTTTTGCGCATTGAGACCAAAACTAATACTACAGCCACGGCTGCCCACCCCGCAGCAGGGCAGGCAGCCGTCCGAACCGGTGAATTGGTGTTCGCCCTGGGTCACCCCTGGGGGGAACGTAATTTTGTGACTGCCGGGATTGTCAGCGGGCAGGGCGAGTTCAAGACTCGCAGCGGCCGTAAGATAGCCTATATCCGCACCGATGCCCGCCTGGCGCCTGGCAACTCTGGCGGCCCGCTGCTGAACGCAGCCGGGCAGGTGGTGGGGATTAACACCATGATCTTGGGGGGTGATCAGGGGCTGGCGATCCAGGCCCAGGTTGCTGAGGAGTTTGTTCAGCAGGTTCTTGGCGTTCCCCGGGCATCCGATTCGGGTATGCGGGCGGGCGAAAAATCGGCCACAGCGAGCCTGAGAGAGTCGATCTAGATGCGCATCCTGGTGATTGCGCCTCAAATGGCGCTGCGGGTTGGGCTGGCAGCCATGCTTTCGGCCCGGCCCGCGGCTGGCCCGCTTGTGGTGAAGGGGGCTGATTTCAGTATCAGCGGTGAGGCTGCCTCGATCACAGAAGCAGCCTCCAATGCCGCTCTCTTCGCAGAGCAGGCCGATGTGGTGCTGCTGGCAGGAGATGCCTGGCCGGCCCATGAGCTGGAACGTCTGGCGGCCCTGAAGGAAATTGGCGGGCTGCTGGTCTTGAGTGACCGGCCCGAAAACGCGGCCCGCGCCCTGGAAGCATGGGGCGGCGCCGCCTGGGGGCTGCTGGGGGCAGACGCCAGCCCCGAAGAGCTGGCTGCCGCCCTGAGCGCTGTTGCCGAGGGTCTGGTTACTGGTCCGCTGCGCCTGCTGCGCCAGGTCCTGGATGTGCCAGCCAGCCTGCCTGGCGTGTCGGTTGGTGAAGATGATATCTTTGTTGAGCTGACCGGCCGCGAGCAGGAAGTTTTGCAGTGTCTGGCTCAGGGATTGGCCAACAAACAGGTTGGCCTGGCGCTGGGGATCAGTGAGCACACGGTCAAGTATCATGTCTCGGCGGTTTACACCAAACTGGGGGCCGTTAACCGCACGGAGGCAGTTCGAATTGGTTTGCAGAAAGGTCTGATCAGTTTATAATGAGTGCATGGCTTCATTAAAAAATCTGACTTCTGTCTGGAACAATATCAAAGAATTCGAAGTTGCGCCAATCCAAAAAGAGGCGCTTCAAAACCTGCGCATCGTTCTGACTGGCGCAGCCGGTTCGGGCCGCCACACCCTGGCCGCCCAAATGCGCACCGATCCCAATCGTCCTGCCGAGGCTACCCTGGCCAACCTATACATCCAGGATCTGGCTGATGTTGAAAAGCCCGCTCAGGCCGACTTGCTGATCGTGCTGGTGGATGCAACCCAACCGGCCTATGCCTCTGAGCAGACGATCGCCCGGCGCTGGCGTCAGGCGGGTGTGCCCACGATTGTCATTTTCAATAAACTTGATCTGCTGGCCGACCCGCAAAGCCTGGCCCTGACCGAGCTGTGGGAGGCTGATACCCTGCTGCGCGGTTCGGTTAAAGATACGACTTTTCTGCTGGAGCAGTTTGTTCCCGCTGTGCGCGTCCCGCTGCTCAGCAAGCAGTTGGCCCTGGGGCGCAATTTTCCCCTCTTTCGGGTCCCAATTGCGCGTCAGTTGATCAACGAAACCAGCTTTTCCAATGCGGCCTACGCCCTCAGCACCGGGCTCGCCGAGATCGTTCCGATCCTTGACATCCCCCTGAACCTGACGGATATGGTCATACTGACCAAGGCGCAGGCGTTTTTGGTCTACCGCCTGGGTTTGCTGCTGGGCTATTCCATCAACTGGCAAAATTATCTGAGCGAGTTCGGCAGCGTGATCGGCAATGGGTTTCTCTGGCGGCAGGTGGCGCGCCAGCTTGTCGGCTTGATACCAGTCTGGGGCATTCTGCCCAAAGTGGCGATCTCATACGCCGGGACGTATGTCATCGGCACAACCATCCTGCAGTGGTACCTCACCGGCCGCAAATTGACTCGGGCCCAACTGAATGCCCTCTATGCTCAGGCTCTGGGGCAGGGCCGGCTGTACGCCCGGCGACTGGTGGATCGGCTGCCCAAAGTTAAACTCAGCCGGCCGCGCTTGCCAGCCTGGAAACTGCCGGTTTTCAAGCTGCCGGCGGGGAAACCCAGAGCCACCCCGGAGAAGAGCCAGGCCGTCACCCAGCCTGTCGCCCATCCTGCGGATCAATCACCCGTCCAGCCAGATGCTGTCTCGCAGGCGGCTCAGACCTGCCCAACCTGTGGCCAAAGGAGCGCCGCCGATGCCGTTTTCTGTCAGTACTGCGGCAAATCGCTGACACCAGCCCATACCTCTGGCGAGACAAACGAAATCCCACTCGAGTAAGGCTTGCGCACATAATCTATGGACCCGAAAATCGCAGATCGGTTTAGTGATGCCACCTTGCAGGCAGCCATGCGCTGCTATGCCATTCAATCCGACCAGATTAACCTGTTGGATGGCTTTGAATCGTTCATCTATCGCTTTGAACGGCCAGACGGCCGGTTTATCCTGCGCATCGGGCACAGCGGCCGGCGCTCGCCCGACATGATCCGGGGTGAGGTGGATTGGATCAACTATCTGGCTGACCATGGCGCTCCCGCCGCCCGCGCCATTCTGTCGCAGCAGGGCAGCCTGGTGGAACCACTGGACGATGGGCATGGCGACCAGTTCCTGTGTACGGCCTTTGAGCATGCGCCGGGCGACCATGTGCGCGGCGACAAGGTCACCGAGCGGCTAAATTACAACTACGGGCGGCTGCTGGGTAAGATGCACCGGCTCGCCAAAAGTTATCAGGTCTCAAACCCGGCCTGGGCGCGCTATACCTGGGATTCGCCGCAGAACAGCACCGGTGAAGCCCACATGCCTGCTCGCGAGACGCTGGCGCTGCAGAAATACCTCCAGGTACATCAATACCTGTGCGGCCTGCCGGTGGACAGCGAGTCGTATGGCATGATCCATCAGGATGCTCACCCCGGCAACTTCTTTGCCGATGAACAGGATAACCTGACGCTCTTTGATTTTGATGACTGCGTCTTTGGGCATTTTATTTATGATATTGCGATGGTACTGTTTTACACTGCGGTCAATGCCCCCGATCCGGTTGCCCATACCCGCCAGTTCATGCCGGTTTTTTTGGCGGGTTACCGACAGGAAAATCGGCTGTCAACCGCCTGGCTGCCTGAGCTGCCGCATTTTATGAAGCTGCGCGAAGTGGAATTGTTCGCTGCCATTCATTTTACATCCGAAGACGGCGACAATCCGGACCATCCCTGGAGCGCCCGTTACATGCGCGGCCGCCGGGAACGAATTGAAAATGATGTGCCTTTTATTGATTTCGACTGGCAAAGCCTGGCGGCTTATTTGTGATGCCCATCCTTGAGGCTCTCTTTTGAGGGTATAATTGCTATAAATCTTTCTACAGGAGGCTGCTGTGACTGACAGCCGTTTAAAAGTTGTTATCCCGATGGCCGGGTTAGGCACCCGACTGCGTCCCCATACCTGGAGCAAACCCAAACAATTAATCAGCGTGGCAGGCAAGGCCGTTCTGGCGCATGTCCTGGATATGCTCAACTCGCTCTCTGACCCTCAAAACGTGGAGTTTGTCCACATTATTGGCTATTTGGGCGAGCAGATTGAAGCCTATGTCCGCCACCATTACCCCGACACCCCGGCCCACTTCGTCGTGCAGGAAAACCCGCGCGGTCAGTCGCAGGCCATTTATCTGGGCCGCGAATACCTGATGAGCGGGCCAATGTTGATGATCTTTGCAGACACGCTGATTGATACCGACCTGAGTTTCCTGGCGACCGAAACGGCCGACGCCGTGGCCTGGGTCAAGAGCGTGCCCGACCCGCGGCGTTTTGGGGTTGCCGAAATTGGCACCGATGGCTGGGTGACCCGCCTGATCGAAAAACCCACCGAGATGAGCAATAATCTGGTCCTGGTCGGCTGCTATTATTTCAAAAATTCCGCCGACCTGATCTCGGCGATTGAAGAGCAAATGGAGCGCAACATCCAGCTCAAGGGCGAATTCTTCCTGGCAGATGCGATTAACATCATGCTGGAGCGCGGCTTGAAGATGCGGGTCTGCCCGGTGGAAAATTGGCTGGACGCTGGCACCCCCGACGCACTGCTGGAGTCCAACCGCTACCTGTTGGACCACGGTCGGGCCAATTATTCTGAACACGCCGTTCAGGATGGTGTGGTGATCCACCCGCCGGTTTTCATTCATCCCAATGCTCAGCTTTGTCAGTCGGTTGTAGGGCCATACGTTTCCGTCGGGGCCGAATGCCGAATTGAAAATTCAATCATCAGCAATACCATTCTGGAGGAAGGCGCCCAGTTGAAAGACCTGGTGCTGACCGATTCCCTGATTGGCCGCAAAACCCAAATCACGGGCCGCCCCCTGGTGTTAAATGCCGGGGATAATACCGAACTCTCGATCTGAGCTGCAGTTCACAAGGAGCCGCTATGCGTGAATCTTACCTGGCCCGGCATGTTGCCGGTCTTAAGCCCTCGGGCATTCGTAAATTTTTTGATATTGTCGCCACCATGAAGGATGTGATTTCTCTGGGGATCGGCGAGCCAGACTTTGTGACGCCAGAGTCGATTGTCAATTCGGGCATTCAGTCGCTGCGTGTGGGTGAGACCCATTACACCTCCAACGCAGGTCTGATCGAACTGCGCCGGGCGATCACCAGCTATTTGCAGGCCATGTACCGGGTGGAGTATGACCCGGTGAATGAAGTTCTGATCTCGGTTGGCGCTTCAGAGGCGCTGTACCTTTCGCTGACGGCTGTCCTGGATCCGGGTGATGAGGTCATCGTGCCGACTCCCTGCTTTGTGGCTTACCAGGCCGAAGTGATCCTGGCGGGCGGGAAAGTAGTGGAGCTGCCCACCTATGCCGCAGATAATTTCGTGGTGCAGCCCGAAGCGCTGCGCGCCGCCATCACCCCCCGCACCAAGGCCCTGCTGATTGGCTACCCCAGCAACCCGACCGGGGCGGTTGCTACCCGTGACGTCATGCTGGAGATTGCCAAAATTGCCGAGGAATTTGACCTGGTGGTCATCTCGGATGAACTCTACGACCAGCTCGTGTACGGCATCGATCATGTCTGCTTTGCTGCTCTGCCGGGGATGCAAAAACGCACCATCCTGCTGGGCGGCTTTTCCAAAAACTATGCCATGACCGGCTGGCGGGTTGGCTTTGCTGCTGCCCCCGCCGAGCTGCTGGTGGGGCTGCTGCGCATTCACCAATACACCATCATGTCTGCGCCAACCACAGCCCAGTTTGCCGCTTTGGAAGCGCTCACCCATGGGCAGGAACATGTGGAAGCCATGCGCACAGAATATGACCGCCGCCGCAAGTTGATTGTCGGCGGGCTAAATCAGCTTGGTTTGCCAACCTTTGAGCCGCGCGGCGCCTTTTACGCTTTCCCCTCCATCAAGGCCAGCGGGATGGATGAAGACACCTTTGCTCAAAAACTGCTCGAAGAAGAGAAGGTTGCCCTGATCCCTGGTTCGGCTTTTGGACCAGGCGGTGAGGGTTTTGTGCGCTGCTCTTACGCCACAGCCTACGAAAAAATTGAGGAGGCCCTGCGGCGGATCGATCGATTTATGCGCCGGCACGGGTAGCCGCAGCTTATGGAGTTTGAGCCCGTCATCGGCCTGGAGGTCCATGCCGAATTAGCAACCCAATCCAAGATGTTTTGCGCCTGCCCGGTGATTGATGTCATCGAGGCGGCGCCGAATGTCGCCGTCTGCCCGATTTGCGCAGGCATGCCGGGCGTTTTGCCGGTGGTTAACCAGCGGGCTGTAGAGTTTGCGATCCGGGTGGCGCTGGCTTTGGAATGCGAGGTTTTCCCCACCAGCATCTTCGCCCGCAAGAATTATTTTTACCCCGATCTGCCCAAAGGTTACCAGATCTCGCAGTACGAACAGCCTCTGGCGCGGCACGGCCGCCTGGTGGTGCAGACATCCCAGGGGGAAAAGCTGATTCGTATCCGGCGGGTGCACCTGGAAGAAGATACCGGCAAGCTCACCCATATCCAGAAAGATGAGCAGGCCTATTCCCTGGTGGACTTGAACCGGGCAGGGGTGCCGCTGCTGGAGATTGTAACCGAGCCCGATATGCACAGCGCCGAAGAAGTGCGCGCCTACGCTCAGGCCCTGCGCTCTTTGCTGCGCTATCTGCGGGTCAATACGGGCGATATGCAAAAGGGCGTAATGCGGATTGAGCCCAACATCTCCGTGCGCCCGGTAGGAACAGAAAAACTGGGGACGCGGGTTGAAATTAAGAACTTGAACAGCTTCCGGGTGCTGGAACGCGCCACGGACTACGAGATCAAGCGCCAATCGGAACTGATCCGGGGTGGTGGCAGTGTGCGTCAGGAGACAGCCGGCTGGGATGAAGCCAGTCATGCCACCTTTACCCAGCGGGTGAAGGAAGGCGAAGAAGATTACCGCTATTTCCCCGAGCCAGACCTGCCGCCGCTGGTGCTGGAAGCAAGCTGGATTGAAGCGATCCGGGCCAGCCTGCCCGAACTGCCGGCAGCCAAACGGCGCCGCTTTGAAACCCAGTATGGGCTTAACGCCTATGATGCCGGTGTGCTGGCGGCCGAATGGGAAACTGCCGATTATTACGAACAGACCGTGGCGGCCGCGGCTGGCGCAGCGCCCAAAACTGCTGCCAATTGGGTCAGCGGCGAGTTATTTGGACTCTTGAAAGAGAGCGCCAAAGATATTGAGGCCTGTCCAGTCAGCCCGCAGTCGCTGGGCCGCCTGTTGCAAATTGTGACCGCCGGCGAAATCAATAACAATACGGCCAAAACTGTGTTGGGCGAGATGTTTGTCAGCCTCCAATCGGCTGATGCCATCATCGCCGCCCGGGGACTGCGCCAGATTTCGGATGGCGATCAGATTGCGTCCCTGGTGAGCCAGGCACTGGCAGATAACCAGGACCAGGTGCAGGCCTATTTGAATGGCAAAGACACCCTCTCTCGTTGGCTGTTCGGGCAGGTGATGCGCCTGGCGAAAGGCCAGGGCAACCCGCAAATGATCCAGGCCGAGCTTGACCGCCAGCTTCTGGCCTTGAAAAAATAAATAAGGTGCAGCTTTGTGTTTCACACAAAGCTGCACCTTATTTATAAAGAGAATTAGGATAAATGCTATGATATAATTCCGTATTGAAATTCTAAATTCGAGGTGATTATGACGGTTGGTGTAAACCCTGACATATCCATGGAAAAGAGTCTGCAGGCGGCCCAGTTGGAGCGGCTGCAGCTTGAGAACGAAAAGCTGCGCGGTGAGCTGGCATCCGCCCAAAAGGCCAAACCCTGGTACAGCAAATTCAGTCAGATCGTCCCTGTCATCACGACATTGCTCGCCATCTCGGGTTTTTTGTGGGGGATTTTTCAATACAGCGACCAGCAAACCAAAAATCGGTTGTCGACAGAACGCCAGTCGCTGCGCCAGCAGGAGTCGACGGAGCGCGAATTTATGCAGCCCTGGCTGGATAACCAGCGTGAAACTTATCTGCAAGCCCTGGCGGCTGCCTCGGTGCTGGCGAATTCCTCCGACCCGCAAAAACTGCTCCAGGCACAGGATGATTTCTGGCAGTTGTATCACGGCCGGATGATCATGGTGGAGACAAAAAGCGTCTCGGCGGCGATGGTGGATTTTGGGGCCTGTTTCACCAGCGCCGACCCCTGCACCCGGGGGGGGCTCAAGACCCGTCTGCATGACCTGGCGAAACGGATGGAGGAGTCGATGGCAGCTACCGCCAGGATGACTTTCCAGGAATTTGCCGAAAATCAGTTCCAATACAACTCCGGGCCATAATTCAATGTCAGTTCGATGAGATATTTTTGGGTGGCGAATCCACCCAGAAGTATCTCTTTTCGAGCTGGCGTGCACAATCATGGATTCTCCTGATGTTTATGCTCTTTTTCATGTGTACAATGTCACTTGACGGGTGGTCAGACATTTGCTATTCTTAATACACTGAACAGGATTGGTAGGTATCATCTCAATAAGCGGGGGAAGTTGGGTGTTTTTTGTGGGCGAAGCCCACAAAAAACACCCAACACCCCAATTTATTGAGAAGATGCATTGGTAGCCTGAATTGGGCCGGCCGCTTCCTGGTTTCTCAACACTCGACTTCACGATCATTCTGGAGCAGAGCATACGGTATGAATCGCTGTGTACCATAGTTTTTGAAATAAGCGGGCGCCAAACCGGGGTGCCCGCTTATATTTTTAGCCGAAATAACCGGAGATAAATCCAATTTAGGAGAGACAAAAAGTATGATGGAACAAATCAACGCTTTTCAGATGGCGCAGCGCCAGTTTGACGCTGTTGCCAAAATGCTGAACCTGGACCCCCAGGTTTCTGAGATCTTGCGCCAACCAAGCCGCGAATTTAAGTTCACCCTGCCCATCAAGATGGATGACGGTTCGATCCGGGTCTTCACCGGCTATCGTGTCCAGCACAGTGATGCGCGCGGCCCTTCAAAGGGCGGCATCCGCTGGCACCCCTCTGAAACCCTGGATACCGTGCGCGCTCTGGCGATGTGGATGACCTGGAAGACATCGGTTGCCGATATTCCCCTCGGCGGCGGTAAGGGTGGTATTCCGGTCGATTCGGCGACTCTGTCTGTCAACGAAAAAGAACGCCTGTGCCGCGCCTGGGTTGACCAGATGTGGCGCAATATTGGTCCACGCCAGGACGTACCCGCTCCTGATGTGGGCACCACCCCCCAGATGATGGGCTGGATGATGGATGAGTATTCCAAACTAGTCGGGCAGTACACCCCCGGCGTGATCACCGGCAAGCCCGTTGGCGGCGGTGGATCTCTCGGGCGCACCGAAGCAACCGGTTACGGCGTTATCTATACCGTTCGCGAAGCCATGAAGCACCTCAAGATGGACTCCACCAAATCGGTGGCAGCCCTGCAGGGCTTTGGCAATGTGTCGCAGTATGCCGCCATCGGCTTCATTGAAATGCTGGGCGGCAAAGTGGCCTGCGTTTCCTGCTGGGATCGCGATGACCGCACCGCATACACCTTCAGCCATGCGGGTGGTGTGGATCCGAAATTCCTGCAGTCCATCACCGATCAGTACGGCACGATTGACAAATCCAAAGCCCGGGCTGCCGGCTATGCCATCGAAGATGGCGATGCCTGGATTGCCAAGGATGTGGATGTTTTGATCCCCGGTGCCCTCGAAGGGCAGGTCAATGGCGAAACTGCCAAGCGGATCAGCGAAAAGGTCAAGATTGTCGCCGAAGGCGCCAATGGCCCCACGACCCCCGAAGCTGATGATCTCCTCAAGAGCCGCGGTATCTTCAACATCCCCGATTTCCTGTGCAACGCCGGCGGTGTGACCACCTCGTACTTCGAAAGCGTCCAGAACGATATGAACTATTACTGGACCAAGCGCGAAGTGCTTGAGCGCCTGGATACCAAGATGACCGATGCCTTCAACTCGGTTCTGGATATGTCCGTTAAGGAAAACGTGTACATGCGCGATGCAGCCTATATGGTTGCCATTGGGCGGGTTGTCAAGGCGATGGAACTGCGCGGCTGGATCTAAAAGCCCCCAGGTTTGATCAGAGGCTGTCCAATGAATTTTGGGCAGCCTCTTTTTGTTTAATCTTTGTTGGGATTATCCTGAACTGGAATGAATTAATCTGCAATTGTTGAGATCAGAAGCAACAATCTGCTGATGGCGAATTTGAAACATTCAATTATCATGAAACTATCTGATAAAGAGCCTCGGGATTGACAAGGATGTTTCGATGCAGAATTCGTGCTCGTTGGTGCTTATCGATGCAGACAGCGGACTGCTGCTTGCAGAGGGATTTTTGTTTAGCAAACTGGTTACGAAGTGCATATTTCTGAAAATAGATCATTGGATTCAGAAGCTTTTTATTCACAAACACAACCTGTGTTGTTTGTGATATTTTTCCGCTCTCAGGAAACCGGAAAAGCTGGGCGGGAATGGCGAGGGTTTGTGCATTCGGAATGCAAAGGTAAGGATAATCAATATGGAAAATCTCTCAACGGCAAAACAATACAAAATCGTACTCATTGATGATGAAGAGAAATTATTATTCGGGCTCAAGGCGATTATGCGGCGAGAGGGGTACGCCGTATTTTCAGCACAAAATGGCAATGACGGCGCCGAGTTAATTCGCGAAGTCAATCCTGATTTGATTATCTGTGATGTGATGATGCCTCCGCCCAATGGCTTTCAGCTCAAAAGGATGCTGGCAGACAATGAGCGCTACGCCGGTATTCCCTTTATCTTTTTAACCGCACGCACAAGCGAAGGCGACAAAGTTACAGGTTTAGCCATTGGTGCTGACGATTACATCACCAAACCTTTTGGCGTGGACGAACTGGTGGGGAGGGTGAAAGCAGTCCTCCGCCGAACAGAGATTCAGCAGCAAAAAGCCGCGAAACATTATGAGGAGAAGTTTGAACAGTTCCGTTCTGCAGTCACATCCACACTTAGCAATGATCTGCGAACTCCTCTGGATTTGATCCTTTCCGGGCTGGACCTGGCGCTGCGTGAAAAATTTTCCGGCAATACTGAAAATTTGGATTTGTATTTACAAACATCCCTGGAAAACGCCCACAGGCTGTCCCGGCTGATTGATGATTTGGTCATCCTGGGTGACATTGACCATAAGCAGTTGAACAAATTTCGCCGGCCAATTGATTTTGGCTTTCACTTCATGGATCCGATTCGCAGGATCCATGAGTTTTATGCGGAGAAAAAGCTGGAACTTGATGTGCTGATTGAGCCAGACCTTGTTGTATATGCTCCGGAAGTGGAGTTTTCTATGGCGGTTTCGCATCTGGTGGATAACGCAGCCAAATTCAGCCCGCCGGCTGGCAAAATATCAATTCGTCTGGTCTCGAATGGCTGGGGGGGCTGTGTTTTCAGCATATCCGATGAAGGCCCTGGCATTCCGTCCCAACTGCGCGAAAAAGTCTTTGAGCGATATTATCAGGTGGAGCAGGGGAGTGACCGGGCCAACGGCGGCCTGGGGATTGGATTGACGATCGCCCGGGCGATTGCCGAATCGGTTGGCGGTCAGGTTGTTGTCATCGACTCCGTTTTTGGCTGCAAAGTTTATATGTCTCTGCCGCCCCTTTCAAGGCAGATGAAATCCCCGATCAGCAGTCAAAAGGACCTCGAGGGTTCGGTGGCTGATCAGTAACGCCAGTTCAAAGGGTTGTTTTGGGTGTTTTCGCGCCGAACCGCAGTGAGCAGATAAAGAAGCGGGACCGTTTTGCGTTTATATGTTATTATTCAGGCATCATTTTGGTGCAGCCGGATCTGTAACACATGGACTTGCTTACGGAATAAAACCTGGGGTTTGGTGATGCCTGATTTTATCAAAGTCATGATTGTGGATGATCATCCCTTTATCCGTCTCGGGATGAGGGCTGTCCTCGCGGCTGAGCCAGGCCTTGTCGTGGTTGCCGAAGCTGGTGATGGGCAGACGGCCCTTCAACTTCAGCGTGAATATCTGCCAGATGTGATCCTGGTGGATTTGTCTTTGCCAGATATGGCTGGCACCCTCTTGATAGAGACCATTTTGAGGGAAAATCCAATGGTTAAGGCCCTGGTTTGCAGTAATTTCTCGGATGACCAGCACGTGGTTGCATCCTTGCAGGCTGGCGCTGTGGGCTATTTGCTGAAAACAGATTCGCCAGAAAAAATAATCAACGCAATCCGAAGTGCCTATGAAGGAAAGCCAACCCTTTCGGCGTTGGCGGAAACTTCATTGTTCAATCATTTTCAAAAAGCCAGGGTGGCAGCCACGCCGGTTGTGGAGTTAACTGGCCGTGAAATTGAGATTCTCAAGCTGATGGCTGCCGGGAAATCCAATACGGAAATTGCCGCCTTATGCTTTATCAGTGAGGGAACGGTCAGGACGCATATCAGCCATATCCAAGCCAAGCTGAATCTGGATAACCGCGCCAAGCTGGTTATTTATGCGGTCAAAGAGGGGCTTATTTCGCTCTAGATCCAATAAATCTGCAATTGTTGAGAGTGAAAACAACAATCCGCTGATGGAATAAAGAGTAGATTTGGTTATCATAGAATCATCAGATTGAGATATTGGGTGATCTTCGCCCCAATTGTTTTGGAGGATGGTTCAATGGTAAATTCACCTTCGGTGTTGGTAATTGATGATGACCGGAGCCTGCTGTTTGGGATCCAGAAGTTGTTTTCGAAGGCTGGTTATGCGGTGCTTACTTCGGAGAACGGTCAGATGGGATTAGAAGCGATCACAGCGCATAAACCCGACCTGGTTATTTGTGATATTTCGATGCCCGTAATGGATGGACTTGAGCTGCTCAAGGCGGTTAAGAAACAGTCCCAGTTGAATTCGATTCCGTTTATCTTTCTAACAGCCAACCCCACCGTTGAAAACGAGGTCACCAGTTTTAAAATTGGCGCCCATGATTTTGTTGCCAAGCCGTTTTCGCCCGACCGTCTCCTGGCGCGGGCGGAGTCGATCCTGAGCCGTGACGCAGCGCCTGTTCAGCATGTTGAACAGCCACCCCAGGCCCTTAATCCTGTTGGGGCGCCTGGTATGAAAAGCCGCGAGACACCCTCTGAGAAGATTGACTATCTCACCTATTTGCTCAAGGCTCTCCAGGATCTGACGCTCAACATCAACACCAACACCCCGTCTGAAGCACTTTTGCTGAAAGCGATCCGGATCTTTAACAGCTTTTATCAGAGCAGTGCCATCGAAATCTGGATTATGAGCGAGAAAACCCGCAAATTTGAGTTTCGCACCGGCTTTTTCACTGCGCCCAATGGGTTTGACCTGATTACCCTGCCGCGCCCGATCGAAAAGCCCGCCGATTGGGTTGTCAACGAACTGAAGAATCTTTGGAACCCGGGGGGGAATGAGAATGTGGGCGCAAAAATCAAAATTCGGATCTTCAACAGTAAATTGAATGATCAATTGATTGAACCGATTGTCATGCAGGCATTTTTAACTCAAATTTCGGTTATCCTTTATAAAAATGACCTGGCGAACCAGATTGAAAAGCTGGACCTGTCTTTTGAGAATACAATTGAAGATACCCTGATGGGATTGAGCAAAGCGCAGGAATTGCGCGATCATGAGACGTATAACCACAGCACCCGGACTGCCGAGCTGGCTGTGCGCTTTGCTGCCCGCCTGGGCGTTTCGCTGGAGGAGCAGCGCCAGATTTATCGCGGTGCAATCTTCCATGATATTGGTAAAATTGGTATCCCGGACAATATTTTGCACAAAACTGAGCCGCTGACCGCTGCCGATCTTGAAATTATTCGAAAACATCCCCTGTATGGTTATGACCTTTTATCCCAGTTTGACTTTTTGAAAAACGCTTTAAATGTGCCCCTCTACCACCATGAACGCTGGGACGGCAGCGGGTATCCCTATGGGTTGATGGGAAAAGATATTCCATTGAGCGCCAGAATTTTTAGCCTGGTGGATGTCTGGGATGCGATGACACACCAAAGGGTGTATCGCAAAGAAATGGATGAGGAAACCGTCGTTCGTTATCTTCAATCCCAGGCCGGGAAGAGCTTTCAGCCCGAATTGGTGACCGTTTTCGTACAGATGGTGAAGGAAGATCAGGAGAATTGAGATGGAACAACCGCTAAATAATGAATTGTATAAGCTTTTGTTGGTTGATGATGAAGAAAGACTGTTGATGGGGCTGCGGGTTGTGCTGCGGCGGGCTGGCTTTGAAGTTCAAACTGCCAAGGATGGTAACACTGCCTTGACCTTGATCCGGCAGAACTGCCCGCACCTGATCATCTGTGATGTCATGATGCCCCCGCCGAACGGTTTCCAATTGAAAAAAATTCTGAGCGAAGAAGAGCAGTTTGCTTCAATCCCGTTT
>Ga0268298_10000284_pt1 | contig 66675 bp, 53 predicted proteins | sample WWTPWeurt_MetaG_FD_194462 | JGI IMG/M metagenome (GOLD analysis project Ga0268298, IMG submission 194462) | Activated sludge microbial communities from WWTP in Nijmegen, Gelderland, Netherland - WWTP Weurt | ecosystem: Engineered > WWTP > Aerobic digester > Activated sludge | place...
TTCTAATTTATGGATAACTTGAATCTTTTGATGAGTATTGATTCAATTATCTTCTATTGGTAGGAACACAAATATACCTATTTTTTTAATTCCGAGATAAAATATTATTTTTGACCTAAGTAGATACAAAAATCTAACCTTCAATTCTGGATTGGATACAATATGAATTTAAAAACAAATAGTGTCTATCCGTATGAATACTGTAGCTTGTCCAACAAGAAAATAGTTAAATCCAAATACACAAATAGAACTAATTATTATTTTCAATAATTAAATCTTTCACTTTTCCTATATTTGCTATTATATTTATATATTGCGATATGACAGAAGAGGAAAAACTTTACCAATCTATAGGCAAAAACCTGGTAGTGGCTGAACTCGGCCAAATGTTTGGAAAGCCATGTTTCAAAATAAATGGGAAGGCTTTTATTTCCTTCTTTCAAAACGAGATGGTATTTAAATTGTCAGGAGACATACACAAAAATGCACTTAGCCTGGATGGCTCAAAATTATTTGATCCTTCAGGTAAAAATCGTCCTATGAAAGAATGGGTCCAGGTTTCCAAGATGAACTCTGACAAATGGGCAAACTATGCAAAAGAAGCAATGAACTATGTGGCTAAAAATAAGGATTCAGTTTAAAATTGCCTCAAAAACACAATGGTTTCATAGACTGATCTATATACCTATTCACCTTATCTTTATTGGTTATTATTTTGAAGTTGGAATTATACCATTTAAAAATAAATAAATCACGGATGCTTTAAGAAATCACTAGTCAAATTATACTCTTTATTTAGAATCATATTTATCGATTATATTGTACATTGGTGAAATAGGAGATTTCCTATTTCTAATCGAGTCAGTGATATAATTTCATTTTGGATTTTGGCCACATAATTTGAAAAAGTTTCACTCAGAATAATTTTAAAATAAAAGAATATCGATTAGATAGAAACGGGCTTTAATATAATCCCCTTCACAATGTTTGAAACACGCATTCAAATTTTAATTGATTATAATATCTTTTTATCTTTTGTATAAAATGACGATATTTGACCCAAATTTGTACAGATCATGATTCACAAAACCATCATTGAACCATTCAAAATAAAAATGGTAGAACCCATCTTGTTTACTACACGTCAAGAGCGGGAAGAATTTCTAAAAAAAGCGCATTACAATGTTTTTGGGCTAGCTGCAAAAGACGTGATTATAGACCTGCTTACCGACAGTGGCACGAGTGCTATGAGCAATGCACAATGGGCCGGAATCATGTTAGGTGATGAATCCTACGCAGGCTGTTCCAGTTTTTATAAATTTGAAGACGCTGTCCGAAGTATAACCGGGCTTCCCCACATTATCCCTACGCATCAAGGCCGTGCAGCGGAAAAAATACTGTTCACCATCATTGGTGGCAAAGGAAAGTATTTTATAAGTAACACCTTGTTTGATACCACTAGGGCTAATATAGAATATTCCGGAGCGGAAGGCATTGATTTATTGTGCAAAGAAGGAAAATTGCCCTCCATTCCGGCTGATTTCAAAGGAAACCTGGATATAGAAGCATTAGAACTGAATATTCAAAAAATCGGTGCAAAAAACATCCCTGCGGTAATTCTAACTATTACCAATAATTCTGGAGGAGGTCAACCTGTAAGCATGCAAAATATTCGCGAGGTCAGGCACATTTGTTCAAATCATGACATACCTCTCATCATCGATTGTTGTCGATTTGCAGAAAATGCTTATTTCATAAAAAAGAGAGAAAAGGGATATGATCAAAAATCTATTTCTGAGATAGTCATGGAAATTTTCTCTTATGCTGACGGGGCAACTATGAGTGCAAAAAAAGATGCTTTCTCCAATATGGGAGGTTTTCTGGCACTCAAAAATGAAAATCTAGCTAATGAATGTAGAAATCTACTGATCATTACTGAAGGATTTACTACTTATGGAGGCCTTTCAGGTAGAGATCTGGAAGCGGTAGCTATTGGCTTGCAAGAAATCATGGATGAATCATATCTGCATTATCGAATTCGAAGCATAGAATACCTCACAGAAAAGCTTCAATCCGCTGGCGTCCCTGTGATGCTGCCGGCCGGAGGACATGCAGTGTATTTAGATGCTAAAAATTTTATGGAACACATACCGCTAACTCAGTATCCGGGACAAGCCTTAACCTGCGCTTTATACATAGAGGGAGGAGTTCGCAGTGTTGAAATTGGCAGCTTCATGTTCGGGAAATACGACCAAAACCATAAGCTCATACCTGCTTCAATGGAGCTCGTCAGGCTCGCGATTCCAAGAAGAGTTTACACACAAAGCCATCTGGATTATGTAGCTGAGGTAATCATTTATGTTTATCAAAATCGAAAAAAATATCATGGTTTTGTGATCACAGAGGAAGCACCTTTGTTGAGACATTTTACTGCGAAGCTTAAACCGGTTGACTAAGTGATAACTCTCCAATAAAAAATGGAGGATGCAACCCAAAAAAATAAAATGAGACAACTATTTTCAATAAAATAAAATACAAGAGATAAAATGATCAAAACTGATTGTAAACAGATTGATCACCTCTTAAGTGATTCTACTGCAGGAGTTGATTTTCAACTCAATCGAAACAATTAATTTCATGACTTGTTAAACATCATATCTTTTAGATATCAATACGAGATCATCGCCAATACTGATTATCTTCTTAAATTTATATATTGATAAATGGAATTTAAAGTTGTCGTCGAAACAAAAAGATTTTTATTACGCGAATTTGAATTATCTGATGTCGATGGATTATTCGAATTGGATTCTGACCCTGAGGTCCATAAATTTCTGGGAAATAATCCGGTAAAAGATAAACAACAAATCGTCGACGTGATCAACTTCATCCGGCAGCAATATTCAGACAATGGTATCGGGCGCTGGGCAATAATAGATAAAAGTTCAGCTTCGTTTTTAGGCTGGTCTGGCTTGAAGTTGGTCAAAGAAATTACAAACGATCACCAAAATTATTATGATATCGGATATAGGATAATCAGAAAACACTGGGGTAAAGGTATTGCAAGCGAAACTGCCATAGCGAGTCTGGATTATGCATTCGCAAAACTCCATGCCAATGAGGTCTTTGCAGCGGCATCTTGTGAAAATGCCGCTTCGAATAAAATCTTACAAAAGATTGGAATGAAATTTGTCAATACTTTTTTTTATGAAAATGAAAAATGTAATTGGTATAGGATCAGCCCAAACGAAAAATCAATTTCCTGATTCTACATTGCTGCAACATAGAGTCAAGCAGACATAGACGCCAAACTAAAATCATACTGAAGTATCTCTTCATTCATGCTCATCAAATCAATTTGTCCTTCACACCAAAAAAAATTATCTTATGCAAACAAAGCAAATTTTCATTAACCTGGCAGTTAGGGATGTGCAAAAATCAAGTGATTTTTATCAGGCGCTGGGCTTCTCAATTAACCCTCAATTTTCTGACGATAATGGGAAGTGTATGGTTTGGAGTGACAAAATATTTGTGATGTTGCTCAACCATGAGAAATTCAAGAGCTTTACGAACAAACCCATATCTGATTCAAAATCACATATTTCTGGTATTTTTTCCTTGTCTGTATCAGGAACAGAAGAACTCAACAATTTAATGAGTAAAGGCCTTGAGGGTGGAGGAATCGAACCCAACGAAATGCGCGATTATGGATTTATGCAACAAAGGACCATCGAAGACCCTGATGGATATACTTGGGAATTATTTTATATGGATCTTTCCAAATTTCCGGAAAAGTAATTCGCATTTCATTATTTGAATCTAACAAATTATTCATAAAAATCATGACTAAAATTAATCCTTACATTCATTTCAATGGTAATGCCGAACAAGCCTTCAAATTTTATCAATCTATCTTCGGAGGTGAATTCCAAAATCTAGTACGGTTTAAAGACATGCCTATGCCGGGAAGACCGGATCCAGATCCGGAAGCAGATAAAATCATGCATATCTCATTACCGATTGGAGAACACAATTTTCTCATGGGTAGTGATACACCGGAATTCATGGGAAAACATAATGAAAATGAGACTCGGAGTAAATTATTTATCAGCGCAAAAAGTAAAATAGAAGCCGATAATATTTTCAATGGTCTGGCAGAAAATGCAAACGTGGAAATGCCCATAGACAACAGTCCTTGGGGTACTTACTTTGGGATGTTAAGAGATAAATTCGGACTTGAATGGATGATTGAGTACAATCATAATCAGTAATTCAATTTAACCCGGATCTAAAAGCTGGTGTTGGGTTTAAGAATATGTCTTTAATAAAAACCAAAATGAATCGGTTTCCTTCCTGGTGTATTAAGTGAGTCTCGTTGTCATTGACCTTGCAATTGATTCACGGTAAAATATATAAGGGTGATTTGAAGGCAAACCCTTCTATCAATACGAGTCAAAGTTCTGCTCAGACAAAAATGAATATCGAACTAAAATAAAAAATGGCTGGAAAGTATGGTGATCCTGGATCTCGGCATGCCTTTCAGCCATTTTTTGCGCGTATTATTACTAACAATATTACACTAAATCAATCAAAACAAAATCTGGCCACTATTTTTAAACAAAACACTTAGTAAACTCTCCTTTAAGATTTCTTTTTGCAACAGTCCTTTTTACATCCTGGTTTGCAAGCTTTCTTTTTATCCTTGCAACAAGGTTTTGTACAATCAGGTGGACATGTTTTTCCTGCATTGTGCATTGCAGCACATTTGTCTTTGCATGCAGGTGTGCAAACATGCGCATTGGTTTCGCTGGAATTCATCATCTTGTGATTACCCACTTTTAAGCTACCGTTGAAGTGTTTTTGAATGACATTCCAGTCCCATTCTGCTACTTTACGACCCAAATTCAGTCCTTCGATATTGTCTGCCTGTATATGATAACCTCCAAGAACTCTCGAAATACCTGCCATTTCAGCCGTTCCTGAAAAAGTAGGCAAAGGCAAAGAAACAGGATCTCCGGGAGTCTCTGTGATTTGACCACAAATACGATGTTCTACCGCGCCAAACTGATCACTTCCTGTAAAATATTCAAGAATCTTACCGCAGGCTCCACTTACGGTGCTATGTCCTGAAACATAGGCCGGGAATGGTGGTGAAACGAAATTTGCAGGTGAATATGGGTGCCATTTTTCTGCTGGAATAGATTGTGTCCCTTTATCAGGTCCACCCCAGCCTTTGATTGTCTTACCTTTGTTGTAATAACGTACTAAAGTCCAAGGCCTGGAAGAATCGTAGTAACGCTTTGTCTCCCAACAAGCAATGAACGCATCCATAGCTACAACTCCTACTGTAAAAAATAATTTTACATCCCGGTCCAAATTATTATGGTCTCTAACTGACACCATTTGTGCAAATCGCAGCCAATGGCCGGCTTGACCCGTAGATCGCGGACCATCCCGCATAAACTCAATTGTTGATTTTCTTGTATGGTCCAGGTTTGCATTGAAGTCTATGACTTCGTTCACTTCTTTTTCTAACTCCTGACTTCCGTATTTTGGATAGTCCGGCGCTCTGAACTGCGCTGAGGATTCAAGACCAAAGGGTTTCACTCTATACCAATGGGGAGTCAGGAATCCAACAAAAAATGTCTTTCCCTGAGCATCTACAAAAGGTAATGGATGCCATCTATTCGGATCGACTACATGATCCCAGCTTTGAATTGGCTGGTAATATGTATAGTCACTGTAAGCTACACCATTGGATCCAGGTTCATTGCCCAATTGATTGCTGCCATCGTTGCGTCGAAATTGGATTATTGCATCAGCGACAAGATTTCCTATTCCTTCCGGAGTAGTGGGATCAAGGCTATTGTTGTCTGTGGAATAAGACATTTGCTTCATCTTAGAACGGATATAGTCCGCATCACGAGAATGCAGCTCAAGGAGTAATCTATAGATTGCCTGGCTGATTGCCTTTTCCTTATTCTGCATATTTCTTTCTGCAATAGGGCGACGAAGGTCATCTCCAAGTATAGTACCAACAGCCAGATCATCATAAGCGGCCCAAGCGTCATACATGCCTGTCATTAAGATGGCTAAACTTCTTGATTGAATCGTTGGTCTTGCTCCGTCTCTATCTACATCATTTGCGGTCACTTCAAGCGCAATATCGAGCCAATCATAGGCGAGAGATTTCTTATAATTTGCATCTACCTGTGCTTTCAAAAAAGGCTGGGAAGCCAAGAACAGGTATAAGCTGAGGAAAACAATAGTCTTTTTCATGGTTGGTTTATAAAAATGAAAAAATGCATTCTGAAATTTCAAATTTCCATCGTCAATTTCAAAAATCAAATGTTCCTGATTCTGAATTATAGGACCAAAATTAACCAGAGGATGTGTGTGTTTTTGTTTGATCATGCAAACAGTCAAAAAAAATTGACTAAACGCACAAAAGAAAGGGTAAATAGAAAAACTTGCAGAAATCAGATCTGAATGTCGATCCCGAGACTATCCAATAGTATCCTAATTTTATCTTCATCCCGATCCTCAGGTTTAAATGATAGTTCGGTTTCAGATGTAAGTTTATAAATGCCATTCAGAAAAAGGTAGTAATCATTGGCGCTGATATTGCCATCTTTCCAAGCTTTAGCCATCATGGAAACATATTTCATTTTTGTTGCCACATGAAAGTAATGGTGCAATATCAACCAAGGTGTCAGAGCTGCTGTGACTCCTACAGAGTCGATATCTGGATAAGAATAAATGCTCAGATAATCTTCGATCAGGCGGCGATTTTCTTCATCCGTACTTTGAAGTTTGCGTTCCAGTGCAGCATACTCAGGAGTGTTTTTTGACAACCGGGGATCATAAGCCGAAACAGCAGATCTCACCGCAGCATCCCTTTTATTTATCGCTTCCAGAAATGCCTGCCTTTCTCTATAATTAGCTAAATGTTGCACCTGTGGAACATCAGCATTTTCGGCAGTGCGTGCCTGATTCCTACAGTCAAGTAAGGAGCAGACAGCCACAAATAAAAAGAAAAATCGCATCGTTCTTGAATTTGTCAGTTTAACCAACAGTGGGTGTTACTGGGCTCGAACCAGTGACCTCCGCCCTGTCAAGGCGGCGCTCTGAACCAACTGAGCTAAACACCCTTTATTATGATCAACTCCCTTTTTGGAGATCTTTTGGATGAAAGGGACACAAAGATACACAAGTTTGGCTGTTCTCCATCTAGCATCATTGCTCGCAAAATTCGTCCAAAAAAGCTTTATCCAGAACCCTTACGCAGCAAATTACTTCTGATTCGGAGCCGCTGCTAATATTGATGCGCTGGCTTTATTTTTATATTTTTCAAAATTGGTATTAAACAAGCCTGCCAGCATATTTGCCTGTTTATCATAGGCCTCTTTATCCGTCCAGGTATTTCTGGGATTGAGAACTTCAGGAGGAACATCGAGACAAGATGTAGGATAGCTCAAACCAAAAATATCATCCTGAGCAAACTCGACATTCTCCAGCTGACCTGCAAGTGCTGCTGTAATCATTGCCCTGGTATATTTCAGTTTCATCCTGCTGCCCACCCCGTAAGATCCGCCTGTCCAGCCTGTATTGACAAGCCAAATTTTTGGATTGTAGCGCTCAATTCTTTCTCCCAACATTTGCGCGTATGTGGTTGGATGCAAAGGTAAAAAAGGCGCTCCGAAACAAGCTGAGAATGTAGCTTTTGGTTCTGTTACCCCGGTCTCTGTACCGGCTACTTTAGCAGTGTACCCACTGATAAAATGATACATAGCCTGACCTGTAGTAAGTCTCGATATCGGAGGTAGAACACCATATGCATCACAAGTCAAAAAGAATATATCGGTGGGATGGCCTCCTTTGGAAGGCTTGATCGCATTTTTGATATGTGATAATGGGTACGATACCCTGGTATTTTCAGTAATAGATGCATTGGTGTAATCCGGCTTGTTCGTACCGGGATAGAACACAATGTTCTCTAATATCGCTTCAGGTTTGATTGCATGGAAAATGTCCGGTTCCTTTTCTTCAGTTAAGTCAATCGTTTTTGCATAACACCCTCCTTCAAAATTGAAGACTCCCTGGTCAGACCATCCGTGCTCATCATCACCTATCAGACTCCTGTTCGGATCAGCCGATAAAGTGGTCTTTCCGGTACCAGATAAGCCAAAAAACACTGTGGAATGTCCATCGGAACCTACGTTGGCTGAGCAATGCATGGACAATACCTGGTGTTGAACCGGTAATACAAAATTGAGAATGGTAAAAATTGATTTCTTAATCTCTCCAGTATATCCACTGCCACCGATCAATATTCTCTTGGATTTAAAGTCGATGATAGAAAAATTATGTTGGCGCGTTCCATCCACAGTCGGATCGGCATGAAACCCGGGAGCGCAATAAATACACCAATCCGGTTCAAAGCCTTGCAATTCCTCTTCCGTAGGTCTTATGAACATATTGCCTGCGAACTGAGCACTCCATGGATATTCTGCAAACACTCTCACAGAAATCTTATATCTGTCATCTGCACAGGCAAAATTGTCCTGCACAAAAACATCTTTTCCATCGAAATAAGCTGCAACTTTCAACAGCAATTGATCAAATTTTTCCTGTGGAAAAGGCTTATTGAACTTGTTCCAATCTACCTTATCGTGACTGACCTGATTGTCAACTGTAAACTTGTCTTCAGGGCTCCTGCCCGTAAACTCACCTGTCCGTATACAGAGCGCTCCGGTATCACTCAAAGTAGCAATATTTCTGTTGATACTTTGTTGAACCAGCTCTTCAGGGCTAAGTTGGTAGAAAATGTGTGAAGGATTAAGGATGTGGTAATTATTGAGTTGGATTTGATTTTTCTGATCCATGGTGCAGCTATTTGTATAGTCAGCAAATGATCGGCAAAGCTACATGCCATACGCGAATTAAGTATCTCTACCTCTCTTATTATCACTCATATTAACATATACTTAAATTTGAGTAGGCGTTTTCCCGATTTTGTAGATGAAAAATTTAAGATCTCATAATTTTATTGCTCTCATTGACGGAGCAGAAGTGCAGGATCACGGTTGGTATACCGGTAGCTGGATGCAGAAAGTGGTACCCTCTCCAATCTTTGATTCTTTGACGAAAATTTTACCCCTGTGATAATTTTCTATGATACGCTTTGCGAGAGACAACCCAAGTCCCCAACCTCTTTGCTTTGTCGTAAAGCCGGGTCTGAAAATTGCATTGTGTTTTGAACTGGGGATACCATGACCCGTATCTTTGATTAAGATGTCAATATGAGTCTTTTCGTCGATACAATCTACGCTAATTTTTCCTTTCCCATCCATGGCATCCAAAGAATTCCGCAGGATATTTTCAACGACCCACTGAAAGAGATTACTATTGATCATCACTTGGGGGTCACAGTCAGAATGTGCAAAAAATTCGTACTCTATCGTTTTGGGAGACCGAGCCTGCATGTATTCCTTACACATCATGAGTTGCTCCCTGAGGGAACTCGCCGTCAATTCCGGTTTGGATCCTATTTTGGAAAAACGATCTGCAACTTGTTGCAACTTAAAGCTATCTTTTTGCAGTTCCTTGAGGATTTCTTCTCGTTCTTCTGGAGTGATATCATCGCTCATTCTCAAATTCTCAATCCAGCCCATAATCCCGGAGATAGGGGTACCCAATTGATGAGCAGTTTCCTTTGCCATACCAACCCATACACGATTTTGCTCCTCCCTTCTCGAAGTGTTGAAAACCGCATACCCGATCAGTGCATAAGCTACGAGCAGTATGAGTTGGAACCATGGAAAATAATTGAGCAACTGCATCGTCTGAGGATGCTTGTAATAGATATATCTCGCATATCCAAAGCTCTCTATTGGTGGTATGCCTGTTGATTTGAATTCTTTGAGTAAGCTGACTGTATCTTCGTTAAAATTGCAGTTGATCACATCCACTACCCTACCGGTCTCGCTCACCGCAAGTATGGGAATGTCCTTGAGCGATGCTAGAATTTGTTGGTGAAAGGTAAAATCGGCTTGATTATCTGTATTTCTTGTCAGTTCCTCCATCGTCCTGGCGTAGATCTGCATTTTTTTCTGTTCTCCTTCCTGCAGCTTTTTAGCCAGATAATTAGCGAATAGCCAGGGAATTAATAAGATTACAATCCCTACAAGGAACAAATATATTTTCCAGCGGCTCGTTTTTTGATACAAATCCATTTTCAGTTAACCAAGCTCATTTCTGCATTTCAGTATCAATTTCAATGCCGCAATCAAACGGTCTTTGATAGAGTTTTATTTCAATTTACAACCTCAGTCCTTCATAGCCCGTTTTCGTAAACATTTGAACAGATCAATATTTAATGAAAATGGTCCTTTTTGATGCTACTTCGATGATATAAACTCCAGAAGCTAGTTGGGTCACTCTTATGGCATCACCTTGTTGGTAGTCCTTTATTTCCTTCGCAACCCTCCCATCCGAATGGAGCACTTTGAGCTTGTAACTTTCATCCTTGCCAATTTTAAACACTCTGATTTCCTGAGTGGCCGGGTTTGGTACTACCTGTAACTTTCCTACTGAGGCAGATGGATCTGCTACATCCACAAAAGGATTTTCAAGCAACTCGATCAAGTATTGACCGTTGATGTCCGGAATATTGGAAAAACTGACCTTATTCTTTGATAAATCAAGGGACTCACCGACTGCTACAGGAACCCATTGATTGAGATGCGCATTGGCCGGATCGCGATGATATAGGCGAATGAGTTCAGGATGGTACCTGTATTGTTCTAAAACCAAAGCCGGCAACTCGAGGATGGCATGAGCAGCAAGCACATTTTGATAAGGTCCAAAATTTCGGGCAATCCAATACATGGGAAGGAATGTCCCCTTGGTGCTCAACATTGAATCCGGAAATCCCTGCAATGCGTTTGCAGACCATAGAATTTTATCATTAACCCCAGTAGTTATTTCAAGACCAAGCCCGCAGCTTGCAAAATCGTTTGAACCCGTCTGCAGCATTCGCAATTCACCGGTACCATTGGAAGCTGGGATAGTAGAGCTGATTTTTTCAGCAGCTCCAATCAAACCGTGACTCGTTCCCACACGATTGTACGCAGTGGTTTTGTCATTCTCATTAAACTGATAGTAAGCCATCAATCCGGCTTCTCCTTCCGGGTGGATGAGATGCATATTTTGACGAATTTCGGTTTCTGAGAGTGATCTGTTATACAACTTGAGCTCATCGATTTCTCCTGTAAAATCACCGCATTGACCGGGAACTCCTTTCCCTACAACCCATGGTGTTTTCGAAAAATCAAATCCTCTAAAATCACCTTTTCTTGTCCATGATTCACCATTAGCATACAATCGCACTGAATCAGGATAGACCACCATAGCCACATGCGTCCATTTTAGTGTGTCCAGATTGAAGGACGAGGTCAGTTGATAAGGTACATTCTTCCAAAAAAAAGTGAGATTTCGCGTGCGCACGTAACCCTGAAAAGCAAATCCAAAACCAAATCCCACGTTACAATCCCAGTTTGAGATAATCTGTGTAAAACAATCCTGAGGCCTGTCCAGCTTGATCCAGGCACTTACTGTAAATCCATCAGCTCCTTCAAATTGCGGGATTGCAGGAATGGAAACCTGATCTCCTGAAGCCGACATATCCAAAGCTTTCTGCGCTGTTGAGTCTATGCTGCATTCATCTGTCAGTATAGTTATCATCTTGGGAAATGCGCGTGAATCTCTGTCATTTCCATGATTTACAGTGAGTTTGACGTCATACGTACCTACTCTGCCATATATAACTTTAGGTCGCATGGCATGGATATCACTGACGTATGTAGCTCCGGGAAACTCCCACTCCCAAGTGGTTGTACTATCCAAAGTTAAAACACTATAATCGGCAAAATAAAATGTATCCCGACTACAGGAAGTCACCAGTTTGTCTACAGAAGCCTGCGCCAATGGTTTTGATTTTTCGTATAGTTTCGCTTCCCATACTCCTCCACTACTACCCATTATTATGGATTCATCCCTGTAAAATGCTTTGATCCCTCTGGTATAGTGATTTACAGCCAGCCCCTCACTGTAGGAATCCCAATCTGACATCTCTTGATTGCGATAGTAGACAAATCCACCATTGCAGGCCAAATACAATCCACCTTTTGTGCCATATTGATATGCGATGGCGGATATCGTTTTATCGGCCAACACTTTAGTAGTGAGATTAGACCAGGTATCACCCCCATCTTTTGACAAAAAGACCTTGTTGTTTGCATCTCCGGTCAAAAGTGCAAGATAAATTTCATTCTCATCCGTCGGGCTGACAGCAATAGTGTGTACCCTTCTTTGTCCGGCACTCGGCCCGGCGGGATTATTCAGCTTTGTAAACGTCAGTCCCCCATCTTTAGATTTGAAAACAGATCCATCTCCTCTGGGATTGTTGCGTATGGATATATAAATAACTTTGGGATTAGATCTACAGATTTCAATAGTTTCAATATTGTCATCAGAAAAAGCACTAGAGTAAAGTAACTCATAGCCTGCACCATTATTCTCACTTTTCCACAGTCTATTCCCTTCACTAAGGTACACTCTATTGTAACAATCAGGAGCCCACACCATCCTACTTCCATGCATCTGATAATAAGATTCATAGGGAAATTTTGATGCAGGTATGGAGTGGTATGACCAACTCGTATCATAATTTAAAGGCATCTGATAAGCTCCTATGTCAGAGAAAAAAACCTGACGGTTGTTGATCGGATTGACATATCCCGAAGGGCTTTCTGCTCCCCCCATCCGAAGGAATTTATCTTTGTAATTTTCATGATAGACTGTATTCCCATTGTGATATCGTCCACCGACAAATATCTTCTCGTACCAGCCGAGATCAAAACCCCAAAAATCAGATCCATTCAACCCGAAATTTGTAGCTTTTGAAGCAGAAGTCTCTTTAAAAAAGTCTGTGCTGTAAATCACACCTCCATCAGTAGTAATCCAGGATTCAGCCGCTACGGAAATGCAAGATTGGACATCAGGGTGCAATGCAAAACTTCCTCCATATCCACCTAATATTTTGAAACTGGCCCCACCATCTGTGGATTTGAAAGCACTTGCCGTACCTGTAATTACCTGATCAGCATCGGTTTGTGATGCCATGATCGCCAGGTCGTAATACCCTTGCCAATTTTCCATAGGCAGTGTCGTGGAAGTATATCCTGAATAACTTCCTGTATTGTGTATTGTCCATGATTCACCTGCATTATTGCTCCTCATCAAATAAGGTCCTTTCGTCGTTGTCAGGCAGATGACGTACACTCTGCTTGGATCCGCAGCAGAAACAGCCATGCGGGCGCCACCATCTGCTAAAGCGTGCCAACCACTATTTTTCATAGTAAAATCTTTGCCTTCATTGACTGATTTCCATACTCTGTATTGTTTAGGAGAGCTGTTCTCTCGCAGGCAGTAGACTATAGATGGGTTCGTGGGATGGAATTTGATATCGCAAACCGGCTCCGTACTCAGACGAGTCCAGTTCTTACCTGCGTCTGTGCTGCGATAAAGTCCCTGATTACTGCCCGCAAGCACAATATAAGGCTTTTTGGGATGAGCTACAATTTCGTAAAATCCAACACCTGCAAGATTGAACACGTCTACCCAGGTATTTCCACTGTCAGAACTGCGCCTGATCGCGCCGTTTGTACCTACATACATTGTATCCGGATATAGTGGGTTTATAACTATTGCTTCAGTGGCCAGAGAATATTCTTTGCCAATCTGTTTCCAGTTGGCACCTTTGTCTATCGATTTATAAAGACCACCTGTTTCAGCAGCAGCCACCATAATATTTGTATTAGAGAGACAAACATCCATTCTGTAAACGTTGACTTGCCAGGGACAGGCTTCTCTGTTTTTCTCCAGAAAAAATGTTTCCATATCGTAAACGTTCCAAATTGGTGCAGAGCGAAATGAATTCGGCGCTTTGGAGCTTTCATATTTGCGCATTGGATCAGAGGAATCGACAGTGCCGTCAGGAAGCATAGCAGCCTGATGTTTCATGATCAATCTTTTATAAAAACGGGTATAGTGATTCTTCTCGAATGGGTGGTTTTTGTAGTAATCCTGAAATGCAGCGTCAATTTCCAACAGGTTCAATGGCTGCTTATAAAGTAGCAGAGCCCAACTCGGCATGTCATCTGTCTGAGCTGGTAGATTGAGTGTCAAAGAAAGTTGTGCACCTGCTTGCGATATAATTAGTATCAGGAAAACTAAACATAATTTGAACTTCATCCTAAAGAATTTTATCTTGCAAATATAAGTCTTACAGAACAGTTTATCAGGAATCAGGAGCATTCATTGGCATCCTATTTTCAGGGAACATAAATATTGTGCAACTCTTATCTTTGATCATTCAATTTTTTATGAACGACAAACAAAAGCTTATTCAACAACTTCAACAATCAGAATACATTGCATTAAGACCTTCATCCATTCATGGGATTGGAGTTTTTGCTTTAGTTGATATTCCTGCCGGTTGTAGAGACATTTTTGGTGAAGAAGATGGGCAATGGCAAAAATTGGGTTTTGAAGAAGTCGATCTATTGCCCATTCATGTTCAACAATTGATAGAAAATTTCTGCTTATTTGATGAAACATCCTACTTCGTTCCTTCACATGGTTTCAAAAAAATGGATCTGAGTTTGTATCTCAATCATTCTGATCAACCAAATGTGGTGAGTATAAATGATGGTGAATTTTTTGAATCGACCAGAACAATTTGTGCGGGTGAAGAGTTGTTTGTCGATTACGGAACCATTTGTGATAGTAAAGAGTAAATTACCGGATACCATATTTTCCACTAACGCCATACATCGTTTAAACTTGTAAAAATGTCAAACAGGCCTGATGCCAAATCATGGGCAATACTGATCCTCCTCACCCTTATTTGGGGCTTCAGTTATTATTTCATCAAGCATAGTTTGATCTCATTTTCACCTACTCAGATTTCTGCATTGAGAATGATCATCAGCTTTGTCATGCTGATACCTTTTATTCCCCATGCTTTTAAAAAAATATCTTTTGATAAATATTGGTCTATTTTCGTTTGTGGATTTATAGGGAGCTTCTTGCCTGCTTTCTTATATCCATTTGCACAAACTAAAATCTCCAGCAGCCTTGCTGGAATCATCAATGCATTCACGCCTATCTGCACTTATAGCATCGGGATACTATTTTACGAAGTGGCTAAGGAAAAATCAAAAATTGCTGGTTCCATCATAGCATTGTTGGGAGCAATTATTTTAATTGGATTCAAACCGAATGCAAGTTTCAAAGCAGAAGGTTTGTATGTCTTGATTGCTTTTATCGTACCTTTTCTTTATGGTTTTAATGGTAATATTTTAAAGTCAAAGCTTGCCGGAATATCAGGAGTTCCATTGACTGCATTGATGTATGTGATGATGGCCGGTTTAAGCATTCCTGTGGCGATCTATTCCGGTGCCTTTAGTCAGATTCCGGTCGCTATCCAATCCGGAAATGCATTTTATCATTTACTTGCGTTGAGCGCATTTGGATCAGCAATTGCAATGGTACTATTCAATATCTTGATCCAAAGAGTTCATATCCTTTTTGCAGCTTCAGTCACTTATTTGATGCCATGCGTTTCGCTCATAGTCGGTTGGCTAGACGGTGAGCAGATAGGATGGAATGACATTGCTGGCTTTGTATTTATTTTGTTTGGAGTATTAATCATCAATCAAGTGATCCGATGGAAATCTACAGAGACTGCTGTTTGAAAATTTCAGTAACATCGAAACCAAATTCCTCGATCAGCTTTTTGTCTTTTCACATGGAGAATCCAATAATAATTATCTAAAATAAAAATTCTCTCAAACATTTTTGATTGAGAAAAAATAGCTTCTTTCAAAATATTTTGTACGATTTGATCATTTTCCTCACCCCAGGATTGAATCGTTTCCACTTTAGTGACATGTAGTCCCAGATCGAGATAAACTTTGAATACTGCTTCATGATTCTCATTTATATTTTTACCTCCGAGCTGATATTTTAATTTACTGTTGACATCATCTTCATTCCATTCCATTGCTATAAATGGAATTTTTGCATGTTCCTGTTTCTGAAGTTTCAATAGCAAATTCATGATCTGTGTCAACTCGGATAATTCCAGTTCGTTTATGTACACAACCAAGCTACACTTATCAATCATAACATTTCCGTTAATTTTGGACCCAAAAATCAGTAGCCGGCTCCCGATAGGAAAATATCGATCACCACATGCGCTATGACCTGAAATAGTTCCACTCACCAGTATTGACTGAAATGGACTTCCTTTGAAACTTTGCTCTACCACCACTTCAGATTTATAATATCTATCCTTAGCAGAGTTGCTGTACGCTGACTTAATTTCAACGATAGCTACGGCGTCGCTATAGATATAATTCATTGAAACATTGCGCAGATGACAAATATAGTCTGCAGGAACATCGGCGAGCCACAGTTGAAAAATAACCAGAAAAACCAATCTCATAATAGATTATAACGATTCAAATAGGTGATTCATCTTCGATAATAATATTTTTTTTCGGCACCATTCGAGATGGATTGACAATCTTATTGAATTGATCGACTTTAAACCAAATTTTGCAGCAAAAAAATGGCTGTATCTTCTCTGGTTATTTGAAACATTCACACAAGCAAATTCCGGATTGAGGACCGGGCGAATAAAGCAAACATCCATGCAGCTCATACGGTTTATATTCAATTTGAAATTCCAGGCACAATTCATTACAAATCAGACCTATAAACATTATATAATTCAATAATAAATAAAAAATATTAATGCAGGAATCAATTTGGGATAAGGATAATGCTCAATTTTTTTGCAGTTTATTGAAAAGTGATCGGGGAAGGAATCGAACCCTCACCATCAGAGCCGAAATCTGATATTCTAATCCGTTGAACTACCCGACCAACTGAAAGCAAAGGTAGTATATTCTCTATAAGAAAAAACAAAATCCTAAAAATGCAACTGACTCGCAAACCATTCCGCAGCTGAGGATTCTTACCCGGCATTGCTCATTTGATGGGTCACAATAGGATTTTCGCTGCATGTCGAGAAAACACTATCTTGTCAATCAAATTACAGGAAGTGCAAAACAAAAAATTAAATTTAACCGACGGTATCATGCTGGTAACCGGTTCTATGATTGGATCCGGAATTTTCATCGTAAGCGCAGACATTGCACGAAATCTTGGAAGCGGTGGATGGTTGTTGATGGCGTGGTTGATAGCGGGATTGATGACGATCATGGCAGCTCTGAGTTATGGCGAGCTTGCGTCTCTGATTCCAAATGCAGGAGGACAATATGTCTATCTTCGGGAAGCATATAATCCTTTAGTTGCCTTTCTCTATGGGTGGAGCTTGTTTGCTGTCATCCAAACCGGAACAATAGCTGCCGTTGGTGTGGCTTTTGCTAAGTTTACTGGTGTTTTCGTCCCGGAATTGAGTGAAAAGAACATCTTGCTGCAGATAGGTACATTTAAACTCTCAGCTGCTCAACTATTGGCCATTGCCTCAATAGTTTTTCTGACCTGGTACAATACTAGAGGATTACGCGCAGGATCGACATTTCAAACTGTTTTTACCACTGCCAAATTACTTGCATTATTTGGTCTAATCCTGCTAGGATTTGTCTTTTTTGACTCTCATATCTGGTCTCAGAACTGGTCATACTTTTGGACTGCCCACTTAGTAAAACCCAATGAAGAAGGATTGCTCTCCCTGCAAAGTCTCACAGGAATGTCATTACTGATGGCTATTGGTGTATCAATGGTAGGGACGCTTTTCTCCAGTGACGCTTGGAACAATGTCACCTTTGTAGCAGGAGAAATGAAAAATCCTTCTCAGGACGTGGCTCGGTCAATGGTGATCGGAACGCTGATCGTCACAGGTATTTATATCCTCACCAACATCGTCTATCTGGGCTTGCTTCCTCTGGTCGGACAGGCGAATGGCGTTGATGTCATGGAACGAGGTATACAGTACGCCCTTTATGATCGTGTCGGGACTGCTGCTGCCCATCAGATCTTTGGTACGATAGCCGTCTTCATCATGGCTGGCTTAATCATGGTATCAACTTTTGGATGCAACAATGGATTGATACTGTCTGGGTCGAGAGTTTATCGAGTTATGGCTCTTGATGGTTTGTTTTTCAACAGAGCTGCCTTACTCAATGCCAAGGGTGTGCCTGCCTGGGCATTATGGATGCAATGCATCTGGGCATCTGTTCTCTGCATTTCTGGCAGGTACGGAGATTTATTAGATTATGTGGTTTTTGCTGTTTTAATATTTTACATTTTGACCGTCGCAGGTGTCATCATCTTGCGAATCAAAAGACCTGATTCAAATCGACCCTACCGCACTCCTTTCTACCCTTTTATTCCCCTAATATACATAGCATCAGCACTCGTCATCTGCATTATACTTTTGGTCAAAAAACCGGAATATACCTGGCCAGGCCTGGGAATCGTGCTCCTTGGAATTCCTCTTTATTATTTCATTCTCAAAAAGAATCCTCCGGAGCAGCTAGATTAGTTTGGAACACACAGTTTATTTGTTGTCAACTCACCACTTGGAATAGGCCACATATAATTCTTTGCTGTAGGCGGCACTTCAGGAGCCAGACCTATGCTTCCAGTCTTTGAAGGCAGTGCAAGCCCATTGCGTTGGATATCTTGCAGGCGCAATCCTTCTCCCAGAAATTCGATCCTCCTCTCCATCAATATCGTCTGGACCAAAGCATCAGAAGTGGATACTTGATCATTAGGAAAAACATACTGAGCTGATGATCTGTGGCGCACAGAATTCAGCAGATCCAAAGCAAGAGTCAGTTGGCCCATCTTTGCCGCTGCTTCAGCATAGTTCAATATCACTTCTGCATATCTCAATACAGGAACATAGTCCCTGAAAGGTGCCGTCGTGATGCTAAATTTCTTTAAAATCCTGTGCTTTGCCGGGCTCAGTCCAATCAAAGAGTTCCTTGCGTCATCAGCAGACTGAAACACCTCATTTGCAACAATTCCCGCCGGCGTCAAAAACAATATAGGTTGGGTCACATAGTTGAAAGCAAGTGCATATTGTGCAGCTGGTGTTTCAGTAGTAGAATTTATAAATGGAATAGAAAATATTGACTCCACACCCGTATAGCTTCCTGTAAATAATGCAGCTACAGAAGGCTCCAAAGCATGAATAGTAGCTCCTGCCGAGAACTGGTAAGGCGGTGACGAAGAAACTATTTTTGAAGCTTCCTGGATGACTTTATCCGGCATATTCATATTCAAATAGACCCTGGTCTTCAAAGCTACAGCGGTGGCCTTGTGTGCCCTTGATTTATTGAGCGAAATACTTGAAAAACTTACTGGCAGGTCTAGTTCTGCTTCATCCAGATCTTTGATAATCTGATTGTAGACTTCCTCTACAGGACTGCGCACCAGATCATTGTGTCCTGAAGATCTGATTGCGACCAATCGCAGCGGAATACCCGGTGCGGATTTATCCACAAAATAAGGTTTTGCATATGTTTGGGTAAGGATCAAAAAAGAAAGTGCTCTGACAAATTTTGCTTCCGCAATGTAAATTTTTCTTAGGCTATCGCTCACCACATTTGAATTCTGCAAATTCTCCATGAGTAGATTTGCTGAATTGACTGCGGAATATGCAGCAGTCCATACATCATTGATGTACTCATTTGTTGATGCCACATTCTGATTCCACACTGCAGAACCTGTCGCAGCGTTTCCATCATTCTGCCCAAATTCATCTGCTCTTTGTTCATTGAAAATAATCCATCTTCCTCCATACAAATTTGGATTTTGCAACTTGGCATAAAGATTATTGACATGCGCTGCAATTTTCGTAGGTGAATTGTAAGCTTCGCTCTCCGGAATACTGGTATTCGGATCCAAGTCCAGAAACTGGTCATTGCAAGACATCAGCAAAAAGACAAGTAATACAGAAAATACTTTATAAATCATGGATATTTTTTTTGAAATAAAAGTAACGGAATTTGACATGACAATTTTCTATTTAATGTTGTCGATTAAAATTAAAAACCAACTTGAACGCCTGCGGAAAATACCTGTGCATTCGGAGGAACATTTTGATCTTTCCCGGAATGTATAGAATTACCGTTGATCGAAATTTCGGGATCGGATCCTCGATACTTGGTTAAAGTGTACAGGTTGACGGCCTGCACATAAACTCTTGCACTACTGATTTTACCTTGCAATTTTACATTTTGAAGTGGTACATTGTAGGCAAATTGAATATTCTTTAATTTTAGATAATCTCCTTTCTCAACTTTTGAAGTCGCCGCAAATGAAAAACCTGAAGAGACATTATCCGTGTATTGTAATTTTGGAATCTCTGTAATATCACCGGGTTTTTGCCAACGGGATTTAATGAAAGTACCACTATTAAAATATCGACCATCAGAATTGGTCGCTCTTGTTCCATTGTATAATAAATTTCCCCCCACAAATGTGAGATTGATATTCAACTCAAAATTTTTATATTGGATATTGTGATTCCATCCGCCAAAAAAAGTCGGTAGTGATGGTCCCTGTATGACACCATCCTTGTAGTTATCGATTGCAGGGGCAGGACTCCCATCCAAATAGGTCCATTTTGGCGATCCGCTGTGATTATACTGCACCATCTTGCCTTCACTATTTTGAAAGATCATGAATCCATTGTCAGGATTGACACCGATGGCAGGAACTGCAAAAATAGATCCAATGGAATAACCAACTCTTGTCATATTTTGAACTCCAAAAATGCTCGGAACGTACACATCACTCACCAAAGAAGTAACTTTATTCTTTAGAGTAGAAAAATTGAGATTCGAATACCAGGACCAATCCTTATTTCTGATCAATTGACCGTTGAGTGCAAGTTCGATTCCTTGATTGTACATGCTCCCAATATTTTCATTGATATAATTTCCAGGGATTCCTGCTGATAGCGCTTGCGGTGATTTAAGTACCAATCCGTCGATGAGATTTTTGTAATAATCTATCTCAATTGATATACGATCTTTGAAAAAATGAAACTCAGCACCAATGTCCATTTTCTTGCTGGTTTCCCATTGAAGATTAGGATTGCCGCTTTGAGCATATTTTAATGTGGGAAGGCCTCCGTAGGTAGCAGAATTGTAAGCGCCAATTGCCGGATAATCTCCGATTTCACTATTTCCAACAATCCCATAACTACCTCTTAACCTTGCAAAATTCAGGATATTTTTAAGATTTGAATTTTTGAAAAATCCTTCATTATGGATATTCCATCCGACCGAAGCTCCTCCAAAATTTCCGAATTTATTTCCATCAGCCAGGGCGGACAATCCATCTCTGCGAAAGTTTAAACTTGCAAAATACTTTTTTGCATAATCATAATTAAATGTTGAAAAATAGGACAACAAAGCATTCTCTGATAAGACATTTCCTATAGGTGAAATATTCACAAATCCTCCCTGATAGTTTTTATAATATGGATCAGCTATATTGGACCTCTCTGCTCCCCAGGAATCTATCGTAGTTTTCATTTGTTCGTATCCAACCAACAATTCCGTTTGGTGAACAGACTTAAATACTTTTTGATACTTCAATGTATTTACCCAGTCCGTCCTCAGATATTTAGTTGAAATATTGCTTGCAATTCCGTTAGAAGATGCACCTCCACCATGTATCGGATTATTAAAGGTCCGATTGTCAGTGAGTAGGTGATTAATTCCATAATTCATTTTGAAACTCAATCCAGGTAGAATACTCAGCTCACCAAAAATATTTCCAAAGGCGAGATTATTTTCAGAAGTGTTGACGTCATTATCCAGTATCCAAGCCAGATTGTAAGCATTGATGGTACCGATCGTTGATGGATTATTCAGTCCGTAACCTACACTTGTACCATTCTGTATGTGATAGGAGCCATCAGCATTGTATACAGGAACATTCGGGGGCAAAACATAAGTCATCCTTCCCAGTGGCTCATTGAAAATATATTGCGAATTATAAGCTGAAGAGGACAAAGTATTGCTCGGGATCGCTCCTGTCATAGGCCCGGTATTCTTGCCATTTGCGTAAGAAAGACTAGCTCCCGTATTGATAAAACTGTTCACCTTTTGATCCAGGTTTACTCGGAGGGAATATCTCTTATAGGTATTCGTCTTGATAAAATTATCCTGATCCAAATATGCTAAGGAAAAATAGTATGCTGTATTCGAGTTGGCACCGGAAGCGCTAAAATGGTGAGAATGCGACCATCCGGGTTTAAACGCAACATCGAACCAGTTGGTGCTCACCACACTGCCGTCGGGGTTGGTCATGAGCTTATATCCCGGAGTTCTACCGGTATTCACCATAGCTTCATTTTTGATCGTGACATAATCTTCTGCTCCGAGAAGTTCAGGGAGATTGTATGGCTTGCTTACAGAAACCCATGCATCATAATTGACTCTGACGCGTCCTTTTCTTCCCCTTTTTGTGTTGATCACCATGACACCGTTGGCGGCACGTGATCCATAAATTGCTGCAGCAGAAGCGTCCTTTAGAATGTCAATTGAGGCGATATCCTGCGGATTGATTTCTGCCAGAGGATTATTTCCTATGACACCGCCTATGGCACCAACAAACATGCTCACTCCATCTACTACTACTAAAGGGAAAAGACCACTTGTAATGGAATTGAGGCCTCTGATCCGAAGTACCGGAGTATTATTCAGAGCATTGGTAGGCTGGATGAGGTCAACACCCGGAGCTACGCCACCCAGCAACTGATCAAAACTCAAAGCAGGACGGGTCAATATTTGTTTTGAAGATAAATTGGCTACAGAACCTGAAAAATCGCTTTTTCTCTGAACTGTATAACCTGAAGTAATGAGGACTTCTTCCAGTTCGGTTTGCAACTCCTGCAACCTGATCAACACGGGCTCTGAATTGTTGATTTTAAAATTTTCACTTAGATATCCTATCCTACTGATGTGAAGCTGAAGAGGAAAGCGTGGAGAGATCAACAAGGTGAACTCACCCAGTGCATTGGTAGTCGAATAAACAGCTTCAGCAGAATCGACCACAATGGCATTTTCTACAGGCAATCCCGTCACATAATCTTTAACGACTCCTTTCAGATTGATTTTTTGAGCTTGAAGGCCGTAAGAACCTATGATTATCAAAGAAAGACAGAGTAAGAGATTTTGGGTATAGTGATATGTTTTTCTGCACTCCATGAGAATTGAATTTTGCCATAAAAGTAAGGGCAGGGTGATCCATAACATCCATTCATATTCCAATTTCGGATAATGTGGGGATAATCCAAGCCTTATATTATGTGAAACACTGAAAATAATTGACAAAAAGCTTCTCTACATTCCAAACCCTTCAACTTTTGAAGAGTTAACCTGAGGGGATAAAATGGATCAAGATCGGGTAAATGAGCTAACTTTGTCCCCGAATGTCTGTGCAAATAGCTACTATAGATCTTGGGGATTTTCCACTCCTGCTTGCGCCGATGGAGGATGTAAGCGATCCACCATTTCGCGCAGTGTGCAAAAGACAGGGCTGCGACCTGATGTATTCCGAATTTATCTCCGTCGAAGGACTGATCCGGGATGCAGAGAAATCGCTCAAAAAGCTCGACACAGAAGAATCCGAAAGACCAATAGGCATTCAAATTTTTGGCTCGGAATTGAGCTCCATGGTGCAGGCAGCCCAAATCGTCGAAGAAGCCAAACCCGACTTACTGGACATCAATTATGGATGCCCTGTTCAAAAAGTAGTGTGCAAGCTTGCAGGTGCTGGTATCCTGAAAGATATTCCAAAAATGGTAAAACTGACGGAGGCAGTTGTCAAAGCGACATCATTACCTGTTACCGTCAAAACTCGATTAGGCTGGGACGATAATACGATCAATATTGAAGAAGTCGCCGAAAGCTTATTCGATATTGGAATCAAAGCCCTCACCATCCATGCAAGGACTCGTTCACAAATGTATAAAGGGGAAGCTGACTGGTCTTGGATTGCTAAGGTCAAAAACAACCCTCGAATTCAGATTCCCATATTTGGCAATGGAGATATAGACTCCGCTCCCAAAGCATTGGAATATAAGAACAGATATGGCGTTGACGGTATCATGATCGGCAGAGCCAGTATCGGATACCCCTGGATTTTCAGAGAAGTCAAACATTATCTCAAAACAGGAGAGTTATTGCCTGGACCAACAATGAGCGAGCGCCTTGAAGCTGTCCGGATGCATCTCGAACGATCTATATTATGGAAAGGTCCCAAAGTAGGAATCGTCGAGATGAGAAGACATTATACCAACTATTTCCGCGGCCTTCCCCACGTAAAAGAATTTCGCAACCGCTTGGTCACCGAGTTTGATCATATCCAAATCCTTTCCATTCTGGATGAAATGGAAAACGTCTATGCCGGCCATGATCTGATCACAGACCAAAACATGTGTGCAGTATGATCCTGAAATTGAATCCTCTGGAGAAAAAGATTCTCGAACTCATCGAAACTGCAGGCCAAAGGTGTGAAATTCCGGTCTATGCCATCGGCGGCTTTGTACGCGATAAAATTATCGGAAGAGAGTCAAAGGACATAGACATCGTCTGTCTGGGCAATGCGATACGCCTGGCAGAAGAAGTATCTTCGATGCTGCGACCGATCCCGAAGCTTAATTTCTTTGAGCGATTTGGTACGGCCCAGATCAGACACAAGGATCTTGAGATTGAGTTCGTAGGTGCCAGAAAAGAGTCCTATCATCCGGACTCAAGGAAGCCTGAAGTGAGTACAGGGACTCTTGCTGATGACCAGCTGCGCCGAGATTTTACAATCAATGCCATCTCTATCAGCCTAAACCCTGAGAATTTTGGAGAAATCATCGATCCATTTGACGGACTGAATGATATCAGTAAAAAAATTATCAAAACTCCGGTACCTCCTGAATTGACATTTAGCGACGACCCTTTGCGGATGATGCGCGCGATAAGATTTGCAACACAGCTGGACTACAAACTGGATGAAAGCTGTCTGGAAGGGATCAAACAATGCAAGAACAGATTAAAAATTATTTCAAAAGAGAGAATTTCCACTGAACTCGAAAAAATCATCCTTTCCAGGAAGCCTTCACAAGGATTTATTCTCTTGAATGAAACAGGATTGTTGGAACAATTTTTTCCGGAATTGGTACAACTTATCGGTGTAGATTACCACGAATCGAAAGGACACAAGGATAATTTTTATCATACACTCCAGGTACTGGATCAATTGTCACTAAAATCAAACAATCTTTGGTTGCGCTGGGCAGCTATTCTACATGATATTGCAAAACCGCAAACAAAAAAATTTGAACCCGGAATCGGTTGGACCTTTCACGGCCATGAAGTACTGGGCTCAGCTATGGTGCTGCGCATCTTTAAGAATCTGAGATTGCCACTGGACAGCAAGCTCAAATATGTGCAGAAATTGGTGCGTCTGCACCTTCGTCCGATAGCCTTGATTCAGGAAGAAATCTCCGATTCCGCAGTGCGCAGATTATTGTTTGATGCAGGTGAAGATTTGGACGATCTCATGACGCTTTGCGAAGCGGATATCACGAGCAAAAACGAATCTAAGGTCAAGCGGATTCTGACTAATTATCAGCTGGTCAGACAAAAATTACACGAAGTCGAAGAAAAGGATCGCATCCGAAATTGGCAGCCTCCGATTACCGGAGAAATGATTATGAGCACTTTCGATATCAAACCCGGCAAAGAAGTTGGTCTGATCAAAACTGCCATCAGGGAAGCTATTCTCGATGGTCATATTCCCAATGATTATGAAGCTGCGCATGCGCTTATGCTTCAGCGAGCTGATGAACTGGGCTTGGAATTGAAAAAATAAAATGGACTATTCTATCAGCAGTTTTTTTCTGAATTGCACTTCATGGTTCTGATCGCTAATTTCAATCATATAGATGCCTGCCGGATAGGATCTTGTATCCAACAATAGTTCGTTATTTGCTGAAGGCTCATAGTATTTACTCTTGAAAAGACATTGGCCGGTATTGTTGTAAAGGCTGATCCATACATCCCTTTCATTTGTGTTGTTCAATCTGACTATCGCATAATCCGTAGCAGGATTTGGATATATACTGATAGACGAACCGATGGGATAGGATTGTACAGAAATCACCAACGAGCTGTCACATACCCGATAATGCCCTAGCCTGTATTCCGGAAAAAACGGGACAGTACCTGCATGCGTCGAAGGCAACTTCAAATCATGTTGCCTTAAGTCGCAGGCCTTACCTTTCTCATCAGGTCGATGGATCACGTGCAGTGCATCCATACTATTGCGGCAGTTCATGTATATCTTGCAGTCGGGTCCGAGTTGCATTCTTCCCAGCCATGCAGGGAAAAAACCCTTCGACTTGTAACCGTCGTAATGCCCTATATGCTCCTCACTACCCTGTACATCCGATGCCCACAGATCGTATTGATACAGATCATAGTAAGTGCTTACGTACAAGAATCTCCCACTGGGCGAAAAACAAACTCCACCGTCTCGTACCGTTGTGCTATCTCTAAATCTTATCCTCCTGTGATGGCTCAAAATTCCTGTGTTTCTGTCGAAGTCAAATACAGATATACTGTCGTGGATTTGTGATCTACGAACCATGGTTTCCCCATTTGAAGGATCAAAAAGTAATATGCTATTTCCATTATCGTATCTATGAATTGAATCTCCTATATTGGTCTGGACAAAGGGGCCATAGATGCTGTCCTGCCTCAGCAGAAACCGTACATACTCATTTTTTACCAGACTTTTTAATATGATCCACCAGTCAGCCCCGTTCTTGTGTCTCACAACGCCTAAATCACCAGTAGTAGAAGTATCAGTGATGAGAGCTCTATTTTTAAATATCACCTGTCCTTTTCCTGAGTTCTGCCTACCATCTATAAATGTATGCCTGCAGGCATCAGAAAATATATTTGTAAAATTGTCAGTATATACCAATGAAGTATGAATCAGGTGATAATTGTCCTCTTCCGCACCTGGCAAAAACAGGGCAGATGTTTCTCCCGCATTGTATCCCAGTACGCAGTTGTGCTTGTGTATCAATCCCGGATTAATATTGTCTCCATTCAGCACCAGATCATAATCCGAGCCTTCTATCTCACATCCGTTGGTATAATACTTGAGATTGCCCTCTTCGTCGCTGATCATGGCATTGGTATAAATCATTGTGATGCTCCTGATGACGCTATCTATCCTGATCTTTTTCTGTGAAGACTTTTCAAAATCGATGACGATCAGATTTCTGCCATACTCTGACATCAACCAGGTATGGTCATTCATACCCTGTGAATACGATGAAGATATCCAACCACAAAAGAGAAGGGTCGCCGCTATCTGCAGCGAACCCTTCCCGGAGTACCCTTTACTCTTACGGCAACTTGTCAAATTTTCGAATATATTCATTTCCATCTTTCATTGTAATTCTGATTAAATAAATCCCACTGTAGCTCATATTTCAACTGAAAAAAAATTTATCTCAATCACTCTTTTATTCCAGGGAAATTCATCTCAATCCAATGACAGACTTATCCATTGCACGGTACCAGATATTATAATTTTAATATAATAATACCTCATCATTACTTTCTTAGGCAATGATGATGTTCAGCTTTACTTTGGCAATTTGATACACATGTGAAATATCCTGTCATTGCTATACAGATAGTCCGTCTCCGGGTCTATGGCTATACCGGACAATCCAAAGGATGCATTCGAGTACCTAGGATAGTTACTTGGAAAGTAAGTCCAATCATACTGACCACTACTCACTCTTATCCTCCTGATCACACCCAAGCCATCTTGATCTGTCTCGTAGTACACATAGCCCTTGTGATAGACCATATTACTTTGTGAAGATCCCGCATTTTCATTGACCCAAACTTCTTTACCGGTATATTCATCCATTGCAAACATTTGATCAGATTCACTCTTCAAAATATACTTACCCTCTGCGAGGATAGCATTTGCCCTGAAAAATCCTTCTCCGGGAAAATATCTGTTCCATATCAGGCTGCCATCGTGACAACTGAAGCAAAATGCCTCATTGCTGCCTTGAAAATAAAGCCTGTCTTCTTTTACAATAATCGGGAATACACTGGTATTGCCAGTGATCGTAAATGAATCTACCTGCCACTCCATCTTGCCCTGCGCCATATTGCAGGCATACAGATCGATCCTCCTCTCTCTGTTCTTAAAGTCATACTGACGATTCTGAAAAAACATGATTTGCTCTCCTTTGGGGTTCTTCCAGAAGGCAAGCGATTCGAAGCCGGCTTCAAAGCTACCCTTGTCTTCGATCGTCAGGATTTCTTCTATTTTATAATTGATCATATTGATCCGAATCCAGGTATTAGCATAATCATGCCTTGGGTTACTATTTTCCTCCACTGGTATATAAAGCCACTCTTCATTGCCACCTATTCTGGGTCTACCATCATATCCCAAATTGCGAAGATTAATTTTGTGAAGAAACTGGTTTGTAGACAGATCTAGAAAATAAATCTCATACCAATCAGTTATGGCACACAGATTATTATACTGGTATATCTCACCTGTTTTCCAGTTTTGGCTCGTAGGATCAAAGTAAGTATTCAGCAATGCTCCATTTTTTTTATCAAACATTAAAAATCCATCTGCGATGTCAGTTCCTCTTCTACTAAATAATACCGTATTTTTATACAAAATGGGTGTCATTGAAATGCATGAATTTCTCAGGGTATCTGCATTGTACTGCCACACGATATTGGTATCCCCCTTTTTTGATGTATCTACAGGAATTGGATTGCATGGTGGATTTATACAATCCGGGGGATCGGGATGACAAGCAAAAAAACCAAAAACTAATTGAATCAAGATTAAAAGTTGGATTATTCTTATCATGTCAAAAAAATTATTTCATGAAGTAAATTTTAAGCTATACTTCATCGTTCATAAAATCGATTCAAAAACAGCAAATGCAATTCAGGCAGAATGCTCTCATCAAAATTACATCATAAACTCATACCCAACCAGGATTCTGCAGATTTATAATTCAGCCATTCTTTAATTTCAGTTGTAAAAACTTTATTTTTCTCAAATAAATTTCCTGGTGGATGCTCCCCTAATGGGAAGGGATAATCTGATCCCATAGCGACTTTCTCCACACCAAACAATTGAATTAACTTCTGTAATATCTCAGCATCAAGAACCAATGAATCCACCCAAAATTTACCTAAATACTGATCAGGATGAATATCGTTGCGGACTGCAACCAAATCGGGTCTCATTTCAAATCCATGCCTGATCCGGGCATAGCTCGCCGCAAAGGATCCGCCGCCATGAGCAAATGCCACTCTCAATTTTTTAAATTTTTCAAACACTCCCCCAAAAATCATGGTGCATATCGCAAGAGAGGTCTCTGCAGGCATACCCACTAACCAAGGCAGCCAGTATCGAGGCATTCTTTCTGCTCCCAACATTTCCCACGGGTGTACAAAAATTGCAGCAGATTCTTCTTCTGCCGTTTGATAAAAAGGAAATAAAGCGGCTTCATCCAGGTTCCAATCGTTTACGTGAGAACCAATTTCCACACCTGCCAATCCAAGATCATTCATACATCGTTGCACTTCCATACACGCCAACTCCGGATCCTGCAAAGGCACTGTACCCAGACCTATAAATCTATCAGGAAACAAACGCACGACCTCTGCTATATGATCATTGAGGTAACGAGAAACATCATAGGCATCTTTAGCATTTGCCCAATATGAAAACATCACCGGCACTGTACTGAGTACCTGAATTTTGACACCTACTTCATCACATTCCAGAACTCTTTGTTTTGGATCCCAGCAATTAGAGGCAATCTCACGAAAAAGTTTCCCATCTTTCATCATCCGTGCTTTACAAGGTGCATGATGATCCAGTTGGATAAAACCGCCATATCCAAATTTTGAAGCCCAGTCCGGTAGCTTCTCAGGTAATATATGTGTGTGAATGTCTATTTTTTTCATCTGGCTTGTGCGGACTTTAAATTCTCGTGCATCAAGATCACCTGCTCTTAAAGCTTTTTGAATGCGATCGCTTTTATTTCTATTAAAAGATGTGGATGTGGCAATTGGTGCACAGCCACAGTGGTTCTCGTAGGTCCGTTCTCATCAAAAAATTCAGCGTATGTCTCATTATACAATTTAAAATCGTTCATATTCACAAGAAATGTAGTTAGTTCCACAATATTCTGGAGATCTGCATCTACACTTTGCAAAATATCCTGAATATTCCTGATGACCGATCTGGTTTGCTTGACTATATCAAGACTTACCGCTCCGAACTCATCTGCCGATGCTCCATCTATAGTATTATCCGGATTGCGTGAAGAGGTACCTGAAACAAAAATAAAATCCCCAACTCTTTTTACATGTGGAAATTTACCCCTTGGTTTCGCTTTGTTTTGCAATACTTTCGACTCCATGAATGAATATGAGTTTTTGAGGACAGGATTTGATGGTATAAAAACGGCTTTTGGAAGATCATTTTTCCTCCAAAAGCCGCATTTTAAAATTGGATATATTACTGAATGATCAGTTTTTTAGAAAATACGCTCTTCTCATTCTTGATCACCACGAGATAAACTCCCGGCTCGGCAATTTGTATATTTTTTACTGATTGTATTCCTGCATTTGGAAGTAAACCATTCATTAGTAATTTGCCTTGAGAATTGTATATATAGTAGTTCAATATACCACTCATTTCAGAGATGATCTCTACATTTCCTGTACTTGGATTTGGGACTAAAATAAATTCCGTTTTACCGGCATCAATATTTTCTGAACCGGTCACGGTAGAATATGTAGTAAACATATTGATCGATTCTCCTGGTTGAATGACACTCCCAGTTAACACTTGCACTCCACTTTCGTTGAAAAGTTTGTAGGTCGCATTGACTGATGTGTGTTGATTGTAGGCATGCACAGTAAAACACTCTTTTGTGTCCAAATTCAACTCATAAACTTTGTTATTTTTATCAGCAAAAGGCCCATCTTTTAAAATTATAGTGCCTGCACTATTTTTGATTTCAAAGCGGATCAATTTAGGATCTGAGAAAGCTTTAAATTCGAATCTGGATTTTTGTGTAGTTTGCACCGGAAGTTGGAAAGCTAGAGAGATTTGATTTGCCCCTGCAAAATCATCCTCTTTTCCGTTTACTTTTTTTATGTTTATCAAAATTGCATTTTGTTGTGGATAATATTCGGGTACTTCCACTGCATTTAGGTCAATTGTTTTTTCAGCCAAAGTGTTGATTGTTCCATTCCATTTTATCTCTGACTTTGGACCTCCATTAGCAGAAACTTCAAAAACGAGTTCATTGATCGTTTCCGTTCCAGTATTGATGATTGTCACTGTAGGATTTATCATTGAACCACAGACTACATTGGATGTAGCATTTGCGCTCACATTTGCTCCTTTTATACTTGCATCAACTCCGGTGTTCACAGGAAAATCGACCTCCTTATGTTCTGCATTATCTACATCTTTCGAAGCGTCATCTTGAACGAAAGCCGCTATTTCAAGATTCTTGAAGTTGTATAATTTATCAAACTTGTAATGAAATGAATATTCTTTAGTATCTCCGGCATTCTCCAAATCAGTCAGTGCTGTGCCTGAGGGATTTGGCAGATACTTTTTCATAACATGATGAAACTCTTTTTCTCCATTTGTACCTGGAGGAGTGGTCCATGAGATTACTTTTTCCAGCATTGCTACACGCAGTACCGGTCTGTTCAATTTTGTTCCTTTTAAACTGACATTGACGAAGACGTCGATCTCATTATAGTTCGGATCTAATTTATAGTTGATTTTAACTTCGTATGACGCCGGTTTTGTAGAACCTTCCTCCAGAGACTGATCAGAAATAAGATCTGTAGAGGCACCCTTAATACCATCTACCGCAGAATTAGGAACTGAATTGATTCCATAGTACTGGACTCTCGTGGAGACTTCCCCCGGATTGTCTTTGTTCATCGGATCGATACCCGGCCAACTGACCTGATGCGTGATCCTTACAATTTTGTCTGCATGGCGTTCCATGATGGGATGAATGATAGGATTGACTTGTGCACAAGGAGGGCAAGAAGCCTGAGTAAAGTGCTCAACAAGTACTTTGTGTGTTGTCTGTCCAAATAGGTAAAGACCGGACAATAACAGAATTGCTAAGGAGTAGAATTTTTTCATTTATATTGGTTTAATATTGTGCTAATAGTATCGACTGCTTTATGGAATATTCGTGCCGATATGCGAAGTTAGGTTTTTTTTGAATATATAGTAGTGCTAAAGCATGAGGAGTTATTTCTGAACAATTTGTTTTAAGTTTCAAACAACAAAGGAATGTCAGTCTGAATGCATTGTCGGTGATTTTCCCAATCTTTGCACCAATCATTGGCAATATGGCATATTCAGATACATTCCAGGTCATCGGTGGAAAGAGACTCAAAGGAGAAATTATACCTCAGGGTGCAAAGAATGAAGCGCTCCAGATTCTATGCGCTACACTCCTCACGGATCAAGCAGTCAGAGTGGACAATCTTCCCGACATCCTGGACATCCGGCATCTTATCGAACTCATAGAAGGCTTGGGGGTAAAAATCACCAGACATGACGCACACTCTTTCACTTTTGAAGCAAAGGAAGTAAACATTGAATTTTTTGGTACTGAAGAATTTCAAAAAAATGCGCGTAAGATCAGAGGATCCGTCATGCTTCTCGCACCACTTTTAGCCAGATACAAACAAGCTATTTTACCTAAACCCGGAGGCGACAAAATAGGAAGAAGAAGGCTGGACACACACTTCCTCGGATTGCAAAAACTGGGTGCAGAGTTTGATTACAACGAATCCAAAGCTCAATACGAGATCAAAGCCCATGCCCTGAAGGGTACTTATATTTTGATGGATGAAATCTCAGTCACAGGCACCGCTAATGTCCTGATGGCTGCGGTGCTCTCTGAAGGAAAGACTACCATCTACAATGCTGCTTGCGAGCCTTATATCCAACAACTCTGTCGAATGTTGATCAACATGGGTGCGAGAATCAGTGGCGTAGGTTCAAATCTCCTGGAGATTGATGGAGTGAGCAAACTTTCCGGGACTAGACATACCATCTTGCCCGATATGATCGAAGTCGGAAGTTTCATCAGTCTGGCAGCAATGACCGAATCAGAGATTTTGATCAGAAATGCAGGTGTAGAGCACTTAGGTATTATTCCTTTCGTCTATGAAAGGATGGGTGTAGATTTTACAATCTCAGGGGATAACATATTCATACCGGCTCAGGAGACTTATTCCATCCGCTCCTTTATGGACGGCTCGATCATGACCATTTATGATGCGCCTTGGCCCGGATTTACGCCGGATCTCATGAGTGTGCTACTCGTCATGGCTATACAGGCAAATGGCAGCGTGCTCATCCACCAGAAGATGTTTGAGTCGCGATTATTTTTTGTGGACAAATTGATCGATATGGGTGCCCAAATCATATTATGCGATCCACATCGTGCTACAGTTATAGGCTTGAACAAAAGAACCCAACTCAGAGGTATCGAAATGACCTCTCCTGATATCAGGGCAGGTGTTGCATTGCTGATAGCTGCATTATCAGCTCAAGGCAAGTCAACTATTCATTCTATTCATCAGATAGACAGAGGATATGAACATATCGATGTGAGGTTGAATGCAATCGGAGCTGACATTCGAAGGATATAAGAATTATGGGTTCAATTTCTGTTCGCTGCGTACTTGTCAATCCCTGTTTGCAAGAAGATATTGAAGCTCATGGCATCGCAGGTACCCGTTTGCCTTGACAGTTCCTCGCCATCAGAGTTGATCATCAAGTAAGTGGGATATGCTCCTACTTCAAAAATGACGCGAAGATCACTACCCAATGGGGTTTCGCCGTCAAGTCTCCAAACGATTATCTGCGCTAGTTTTTGTGCGACCAATTCATCTGTCATGACATTTACATCCATCCATTTACAGGGTTGGCACCACTGTGCATGAAAGTCGATCAGGATCACTTTACCTAAGCTGTCGCTCCATTGTAGGATGTCTTTGAAGCGCAGTTCTTTGCCTGTTTCAGGCATTACAGGTGGGGTTAGCTCATGGAATTCGGATTCTGTCTTATGATCGACCATCACGATTTGCTTTCGCTGACACGACATACTGAGCAACAGGATTGTCGCTATCAGACAGATTATAATTCTCATTTTGCACAAAATTATTCTGAAATTAGAAGGATTTTGTGAATAATTTGCAGGAACAGGATAATTTCGTGAATGAGTCGAATTTTAGTCACAGGAGCTTGTGGATATATTGGGAGTCACACTTTGGTTGACTTGATTCAGTCCGGATTTGAAGTTGTTTCAATTGATAATTTCACCCAAAGTCAGCCTGTTGTCTTAGAACAGGTTAGGCAGATTACAGGCCAAAGAGTTCAAAATTTTAACGTAGATCTTGCAGATAAAAAAACCTTGTTTTCCATATTGCCTGAACTGGGTAAGATCGATGGTATCATCCATTTTGCAGCATTGAAATTCGTAGCTGAATCCGTTGAAAAACCATTAGAGTATTATCACAACAATATCAATTGCATGCTCCATTTGCTTGAAATGGTAAACTTGCTCCAAATACCTTATTTCATATTTTCATCTTCTTGTACCGTGTATGGTAACTCTAATCAGCTTCCGGTCACAGAAGATTCAGAGTTTCATGCTACAGGATCGCCTTATGGACGTACCAAACAAATGTGTGAATGGATATTGAAAGATTTTTGTGCAAGTCAGAAAAATCATTTTAAAGCCATTTCACTCAGGTATTTTAATCCCGCTGGCGCTCATCCTTCAATTCTGCTGGGCGAAAGTCCGGGATCAAAAGCACAAAATCTAATCCCTGCTATAACAGAAACGGCGATTGGCATCAGACCGGAAATCATTGTTTATGGCACAGATTATGATACTCGTGACGGGAGTTGCATAAGAGATTATGTCCATGTCAGTGACCTTGCAAAAGCGCATACATTGGCTTTACAATTTGCTATGAGAGGCAATCAAATTCAAACTTTGGAAGTTTTCAATCTGGGAATGGGTCAGGGTGTGAGTGTTCTGGAGGCTATTCATGCTTTTGAACATGAAACCGGAATTAAACTACCGATCTTTTATGGCCCCCGCAGAGCCGGCGACCTACCTGCTATTTATGCAGATATTCACAAAGTAAAAACTTTGCTGCATTGGTCTCCGGAATTAAATATTAAAGACATCATGCGAACTGCCTGGCTCTGGGAACAGAAAAAAAAATCCGTTATTTAAAGTGCAGGCATTTTGAGCAATTTTCCGTCCTGTAATATTTCTACGATGAGTTTCCTGTTTTTGCTTTGATCAAATTCCTTTTGTTCCAATAGATGTCCTCCTTCAACAATGAAGATGGTGCCTTCTTCATCAATATTTGCCATCCTTCTGAACAAGTACTCATTATCAGAGAAAAATCCTGCAATTTCCATGGTATCGCAAACCGTACCTTGTGGTGTATAGCTGATCAAATAAAATGAATATCGCATCAGCCTGGCGCACCAAATGACCAAACAAGGGATTTGACCTTGCTGCATCCAATGCCCGCATGGAATAAACTCTGTAAATTCGTTGATTTCAAAATCCAAAGCAGGAATGATAAACCGCGCCAACAATTCATCCGGTACAGCATCATTCATTCCAAAATGGTGCTCTGATCCTTCTTGCAACACCAAAGGAAATTCCAATTGAGGAAAATAGGTCAATAATTGTTTGAACTCCGGATCCATGTTGAAAGTATTCGAATTTTGCTTTGGATGTGCAAGACTCGCTTAATTATTCTGTGACTATAGCTCTTTTGCTCATCCTTCCTTCTGTTGTACTGCATTTGACCACATAGATTCCCGGTAAGGCAGGTGTGTAATCAAAATGGTGCTCACCGGCAGGAAGTTTTTTAAGTTCTGAATGATACACAGTTTTACCATCCATATTTTGTATTTCTATCCTAACATCTGAAGTGGATTTCAATTCGTAATTGATGTGCAAATCCTTTCTGGATGGATTAGGAAGAATTTCCAGTTTTGAGGTCAAATTTATTTCCGGTTGCAGGGAAGAGATGAGTCCAGGAATATGGAAATTATCAACATATAGATTATCACCAAATCCAGAAACGCCTTTCATACGAAACATCACTTCAGGTTTACCTGCAAACTGACTGATGGACACTGAATCTTCCACCCACTCTTCTGTCAGAGGTTTGAATGGATAATCAAAACTCATTACTGCATTTGCCGTAATGAGTTCCGCTGCTCTTTTTGTATAAACATTTTCCCAGGTTACTCCACAGTCCAATGATACGTCTATATAAAATTGGTCATCTTCTGGAAAAAGCTCCGAGAAAGTAGCGTACGCCCGATCAAATTTGAGAAACATATTTTTTCTCGCATTGCTGAGGTTAATATTTGAAAATATCAACTCACTGGATTCACCTTCTGCTGAAGCCCAGAAGAAATAACAAAAACTATTTTCAGACAAACCAAATCCTCCTATTGGATCAGTCTTCAGTACATCATTGATTTCAAGAGCATCCAGCAATTCATTATTTACAATAGTTGCCAAAGAAAATTCGCTTGCATTTTGTATTGCCTGATCCGGTGCATCTAAAGCTTGTTCTCCTTCAAAATCATGTTCAAAGACGTCTGCGACTGCAGCTTTGGATAAATATTTGAAAGATCTGAACTCAGTCAAATTATTTAAAACATTATCATCTTCGATTCCATTTGTTGCAACTACATTGTCAACTTGAAATTCCACTTCCCCGATTGAAAATGGTTCCACAGTTTCTGTTGGTGCCGTCCATGTAAATTGTTCACCCGGCGCTAAAGGCGTATTAGCTGAAAAAATAATCGTATCCGAGAAATCCCGGTTTCTGAATAAATAGATGGAATACGAATGAATCACAGCTTTTCCTTTATTTTTAACGACTGCAATTGGTGAATATTCACGAATACAATAACCATCAGTTTCGTTGTCAGGCATAGTAGACAAATTCTGTAAGGAAATATCGCTGTTCAACTCGTCAGGGATATTAATAGGTTGGCTTACCGCAGATTGGATTACTTCATACGTCAGTATATCTTGAGCAAACGTCAAAGCAGCAATTTGTCCTTTACTATAAAAATTTCCAGGTAAGGCTACAGTTTGACGAATAAACAATGAGTCATGAGCTTTTATTGTAAGGCTGCCCATATCTAAACCCGATGCACTGGGAATCATTTTTCGCATCACCCAACTAAAATCTTTCTCACCATTTGATCCGGGTGCAATAGGGAAAATAATCTCCTTTTCTACCAAAGCGGTAAACAGATGTAAATTTTCATTGGTAAAATCTGAATTCGAGCTGTTGTAAATCCTGATGTTTATTTCGATAGAATCTACACCCAACCAGTTATGATTCAATTCTATGTGAAGAGGAGTCAAATTGTTGTACGCCATATCTATATCCCCTTCAGTTAGATCACTCGGTGCTCCTTCATAATTAAATCGCTCCGGTACGAGGACTCCATTTGTTCTTACTTCAGGTACGCCTTCTACCGCGTAAAAATCCACCCTTTGGTCAACTTCATCAGGATTGGATTCATACATTGGGTCAAAGCCCGGCCAGGCAACCTGATATTTTATCGGGATCACTTTATCGGCTTTTCTGAGCAGAAGTTTATTGAAATCCGGATTTTGAGAAGCGCAAGGTACACATGAGGCTTGAGTGAATTCTTCTACTAACACATTACGGGCAGTTTGAGCTAGCCCCAGTGAGATTGAAAAACAAATCCAAAATATGGTCAAAATGAACTTCATAAAAATGATTAATCAATGAAAAAAGGAAAATTATAGCGCTTTGCCTTTGAGCGCAATGATTAGGGTATAAAGGTAAAAATATTAATCAATTCACCTTGGTTGCATTGCGCAGTGAAAACATCAATCTATTTATATCACTGTCGTTGAGAGACAAAATACCTTTTATAGTTATCGACTCTGAAGTGTACTGAATGGGTGTAATGCATTTGACTTCAATCACAGTTTCAGGCCCCGCCTGTCCACAAAAAAAGCAAGAACTATAAGGAAAGGCAGAAAAAACAAATTCGCTGTGACTTTTGAAACCATCCGTGGGTATGATATAACCTTTCAATGTAATTTCTTTTCCTGCAAGCGCTTTAATTTCAGGAGCGAAGATGGGTCGATCCACCTTTATCCCGAGCACGGGGTCATACTCCTTTTTGTAAGCTACTCTAGACAAGCTCATCCAGCCTCCGGCAGAAGATTGTGCGATAGCTACCGATGCCAATAGGCTCACAAAGAAAAATATGCTTACGCTCCTCATCAATAAAGATGCTATTTTGACTGACTATGAAACGAAATCATTGCAGTTTTAGTTCAAGTCAGGTGTGGTAGATTCCTGAACATAGAGATGAATTGACAGCCGGATCAAAAGATCGAAATTCTATTGATTGGGCTTCAATGAGCACGCCTTCACTTACATTTGTGTTCTATTGCTTTCAGTATATGAAAAAAAGGAAAAAAACTGGACTTTCCCCCGGCACACTGATATACGAAGGGCCGGAGCGATTGGAGGATCCGATATTGCTAAGTGTAGAATATAGTGATATTTTTTACAAAGAACATTTCAACGAAATTCTGTCACCTGATTTTAAGAACACTAAACATTATCTCTGGCTGGATATCAGAGGAATTCACAATGTCGAATTGATTCAGGAAATCGGTGAAAAATATAGTCTTCACAAACTCTTTCTTGAGGACATTTTGGATCCATCCGTCAGGGGCTCTGTAGATTTTTATGACAATGGGATTTCCATGATCTTAAAATATACAGATATCGATAAGACGATTGACAGGCATTATACCGAGCAGATTGGAATTTTTCTAGGTGAGAGTTTTCTGATCACTTTTCAGGAAAATGCTGACGACACCTTTCGCACATTGCGCACCAGGATGAAAGCCGAACAAAGTAAAACCAGAAGCCGCAAGCCCGATTACTTATTCTATGCGATCATTGATTATGTCGCAGACCAATATTTCCTCGTAATGGACCATACTGAAGACAAGCTCAAGGATCTTGAAGAAAGAGCTTCTAAGCTGTCTTTCGAAAAAATACAAGAGGACTTGTATCATATGAGAAGTAGAATTTCAGCCATACGCAGAATCATATTACCACTGCGGGAAGGTATCAATCAATTGTTGAAGTCAGAGTCTGCTTTCTTCCACAAAGAAAATCTGTTATATTTCCGAGATCTGGAAAGTCATTTGATTCAAATCGCAGACACTTTAGACAATCAGAGAGATCTCGTCAACAGCATTCATGAAATGGCCATGACACGTGTGAATCTCCGCTTGAATCAAGATATGAGGTGGCTGGCAGTGGTATCTACCATTTCAATACCAATATTGTTTTTGACCGGAGTATACGGAATGAATTTCGACTACATGCCGGAATTAAAATGGAAATATGGCTACCTGTTGTGGTGGGTAACCATCATTGTAGTAATCATTTCGATGATTACATTTTTCAAGAAGAGAAAGCTATTTTAGAAACTAACAGTAACCAAGATCATCGTCATCTTCGCAGTAGTCACCTTTAGGGCGAGACTCCAACTCCATTTCGAGTTTTTCGTCCATTGTGCGAAGTTTCTCAATGTCTGCTCTTTTTTCTTTTGCTTTATCACCTTCTTTGTTTGCCTTTAACTTGAAGATATTACGCATTGGATATCGGCTTTAATTGTTCATGGATATCGCAAATATAATTCAAAATCGCGATATTATTTTAGACGTTAACATTTAGTTTTCGTTACATCATTTTTCAAAATTATTTTAAAATAATTTTAATGCTGGAAATCAATTCCAAATTCCATTCTCAACCATCAATATTTATTGACTGTAGAGGCGATCTACACAAACTCTTTCTGAGAACATTTTCAGCCCTTCAAAACCAGATTTTAACTGAAATAAATTCCACTTGATTTACAAAGAGGAAAATTCGCGCCTGAAATTGGATGCAAAAAAGTAAATGATCAAACTGCACTAGAATTCAGGAATTTCTGCCGGTAGAGATCAATCTTCTTTTTCTGAACTGGTCCTCCACAGGGAATACAATGCACCGCCTCCGATACAGAGGACAATCATTCCAAAGCTGATCCACTCCGGTACATTTACATAATGTCCTACAATTATTTTTATACCAATTAGGACCAACAGTATTGCCAGTGCATAGTGGATGTATTCTAACTTCTCCAGCATCCTCGACAAAATGGTGTACAGCGCTCTTAAGTTGGCTACTGCCAGAATATTGGAAGACAATACCAAGAAAGGATCTGTGGTGATCGCAAAAATGGCAGGGATAGAATCTAGAGCAAAGAGAATATCCGTAAATTCTATCGCGACAAGGGTTAGAAACAAAGGTGTCACAGCCAATTTACCCATGCGACGAACAACAAACCTCGAACCGAAATAACCCTTGGTTACAGGGAACAATCGTCTCACCAGTCTGATGATCCAGCTCTTGGCGGGATCATCGGGATTTTCCGGGTCTGACTGGTAAATTTTGATACCTGAAATGATCAATAAAATGCCCAAAACAAACACCATCCAATCAATCGTTTGGATCAACCAAATTCCGGCTATGATCAGTATGCCTCTGAGGATGATTGCCGTCCAAATACCTATGGATAACAAGCTGGCCTGATTGCGTTGTGGCACCTTGAAATAACTCAAGAGAAAAGCGATAACAAAGATATTGTCAATACTGAGTGACTGCTCCACCAAATATCCCGTGATAAAATACCCCACTGCCTGCCAACCACCAAACTCCGTGTCATGAGAAAAAAATGATTGAAACAGGTCGTGCTCATAAGCAATAAAAATAAATATCACAGTACTCAAAGTGATCAATCCCCAGAAGCTAATCGATTGTAATGCTTTCCGAAAAGTGCTTTGATTCTGAGAGGAGGCAAAAAATTTGTAATCGAGAAAGACTGCCAGAGCTAGCACTATAAGATACACCAACCAGTAGATCATTTCAAGAAAATAAACAAGAACTGCTATGGTTCAGACTTTCAAACACTATTTCTATGCTTCGTTCCGGTCTGATGTGAAACAAACATCCAGTTGGCTGCCAGTTTTAATATTGCTGCTTGGGGAAAAACCACAGAAAAAGCTCTTGAAAAAAACAATTCATTTTGTTTAAGATCTTTTTCATTTTCGGCAAGCCGGTTAAAGATTAAAGTTCCTTTATCGGACAGCATAGATTTCAGATGGAGCAAATATGAAGTGCTTTGGGCAAAATCGGGTACAAACTGATCTTCAAACAAATCGACGCAAATTAGATCATAGCTGTCTTGAGTACTTTGTGGTAGATGTGCTGCGTCAAGTTCCAAAAAGCTTACTTTGGATTCCAGGGAGGCTTGTTGATATTTAGTGAATAGCTCAATGATCGTTTTGTCGTGTTCTACGGCAAGGATGGTCCAGGGTCTCTTGAACTCACGCTCCAGGAGCAAAACAATGCTACCCATCCCAAAACCAAGTACCAGACAATTATCGGCATCTTCCAGCTGTTTGTGCAGTATCCGGAAACTATCTCTAAAATTCGAATAGTAAATGCCGTATGAGTATATCGCACCTTGTGTGGTCAGCTTCCATTGTCCTCTTGACAGGGCGAGTTGTAGTTCCGGATTTTGGCTTGTTGAGGTACGAACAATGGGCACATCGATCAAATGACTGAGCCATTTCCACATCATGAGTTTGAAGTCGCCATTCCTCATGCGATGCGCTCCCAGCTGCGATATTTTTCTGTCTCTCTAAAGATCAGTTCAAGTATTTCTCGTTCAGTTTCCGCTAGACTTTTGTGTCTTCTGGACATCATGTTTTCTGCAGTCACGAAAAACTTGGCAGCTTGAAAGGTGCTAAAACCCGAAGCGCCACCCCAAGCAAAATCAGGAATAAACTGCCTTGGAAAGCCTTCACCAAAAACATTGGCACCTACACCGACTACAGTGCCTGTATTAAACATGGTGTTGATGCCACATTTTGCGTGATCTCCCATGATCAAGCCACAAAACTGGCTCCCTGTCCTCACAAATTTCTCCTGGACATAGGACCAAATTTTGACTTCTTCGTAGTTGTTTTTCAGATTGGAATTATTGCTATCCGCCCCAATATTGCACCACTCCCCTACTACAGCGTTTCCAAGGAAACCATCGTGCCCTTTATTACTGTAGCCCAAAACCACAGAATTATTGATTTCACCACCCAACCGACATTCGGGCCCAAAGGAACTTGCACCATAAATTTTTGCACCCAATTTGACCTGAGAATTCTTCCCAAGATAAATTGGACCTCTCAGCATTGCCCCTTCCATGATTTCAACACCACTATCCAGAAACACAGGACCTGTCCTGGTATTAATGATGGCACATTCCGCATTTACGTTTTCTGCACAGTACAGCTGTTCGCCAAGAATGGTGTTCGTTGAACTCAGTGATGCTGACTTGTTTCCCGAGGTAAACAAGTTAAAATCTTTGCGAAGTTCGCGGTCGGTAAATTGAAAAATCTGCCAGAGCTGATCTAAAAAAACTGCCGAATCGCACTCCAGCATCGTCGAAATGCCAGGCATATTGAGGTGAAATTCTGACTCTCTGTCAAAGCTTGGTAAATGTGCAGCCAACAACCTTCCTTTTGCATGTAAGCCTTGTCCGACCTTCAACTCCCTGATCTTACTTGCCAATATGTCGTCAGGCAAGAGATTGCCTGCGATAAAAATGTGTTCAGAAGGTCCGGTGTTTTCGTTATAATGCAACGACAAAGGAGGCTTGCAGATATGACTTACAGCAGCCACTAGGTATTTCTCCCATTTCTGACGGATTGTGAGAATTCCGAGCAGGATCTCAGCAACCGGTCTCGTTCTACTGATAGGCCATAGTTGTTGGGTTTCTGTGGGATCGATCAAATAATACGACATGGTGGGCAATGAGTTTGGTTATGACAGGCAAAATTGATTGCTCCTTACAAGCATGGATCAGGAATTGGCAAACTCCAATATGGCTTTAGCGAGCAAGTCCATCTCTGCCATGGTGTGATAAACATTGGGCGTGATACGAACGCATTCTATATCTTCCCAAACGATGGAAACTGTATGTATTTTGTATTTATTGTATAGATAATCGCTTAATTCTGCTGATTTCTTACCTTGAACCGCCAAGCTCGCTATCGCTCCTGAATACTGCCTGCTGAGCGGTGTCCAAAGCTTTACTTTCGCATGAGATTTTACCTGATCGATCCATCTTTCTTTTAAGGCACATAATCTCGCAAATTTTCGCTCGCTTCCTATCATTTGGTAAAAATCCATGGATTGTTGAATCGCTTGTTCTATAGCAAATGAGCGTGTACCCAATGCTTCAAATTTTCGGATATCGCCGCTCATTGGATCCGCTGCTGCCAATAACGGGAACACTTTTGAAATGCGATCTTTCCTGATATAGAGCAAGCCAGAACCGATGGGAGCGCTCAACCATTTATGCAGACTAGTCCCGAAATAGTCACAGTCGAGATCTCTGATCGCATATGGCAGATGAGCAAAACTATGTGCTGCATCCAGTAAGATCTCAGCTTGGTGTCGATGAGCCAAATCGGCCAATTTTCTGGCCGGCAACACCTGTCCCACCCAATTGATGACATGGGTGACGTGGAGTATTTTTGTACGCGTTGTAATTTGCTCTTGATAGGCCTTTAGAATGACATCATCATCTTCTAAGGGCAGATTGAGATGAACCCATTTTAAAACTATCCCATCTCTTTTTTCGCGCTGTTTCCAGGCGTTGATCATGTTGGGATAATCTTGTTTTGTCAAGATGACCTCATCACCGGCTTTAAGTGGTAGGCCAAAAATTACCGTTTCAAGAGCCTCGGAGCTGTTGCGTACAAAAGCCAGCTCTTCAGTGTCACAAGCAGCGATTTGTGCCATCCTGGCCCGCATAGGCTCTCTACCAGAATCCAATATCCTCCACATGTAATAGGATGGTGCTTCATTGCAAAGGCGATTGTAAAAATCTAAAGCTTCCTGTACTACCCTAGGTGAAGGAGCTACACCGCCATTATTGAGATTGATCAAGTTTGGAGAAATCGGATAAGCCATCCGAATTTGGGACCAAAAATCGTCGTCATTCGAATCGGATGCAAATGCACTGATTTGCTCCAAATTGCGTCGTTCCTGCAACAAGCTCGATTCCATGGCTTGCAGTACACCCGAAGGAGTTAAGAGCATAGAGGATCCTAATAATCCGATTGCTTTACGTCGTATCATATCGTAGATGAAGTCTTACTTAGGGCAAGGTAGAATTAAATTCTTATCAGAGAGAGCATTTCTGAAACAAATTGAACAAAGTTCACAGCTAAATCAATAAATCAGCTGTAATCCCATAATGAAGGGCTTATTTATCAAACAATGAACCCAAATAAAATGAAAGAGAGGAGATGAATTATTCCGCTTTAGTCGATGCAGTAGACTCTTTGATTTTAGCCTTTTTACCGGAAAGGTTGCGAAGATAGAAAAGCTTTGCTCTGCGCACGTGACCTTTCTTTACCACTTTGATCTCCACGATATTCTGACAAGAGAATGGAAATATCCTCTCCACACCAACACCACTTGACACTTTGCGAACGGTGAAAGACTTAGCTTTTCCCTGACCGCTGATGCTGATCACGTCACCACGAAAATCCTGGATTCTTTCTTTGTTTCCTTCGATGATTTTGTAGCTTACAATAATTGTATCTCCTGAAGAGAATGCTGGTATATTACTCACATCGAGCAACTGTTCCTGTACGTATTTGATAAGATCCATGGCAACTAAGATTAAGGCCTGATAAAAAGAGCTGCAAAGTTAAACACTTTATTCAAACTGTAACAAATATTCTAAAGAATTTCTATCTCAATAAAGTAACTGTGCCTTGTTTTTCTACCCAGAGGCCTCTCGGAGTTCTGTATTGGTAACGGTAGACGTACACTCCATCAGGCACTTGCTTGTCGCTTTCACCAAATGTACCCCTCCAAACTATATAAGGGTCTTCAGTCTTAAACAATTGACTGCCCCATCTATCCCAGATAGAAAGCATAAAACTGCTCATACCATCGAAATATCCCTTACCAAAATAATCATCATTGTTTCCATCACCATTTGGGGTAAAGGCATTGGGCAGAAAATATGAAATAAAGGGTTCAATATCGAGGTACTGATCCAGCGTATCCGCACATGCATTGCTGTGTGTCACAATCTGTCGCAGAAGATAGATACCGGTATCCCTAAAGGTATATCTCGGATTGCTGCCGTCAAATATCTGCTTCCCATTGATAAAATAATCAATCTGTGAAGCAAACTTAGATTCATCCACTACTTGAATCGTTTTATGTAGGGAATTCAATTCGTCAGGTGTATAACTAAATCCTGCAATCGGAGACTGCTTAACCTGAATCCAGGAAGGAAAATCTTTTTGAGTCTCACATCCGATCGGTGATCTGATGTTCAACTTGACATTGAAAGTTCCGATTGAATTAAAGGTGTGCTTGGGCGATATTTCAGTACTTGTACTACCATCACCAAAATCCCAAAGGATGTCATAAGTACTATCTATAGGATAAGACAAGTTATCAAAAAATACTGTGACCGGCTGGCATCCCTCCGTTGTAGTAGGATCAACTACGATCAAAGCAGGCACAGGATAATAATCAAATGTCTTGGTCCGTGAATCGACGCAGCCATTGATATCTTTTACCTGCAGGGTGACCGACTTTGTACCGGGTTTTCGGAAAATATGGTTGACGTCTTTGGTTGAAGCATTCACCCCACTTTCCAAACTCCAATTCCAAGACTCCATTTGCTTGCTACCTGTATATGATTTGTCTTTGAAGATAACCGGATTGGCATAACAAGTGTCATAACTGTAATCAAAATCAGCATCTATAGCAGGATATATGCGCACCGATAATTTTGCTGTATCAGAACATCTCGTCCCCTTGTTGATGATCATGAGACCTGAGTATTGCCCTTGTCCGGGAAAGTCAAACTCAGCATCTTTACCAGTCTGGATTTCCTTATTACCCTTGATATCGAACTCCCATAGATAGCTTTTTATGTTCTTTTCCAGGGTCGATTGATTGAAAAACTTCACAGTGTTGGTTCCGCAACTATTGATAACGAATTCCTGGTTAGATATATTGACAGAATCAGAGGTGATCAGCGCGCTCACGGCAGACTGACAGTAGGTTACGTTGAACTGAAAATCCCTTCGAATCACCGACAGCAGTTGCCCATTGCGATATTCTTTGGCACATACCCCTACCACGAATTGCCCTTGAACTGTTGGTGTCCCGGTGATTTTTCCGGTTTTGCTGTCAATGGCTACAACCGGATTTCCTCCCATGGGCTGATTATAAGTGTATATCGGATTTCTAAAGCTTACTGTTTTGAAAGGTGGAGGGCAACCCGCGGGATCCGGGGTGACGCCATCACAATCTGTGGCTCTGCCGCCGTCCAAAGTACTTGAACCTTTGGTACCTCCGGCAGTGAGCGGAGCACAAAACTCATAGACCATACTATCACCTTCTATATCAGAAGCAAAATGATCAAAGTCAATCGGCTGGTTTGAACATATCACTATTGGAGGAAAATTAACGAACTGAGGGCTATTATTATATAAACGCTGTGCCTCAGGAGTAATCTCAATCTCATAAGCAGCTCCCGTATCCCCTGGTTTAATGATATTGGTGATCGTCTCATTGCGACAGCATCTCTGATATGAGAGAACATAAGAATTACTGATGATGGGTAGGTTCATCTCAAATTGATAAATCCCCTCTTCTACTTCAATGTTGGGTGGTACTACGTAACAAGAGTCAATCACAGCATCCAGATTGCGGTGGGATTTCAATCTTACCTCCAGCCTGTTCAAATAGCTATAAACGTTATTACTGTTTTTGGTGAATATACCGATGATTGCAGGATCGTCAAAGTCAGCACCAAGACTATTAGGGTCGCGGTAAACTTTCATCGTAAACAGGTATTTCGTTATCTTTTTGACTGTATCCACACTGACAACCTGATAATAAAATTCACCCCCAATTATGTGTTTGGCCTGTCCTATTCCAAGGACAAGCAAAAGATGAACCGCTGCGAGCAATAGTTTCTTTCTCAAAACCGGATTATTCAGCTAAATAACGAAAAAAAACTGCATTAAGTTGCATTTTCATGACGTTCTGCAATCAAAATCAGGGTTTGTCTGGATGAACCCCTTTTATGTTGCATCGATATTCATTTCAAATGTAATCGCAATAACGATAAGCAGGCCAATCTTGTGATTTCCACGTAAACCGATCCAAATCATTGTCAGGACCCAACTTTAATAAAAGCATGAAAGCAAATCAATTTTTTAAAATTGAATCTCCTGCATTCGTATCAATTATTTGCTATGGATTATTGTGGCCAAATTTACCCCCATCGTCAAAGTTTATCTTATCTGCTAGAATAATTTAAATGGGAGCCAAACTGCATAGTTCAGCTCAATGAAAACGAGTATCAGATTGTCCAAGAATATATGTTCCGATTAAAAAATTATACCAAAATCTTTTCTGCGTTCGATAGTGATTTCCTTTTTGATCGGTTTTAAATATCCCTGACAAGATGTTTATATTTGGATCATTGGTTTGAATTTTGTTATCAAAAACCGAGTTATACTCAAATTAAAATTTTAGCGTTTCTGCTACGATATAAATTCGCACCATTCAAAACATAAATGCCAGCTATGCGCGTGTAATTCTACTTCAAAATCCAATGTAATGAACCTCTCCCAATCCTCCCTGTCCTTTTCTGAAGAAATATTGCATATAGCTGATTGCGTGCGTGCGGGCAAAGTCATCCTTTACCCCACGGATACGATCTGGGGTATCGGCGGATCAATCTCTATACCTGCCGTGAGTCAAAAAATATTTGATATCAAAGGAAGACCGCCATCCAAGAGTTTTATCTTGCTCGTCAATGATGTGGCTATGTTATCGAGATATATCCATCCGATTCCACCAAAAATAGAGAACATACTCTCGGTGACCAGCAGACCCATTACGGTCATTTATCCCTATCCTATAAATCTACCTTCACATTGTCTTGCAGACGACGGGAGTGTGGCGATAAGGATTTGTGCGGACAACTTCTGCAAGGAGTTGATCCAAGAATTAGATGAATGTATCATTTCTACTTCGGCGAATGTATCAGGGAAGCCTTTCCCCAGATTTTTTGGAGAGGTGTCAAGTGATGTTCTAAGTTCGGTGGATTGTATTGTCAAGCACCGGCAGTGGGACAAAGCGATCGGAGAACCCAGTACGCTGATTAAATATGGCAAGGATGATTCAATTGAATTTCTGAGGTGATATGATCCTCATTGGCTCATCAAAATCACTCAAGATTGTAGATATTGCAAAGCCCTTTTGTAGGGTTCATCCTGCTTGAGCATCCAAAGCTGTGATTCTGCTTTACCTTTCAGGACACTAATTATTGTTGAATAAATGATTTTGTGCAATTCATCTTCTCCAACTGACCGGATTATCCTGTTCGCTTCTTCTGTCGGCACCATGCTCTTAAACCAAGTGATGCTCTCCTCTTTCGACTCCATTTTTTTCAAATCCTCGTCTGTCCACAGCTTCCATTTTTCGGACTGTGGCAAAATCTTTCTTTCCACCCACTCAGACAATATCGTCCGTGTGGCAATGAGCTGAGAATCCGTCTTGATGAGTTCGTCGGGCCACAATCCCTTATGAGGTACCGGTCCGACAATATTCTGTGGATTTGAATCCAGGCTGTCTGCTGTTCCGGGAAAAAATGGCTTTTGGATATCCACCCCGTTGGCAAAGAAATACCTGGATGTCGCAAGACGGATCAAGGAACCATCTGACAATCCAAACTGGTCCAGTATGGTAGATTTTCCATAGGTGGGTGATCCGATGAGATAAGCTTTCTTTTTTTGAGAGAGCACTCCCGCAAGGAGCTCCGCAGCTGAGGCGGTATTTTCATTGATCAGGACCACGATTTTTCCCAAAGTAAAGAAGGACCTCCCGTTTGCTTTGTACTCCTGCTTGGGCCTGTACGCTCCTTTGGAATAAAAAAGCAATTCATCTTTTGTAGTAATAAACTGATTGAGCAAATCTGCCGCTACCGGAATAAGACCTCCACCGTTGTCTCTGAGGTCGAGGATCAAATGATGAGGCTTAGAATTTTTTGATTGAAATTCTTCAATAGCACTCATCAACTCCCTGTAAGAATTCTGGGCAATGGATTGCAACCTGATGTACTGGACATGAGGAGCAGCCTGATGTCCCAGATCCACACTGGTGATGAGTACAGGATTTCTTGTGAGGGACTTGCTGAATGTCTCCTTGCCTCCTTTGCTGAACCTGTACCCTTCCAGGCGCAGTATTTTGCCGCAATGCCGGATCATAGAATCCAAGTCTTCGACGCCAAACTGCCGCAGTTTATCGTCCCTCAGATGATCTAAGGCGGTGATGCGGTCTCCTACCTGCATTCCTACCCCTGAGGCACTGCTCAATGGAAAAACATATTGAACATAAATTCCTGAATCGATCAGGACAAAACTGAAACCAAATCCGCTGTAATCACCGTCAAGCTCGTCACTGAGACCTTCGGTGTCGGCAGGTCCGCAATAAAAGGAATATGGATCTAATCCCGTGAGAATATTCTGAATGCTTTGCTCTGCAAATGCAGAGGGGTTCAAACTGTCACGGTATGCTGATTCGACATAATGAAGTACGTCGGTGATCTTCTGGTTTGCAATTTCATAATTGGTGACCTGGTCGGGTGGTGTAAGTGGCTCGGTCCTTGGGAGCTGAACTTTCAGACCTGCCCACATCCCCAAAGCTGCACTCAATCCAACGATCAGTGGGAGCCATGTAGTGATTTTATTGTGACTGCCGTAGCCCATTAATAGTAGGTAAATCGCCTTACTTTGGCGACATATTTGGCTAGTCGGACCACTTGACAAGTGTAACCGAACTCATTGTCGTACCATGCATATATGGTCACTGTCCGCCCATCATTGGACATGATGGTGGAAGGTGCGTCGTACACACATGCTACTGTCGTGCCTACCGCATTGCTGGACACATATTCGTCAGAGTTTGAGTAGAGTATTTGTTCGACGAGGTCTCCATGAAGGCTTGCTTTGCGCATGGCTACTTTGATTTCGTCCAACGCTGCAGGTTTGTTCAAGGTGAGATTCAATATCGCCAAGGAGACATTGGGAACCGGGACGCGAACAGCATTGCCTGTGAGTTTGCCTTTGAGATGAGGCAAGACCTTGGCTACAGCACCGGCAGCACCGGTACTGGTGATCACCATGTTGATAGGAGCACCACGCCCCCTGCGAGGTTTTCTGTGGAAATTGTCCAACAGATTCTGATCACTGGTATAAGCATGTACAGTCTCTAGGTGACCTTTCTCAATGCCAAACTCTGTATCTATGACTTGAATGATAGGTACGATGGCATTGGTTGTGCATGATGCCGCACAGAATACCTGCTCGTCCTCCATGTTCAAAGTACTGTGATTTACACCTACGACTATATTGGGAATATCCTTGCCCGGAGCTGTCAATATGACTTGTCTGATACCAGGTCGCAAGTGAGCGCTGAGCTTTTCTTTAGTATCCCACATGCCGGTATTATCTATGAGTAGTGCGTCGTGTATCCCGTAGTGGGTATAATCTATTTCTGAAGGATCAGATGCGAATATCATGTGGATTTTGTTGCCGTTGATTTCCACGCTGTCGCCGTCTTCTGCGATGTTGATCGTACCCTGGAATGTGCCGTGAATGGAGTCCGTTTCCAGCAGCGACATCCGCTTTCTCACTTCATCCAGCTTGACCTTCATTCCGGCCCGAACTACAATAGCTTTGAGGCGAAGTTGCTCTCCTGCCCCGGTTTGATTGATCAATCTTCTTGCAACGAGACGACCTATTCTCCCAAAACCATAGAGGACGACGTCACGTGAAGCATTTTTGTCAATATTACTTTCAAGACCTTCGGAGAGCGCCTGGCGCAAAAATGTCTTCAGGTCAGGGAATTGATTTTGGTGGGTGATCCATTCCGAGGCGAGTTTGCCTATGTCCAGTCTGGAAGGTGCCAGATTCTCCATGTCCCGGATCTCTTTCACGATGTCCAGGCTGGTCTGAATGGTGATCGGACGGTCTATATAAAGTTTGCCAACTTGATGGTCTGCGATGACCTGGCTTGGTCTAGAATCGTATAAATCGCGCCTGAACAACACCAGCTCGATGGATCTGTCGAATCGGAGTTCTCCGACGATTTTAAGTAATTCTAAGGCCAACTTTTCCTTTTCGCGCCAGGAAGCGAGGGCTATGTCTGCCTGATCTGTGGAAGCAATTTGGGACATATTCTATTCAATTTTTTTGCAAAGTTTGCAAAAAAAGCGCAAAGCTTAGATCGATCTCTAAAAAAAGACCAAATCAGATACCAAGATACTGTTTGAGCAATTTACTACGGGTTGTGCTGCGCAATTTATTGATGGCTTTGTCTTTGATTTGGCGTACTCTTTCTCTGGTCAATCCGAACTTGTCACCGATGTCTTCAAGGGACTCCGGATGTTCAACTCCCAGTCCGAAGTAAAGTTTGATGACTTCGGCTTGCTTGTCTGTCAAAGTGCCAAGAGCGCGTTCTATTTCCCTCCTCAATGAATCTTTGTACTCCAGAGAAGCATCAGTGGCAGGAGTGCTGTCGTTTTCCAATACGTCTAACAGTGAGTTGTCTTCACCTTCGACAAATGGTGCGTCCATAGATACGTGACGCGCTGCAACTCCCAGAGTGGTCTCCACCTCTTCGGTAGGAATCTCCAGAAGTGCAGCCAATTCTTCTGCTGATGGCTCCCTTTCATATTCTTGTTCGAGTTCTGAAAAGGCGCGGTTGATTTTATTCAGGGAACCTACTTTGTTCAGCGGTAGTCTGACAATACGGGATTGTTCTGCCAAGGCTTGTAATATGGACTGTCTGATCCACCATACTGCATAGGAGATGAACTTAAATCCCCTTGTCTCGTCAAAGCGCTGAGCGGCCTTAATCAAGCCCAGATTTCCTTCATTGATGAGGTCAGAAAGCGATAGACCCTGATTTTGGTATTGCTTTGCAACGGAAACTACGAAACGCAGGTTGGCCTTCGTCAACTTCTCCAAAGAGATCTGGTCACCTTGCTTTATTTTCTTGGCGAGCTCCACTTCTTCCTCAGGGGTGAGAAGGTCCACTTTTCCGATTTCCTGGAGATACTTCTCTAATGACTGACTCTCCCTGTTGGTGATCGATTTTGTGATTTTGAGCTGCCTCATTTTTTCGAAATAATTTTAAATTACTGAAAACCAATAGATTACTTTCTTCCCAAACCCTTGGAACTTCTCCTTTGATCCAATAATATGCCAATTTGCTTCGTCGGAAGAAAAAAGAATTAATGCGGATTGGATAAAAAATGTTCATCAATTTTTAAAAAAATATAGAAACAATTTTAATATTGCCCACTTATTTGATTTAACACACAGCATGGCAAGAGTACAAGTGAAGATGGAGTTTATGTTTAAAGCATCTCCTTCCATACTTTATCTCTTTGTTACTCAGCCCACCGGACTGGTCCGTTGGTTTTGTGACAAGGTGGATAACATAGGCGACAGGTATACCTTTTCCTGGGAAGGGGATGAGGAAGAAGCTGTCATGGTAGATGATTTGGAGGAAGAACTGGTCAAGTATGTTTGGGATGAAAGGCCGGATGAATTCTTGCAGTTCAGGATTTACCGCACTGACATCACCAATGAAACTATACTGGAGGTGACGGACTATTGTGATGACGACGAAGTCAAAGAGCAACAGGACATCTGGCAGATGTATATCCGTAAGTTCAAGACTTTCTGTGGAGGTTAAGCCTCTGAAGTAAATAAAACGCCCTTTTCGCAACACAAGTACCGTGAGCATAGAGAAAGGTGATGCTGCTTCAAAGAGATTTTGCTCAGCCTTGAGTTGTACCTGAATTTTATTTGCGCGAAACATTTTTATGTTCCCTTGTGAGAGCTTAAAATTGTTGGCATAAGTGCTATATCTTTCTACAAGTAAATGCGTAAATCCTTAGATAAGATCTTGAAAGGGACCGCACGTCTCCTTATAGGGTTTCAGGGATACATCACGGATGTAGTGTTTGTGTCCAGTTACAGCATATTAAAATAAGCTTATCGCAATAACTTCCTTGGAAGACGCTCAGTTGATATCCTCGATAATCTCTGCTTTTGCAATTCTATGTTCTTGTATCTGAATCTAAAATAAAAAAACCAAGAATGTTTCGCTTTTATGAGCAATTGAGGTTACCATACAACAGTAAAACAATCAATATTCTGATATTGAATTTTAAATTATATATATAATTAATCCATTTATACCAAATTAATATTCTTTAAAAAAGATATTATAAAGTAAAATATTTCAATAATTTTGAATTTTTCGACATATACTACTGTAAATTTTCGTAGATTTGTTTATTGACGAAGTAATTTGCAAATTAAACCTTATCGCAAATCCAAAAGGGATTTGAGATATGAACTTTTCAATTTGAACGAATCCTTTATTCCTTAAAATTAAAATTTTTCCCTATGAATGCTTATAATTTGAATAAAATTTTTGTACTAACACGGATACCAGTTTTTTCAAACGTCATCCTATAAATCTTTTTGATCTCTTCATTTCAAACATATTCTCAGAGTACTTGCAATTGTCCTCAAGGTCCTGATGTTCTAATAGTTGATAGTAATCACGAACTACTCTCCCAAACAGACCTTGTCAGAACGACTTATACTAAAATTTGTATTCAAACAAAATTGATTGTTGATATTTATTATGGTTTTCAAAGCGGAACTGAATTTTATCTAGCAGATGGTGCGTATATTCAAATTAACCCTGGTACAGGTTATATCCCATTTCTTAAAAATTACTTTTATTCCTGTGGATCTGGAATGCATAAGGGTGTCATCATGAAGCCGGGTAGTTCTGCAACTTTTATCAATGGTTGTAAAATGTATGATGCGGTAGTAGGTATCACCGGAGAACCAGGGTCTAGTTTGGCAATCACTAGTATGTCATTTATTCGCAATAAAATTGGATTGAAAATCGATGATGTTCATTTTAGAGCTGATATCAGGAATTGTAAATTCTATTGTGACGAGCCATTGCATGATGCTTCACAAGGAATTTATTCTTATGCAGGTATCCAAACTGACAATATGAATGCAGTTGTTAATTTATGCACATTCGATCTGCTCTATAATGGTATCATTTCCCGAAATACTACATTATCAGTATTGGACAGTAAATTTGAAAACTTGTATGGTTCTAATCAGTATGCCCTTTATCCTCCATCAGATTGGCGTGGAAATTCCATCATCAGCATATCCAGTCCATATCTTTATCTCAACAACAACTTTTTCAAATCACCTCTTAGTATAGGCGTAACTGCTGTCAACAGCAACTTTAAATCTAGGAACAACCAGATGGAGTTGTACCAAGGATATGCTGTTCTTCAACATGATATGAAATCTGGAGAAATCTATAACGACACTATAGCTTTTGCATTCAGAGGAGTGGCTATTTCAAACTCTAAGAATCCAACCCTGTTTAAAGTCTATCAAAGCAAATTCCATTCGATAGTCTCCTCTCTCAGCACCAGTGGAACTGCAATAAGTCTCGATGGCTTATCAGATGATGGCAATGGACAAAGTGCTATTCTAAACAATAAGTTACATTTGGCTAGAACTCATAATGGTATATCAGCATTCGAATACCCGAATGTAGATATTTGGAACAATGATTTGGAAGTGAGTCGAGGAATATACGGCCTTACAAAGAGAGCAGGCAAGGGGATATTTATCAATGGCTCAAGAGAGCACAGCATCATGCGAAACTCAATCAGAGGAATTGGCACTTCTTTGATTGGTACTCCGGAAATAGTTGATTATACAGGTATTTATGTCACGGGATCTCCAAGCAATATTTTATGTTGCAATTCTGTACAGCAGATAAAGACCGGAATGTATTTCGACGGGGATCAGGATGCCAATATCCTCAAATACAGCAAGTTTATCTCAGATATGCTACAAGCATTGTGGATTGGATATGGGCATATCGGAGCTCAATTTCTACACGGTAATACCTGGTCTGGCCAGACAGCATCTGTAGAAGCTGAAAATGGGAACCAGGATCAATTACAAGTATCAATGTCCCGTTTTACCGTAAAAGGATCATCAACTTATTATCCTTCTCCAATTATTGATCCAAATCTCTCTTATTTGTGGTGGTACATAAATAATAACAACTATCAAAGCAATTGCACAATCGATGCAGGTTGTACTATCAGCACCGGAGGAGGTGGAGGCGGTGGTGGTGACGACGAGTATTTTTATTTTTCTGACGGAACACCTCAGATCAGCACTGTTGATCAGAATGCTGCCACGGGGAGCATTGGCTCAGGAACCTATGCTACTGGTATCAACTGGACTACAGGCTCTTATTTGTACGACAAGCTGGTCCGCTACCCACAACTCATTACAATGGATACGAACGTTGCTGCTTTTTACCAACAAAACTCGGGAAATGCAATATCTACCTATACTCAGATGAGGAGAAATCTCTCTATTTACTCGACACAGATCAGCCAGCTCTCCGGCTATGTCTCAGCAGTGCAAGACAGCATATTCAGTTTGCAAAATCAATTAACAGAATTACAAGCTACATTAAATCCCGGAGACACTTTCTCACAATCCTACATTCAAAGCTGGGATGAGCTTGCTGACGGATTAGCTCTATACACCCACTCTCAAGACTCAATCCAAACATTATATAACACAGTCAAATCAAGCATACTGGCACAGATGTCGGCTAACTGGGGATCTATCCCTGCTACTACAGAAGCTCAACAGTTGGAGAAGTCAATCTCTCAACTCATCATCCAATATATCCAGCACGATAGCCTCCCCGCGCAATTGTGGGATAGTGTGTATTCGATTGCAAATCAATGTATGTTGAATAATCAATACGCAGTGGGCCTTGCAAGAGTATTGTTCAACCGTCATGCAGATCTGGAATTGGATTATATGGACAATTGCAACGCACAACAACAACAGATACTGTCAGTTGTCGCTCCTAAACGCGAGTCCTTGTTCGACATCTATCCAAATCCTAGCAAAGATAGAATGATGGTCGTGGCGGCCGATCCGGAGGTAAAGCATGTGACGATCACCATCATGGCAATGGATGGCAGAACTATCATACCGGAATTTAGAAGTCTCGGTGCTGGGCGATGGGAAGTCAATACCGGTACCCTGCCAACAGCACCTTTTACTTTGGTTTTCCACTCGGATGGATACAAGGATAGCTTTAAACTGTTTAATCACATCAAATGATGGTTCAAAATACTTTATTTTTGTACCTGATCCACATTGGATTGATTAAAATGCGACAAAAATCCTCAGTTGTTATACTTATCATGCTTTTTGCGCTGGAATCTTCAGCGCAAAAGCATGATTTTATCTGGATGTTCGGAAATTCAGGAGGAGTAGAGCCAAATGTTGGCGTGACGACCTTAGACTTTCGGGAAGGAAATCCGCTGATCTTGCCCGACCACAAAAGCAAAAAGAGTTTCTATATCACCAGCAATATGTACTCCGACGACAGCGGAAGGTTGCTGTACTATAGTAATGGGTACAGTATCTACAATCGAAATGATAAAGTGGTCAAATTTGGCTCGAATCTAACCAAGATAAATGTTTTTGAAGGACAAGCTACAAATCAAGGTGCCTTATTCATACCCGATCCGGCAGAGCCACATCGTTGTTACTATATTTGTGACAGCATCGCATCTTTTTTTAACAGCAGTTTTGGTAGGTCACTGTTCAATACTGCTAAGGTAAAATACGTCCATCTGGATGACAGACTCGCCGCAGAGGCAGGTGACGGCATCGGAGCGGGCTATCTCCTGCAGGGGCAGCAGAATGACAGTCTGGAGGCGGGACATCTGCGCGCATGTCGGCATGCCAATGGGCGGGACTGGTGGATACTCAAGAAAAAACAATACAGCAACGAGTGGCTGTTCTGGCTGCTCGACCCCTCAGGGATACACTACCATCATTCAGACACTGCTTTTGGCAACTATCCTGTAGGTAGCGTCTGCGACAGCCATTTCTCTCTGGATGGCAATCATTTTCTCTCGATGAGTTGTCCGCATTTTGATACGGTGGTGACTTATTACTTCGCAGACTTTGACCGCTGCGTAGGGAGATTTCGCAATATCCGCGTATTCCACAGCATAGATTTTAAGTTCAGCGCTTCCGGTGCAGCCATTTTCTCGCCGGACTCCAAGTATATTTATATGTCCCAGGATGGGATCAGCATGGAGCAGACAGAACTGGGCCCGAATGTATTCACTGATCGGGTCTTCTTAGACTCCATCCGCCGCAATCCGGCAGATCACCTCTACTACCATACTTTTTGGAGTGGGCAGTCAGGACCCGACGGGAGATTGTATCTCAATACCTTCACGCTCAACACCTCATTGCTCCATCGCATCCGTCACCCCAACAAAGAAGGCAGTGCCTGCGGTCTGGATATCGCCGGAATGGATATCCAATGTCAGGTGGATCGGTGCATGCCCACCTTTCCCAACTACAGACTGGGGCCCGTAGAGGACTCTGACTGCGACAGTCTTGGCATAGACCCTCTGCCCTGGTGCTGGTGGCGTCATGATCAAGACAGCTCGGACCATCTCCTCTTTGAGTTTACCGATGCGAGTGCTTATGAGGTCAACCGTTGGCTCTGGGACTTCGGTGACGGCCACCAGAGCACCGAGCCTAATCCTGTGCATCAGTTCGACTCCAACGGCGTGTACAGGGTATGCCTCATCGTAAACAACCGCCACGGCGCTGACACTCTCTGCAGGACCTTGCACATAGGTACGCTTTCTACTGATGAGTATGCTGAACACTCTCAGGTCAATCTACAGACTTTCCCACAACCTGCTCACTCTGATCTCATAGTCAACGTGTTGGACTATATCCCTCAAAAGATGAGCTGTACTCTACTCGACATTCAAGGCCAAGCCCTCTTGCATCAAAGACTATTTGGCGGTAGCAATGTGCTCAATGTCCGCTCCGTTCCGGCAGGCATGTACCTTCTCAAGATTTCTGAAATAAATCGAAGGGACAGATTTGAGAAGATATTGATCGAACATTGAATGGGACCGCACGTCTCCTTATAGGGTTTCAGGGATTCTTCATGGATACTTCACGGATCATGTATGGGAAATTTTTCTTTCATCCTGTTGACAAATACCCTTGCATAGTCAGTTGAATTCCGGTTGGTTTTCTGATCGAACCGGAACAGGGTCAATTCTTGGGTTAACGACAGCATTCAAACTTGTTTTAGGTCTTGTATTCATCAAGAAATATGAGATTAAAATATATGATTCAAGTGCAAACTCAATAGAGAATTGATTTGGTGGGGATTATTGTATTCCGATCTTTTTTCACATGTACAGTTTCATTCAATTAGCTTGTTCCGTTGGCACTGATTATTGTCTCCACATTCGATTTTATTTTTCTTTGGACTTGATCCCAAAAAAAATTATACCTTCATACAGCGCTTGTCTCACTTCAATACTCTACCCAATAGGCTTGTGTTTTGTACGGTACAAAATTTATCATGACAGGAAATTATAAATGAACTTCCAATTTTGACAGATAATACAGAAAAATAGTATCATTCATATGAAACACAGACTAGTTATTTTGATTTTACTTGCTTCACTCAGAATACTTGCGCAAAAGCATGATTTTATCTGGATGTTCGGGCTACCAGCAGGTGTTGAGCCAAATGTTGGGGTGACGACCTTAGACTTTCGGGAAGGAAATCCGCTGATCTTGCCCGACCACAAAAGCAAAAAGAGTTTCTACATCACCAGCAATATGTACTCCGACGACAGCGGAAAATTGCTCTACTACAGCAACGGATACACGATCAACAATCGAAATGATAAAGCGGTCAAATTTGGCTCGAATCTGACGAAAGTTATAATTAATGCAGGCCAAGCAACGGATCAAGGTGCATTGTTTTTGCCCGATCCTGCAGACCCGCATCGAAGCTTTTATTTATGCGACAGCATGGCATTTTTATATGACAGCAGTTTTGGTAGGTCACTGATCAATACTGCCAAGGTAAAATACGTCCATCTGGATGACAGACTCGCCGCAGGGGCAGGTGACGGTATCGGAGCGGGCTACCTCCTGCCGGGGCAGCAGAATGACAGTCTGGAGGCGGGCCATCTGCGCGCTTGCCGGCATGCCAATGGTCGGGACTGGTGGATACTCAAGAAAAAACAATACAGCAACGAGTGGCTGTTCTGGCTGCTCGACCCCTCAGGGATACACTACCATCATTCAGACACTGCTTTTGGCAACTATCCTGTAGGAAGCGTCTGCGACAGCCATTTCTCTCTGGATGGCAATCATTTTCTCTCGATGAGCTGTCCCCAGAGAGATACAATTGTTAGTTATTACCTCGCAGACTTTGACCGCTGCGTAGGGAGATTTCGCAATATCCGCGTATTCCACAGCATAGATTTCAAGTTCAATGCTCCCGGTGCAGCCATTTTCTCGCCAGACTCCAAGTATATCTATATGTCCCAGGATGGGATCAGCATGGAGCAGACAGAAGTGGGCCCGAATGTATTCGCTGATCGGGTCTTTATAGACTCCATCCGCCGCAATCCGGCAGATCATCTCTACTACCATACTTTTTGGAGTGGGCAGTCAGGACCCGACGGGAGATTGTATCTCAATACCTTCACGCTCAACACCTCATTGCTCCATCGCATCCGCCACCCCAACAAAGAAGGCAGTGCCTGCGGTCTGGATATCGCCGGAATGGATATCCAATGTCAGGTGCATCGGTGCATGCCCACCTTTCCCAACTACCGACTGGGGCCCGTAGAGGACTCTGACTGCGACAGTCTTGGCATAGACCCTCTGCCCTGGTGCTGGTGGCGTCATGATCAGGACAGCTCGGACCATCTCCTCTTTGAGTTTACCGATGCGAGTGCTTATGAGGTCAGCCGTTGGCTCTGGGACTTCGGTGACGGCCACCAGAGCACAGAGCCTAATCCTGTGCATCAGTTCGACTCCAACGGCGTGTACAGGGTATGCCTTATCGTCAACAACCGCCACGGCGCTGACACTCTCTGCAGGACCTTGCACATCGGTACACTTTCTACTGATGAGTATGCTGAACACTCTCAGATCAATCTACAGACTTTCCCTCAACCTGCTCACTCTGATCTCATAGTCAACGTGTTGGACTATATCCCTCAAAAGATGAGCTGTACTCTACTCGACATTCAAGGCCAAGCCCTCTTGCATCAAAGACTATTTGGCGGTAGCAATGTGCTCAATGTCCGCTCCGTTCCGGCAGGCATGTACCTTCTCAAGATTTCTGAAATAAATCGAAGGGACAGATTTGAGAAGATATTGATCGAACATTGAATGGGACCGCACGTCTCCTTATAGGGTTTCAGGGATTCTTCATGGATACTTCACGGATCATGTATGGGAAATTTCTCTTTCCTTGAAATCTGCTTTGAAGTTTTCTTGTGGATCAAATCAAATGCTACATCCGCATTTAGGCTAGCTCCCCAATAGTCGCTGCAAAAGCGAGTATGTGGCCGTCAGGATCGCTGACATATGCCACCAAGTCTCCCCAGTCTCTGGGCTGCGCTTCGCTGACAGCACTTGCACCATTGTACAGAGCCAGTTTGAACATCTCATGTGGATCGCTGACCTTAAGGTAAAGCTCGCATCGGGGTATGCCCTGACCCATATCAGGATGGTTACATGGACCTGAAATGATCTTTGCTATCCCGTGATTGGGCATCAAGCCAAGTTTACTAAACGGATTGAGTACAAATTCTGTCATTCCCTCCACCTCCAGAGCAGGTTCCTTTCTCAATAAAAGCTTGTAGAACTCGGTGGATCTTTTCTGATCTTTTACATAAAGTATAAACTCAACATCCTGTCCCGAACGCATTTTCAATTAAATTGTGTAACAATATAGAAAAATGAAGAAGGCAGTCCAAACTATTTGGACAAAAAATAATAAACAGCTGTCGAATAAAAATTTCTTAAAAAAGGTATTCCTGAAAAAAATGAATTCCACTTTCGCGGTTTTACACCAAACTTATACACATAAATAGGATTGGTGAAGTAAGTGATTTTCTTGAGGATGCGAAATGACGATTTTGCAGCAATGCGCTCGAACCTTTCTATGCTGATCCCACAATCGTGAATATCCATATAGTCTTGTAAGCTCGCACCATATTCTCCCCCTCTAATCAAAATCGCCCTATATATAGATTTTGGCAGGAGGTGAAACCAAGGCAGTTTACTCAAAATCTTAGACCTGCACACTTGCTGGTGTCCACCGAAAGGCATGTACCAGGGTGGAAATCCAAAGAAAATGATACCATCATCATTGAGGTAATTTTTCAAAATTGGGATAAATTTTTCCTGATCCGGTATATGCTCTATGACATCTTTGAGCAAAATCAGGTCAAATTTGCCGCCAAAGTCAGCATCGACGTCGATATCGTACACATTTTTTGAAATGAAGCGGAGCTGACCGCTCTGTACCGCTTCAGCTTGAAACTTCGTAGCGGTAGCTATCCGCTCGGGACTGAGATCCAATCCTACACAGGTACATCCGAGATCTACAAATGCCTTGAGCACTCCTGCTTCTGCACAGCCCAACTCCAAGACCCGAGACCGGGGGCCGATGCTCCTGAGCTTTTGTACCTCAGGGAGAATAAAATCCCTCGTAGTCCAGAACTGCATATTGAAATACAGCTCCAGGTTGCTGTGGAACTCGTACATTACAGTCCTTTGAATTCAGCTTTTCTCTTGGATAAAAATGCATGGACGCCTTCCTGAGCGTCAGCAGAGGCAATCAGGTTGCCAAAGCGATCTGCTTCGATAGAAAATGCCCCAATTGTCGGTTCAAAATACGCATTGACACATCGGATCACCTGCGCTACTGCCAGTGGCCCTTTAGCTGCAATCTTCAAGACGAGCTGTATGGCTTCAGGAAGCAACTGGTCGAGTTCTAAGACCCTATTGACCAGACCCAGGCGCTGTGCCTCAAGAGCGTCTATCATATCTCCTGTCATCATGAGTTCCAGAGCTTTTCCCCTGCCTATGTAGCGGATCAGTCGTTGCGTACCGCCATAACCCGGAATCAATCCCAGGTTTACTTCGGGCTGACCGAACCTGGCATTGGAGGATGCTAACCTGAGGTGACAGGCCATCGCCAACTCGCAACCTCCACCGAGGGCAAAGCCGTTGACAGCGGCAATGGTGACGATAGGCAGCTGCTCGATCCGGTCAAAGATCGCTGCACCATTTTCAGCCATTCCCCTACCCTGTATCTCGCTCAGGCCGTCAAACTCACTGATATCGGCACCCGCAGCAAATGCTTTTGGGCCCGAACCCGTGATTATCAGACCTTTGTATTCTTTGGCATTCGTTTCTATCTCTGCTAAGTGTCCATCGAGCTCATTCATGATGTCCTTGTTGAGGGCATTGAGAGCTTCGCTTCTTTCCAGAGTGAGAATACATACACCCTGATCTACTTTTTTACTGATTACTGTCATTTCCTTCAGAAATTTTGGCCAAAAGTATCGTAAATTAATCAATTCACAGGGAGCAAATTCGATTTTCAAAAGCAGAATCTTGAAAACATTATATTTGCACAATTTTTATTTTATGCTCAACAAGTTATTCGGATTCATCTTTTGTTTTTCGCTGTCTTTGAGTCTATTTGGACAAAAAGACGGTGACCTCAATATGGAAATTATCGCACACGTGCCCGGTCTGGGAAGCGGTATCTGGCATTTTGTGGATAAAAACGGCATCGAATATGCCTGCATCGGGCTCCAGTCCGCATTGGTCATTTACAGTCTGGAAGACCCTGCAAAACCCATCGAAAGAAAAAGAATTCCAGGTGTCAACACCATCTGGCGCGAGTGTTTTTCGTACAAAGACTTTATCTATGCAGTAACTGATCAGGTCTCTGACGGTCTGATCATCGTCGATATGACAAAAGCTCCAAACGACATACAGTTTAAGTTTTGGCGGGCTGACATTCCATACAACAATGAAATGAAGACACTCAATACCTGCCATACCAACTTCGTGGATGAAAACGGGATACTCACACTCAATGGTTGCAATCCATGGCAGGGAGTTTTGTTTTTTGACCTCAAACCCGACCCTAATAATCCAAAATATCTAGGCGCTGAGCTCAAACGCTACTGCCATGATATGTACATGAGAGGAGATACCTTGTACACTGCAGATATCTATGAAGGTCTGACGACCATCTACGACGTAAAGGACAAGAAGAATCCGATAGAATTGACCAACTTCAAGACACCTTTTGCATTCACGCACAATGTGTGGATCTCAGACGATGCCAAGTACATTTTCACGACTGATGAAAGAGAGGAAGCCTATGTTGCCTCCTATGACATCAGTGATTACTCCAAAATAAAACTGCTGGACAGATACAAACCTCTGGACACGGATGGGCTGGGAGTGATCCCACATAACGTGAGGTATCTGGATGGATATATCATCACCAGTTATTATACTGACGGCATCAAGATCTGTGACGTGCACCGCCCTGACAACATCGTTGAGGTCGGCAGCATAGACACCTACAGCGGTCCGGATGGAGGTTTTCACGGCTGCTGGGGAGTAAGTCCTTTTTTACCCAGCAAAACGATCATCGCCTCAGATATTGAAGGAGGATTGTTCGTCATCCGTCCGACTTATATCAGAGCTTGCTATCTCGAAGGACTGGTGCTGGACAGCATCACCCGTGACCCGATAGCAGGAGCTACGGTCATCATCCAAGGTACCCGCAAGAACAAGGAAGTATCCGATGGCTTGGGAGTATTCAAGACGGGTTGTGCTACTGCCGGCACATACAAAGCGATATTCACCCATCCGGATTATGTCAGCAAGGAGATCGAAGTCACAATGGAAAACGGCATAGTCACTGCAGTAGAGGCTCTGCTCAATTCCAAATCCTCAATAGTGACTACCCTTGTGGTCAAAGACAGCAAAACAAACGACATCATACCGGGAGCAAAAGTCCTCTATGCCAATTCCAGCAGGAATATAGAACTCGTGACCAATACCTCCGGGGTTGCTACAGTAAAACTGCCTGCTGCAGAAGGTAATTTTAGAATCTACGCCGGTAAATGGGGCTACAAAGAGGGTTCTGATACATTTGATGTGAACCTTCCCGTCAGCCAGAAAGTGATCTATCTGGACAAATCTTACCATGATGATTTCATCATCGACCAGGGCTGGACAGTGTATGGTGATGCCACCACAGGAGGCTGGGTAAGAGCAGAACCTGTAGGAACCCGAAATCAAGGGCAGCAGTGTCAACCGGAATTTGATCTCGATACAGACCTGGGAAATACGTGCTATGTCACCGGCAACGGCAGCACAGAAGCCTCAGTTGACGACGTGGATGGCGGCAACACGATCCTGGTTTCACCGATGATGGATCTGAGCAGCTATGGTGAGCCGGTATTTCATTTCAGCAGGTGGTTCTGCAATACCGGAGGCAATGGAACACCAAACGACAAGCTCTATGTCCGGCTGAATGGTGCCGGCGGCAGCATTGTGCTGGACAGCGTGTTGAGTTCAGACAGGAGCTGGAATCTAAGAGAGATCAAGCTTTCCCCGACGTTTGACAAGACACAAGCTTGCTGGATCACCGTAGAGACGGGCGATACACCTGAAGGACACATCGTAGAAGCTGCATTTGATGGCTTTTCGGTGACTGATGCGCGGCCTGTGGCCAGTAATGATCCTAAGACAGAGATCTTGGGATTTGAGGTGAATCCGGTCGTTTTCGAGACCGAAACTACTGTACGCATCCACTCTGTTTCCGGAATGGATCAGCAGCTGATCATCTCAGACATGCAAGGCAAGATGGTTCAAAGCCTTGAACTTCACAGGTCAGCAAGTGTACAAAATATCAAGATAGGTTCCGGACTAAAAACCGGTATGTATATACTGAGTCTGAAAGCTCAGGACGGTCAGTTGTTCTCCCAAAAAGTGATCAAACAATAGTCGGCCGACAACCCGTTCAGGCCGCTGTGAGGAAAGCTGACAGAGGATTGAAATGACGATACAGATATAGATAATTGTATATATGTATAATATTCACTATCTGCGACTTACACAACATTATTAAAATTAACAAGTGAATTATAAGCTTTGCTTTAATTTTGCCGCAAAATGATGATCAGATGAATAATAAGATTAGATACTCCGACGAAGAACTGGCAGAATTTAAGACACTGATCGACAACAAGCTTGCCACCACAAAGAAAGAGCTGGAGGACATAGAGCATCAGATGATGGAGATGCGGGAAAACATGGCTGATGAGCAAGGTGGAGATTGGTTTGATGACAGTTCTATTCATACGGAGATAGAGTTTTTGACCAAGATGGCGGAGCGGCAGAGAGTGTTTATCCAGAATCTGGAGATGGCGCTGGTGAGGATCAAAAACAAATCTTATGGGATCTGCACGGTGACGGGAGAGTTGATCGACAAGCAGAGGCTGATGCTGGTACCTCACGCCACAAAAAGCGTCAAAGCCAAAGAAAAAGAATCACCAAACGTCCAGGGAGATCAGGACGATCGCCCTGTGATCAACTTTGACGAGGGACCCGACGAACAGCCGCTGGACATATAGGGAGCTACTGCAGCTTAATTCATCTTAGGCTTGAATTCACAGCTGAATTCACAAGCACATACTTTCAGTTTTTGAGGGAGTGCCCCCTACGTACATAGTCCTTGGGGTCGCCGTCCTGCGTGGTTCGCTAATCGCTCCGTCAGCCTCGTAAGGCTGACCTGCTGCGCAGCACTCCGGCCGGCTCACTCGGGGGAAGCCAGCTCAAAAATAATCAGCTATCTACCCTATATTATGAGACATTATCCTCCTTATATTTGCTTAGCAAAGCTTAAACCGCCCTTATAAAATGAAAGGAAACCCTGGTCACATAGAAGATATCTACGCCATAAAATATATACGCCATAATGGCGTATATATTTTATGGCGTAGATAAAGATGTTATAAGAAATTAAAAAAATATTTAATATATGAAACTAATATCGTCAATTATTAAACTAACTTCATTAGTTTCCCAAGAAACTGGTACAATTTGGGATTATTTAAAAACATCTTATCGTGCTTATG
>Ga0268298_10000286_pt1 | contig 66507 bp, 71 predicted proteins | sample WWTPWeurt_MetaG_FD_194462 | JGI IMG/M metagenome (GOLD analysis project Ga0268298, IMG submission 194462) | Activated sludge microbial communities from WWTP in Nijmegen, Gelderland, Netherland - WWTP Weurt | ecosystem: Engineered > WWTP > Aerobic digester > Activated sludge | place...
CCTTGCGCACCTTCGGCCAGGGTCTCGAAGACGCCGGTGGCTTTCGCGAGGTCGGTCAGATAGGGGGCGAAGAAGCTGGCGGCGCCGAGATAGACCGGTACGCCGATGATCGCGAGGATCGAGGATTTCACAACATCACCCTGCGCAAGCACGGTGGTGGTGGCGATCAGGGAGACAGCGATGATCGAGCCGAAAGGCAACACGATGTTGTAGGGCAGGATGGCGGCAAAGATCAGGATGAAGGGGGCGGCGATGATGCCAGTCACCCAGAGAGCGTCCACACCACCGAGCACGGGCCAATCCAGACCGACATAGAAAGCCTTGCCGGGGAAGCGTTTCTGCATGAATTCCTGAGCGCCTTCCGCAACGGGAGCCAGGGCGCGTGCGAACAGACCAGCCATCATGGGGAAGATGGTGAGGATGGCTGCGCAGCTGACAACGAGGGTGGCAATATCCTTGAGGTTGAAACCGGCCACGAGACCGAACACCAAACCGAGGATGCCGCCCAGGATGTAGTTTTCGCCGAGGATGCCGAAGCGGCGGCGGAAGTCAGCGGGACTGGTCTTGACGTTCTGAATGCCAGGGATCTTCTCGATCAGGTCGAGGATGGGGGCCATCCAGATCATATCGAGCAGCATATTGTGAGAGACAGCGATGCCGGGGATCTTGGTCAGGCTATAGACCTGTTCGCGGGTATAGTCGGCGCTGAGGAGTTCGAGCACGACCCAGATGGCCGCAACAACAAAACCCATGGCCAATGCGCCGCTTTCACCCAGGAAGCTGTTCTTGAGCAGGGCGGAAACGAAAGCGCCGAGGGTGGCCTTGTGCCAGACGTTCCACATATCTACATTGAGGCATTGGGTCCAACCGGCCCAGAGCATGATGATGTTGATGACGATCTGGAGCGGGAACATAAAGACCGCATACGGCCATGCCCATGAGATCACCGAAGCTACTGTCCAGCCGAGGTCGAAGGCCGGAAGGGGATGGGTGGGGAAGCGGGCGATCATGGCCTGACCGGCGCCCTGCAGGGCAGGGAAGGCAAAGCCGAACAGGATGTTCATGCCGGTAAATGCGATGCCCAAAAGCAGACCCGCACCCAACGCCTTGGACCATTTCATGCCGATGGCAAGACACAAAATGAACATGATCACGGGCAGAACTACGTTTGTACCGTAGCCCAGGAACTCGCTGATAAAGCCTAGAGCTGATTCCATGTTTGATTCTCCTTGTTTGTTTTTTAATTTTCAGAATGAACGGTCAAAGAACATTACAGAAAACACGATCCTGATCTTATAGGCGTTGGCCTCCTTCCGATACGACAAAAGCGCTCAATCGGTGTGTCATGATTTTGTCATCTCGACGATCTTATCGATCAGAGGAGACACTCCCACCCCGGTGAGAAGGGGGATCCCGCTTAAGACGGGAATCGGGAGTTCACTGTCACGGGAGGCACCCGGTGTGATCGTTACAAGCAGGTCGGCCACTCTTGCTTCGGACTCAAGACTTCCGAAATTCACGGCGCGCACTTCCACCTGCGCTCCGCGCTCTCTCAGCAGGTCTTTCAACTTTTCCGCGGCCACGTTCGATGTGGCAACCCCGGAACCGCAAGCGACGATAATTCTTTTTACTGGCATTTTTCCTCCGATGGATAATGAAAGAATTGAGCTTTCCGAAACATGATTGGGCTTCTTCGTTAAAAGGGGTAACCCCAGATCCTGAACTGCGTTTTTATCTTCGAAATATCCTCTTCAGACAGGAAGGGGGTTACACAGATCACAGGCAGGTCGCGGTCGGTGATGTTGCGGGCCGTGGTGACGATGGCATCCACATTGGCTTTGTCCATGCGGGTCATTTCGCGCAAGGAGACATTGGCCACGATCTCCAGGTTGGGGATCTCCGTCTTCAAGCGGGAGACCAGCATCCATACCGATACACCGCCGGTGGGGCAGACAACGATGATGCGCGGTGCGCGTTTGCTTTTTTCGCCTTCATCCATTTGTTTGGCAAGTACAAAGTACATCGCCAGGAAGGCGGTCTCTTCTCGGCTCAGGTTGCCCAAGTCGGGGCTGAGGGTCTTGATCGCATCCACTGTAGCCTGCCAGATATCGGGGTAGGAGCGGATGACATCGTTCGCAAACGGATTTTCGATGGGAAGGTTGTATTTGAAACGGACCAGCATGTTTCCGAGGTGCTTGGTCATGCGATCCAATAGATCCTGGTCCTTAATGGAGTGCCCTATGATCTGGCCCACCTGTTCCACCAGCCGATTCGCCAAAGTGGAGACCTGTTTGTCATCAAATTGGAGATTGCGCGATTCATCAGGAGCGCCATCCACACTGTTGCGCGGCGACGAGAAGACCTCGAGCAGGAATACCAGCGCCTCTGCCTCTGGGACCTGGGAACGGGTCTCCTGTGAATAGCTTTCCATGACCATCCTAAGGATGCCCAACTCGCGCTCGCTTAAGGCCGCTTCGGTGTATTCGCCCGGCGCGGAGACCACCTGTCCAAGGCGATAGCGAAAAACGGCTGCAGCCCAGTAAAGCACGAGGTACAGAAACCGGCTGTCTCCCAGTTGAAGCGAAAAACTTTCCTCAATGCGGCTCAACAGGCGCATCGCTCCCGGCAAATCCCAGGATTTTAAGACCTGAATGATGTCATTTTGAATTGGATGCAGGAACATATCGCTGGACTTGTTCTCGTCAATACCCCACTGCACCAGCTTCATCAAAGTAATTTCCGGAATGACCTCGAGGATTAACATGACCAGGTTATGCCGGATGGAAATTTCCGAACCTACGATCCTCGATCCGCGGCGCGGACGTTTTTGCAGGAACAGTTGCTGTTTGGCCAGCCATTCCTCCACGATCGTCAATTCCCGCAGCAATGTGGATTTTGACAGGGAGACCCGCGTTGCCAGGTTTTCCAGCGATTGGTAATCGGAACTGCAAAGCAATTCGAAGATTAATAGCTGCTTGCGTTCCGCGGCGGAATACACGGCTTGTACCTTGGCATGATTTAACTCACCCAGCAATTGTTTGCGGGCACGATCTTCAATATCTAATTTGTAGCCGAACTTGGGGCGGGAGATGATCTGGCCGAATTTGGGATGCAGCCAGTTGTTGATCGTGGAAATGTTATATCGAATGACCCCGCTCGACATGCCAAACTTCTTCGCGATGGTATCTGCAAAGACGGGCGTACGAGCTTCTTCCAGCTCGAGCAATATCGCAACCTGAATTGAGGTCAGAGGGACATCCATAGGTAGAGTTAGGATTGAGAGTAGTCCAAAAGTACCAAGGTCGAAGAGAGAGAAATAATAGAGTGTAAAATTAGGTTAATAGTAGCAAAAATAAACTGAATGATTCACTTAAATCATATCATTTTCGCAAGGAATTAATCAAAATTTACTCTAATAGATGAATTGGCTAGATTTAACCTGAGATTAATCGAAAAACGCATCTTTTCGCTTCTTCTCCCCGCTCTAAATAGGGTCTGCTCCCATTTTTTGCCCCCCCATTCCTTGATACCTGATCAATTATTCCATTTCGGCAGATGCGAGAATGCACCCTTCTCCCGAAAGAATCTTTGCCCCTACCCCTCTGCAATAAGGGCAGGTCAGTTTTCTGTCTTTGGGCTGGTACGTTTCAAAGCAGGTCATGCATTGGACTTCAGCCAGCGTAATCTGAAATTTCAGAGAGGCGTTTTCGGCAATCGAACCTTTTGCTGCAACATCCCATGAAGACCGAATCGCCTGCTCGTCTGCATCAGATAACTCGCCCAACAAAATATGCATGGCAGTGATGCGCCTGGCGCTGGCTTTTTGGGCTTGAGCAAGAGCGGCTTTTAAGAGAGATTGGGCAATAAGAAGGTTCTGCATATCTAACGATTAATTTGAACCTTCCAATTTGTCGAAGAGGCTGACCAGTTTTTGAGGTTTGGCGCGTTCAGAGTGAGCGACTTGGGCGTAGGTCTCACGCAGGCGCTGGCTCAAGGCCTTAAGCAGGGAAAGGCCGAGGTCTGGTCGTTTGCGGACAAGAGTGAAGAGGGTCGATTGCCGGATGAGCAAAATATCCACGGGGTCAATGGTCATAATATCTGCCTGATGCGGAGCGCCATCGAAGATGGAGGTCTCGGCAAAATAATTCTTTGCGCCAAGGGTGGCCAGCCGCGTAACCGATCCCGTCCCTGGTTGTTGCTGTTGTACAGAGACCCTTCCCTTGATGATCAAGTAAAGAGACCTGGTCATATCCCCTTGCGAGAAGATCTTGTGTTCCGCCGGGAAACTGACCTCTTCACTGATCTCGGCAAGAATGGAGATTTCGCGGAAAGGCAGGTCGCTAAAGAAGGGAACCTCCTTGAGAAAGATCACTTTTTCTATCAAGGTCAGGTGGGTCTCAGTGGACATATTTTTTTCCTTTGCACTTGTAATCAATTCATCTAAAGAATGTCTGGCAGTTTCCCGTATGTTTGCGCGTGGCTCTGTTCTCAGTGTGGTTTCCAGTGCTTCGCGCAAATCTTGAAGAGGTATGGATGTATCGGATTCGAGCCGCCCGATGCGATAAGTTTCCAGCATTAAGTGTATTGATGCCATGGTCAACCAACCGTCGCTGAAGAACTTTTGCAAGCGGTTCGGTATGGGAATGTCCGCGCTCTCTGTGATTAATTGCGGCCAGGTGATATGTAAAACCTGATCAACGGTTGGTTGTTGAAGATCGAATTCTTCAAGCGCAATGTCCTTGATCCTTTCATTGTCTGAACCATCCAACAGATATCGCAATTGCCGCGCTGTAGCCGGGGGAAGGTTTGCTTCCAGCGCTTCGGCTGCATTGGCGCGTTCGGTCGCTTCATTGGAACTCAAAGCTTGGCGGACGGCCTGAACCTCATCCTCGCTCGTGGAGGCGCTGATCAGCCATAATACTTCCTCCACGACCAAAAGTGAATCTTCGCGGAGCGCATTCGCCAACAGGAGCAGACCGGTTCGGGAGGTGGCATCCGTTTGCGCCTGGTCGTGAAGCGCGATTCCTGGCAGGGCCATCCAATAAGCATCGTAGATCAATGACTCGGCCATGCGGCTTAATGTTGAGGTCACGCCGGTTTGATCGGAACGCCTGAGCAGATAGATGGCGCTCTCGGCGCGGTTTGGATTTTCCTCTACATCTGAAGCGGTAAGACAATCCCACAGAGCGCTGATTTCTGCCCGCTCAAGTCGAAGCGGCAGGTTGCAGACGGCCTTTCGGACTTCAAGGCTCGGGTCATTCAACGCCTTCCAAAGCAAAGGCTTTAAAGGCATGATCTGGATATCGTCGTACAATGCTTCCAGGACAGCCATACGTACACTCTCTTCACTGTCATCGAGGAGCCGCTGTAGATGCAACACGGACCAATGGTTGTTCATCCATCTCGCAGCATGGCTTTCGCGTGCAAGCGAATGAATGACCTGTCGGCGGATGGCAGAGTTTGGATGGGTCAGCATACGTCCGGTCAGGTCTTTGAAGCGACTCGGTTGGGTGTTGCTCAGGTAGCGGAGTTCTTCAGAGTTGGCGGGACTCATTTTTGCAATCAACCCCTGTCGCTCTGTTTCAGAGAGAACCAACAGCCCGGCATCCAGCACATTCAGGTCGGTTTCCTTGTTCTCGTCCAGATCTATGGCAGACAACCAGGATTCAAGTATTTTTCGAACTGAGGATTTCTGACCGGGGGAGCCGCTTCGTAATATTTGGATGATGAGCTGTGCCTGCCCATTTAGCGATAACTCTCCCAAACGGAGATACAAATTATTAAGGATGGATTCTTCTGAGATGATCGCGCTGCGTTCCATGCTTTCGCTTTGGAGATATCCCAGAAGGGCGGTTGTTGCGGATTCGCGTACCATGCTCTCAGGGTCTTCCAGGCTTTGCTGGCACAAACGGATGAAGTCTACGCTGGTGACGCCGCCCTGATCCAGTAATTCGATCATGCCTTTACGGAAGAACGGGCTGCGTCTTTTGGCCATCTCCAGCATTAATGGCAGGGCGGAGTTCGAGTCCATGTCGTACAGGATCTGACTGATGAAGATCGCCTGACCATCGGCGCTGGTGTCGCCGGGCAGGGAGTGTAATTTCTCATACAGCCAGTTCACTGTCGCCGGGTCGGTGGGAACCATTTCGGATGGATCCTGCTTTAAAATGGCAAGTTCATCTCCTGCGAGCAGGCTGGTCATGGATTTTGCGTATTCCCGCCTTACAGTGAACATGATCAGGATGTAGAGTATTGAAGCGCCAAGGCCGATCCAAAAAATAGTCAGGTCGCTAAAAACTTCTGCCTTGACGGCTTGTACGATCAAGCCAGCTGACAGAGTCCCTAATGGGACAATGGCTCCATTTATAAAACCGCGTGCGCGGGCTTTATTTTTGATGGGGACGCTGTTATATATCATTGCGTCCAATGGGTTTCGGAAAGCCTGCTTGAGCATGGTCGTATCCATGCGGGCAAAGACCGCAGTGGGGAGTCCTGCTGCCGGGAAATTCGCTCCTGCTTTGACGGCCACCACCGAGCCGAGAGTCATAACCGGAAAGACCAGGTTCATTGTCCCAACCCCAAGTCCGCGAATCAATCTGCTGAGCACGAAAGCTTGGATCAGCATGACGCCCACATTGGAGACGCTGGTCAGATAGCCGTTGAAGACAAAAAGTTCATCCCTGGTATAGTGTTCGGAAAAGACCTTGCTGAATTGGAATTGCAGCATGGTCATGAGGATGACCATGGTAAACGTGGCAATGGTTAGGGCGCGCAACAGCCCGGACTTTCGAACGTAATCGAACCCGTCGCGCAGATTCTGAAAGCCCCCATGTTGCACCTTGTTTTTTGCCAGAGTTTCGCGGCGCCTGCGTTCGATCTCGCCGACGTCACCCGGTAGTTGACGTTGAATGGTCATAACCAATGTAAAGCATCCGACCAGGCAGATGGCCCATATCGACGGGGTATATTCGAGCGCTCCCAGATTCTTGATGGGAGTAGTGGCGAAGCCTGCCAAAATCCCGCCTGCGGCCCCGGCCGAGAGCAGGAGTGGCAGGGCACGTTTTGCCGAGCGTGTGTCGTAAAAGTCGTTGATGTAGATCAGGATGTGCATCGTTGAAAGATCGCTGAATGCGCGGTAGGCCAGATAGAAATAAAAAAATACAAACCCCCGCGTACCGCCGTAAATATTCATCATGACCTGTACGGAGAGCAACCATACCAGCATGGTCCCCATGATGATGTTCAGCAACCTGCCATTGCTGATGCGGTCTGCGACAAAGGTGTAGGCCAGTCCGATCAGGAACCCCATCACTGCATAGGTCATGATCACTGCGGCCAGGTCTTCTGCAGACCAGTTGCTGATAAACAGCGAATAGGAAGCGGAATCTCCCAGCATCAGGCCTAGATAAAAAAGCAGATGCAGGGAGAATAACAGGGCGGTCTTGCGTTCCTCGCCCGGTGCGATCGAGAATAACTTGGTGAATGAGCGCAGCATTGTTTAAATGAGCGCAGTCTATTTTTCTGAAGGCGGACGCTGCCGCTTGCGGATCTCCGCAGCACGCTTGGAGAGGTCCTGGAAGAACTCATCCTGTGTGATCTCTTCCACAGCTTGTTTGCGCTTGGCTTCATCGATCACGATCTTCAAACCTTCCACCTGTTTGCGGAGCATGGTCTCGCGCGCGTGGATCTGCTTGGCCATCGAAGCAAAGACGCGTGCCAATTGCCCGATCTCTGCGCTGCCGCCGGACTGCTCCAACTCGGCAGTATTGACCTTTTCCCATTGCCCCGCTTCGATGACCTTTGCTTCTTCGGTCAACCGCAGGATGGGTGATACGATGGCGCGCGCCAGGAATACCGCCAGTGCGAACGCGACGATCAATGTGCCGATGACCAGCTGTCGTGAGAATCTGCTCAAACTCTGGATCTGGCTGTCAAACTGATTGCTGAGCACTTCGGCGTCCTTATGCAAGCGTGCTCCATCAGTGCTTAGGATAATACTTCCAAATCCCGCCAGGTTGTTATATTGCCCGGTGTGATAATTAATGTGGGCATAGATCAATACACGTTCCTGCCCGCCCCAAGGCTTGGCTCTCAAATAACCGCTATTGACTCCCTGTTGATTGAGCGATACCAGGGTGGGGAAAGCTTTGTCGATAAAGCCCATTAAGGTCAAATTGCCGGGGCGGTCCAGGTTGTCTGCCTGATAGCGGTCTTCCTCATTGATGCTTTTTACTTCCGCCCCGTTCTCATCCACGCCGTAAATGTTGAAATGTCGAGGATGGGTGATGGACCAGCCTTCAGGGCTGACCATATACGAAAAATCCGCCTGGCGTGCATCGATCTCCGCCTGCGGTTCGGGTACGGATGGAGCGATGTGCGCAGTGAACTCCAGCAGGTGCAGCATCTCCACAGCCATCACCAGAGTCCCGGTCCGCTGACCCGCTTCAAAGACAGGCGCAGCGAAGCGCAAAACCCCGCGATACCGTTCCCCGGAGCGATACTGAGTCCCGGCATAGGCGATATCCGAAGTGAGATGAAATCCAACGGGCTTGCCTACAAAGATCTCCCCGGTTTTCAAGTCCGCGCTATCGGCGAAATATGTCTCGCTTTTATACAAAGTGTTAGCCGGGTCGCTGATATCCTTCAAGGTCGTATCTATCCTGGCTGCGCATGAGAAAGGATATGCCCTGCACTCATTACTGACCTTGAACTGTTCTTTCCCTTCCATATCTACGAAGACGATCTCGCGATAGATCGGCAGCGAGAAGCGAGTCTCGATCCCATCCTGTCCAATGGTCCATATGGTACCGGCCTGGCTTTGTGAAAAATTCAGATAGTTTTTTGCATCCGGGGCTTGGGTTGCAAGGAAGCGCAGGTCTTGTTCGCGTTCGTTGAGGAATTCTGCAACCATGTTGGCAATGGCAATGGTGCGGGCCTCAAGCCCCTCAATGGCCTTGTCGTCCAACTTCACCTGGCTTTGCGATACCACTTCATCCTTGGTGTCAACATAACTGGTTTGCGAAATATTTTGAATGAGGAAGATCGGGATCACCGAAACAAGTAGCAGGGCGACCATGATGCGCAACAACAAACCGGACCTTAACCAACGGAACATGACGATTTCTCCTTACCGATGCGCGATGACCAGCAGATGGACTTCAGGGTATGGGACCGGCAGATCGCCCGCTTCTACCATGGACCTCAAGCGGGCTTCCCCACTCAATGCCCCTTCCTCGCTGAGAAAGGAAAACATCGACCAGGCCTTTTCGTGCATGATCTTCAACATATTGGATGGGCGCATAAGATCTTCTTTGTAAGTGGCTTTGGTGGTTACAGGCGCAAAGCCGGTGGCTTCAAGTGTTTCGATCATTTCATCATTATCAGGATAGATACTGAGCATAAGAGGCATCAATTCCGGGAATATTTCATTTAGATCCCAGCGAGCCTTCAATTGTTCATGCGAATAGGTCTTGATGTACAATCCGCCGCCCGATTTAAGGCAGCGATGGAACTCACGTGCGGCCTTTTCTTTCTCGATAATATGATGCCAAACCTGCGAAAGGAAGATGACCTGTAGAGAGCGATCTGCCAGAGGCAGAACCTCTGCTGTCCCTTGAGTCCAAGTCAAATTGGCTGACTTCTTTTTTTTAAACGCTTGTTGTAGCATGGCCCAGGTTGCATCCATGCCAAGTACATGCGCATCCATCTGATGCGCGAACTCGGTGGCGAACAATCCCGTGCCGCATCCGGCATCCAATACCCAGTCATCCTCTCCTGCCGGGGTATTTTGCTGGATTTCCTCCACCCAGTGGCGGCCCTGCTCAAAAGCGCGGCCCTGATCGTAGTAGGGAGTGATCTTGGAAAAATGGGCCTTTGAGACTTGCCTCCATTTTTCAAGATTGATTCGATCTTTCTGCTCCATGCTTACCAGGAGGTTGCGGAATAGGAAAGGATGCGCAGCACCTGTGTTTCCGCTTCCTTGAGCGCATCAGCTGGAGACATCTCGCCACGATACGTGGCTTGCAGCGCTTCTGCCACCGCTGTTGCAATATCCACGCTCCGGACGTTCACTTGCTCAAAACGCGCTGAAGGAGAGTATAGCTGGTTCATAAAGAATGCCGTGGAGGGATTTTCGGTGATCTCCGGTTTCTCGGCTACGGAAACTTTTTCAGGGAGTACGCCTTCCATCAGAGCATATTTCAGGCGGTATTCATCCTGATATAGGAAATTGATGAATTTCCACGCAGCCTCTTTTTGGGCATCTGTCGATTGTTTGAACAAGATCAAGCTATCCTGTGCGGCTATGGTGATTGGGTCTGTGTTGTATGGAATGGGGGCCAGCCCGTAATTCAGGGCAGGCGCTTCCTTGGCCAGTTTGGTGGAAAGCATGGGAGGAGTAATGACCATGCCGAGTCTGCCGTCCCTGAATAGGTCCATGAGGGCGTTCCGGTCGGTGAGGGCCGGATCGGGCTGGGTCAGTCCTTCATCCATCATCCCATGGATGAAGTTAAGCGCGGCTTGGCCTTCCTCGCCATTGAACGCCGGGCGCGTCCCATCTGCGGTCAAAACATCGCCGCCGTTCCCCCATAGGAAATAATAAAAGTAGGTTGAGGTATCCACATCCTTACCTTGGATCCCGAAACCGTAAATATCCGGCCCAAGTGCGCGGATGGCAACAGCATCTTTCTTCAAATCCTCCCAGGTTGTAGGTGGCTCGCTAATTCCAGCCTTTGTGAACAATTCCTTGTTGTAATACATGGCACGGGAGGTGACAGTAATGGGCAGGCCAAAAGTGAGTCCGTCATATTGGGAGCCTTCATTCATTAACACCGGAATGAACTGCGATCTGAACTCATCTGTAATATATTTATCCACTGTTTCCAAAAGACCGGCTGCCATGTAGGTCGGTACCCAGCGAGTGGCAACACGCGCGAGGGTGGGGGGATTTCCGGCATCGATCATCTTTTGAATTTCCTGGTCGCCCACACCCCAATCAAAAATATACAAATTGACTTTGATGTTTGGATTTTCAGATTCGAACTTACCAATCACATCCTGCCAATAGGGCTCGGTCAATTCGCTGGTTTTCATGAAGACGAAATTGATCTCCTGGCGCTGGTCTTGTGGCGCGCAGGCGCTCAGCAGGGCGGCGAGTATACCGATAATTAATAAGGCCCTGGGGACATTCGAAAGATGACGGGTTTTCATACAATCCTCTTTCAGGAAACATAAAATGAATAATCTACTAGTTTAATATTTTAACTCAATAGTTTGTTTCCAGCCTTTGTGTTTCCTTGCTTAAGATTACCTGTGGTAGGGTGCTATCAAACATAACTGCGTGTAACCGAGCGGCGGGGTTTCAGCATCATTACAGCCCCCTAACAGATTTCCTGGATATCCTATAATGTTACAAGACACCTTGACATGTAAATTATAATTGTTGGCGTTTGGAGAAAGTGCGTGTCAGGCGTAACCCGGACTCTCCTGCAACTTATTTAACTTTCCATCTACGTTGAGAAATTTCCAATTTTGCCACATGGATGACAAGGAGGTTTGTGAACATGGGTGCATCAAATATTTTGGTGATCGAAGATGACCCTCTCGTCGCAAGGACGATAGAACGGTGTTTAAGGGGCGGTGAATATCGCGTGCAGGTGGTCAATACCGGGGTGGCCGGTTTAAAAGCTGCCCGCCGCAAAATACCGGATCTGGTTTTATTGGATGTCATGATGCCGGGAATGGACGGTTACACCGTCTGCAAGGAAATGAGAGAAGACGCGCTTCTCAAGGATGTGCCGATTATTTTCCTGACCGCCAAAAACAAGGTGGAGGATAAGATAGTTGGCTTAAGCGTTGGTGCCGATGACTACCTTGGCAAGCCTTTCAATGTAGACGAACTTCTCCTGCGCGTCAAAGCCATCCTGCGGCGGACTCACATCTCAGCACCCAGTGTTCCCCAGCCTGAAAAGGGGGCAGTTGGACATGCAGATGTCAAGACTCGCCCGATCAATACGGCTGAAGTAGACCCGGTTTTACGTATTGGGGACTATTCGCTGGACACGCGTTCCTACATGTTCTCCAGCCCAAAGAAGGGGAAAGTACGCCTGACGCCGATTCAATATACCCTGCTGTATCACTTGATGACCCATCCGAACAAAATATTCTCTCCTTCGCTTCTTTTGGACGAGGTGTGGGATTACCCATCCGATACAGGCAGCGCCGACCTGGTGCGGGTCCATATCAAGAATATTCGTGAAGCCATTGAAGACGATCCGAAGAATCCCGAATTTATCAAGACCGTTCAAGGTTATGGCTACACTATTCAGACCAGCGAATAACGATTTGAGGGCTCCCTATAAAGATAAATTCATGATCTTATCAAACCTGCCTTCGGAGAATTAAAATGCAAGGGACACCATATAGCGAGATCGAATTTACTTTTTTGGAATCCCTTATCAATGAGGAGAACAAACGGGGCGATCAAAATACAATTCAGGTGGAGGCCATTGCCAGTATCCGGGACTATGTACAGGCGGATGAGGCGCTTTTCATTTTGTTCGATTTTGAAAACCCTGATTTGGCTAGTAAGAAGTTGCTTGGTCCGGATCATACATGGAAGTCTGAAAGTGTTTTTTTAAAGCAGGATAGCAGTCTTTGCGGGGAAATTACAGAAACCATCATATTGATCGACCCAAAGACAGTCACAGACTTGATCATTTTCGACTCGTTCGATGAGCCCTTCGGAAAATTGGCGTTAATGCCGTTGGGCGTCGGTAAGGTTGTCTTGGGAGGGATATTTTTTACCAACCCCCGCTTTGATTTTCAGGATGAGAGGCGCAGCAAATTCCTTCAGTTAATGCTCAAAGGACTGGCAAATGCCATCTATGCTGTGGAGCACAACCGGCAGTTAATTATCAGCAAAGCGGATCTGGAAGCCAGCCAATGGGAGATCTTGAATTCGCGCAATATGTTGCGGACTTTTTTTGATAATATTCCCAGTTGCATTTATGTGATTGATCAATCCTATACAATCTTGATCATCAATAATCGGCGAAGCGAACGGGTTAATAAAAAGCCGCAGGAACTCGTAGGCGGTAAATGCTATGAAAAACTATATGGAAATGCAGCTCCCTGCCCCAATTGCCGTGTAGCCGATGCCTTTGCCGGCATCCCTTCTGTGCGCAGTATGCGTGAATGGCTTCCGAAAGAGACCTTTATTCAATGGGAGATCACCACGGTCCCGATTCGCGAGAGTTCCAATGTGATCCACCGGGCGATCGTGTTCGATGAAGATGTGACTGAAAAATGGATACTCGAAGCGAGCCTGGTGGAAACTGAAAAATTAGCCTCGATCGGTCAACTGGCTGCGAATGTGGCACATGAGATCAATAATCCTCTTGCGGCCATTATTGCAAACGCCCAGTTGCTGTTACGCGAGTACGCGAATGGGGATGAAGATACCCGCGAAGCTTTGCAACTGATCGAAATGGCTGGGGTCCGTGCGGCAAAAATTGTGGGTAACCTGCTTAAGAGCGCTCGCAAGGAAAAGAGGGAAGAGTTTGAAGAAATATCCCTGAATGAAACCATCCTCGATGCGCTTTCCATGGTCAACTTTGAAATTCGGAACCGCAATATCACTCTCAAGCTTGAATTGAGCGAAGATATGCCGAATATCCTTGCGCATCAGAACCAACTCAAGGGAGTTTGGATCAACTTGATCATGAATGCAGTTGGTGCGATTGAAGGTCAAAAGGGCATCATTACAGTCTTGTCCCGCTATGAGAAGCATGAATTTCGGGTCGCGATCTCTGATAATGGAAAAGGGATTGCGCCTGAGCATCAGGAGCATATCTTTGAGCCGTTCTTCACCACGAAGGATGCCAGCAAAGGGACCGGCCTCGGCCTTTCAGTCAGTCTTCAGGTGATCAAAGATCATCATGGGACCATTGATTTCGAAAGCAAGCCAGGCAAGGGGACAAAGTTCATCATCCTTTTGCCAGACGCCCCGCTAGTTGAAGATTAATCTTTATCGGCAGGGGTGATGGAGTGTGCGAGCCGGAAGCCGATGGATGGGGAGAGATGATCGGAGAGAACGCCTTCTCGTACTGCGCAGCGTGCCAGCTTGCGTGAATAATACCAGGCGCCGCCGCGGACAACGTAACGCCCCGAAGGTTTGATCTCCTCCCGGTTAGTGTTGGGACGGTATGGATACGGCATAAAAAGAGACTGGGTCCACTCCCACACATTTCCGACCATATCCGCTACACCAAACACGCTATCCCCACTAGGGGAATAGAAGCCTACCGAGGTTGTACCTTTCTTCATACTTTCAACGGTATTACAGCGCCACGGGTCGAAAGTGTTGCCCCAGGGGAAGATGCGCCCGTCTTCGCCGCGTGCGGAATATTCCCACTCCGCTTCGGTAGGGAGGCGGAATTTCATATCGGTTTTTGAATTAAGCCACTCAATATAGATCTCAGCATCGGCTTTTGATATACCTACAACAGGATGGTCATCGGTGCCCTCTTGGTAGGTGTAGCCAGGCCAATTCCGGGGGATGCGATATCCCTTATCCCAAATGAAGGTGTAGTAATCGGCATTGGTCACCGGGAACTGGGAAATTTCAAAAGCCGGAAGTATGACCATGTGCTGGGGTTGCTCCGCGATGAACAGGTCATTATCTGACCATTCATAAGCCCAGTCCGATTCTTTGATTTGCAAAAGTTTAATATCCTCGTCGCTTGTGCCGATTAAAAAATGACCTGCCGGGATTCTGATCATGGCGGGAGGTTTTATCTTATGTGGAGATTTGGGAACTACTTCCCAACCTTCAGCATTCAATTTTGGATTTGAATCGTTCATGGCTCACCTATGATTTATTGATGAATAATGGCGCCATAGATCCTGAGGATCTTGTCGATATTTGCGCTGAGATCCTGGCTGAGCGCGAACAGGAACGGATCCTGTACTGCTTTTTTTTGATGATTTTCGAGTTGATCCACGGTGCGGAGGATGGCCGCCTCCCAATCTTCCGGCGTGTTTTGGGTCCACTGGCCATATTGCAGTAATTTATGGAAGATCGGCTCCTCGCTGGCGATCCATGGGATCTTCGAGATCATGAACTCCAGTAAGTCTGAGGAGCCCAGCCGCATATCATATTCGCCGCAGATGGGCATTAGCCCGATATCGAGACTGAGCAGCATTTCCACCCATTCCTCGAACCTTCGCGGTGATCTGATCTTGATCTGGCTGGATTTGATGTTCAACACCTTGGGCGAATTCTCCATCGGCATCATGAACCTGACGTGTGGACGTTTGCGGCATACATTTTCCATTGCGGTCCGCAGGCCGCTTTTCTCGAAGCTATCGAAATCCACCCGGTTGCCCAGGCCGATCCAAACCTCATCTCCATGGGCCTCGTTCAAGATAGGATATTGATAGGTATTGATGTAATCCAGCACCTTGTAAACACTGGTATAGCCAGACCAATCATCCACCAGACGCACGGAGGGAACGGTGGCAGCGTCGGCCAGGGCAAGACCCCATTTGAACTGCTCAATGGGTGGCGGATCGATCTTCGCCGAGGCATCCGTGTTGACCTTTGGCATGGGAGTTCCCTCATACCAGAACGAGTAATGAGGCTTGTTCTCCGTCAATAAATTGACCGCCAGATCGAAATCGATCACCACCTTCTTATCGCGGGCCTTCCAGTATTGCAGAGCAGTAAGGATGGGTCCATGCAGATAGCGATAAATGACCAGCAAGTCAGACTCTCCGCAGGCTTTCACTGCATGCGGAGTGTTGTGGATGAATGAATCCATATCCAGCAAATTGGCGCGATGCAGGCCTGTGCGGTTGATCGCGTCCACCATGTTTCGGCAACGGATCTGGATGCGGACCTGGTCCGCTGGTTGGTTGCAATAAATGTAAGTAACAACCACAGAAGAACTCCGGCTTTCAATACGATGATATTACCTTCTGAGTCACGGCCAGAGAGGTGGATTTAGCCTCTGTCAACTGATTGATGACCTCCAGCCACACCATACCGATCTGATTCATTTCGCGCGCATTGGCCGCGAACCGACCTTCTTCGCCCAGCCTGCGGCGAAGTTCCTTGTCCATCACCAAATGCCTGATGTTGAGGTGCCACTCATCCAACGACTCGGAAATGACCCCTCCACGCTTCCAGCGGCGGAAGGATGGGATGGAAGACGCCACCCATGGTATGCATTTCGCACCGGCTTCCATCAAGATCGTATCCGGATTGGAGATGTTGAACGGAGTGTTACGTACCGGTACCAGCAGGATATCCAACTGGCTGAGTTGGTAGGGGAATTCCTCGTGGTTGACAGTTGGCAGATACATTCTGCGATTCTCCGGCAGGTTTTCGAACAGGCGATACGCCTGCGGATTATCAATGATCACCACCCGGGTATTTGGGAATTCGCGAATGATGCGAATGATAAAACGGCGGACGAACATCAGGTCTTCGATCTGGCTGTTCGTGCCCACCCATCCGATGTTGATGGTATTGCGTGAGGGAGCATTCTTTTGCCAGAGTTTATTCTGATCGGACCAACCATCGGGAATGACGCATATATTGCCGGCCATGTGTTTCAACGCTTCGGCCTGCTCCTGAGATGGAACGGTGACCAAACTCGCCAACGAAAAGGCGCTGGCATATGCCGTGCTGCGTTCATGATTTCCCAACCCCTTGGTATTGTAGTCGGGGTGAGAGATGGGCTGCTTCTCAAAATCCGTATCCAGGTCCATGATGATCGGAACTCCGGCGGCTGAAAGGGCGGAAAGGCTTTCGATCAGTGTCGGGTTTAAGTGGGGATTGCTGGTGATGACAACATCTGGCTTTGTGTGACGACCGGCGGCAAAATCCCTTTGTTCAGTAACAACGCCCCCCAACGCTTCCAGCGTGGACTTGAGCAGGATCATGCGCTTCGATTTTTGCCCCGGCTCTGGCATTAGAAACAAAATACGGCTGTTGAGTTGGGATGGCGTCTCTTCTGAGCGAGCACTGGGATGAGACCTCCCGTCATTACGGGCGACCAGTTGAAAATCAATATTGAGTTGCAGTCCGCGCAAAGACTCGGCCAGTTCCGGGCGGCCATCCGAATAGGCTTGTCGGATGTTTAACTCGATCAATGCAGGCATCAATTCATCGATTTCTTCCAAATGCTCTGCCACCACCTGCGCCGGGCTGGTGCTTTCGATGATCTGCGCGAGCAACGCCGCGGCCCGCATAATGTCGGCCTCATCAATGGCCTGAGCTTTACCGGTCAGGCGTTGAAGCAGCCGCGATATGGCCGGAATATCCGTGGGGATGGGTTCATCAAGACCCACATCGCCCATCTCGTCTGCCAGGCTGACCTGGCGTTGGATGATCTTGTTCTCTGGTTCCAATTGCATGGCGCGCAGGTAGATCCGTTTGGCAGTCTTCCCGTCTCCGCTGGCCAGATAAAAATTTCCCAGAACGTGGAGTGTTTCCACATCGTCGGGATAATCCACCAGGATCTTGCTGAAGACATCCAACGCATCTGCAAGCCGGTTCTCGTTCAAATAGGTTTTTCCCAAAATTTTTCTGACTCTGAGTTCTGTTTCCATTGGCATCACCATGGTTGTTGAGGGGCTGGCCGCGCCCATTTGAGGATCGTTGTTTCTTCCATAAGGTTTCGCACAGTATAGTGGATTCATGTGACAAAGCCTATAAAGCCCCTCTGAATATTGCGTAAAGATAAGATAAACAATTTATGCGCAAATAATACGGTTTTTATGTGCTGTTTACTCCCATTCTCGCTTCCCAACTTTAGAATCGGAGCATTATGATAAATACCATCAGCCAGATCCCCTCTGCATATGGTCTCTCTGCGGCGAACACTTCAACCACGACCGCTACATCTTCAACCTCCGATACGCTTTCTTCTTTCAAAGATATTCTATCGACCATGATGACCGTCAGCAGCGGGATGAGCGGTGGACAACAGGTGGACTCAAGTCTCAATGACCTGATGTCGCCCCTGTTGATGATCATTCTCCTTGAAAAACTTGTGGAAGGGCAAATGGAAGAGGATGTTTCGGCTAGTTCGTTGCTTGGAACATCTGCCTCAAAAGCGGAGCCTTCCGGCCGCCCGGTGGGTGGAGTGCTGACCCAGGAATATCATCCTGGTCACAACGGCCTGGATTTTGGCGTGGTCGTTGGCACACCGGTGGAAACGACCATGGATGGCAAGGTTATCTATGCGGGTTGGAACGATCAGGGTTATGGCAATTTGGTCATTGTGGAGAACGGCGAGTACCGTACTTATTACGCCCACCTTTCCAGTATCCCTGTCTCTGTCGGTGAGGCCGTTACAGCAGGGAGCACCATTGGCCTGTCTGGGAACACCGGCAACTCCACCGGTCCGCACCTGCATTATGAGATTCGTCGCAACAAAATCCCCATTGACCCAACCTCGGCCACTCTTGGCTAGTGGTCTTTTTCAATAACCGTATGGATTTAATACAGATATTAAGGCAGATCGCCCAAAGACAATCCGGCATCCGGTTGCTCAATATTTATAAGGGCTTACCCATCTCATACGATACTCATATCGTCGCGGTGGGTAATTCGGATATTCGGGTGATGGGCAATAAAAACCATATTACCTGCCTGTACTATCAGGGCGAATCCTTTCTGCAGGGAGAGGAATTGCCCACCACAGTTCGTTCCAAGGTGATCAGTTTGAACCTTGCCAGGGAATATGCCGTGCTTACGGATTTTGAAGTGGCTCCTCCCACCATTGGCAATCGTTCGCAGATTCGCGTTGAGCCCGGTGAACCGTTGATCGTGTCCATTCAATTTCGCGGTTCGGCCTATGAATTCCTCGCTCCCCTGGCCGATATTTCCGCCAGCGGTGCCAGCGTTTATTTCGAAAGTTTCATGTTCCCCGTGCGGATTGCTCAACCCGGCAGTGACCTGACCATGACGATCTCCCTCCCGGATACAGCCACACGCCGTTTGAAGAACACTTCGGCCAAGGTTGGCAGCGAGGAACGGAAATTGCTCCCTTCGCCACGAAAAGCAACACCCGGGCATGTGGATGTTACTGCCAATGGCCGGGTGGTCTCGGTGCGTTTTGACCCTGAGACCCGGCGGTACCGCGTTAGTATTCAAATGTTCTTCAAGGATCTGAGTCGCATGGTCATTCTGCAATATATTTCCCAGCGCCAATCCGAGATCATTCAAGATTTACGGATTCTGTCCGAAGATCTATATAACCGGCGGAATATGGTCCGCTGATTTTCTTTTGCGCAGGGTGTGGGCACAAGGTGAGTGATGAGTTTTCCCGGGCCCATTTCGATATCACCGATCAGCAACGCGACCGATCAAGAGATCGGCTTTCGTGTAAATCAACGCGTTAATGCCCAGATCGTTTCAGTGGCAGGGACCACCGCCATCCTGGAAGTGGACGGCCACCCTGTAGTTGCCCAACTGACCTCGGCAGACCAGGCTGCTACACTCGCCTCCCGTAACACCGCCCAATTTATCGTCACAGGACTGACCAGCCAATCGGTCACACTGAAGTTCGTCAAGAACGAACAGACCCAGCCTGCCCTGGTCGGTTCCCTGACCAGCGGGCCGGAACTTGCCGAACGCATCCTTGAAAATACCAACCTGCCTGTCAGCACCGGCGCGCTAATGGTGACGCGCGCCCTCCTCAAACAGCATTTGCCGGTTACACCGGCCTTGCTTAAGGAACTTCAAGATGCTCTTACTGAGTATGGGGATTGGGGCGAAGCGGATGCTGACCTGGCCGCCGCGATGAAATCCTCCGGGCTGCCGGTGACGGCGCAAAGCCTCGCTCTTGCTGCGCGGAAACCTGTTCAAACGTCTGATGCCTTGTCCACTCTGATTAAAACGCTGACCCAGGCCGCGGGCGGAAACCTCCCCAAAGAAGTGCGGGACCAATTGCTCGCCAGCCTGCAAACTTTGAATTCAACGGTTGTGAAATGGGAGGGGGAGTCCTCTGGGTTGGCCGACCAACTCAAGGTCATGGTTGAAGCGCTCGGCCGTTCTTTGGAAAATATCCTGCTGGATCTGGCAAAAGATCCGGCGAAGCCCATCCCTGAAAACAGCCTGGCAACACTGATGAAGTTGCAACAGATGTTGGAGCAGATCGGAAGGCGGGAGGAAGCCCGCGCCGTATGGGAATTCCTGAATGATGTTCGACAAAGTCAGTTCATGAATGTGAGACCGGATAACCTGCCAGGACAAGGCGAGTGGTCCGAAGTTGCTTTTATGGTGCAGAGCGCCCGCCAGCAAGCGGAGAATAAGTTCTCACCAGCGCGCCTGCGGGTTGCACGCGAATCTCACGAAGACGCCAGCCGTATCAATCCGGCGTATACCCGATTAATCTTGCAGGTGGACCTTAAACCCGGCGAGACCGTGGAAGTGGATCTCTCCTTGGTCGGAAAGCAGATCCGTACATCTGTAATGGGACCCGACCCGGCCTGGTGCGATCTCGCGAAGAACGAATTGCCTTCGCTGCAAGAAGCACTCATCGGGCTGGGCTATAGTCTCAGGGATTTTCAAGTGGGGGTGGGTGCTCCGCAGCCATTTAGCCGGGTTCACGTTGTTTCCGGCAACCCGCATTTGATGACCGTGAATATTGAGGTGTGAAATGGGATACAGGCGATTCCGATTCACCCGGCGGGCGGAAAATGAGGCACAGCCTTTGGTGGCAACCGCCCTGCAATACGACCGTGAAAAAGGGGGCGCTCCGCGCGTAGTGGCGACCGGCCAGCGCAAAGTGGCGGAACAGATCCTGGCGGAAGCGCGCCGGCATAATATTTTGATCTATGAAGATACAGCATTGACTTCGGCGCTTGCAATGGTGAACCTCGGAGAAGAAATTCCGCCGGATCTGTATCAGGTGGTGGCGCAAGTATTGGCTTATGTTTACCGGGTGACTGAAAGCAGGGACAGGCATTAAGGAAGAAAAGTCAATTTTGTGAAGTCCATTCTGCATAGGAGTGACTCGTTATAAAAAAGTCCCGCTGACTAAAAGTCAGCGGGACTTTTTGCTTGATAGTTTATCGTTTCAGGTTGACAAGTTCCTGCAAGATCTCGTCAGAAGTGGTGATGACGCGAGACGAAGCCTGGAAGCCGCGCTGGGCTAGGATCATGTTGGTGAATTCCTGCGCCATATCGACGTTGGAGGCTTCGAGGTGTCCGGAAGCGATCGTTCCGCGTCCGCCACTGCCTGCTGCGCCGATCTCGGCTTCGCCGGAGTTCAAGCCTTCGAGGTAAGTGGTGCCTTCAGCCTGTAACAGGCCGGAGGGATTGGTAAAACGAGCCAGAGCGACCTGGCCAACTTCCTCCACCAGGCCATTTGAGTACACAAGAGAGATACTGCCGCTGTTGGGGGAGATGTACACATCGGTCACGGTTCCGGCCACTAAACCATCCTGGCTGGTGACGGTGGCGCTGGTAGTAGCCACTAATTGAGTCAATTTGGAGAAGTCGAGTTCGACCGGGAACGGATTCGTGGAGCCGTCTGAGCCGGGAATGGATGCGCCGGCGACAATGGTGGGCGGGTTGGCTGCATCGATCTGGCCGTTGGCGTCGAATGTAAGGGTGCCGTTGCCGGTTCCGGCCACTGCCGGGGTGACGGAAGTATCCATGACCTGCCAACTCCACACATTGGTGGGCGCGCCCGCTACTCCTCCGCGGGTGAAGCGCACGGCCACGGTCTGCATGGCGCCAAGCGAGTCGAACACACCCATGGTCACATCCACAGTGCCGCCGCCATCCGTAGTAGCGTTGAGGTTGCCGCCGAATGCGACGTTTTCTGTCACCTTGGCCACAGACTTATTCACATCGACCTGAATATCATCTATCGGGGCTGTCGTATCTACAGTGCCGTTGGTGGCGAGCCAGCCCTGCGTGCGCAGGCCGCTGGCGGCGTTCACAAGATATCCTTCCGCATCGAGTCCCATGGAACCTTCGCGCGAGTAGCGGCGACCGGCATCCTGGCCGTATACAAAGAAACCATCGCCTTCCACACCGAGGTCAAGGTTGCGCCCGGTATTCTGAAGCGTACCCTGGGTGAAATCCGGGGAGACGAAACCCATGCCCACACCGAGGCCGATCTGGGTGGGGTTGACGCCGCCGAGGGTGGCGGTCGGCGCAGAGCCGGAGCTCAGCATCTGGGCGAACTGATCCTGGAATAGCACGCGGCTGGATTTGTACCCATTGGTGTTGGCATTGGCGAGGTTGTTGGAAACGACATCGAGGTATTTCTGGTGCAGGTTCAGGGAACTAATAGCGGTGAACATTGAGCGAATCATTTTATTTTCTCCTAGTGGTTGTTTTCAGGCTTCCTCCAGGAGGGCCAGCCTGAATTGAATTGGGTTGAAAAAGAACGAACTTATCCTTTTACATCGATCGATGGTCTTTGAACGTCGTTGGCCGGGTCGGCAAATACGACGCTGTCTATCTGGGTGAACACACCTTCGCCGCGCTGATTCTTATCCAGCGCTGTGATGACCGTGCGATTCTGGACATTGACGATGAAAGCCAGGTCATCCACGACCACGAGCGAAGACCTGCCTCCGCGCTTCTCGGCCTTGTCTATGGCGTCGGAGAGGCGGTTGACGTTATCGCTGTTGAGATTGATCTCGCGGCTCTGCAGGCGGCTCTGCGCGTGGTTCGAGAAGCGTACACGCTGAACGTTTTCCAGGGTCTCCTGAAAACTCGCCGTCTCCTGCGCCGAGGTGGTTGCGTTGTTGCCCGCCTGCTGTGTGACAGGCTGAACAACAGACCCGGTTACACGTCCGAGTTGAACTTGGAAGGGATCGGCCATGTGCTACTCTCCTTTGATCTCCAGCACATTCACAAGGTCCACTCTTTCATCTCCGATCAGGACTTGCGGATTATCCGTCTCGGTTTCCACGCCCTCCACCACGCCTTCGATGATCTTTCCATCTGCGCGGCTGGCTTTGACCGTCTTGCCGATCAGGCTGGTCAGATAGGTGGTGGCATTGACCGTGGTCATGGTCTCCATGGAGGAGTGAATGCCGCGCAATTCCTGCAGAGAGTTCAGCTGCGAGAACTGCGTCATCATCTCAGAGTTGTCCATCGGCTCCAGCGGATTCTGATGCGTCAACTGAGTCAACAGGATCTGCATGAACTGCTCCGAGTCGAGGGCATTGCTGGCGGTATTGCCGCTTGTGCTGGCCTTGCTTGTATCCACGTAGTAATTGCTAAGTACACTGTTTACTTCCATTTGGTTTCTCCTGCTCAATAATGAGATTAGATGAGGTAATCCACTTCATGTGTGCCCGTCATTCCTTGCTGGCGCATCCTTTCGTCTCCTGTCATTCCATTCTGCGGAATGCTGCGCCGTGAAGATTCAACGAATTGCGGCTCTTGTCTGAAAGATCCTCCTTCCTGCCTGGGTTGGTTGTGCTGGCTGATATTAAGATTTGCAAGTTGTACACCGGCATCTTTCAACGACTGCCGTAATTGCCCGGATTGCGATTCGAGCAAGTGAGCTGTTCCGGCATGCTCGGTGGTAAAGCTGATCCTGAGTCCCTGCTCATCGCGTACCATCCTGACCTCGATGGCCCCTAATTCCTTCGGGTTCAATTGCACGCGCATTGAGGTTTCTCCGCTCTTAATGCGGGTCTTCAACGGTTCCATGATCTGTTGGATGATCTCAACGTCCATGGCATGGGTTTGTGTGGGCTGTTGATTTTCAACTCTATCTACAAAGGCAGAATTGGAGGCCATCGGGTTCGAAGCAGTCACAGGTTCAGACGCATTGATCTTTTTGATGGACTTTTTCTCTTCGGTCTTAAAGGAAACCGCCGCTTCATCCCCGAACGGTGAATTGGCTGCCCCTTCTGGGCGGATCTCCGCCGGGGCTGTTTCCACTCTCAAAGGCGTCTCCGCTGGTTCGCTCCCCTCGACCATATCCAGACTTTCGATCTTTGCCTCAGATGAGACCGGCGTGTTCTTTTCTTTTTCATCAATGAATGAAGGCTTTGCTGCAAAGGCTGACTCTTGGTCTTCGCTTATTTTTACATTTGTAGATGTTGGAAGTTCGCTGGCGGTTTGTTCAACTTCAGCCTGTGCGTTATTTTGTGTCGGCGCCTCCACCTGAGTCACCTTGACGGCTTCAGGAGTATCTTCTTTTATCGACAAGGTTTGATTGCTGAAGGCCGGTCCTTCATGAACTTCATGCTCAACGATCTTTGCATCTGTTTCATTGCCAGATTGCGCCGTACTTGGAAAGACCATCTCTTTACTTATGGCAGATCCAGCCTGGTTGTTGACTGTTCTATCCGGTGTGGATGTCTCATCAATTGGAACAATGATCTGTGCTGGAACTGCGAATTTAACCGGCTTTCCTTCCGGCATAGGTGTGAATGTATTAGGCGTTGACTCTGCTCTCGTCTGCGGATTCGCCAATGGTCGAAATTCTTCCACTCCCTGCTCTCCAGTTGGTGCTGACGGTTTGTCCGGGGCTTCAACTTCATCCGGGGAAATATCTGCTTTTACTGGGATGTTTTGTTCATTTACAGCGGTCTTACTCTTTGCCGGAGTATCCTGTTGCGAGAAGACGCTCCCTGTCTGGTTGTCTGTAAATGAACTGTTTAGCCCTTTACGAACGGGCTGTTCATCCAGGCTGGCGAGGGTTGGCATACTTGAACGAGTGGGAGGCTTTTGAACGTCATCTGCTCTGGCGCTCGTATAGGCATCTGGTTGTTCATCCAGATCCGATGGGATTTCTTCAACCGTCGCACTGTGTGAAGGTTCTGGCTTAACCATGACCTTTCTGGATTCTGTACTTTCTTTCTTTTCGAACAGTTCTGTAGGTACAACTCTCGTATCATCCCTGGCCTGTTCCTTTGTAGCAGGGACTTTCGCCGAAGATGTTCCGGTCGGTTGTACATTGGCCTCTGATGAGGGCTTGCGTTGTTCTGTAACGACAAATGATGTGTCGGATATTTCAGTGATATCTGTTTTGTTGCCGGGTTGCGATGGAGTTTCCGTGTTCGGATGGTTCGCGTTCAGTGACGGGATATTAACGGGCGTTGAATTGGATGAAGGCCGGTTCGCATTTGTTGGCGCATCCAATTCATCAATAGGTTCAATGAAGTGGCTTTGGCTGCTGACCGGAGTTTTATTAACTTTTTGATCCGCGGTCGACTGGATCAATTGATCGACAGGTTCACCCTGGGTCTTGGCGGGTAAAGTGTTCTGCGTCTGTGGCTTAGTTTCGTTTTCAGGATTTAAGGCGATGGGTTGAACTGGAACAGGTTGAGTGGACGCAAGGTCGAATACAGGATGGTTTTGCAGCGAGGTTGTTTGCGAAACATCCTGCCACAGTGTTCTGTCGTTCAACTGGATGGAGTCTACTCTCGGTGCGGCCTGATCGCCCGCTATGGTGGATTCAGTCCCCGAGTTATTGGGAACGATCTGGATGGTTTCCGGGATGAAGGGTGGTTGCATTCCTGCAAGAAGGGCGGCGTTGGCGAGGAGGTTGGGATCCTGCTGTAATTTTTTCTCTTCAACTTTAAGGAGTTCTTCAAAGGATACAGTCTGGGTCGACTCCGCTTCCGCAGTTTGCGGCTTGGTGGTGAGCCCATCCAGAGGCAGAGCGTTCGAGAGTTGAAGAGGGACGGCCATCATTATTTTGCCAATGATTTCAGGAGCAATAATTTTTGCGAGACAGATTGGCTGAGCGCCTGGTATTGAATACCGGCTTCTGTCATGTCCGCCATTTCGGTGTCAATATCCACGTTGTTCTGATCGGCACGGAAACTGCCGCCGGGGCGCAGTTCCGTCTGAAAGAAGTTTTCGCTTTCGGCGGTGGCCAGATGCGCTTCGTTCGTGAGTTTCAGGGGCAGTTCGCCGGTCTCATTTCCAACGAGCCGATCGAGCGTGCCTTGAAAATCCACGGTGACGGCCTGGTATCCCGGGGTGTCGATGTTGGCGATGTTGCGGCTGATGGCTTGTTGGCGGCGGCTCAGACCATTGAGCGCGGCCTGGGCAGTGACCATTGAGACATCGGAGAAAAGGGAATCTGTCATGCTTATGCCTTCCATTCATTGCTGGAGTTGAAATATCCCAGCACGCGGTTGACGTAGGTTTGCGTTTCTTGATACGGCGGGATGCCGCCATATCGGTCGACTGCGCCGGGCCCGGCGTTGTAGGCGGCGACGGCTAGTTGCGTATTGCCGTTGTAGCGGTCGAGCAACTGGCTGAGGAATTTCACGCCGCCCTCGATGTTCTGGGCCGGGTCGAGCGGGTCTGACACGCCAAGGCTGCGAGCTGTGCCGGGCATGAGTTGCATCAGTCCCAATGCCCCGGCAGAGGAGACGGCATTCGGGTTGAAATTAGACTCGGCCTTGATGACCGCCTGCACCAAGCTGGGGCTGACATCGTATTTTTGGGCGGCCTGGTTGATCAGGCTGGCGAAGTCGCCGGTAGCTGGTTCGCCGTTGGAGCCGGATGGAGCGGAGGACTCCGTGTTGGTTTGGGATTTGCTTTCGATCTTGTTGAGCAGCCGCTCCAGCAATGCGAACATGAGATTCTGCATTACAGATTGGACCTGCCCGGTGAGGAAGGAACTGTCCATGGATCAGGGACTCCTATTGCTGGTTGCGGAAGGCGCGGGCGATGTAGATATCGTCCTGCAGGTGCGCTTCGATCTGGATCTGTTCGGCGGTGTAGGCTTCGTTGCGCTTACGCTTAAGGATCTCCAGCGTTTCTTCGGATTGTTTGGCGCCCACCAACTCGGCCCGCTTGTCTTCGATATCGCTGGATTGTTTGAGCAAAGCCAGTTTGACCGATTCGATATGCTGTGCCGCCTGAACGATATTCTGGCGCAGCAGGTTGATGCGGGTCAGGTCGAAGTCGTCGCTTTGCGCATCGCTGAGCTGGTTGAGCAAGCATTCCTGATATTCCTCAAGGGAATAGAGAAGGTTCTCAGTTTCCTGATGGACCGCAAGTAACTTGCCCAGTTCGATCTCGTGGAGTTCCACTTTTCCGTGGCGAAGGTCCAGAACGTTTTGCAGGGAGAATTTAGGAAATGACATGGTGCCTCACTTTAGTTGACGGGTGAAAGTTCGCTGAGATGATGCAGCGATTGCAGGGTGGTCGGGAAGGGACTGACATCCGAGCGCCCTTGTTGTAGAAAGTTATTCAATTCTGGCATAACGAGTAATGACGTATCCGCTTCAGCGTCGGAACCTTTGACGTAGGCGCCAATGTTGACCAGGTCGCGGATCTTTTCGTACACTGCCAGGTTCTTGCGGGCAAAGCCTGCTGCCTGCATGTGATCCTTGGTGGTGATGGCAGGCATCACACGGCTGACGCTATTGAGCACGTCGATGGCGGGATAATGGTTGCGGGCAGCCAGGGTGCGGCTGAGTATGATGTGTCCATCGAGGATGCCGCGCACGGCATCGCAGATGGGTTCGTTGAAGTCATCGCCTTCCACCAACACGGTGAAGAAGCCGGTAATCGAGCCCACCTCGCCTTTGCCCGCGCGTTCGAGCAACCGCGGCAACATGGCAAAGACAGAAGGGGTGTAGCCTTTGCTGGCGGGCGGCTCGCCAATGGACAGGCCGATCTCGCGTTGCGCCATCGCAAAACGGGTGACCGAGTCCATCATGAACATTACATCCATGCCTTCATCGCGAAAATATTCAGCAATGGTCATTGCCACCGATGCGGCCTTCAAACGCATCAACGCGGGCTGGTCGGATGTTGAAACAATGATGACCGAACGCGCCAGGCCCTCGGGGCCGAGATCGCGTTCCAAAAATTCACGTACTTCGCGCCCACGCTCGCCGATCAGGGCTATGACAGAGATATCGCTTTCAGAGTTGCGGGCGATGGAGCCGAGCAGGGTGCTTTTGCCCACGCCGCTTCCGGCGAAGATGCCCATACGCTGGCCTTTGCCGCAAGTCAACATCCCGTCAATAACGCGCACACCGGTGATGAGTGGTTCTTCAATGGCCGAACGCTGCAGAGGGTGAGGGGGAGTCTGGTTGATGGATGCCCAGTTGGACATCTTCAACGGCCCCTTGCCGTCGATCGGTTCGCCCAATCCGTTTAAAACCCGTCCAACCAGTGAGCGCCCAACCGGGGCCTTGAAGACCGACGAAACCGAGCGGACAATGCTGTCCGGCTGGATGCCTTCCATACTGCCGAGCGGCATCAACAACATGCGATTATTGCGGAAGCCGATCGCTTCGGCCATCAACGACGATTTGTTGCTGGTCTGGATCTCGCAGATCTCGCCGACCTGGCAATTCAATCCCATGATCTCCACCGTCAGCCCGACAACTTGCACGACCCGGCCTGTGATGGAAAGCGGGTTGACATGGCTGAGCATGTTGCGATAGCGGTTGAAGTCGAGGGTGGTCTTTTCCATGAATTTAGTTCTCAGTGTTGCTTTGTTCGTCGAATGTGTTCAGAACGGCGTCGAGCTGGGTTTCCACGCGGCCGTCCACGGTGCCTAAATTGCCTTTGACCAGACAGCCTCCACGGGTGATGTTGCTGGAAGGAACGATCTTCACCTGCTCACCGATGATCAACATCTGTTGCTCGCGCCATGACGGATCGAGGGCGCGGGCATCTTCGGGGTTGAGGAAAATTTTCAGGTCGCCAAGACCGTGGGCATTTTCCATGATGCGCGTCAGGTTGGTGTGAAGCGTCTGTGGGTCAAGGCGGACGCCGTCACTGAACATCCTGCGTGCCATGTCTTTGACCATCTCCACCAGGATCTGTTCGCTCTGGGCCAGGAACTCGGATTGGAAGTCCGCGATCCCCTGCACCAAGGCTTGGGCTGTCTTGAGCGTGTTTTCCATTTCGGTATGCGCTTCAACCTGGCCCTGACGATAGCCTTCCTGCTTCCGGGCTTCGATCTCCGCCCCGGCCTTGAGCAGAAGATCTTCCGCTTCCGCCTGCGCCGCCAGGAGGATGTCTTCCGCCTGCTTGCGAGCCTGCTCAAGAGATCTCTGCACTTCGCTGTCTGCGATCACTTTTTCAGGCTTGGGTCTTTCCTGCACTTCCTCACGGGGTAGTTGGTGAGGGGGGAGCGCTTCGAAGGTCAATTCGGGTAATTCGATGAAATACCATTCCTGTGGTTTGGCCGGTTCAACTTGATCTTCGATCACATCAGGCAGCCACGAAGTGAAATTTGTACCGGCCTCTCTGAGATGCAGTGATGACCTTTTAGGAGCGGTATTGGCCGTTGCCTTTTGAAAAACGGTCAGGACTTGTTCCTTGTGCGCATCCACATCGACAGGGAAGAGTTCGTTGTCCAGGTCGGGCGGGCTCCAGGTTTGAAGCGCGGAGGATACATGAGCCTTAGACAATGACTTCATTTTCTCCTCCTCCACCTGCGATCACGATCTCGCCGGATTCTTCCAATGACCGACAGGCATCCACGATCTTACGTTGAGCTGTGTATACATTCTTGGCCAGTTGCGGTCCTAGAATGTCGATCTCTTCTTTCAAGTTTTCACGCGCTCTTTCAGAGAGGTTTTGGAATACTTTTTCGCGCAATCGGTCTGGCGCACCTTTGAGCGCCATGGCCAGGTCGGCTTTGTTGATGTCGCGCAGCACGCGTTGCATGGCACGATCATCCAACTTGGCGAGATCGTCAAAGGTGAACATATTGGCACGGATTTCTTCGACCAGTTTGGCATTGGTGGTCTCAAGCGCTTCAAATATGGATTTTTGCGCGCCACGATCGACCTGATTAAGGACCTTCACCAGAAAGGTCACGCCGCCTGTAGCACGGAAATCCGCTTCGTTGATGACGCTGGAGAGTTTGCTCTTCAGGCTTTTCTCCACTTGCTGCACCACCTGCGGTGAGACACGGTCCATGGCTGCGAGGCGCAAAGTCACTTCAATTTGGGTTTCCTTGGGCATGCTCGTGAGGATATCGGCTGCGACTTTGGCTTCCAAGTATGAAAGCACCAGCGCAATAGTCTGTGGCATTTCCTCTTGAAGTAGTGAGGCTACTTCTGTAGTGTTCGCGTTCTTGAGCATCTCGAACGAAGATAATTGCTGGTGAACGGAGATGCGTTCCAGGATCTCTGTGCCGCGGCGCGGGCCGACAGCGCGGGCCAGCAGTTGACGGGTGTATTCCACCCCGCCACGCATTTCGGATGTGTCCGACATGCTGAGTTCACAGGCTTCGCGCAACGCCTCGTGTCGAACATCCGGGGCGACCATTCCTGGTTTGCCAAGCACCATGAGGACTTGTTCGATCTCGCCCTCAGTGAGGTACTGAAGCACCCGGGAGGATCGCTCCACTCCCAGTCCCAGCAGAAGCGCGGAGGCTTTTTCGATTCCGGTGGTCATGATCTCTTGCTCTCGTTCAACCAGATCTGAATGATCTCAGCCACTGTGGCGGGACTCTCTTCCGTCAATCTTGTAATGACGCGTGCATTCTGTTCATCTTCAAGCGAGCGGGAGGTTGCTGTGCGCGGCTTGGCCGGGTTGGCAGGCTCAGTGATCATTTCATCCATACCGGCCAGCCCGTTTGCGGGGAGGGCCTGTGTTTCTTTTTCGGCAAGACGATTGAGCGCCTGTGAAAGATCATCCTGTAAGCGCATGGCAACGCCTTGGTAGTCTGGGGAACCCAGAGCAGCCATTTCACTGACCGGGCGCAGGACGGTCTTCCAGGTTTCCTTGGAGGCATTACGGGTGTTGTTGATCTGGCGCAGGATCAGGAAGAGCAGGGCAAGCACGATCAACATCGCGCCGACACCGGCTGCGATCTGTAAATACAATTGCTGTTGTTGTTGCTTTTCCAGTTCGGCTGCCAGCGCATCGAGGGCGGTGCGGTCGAAGGCAAAGGATTCAACTGCGATCTGATCGCCACGGGTCGCATCGATACCGGCTGCAACCTGTACGGCTGATTTGATGATCTCGATCTGGGCCGGGTCGTCGATGCTATCCACCATGACAGAGACCGAGATGCGGCTGACCTTGCCCGGTGTGGTGATCTCATGCGATTGAACCTGGCTGACCTCATAGTTCAGCGTTTCTTCATTGCGTTGATAACTTTCCGTTCCGGTTCCGGCTGCGGTAGCTACCGGAGTGGGCAGGTTCGAGGTCGCGCCAGGCACGCCGCCGTTGGTGCCGCCGCTGGTGGAACTTTCATTGATGATCTGTGAACTGCGCAATGCGATCTCAGTCGGGGAGTACATATTCGAGGTGACTTCACGCGCGGTCCAATCCATCTCCACGGTGGCTTGCACAACGGATCGGTTGGGGCCGAGGATCTTATCAAGGATGGCTTGCACACGGTTCTTGACCTCGGTGGCGTATGCAGCTTCGATGGCACGCTGGTCATCCTTGACGGTCATGTTCATTTCGTTTTCAGATGTAGTACCGTCGGCCAGAAGATTGCCTTCGCTATCCACCACAACCACGTTTTCAGGCTTCAAGCCCTCCACGCTGCTGGCGACCAGGTGAGTGATCGAACGCACCTGGGCATCGTCCAGTCTGCTGCCGGGGTTGACCTGGATCGTGACGGAGGCGGTGGTAAGAGACTGCTCCGTGGTTAATAAACTTTTTTCAGGGATCACCAGGTGGACGCGCACGGCGCTGACCGCATCGAGGCTGCCAATGGTGCGTTCCAGTTCCCCTTCGATCGCGCGCTGGTAATTGACTTTCTGTGAGAACTCTGTCATCCCAAGCATGGAACTGCCGCTGAACAGTTCGTACCCCACTGTGCTGGATTGTGGCAGGCCTTCACGAGCCATCAATAAGCGGGTGGAGTACACTTGTTCACTGGGGACTTCGATCGTGCCGCTGCTCTTCAGCTGGTATGGGATGCTGTTTTCATCCAACCGTTGAACGATCTGGGCAGCATCTGCTTCACTGAGACCGGTGTAAGCGACCGAGTAACTTGGGGTATTGGCCCAGTTAACGAGCACCGGGGTCAAGATCAACATGGAAAGGACTATTGCCCCCATGGTGATCTGTTTGCCAAGGCTTTGTTTTTTCCAAAAGGTCAGAAATTGTTGCTGGATGGTGGTAAGCATGATAAGAATCCCGTTGGAATTTAAACTTGCATCCTCATGACTTCACGATATGCTTCGATCAACCGGTCGCGGATGCCGATGGCCACGTTGAAGTTGACATTGTTTTCTTCAAGGGCGATCATGACATTGTGCAGGTCCACGTCTTCGCCGCGCGCCAGTTTTGCCACAAGGTCGTCCGAGTTTTGCTGTGATTGATTGAGAGAGGAGAGCATATCTTCAAAGGACTGCGTGATCTGCTGGGTATTGCTGCTTGCCGATGGTTTCGGCTTGGAATTGATATCCTGGATGGCAGGGATGAGGCTGGGGTTCGAACCGATGGATTGAATGGCCATGATTACCTGCCGATCTCAAGGGCTTTCAGCGCCATGCGTTTGGCGGCGTCGACGGAAGCCAGATTGGCTTCATAAGAGCGGGTGGCCGAGAGCATGTTGGTCATTTCGACGACCACATCCACATTCGGGTAGGTGACAAAGCCTTCCGCATCTGTGTCGGGGTTGGTCGGGTCGTATACCCGGGGGCCTGCTTCTGTATCGGTGGTGATCTCCGCCACCTTCACTCCGCCTTTGATGTTGCCTTCCTGGTTGCGGCGGGCTGCGACAAGTTTGGGGAGAAAATCGTTCTGTTCTTCCGGCAGGAAGATCACATCCTGACGCTGGTATGGACCACCATTTTCGGTGCGCGTGGTTTGGGCGTTGGCAATATTGTTGGAGATCAGGTCCAGGCGCAGGCGCTGTGCTGTCAGTCCAGATAAACCGATACGGAGGGAATTCCAGAAACTCATAAATTTCTCCTTGTCGGTTTCGATGTTATCAAAGGAGGGTCATTTACAAAGTAAAAGCAGTGTGAACTTAAAATAAATTTTATGTGAATAAAAACAAAGCACCCATCCCCTTACAGGAAAGGCGCTTTTATCATTTTTCATTGTGTTGGGCCCGTTCTCACAGGCGGCTCGCGAATTTTTTTCCGGGCTTATGTAAGGACGTTGCCGAAGGAAGTGGCGTATTTTGGAGTCGCGCTAAAGGTGCTGTTGGCGCGGGCTGCAATGTTTTCTTCTGTGGCGACCCAGGCGCTGCGCAGTTCGGTGAGGGTATTGATGGCGGAAGTGTAATCTCCTCTGCGGATGCTATCCAGGCACCATTGATAGAGGCGGAAGAGTCCAACCGCCACTTCTGGATAATCAAGATCGAGGGCGTCGCGAAGCGCGCTGATGGTTTTGATCGCCTTGCCGAAATCCTGCTGTTCGCAAGAACGGATCGCCAGATCATAGGTCATGATGACCAACCGCAGCGGGCTGGCGCTCAGTACGTCTTGTTGTTGATACTGGTTGCGATAAACGGATTGATACATGGCCTGTTCCTCAAAATAATTAGAGAATATTGTTCTATACTGTCAGTTTCGGCTGCCCTGGGGCGAACTTGAGTTTTACATCATTAATTCCACATAAATTCTGGACGTTCTTTTTACCCCCGTGAAAATGCTGGATGGGAATCAAAAATCTCCCCTGTCTGGATGTTCTAAAAATAGTACATCGAAGCGGGTTGGCTGCATCGATTTAAGCAGTCAGGTTTAACAGGTCGCTGATTTGAAGCTTCTGAAGTTCGCTCGACGGGATGGAGCGTAAGACCTTTTTGGTGCTGCGATCCACCAGAAAGATGGTGACTTCATTGGTCTTTTCGTCCATACGGAAGTGGATGGACACATTGGCGAGACTGCTGGCTGAGTGAGTTTCGGTTCTCGCTTCGGCCTGGACCTTTTCCTGGCGCACGGCGGGGGCCGGGGTTGGCGCGACAGTTTCGCTTGCTTCCAGCGCCACCGCTTTCGAAAGCGTACTGACGCCTGAGATGGGTTTGATGGATGAGTTGTTCATGAGACACGATCCTTATGACTGGCAATGGGTGGTCGTACTTGAGTTTCCAGTTTCAAGGCGGCCGGGGATGAGTTTCTGGATCAGCCCGAAGTGTTCACATTGGAACCGAGGTCGATTCCGAACATGGTGGCGGTATTGCCAAGTTCCACCAGCTGAGCTTGATATTCCAGATATTGGTTATAGAGGGCTTGCTTGCGCATATCAAGGGATGCGTTGTATTTTGAGATGCGCTGATCGTATTCCTTGCTTTGACTGTCGATCGAATTCAACGTCCTCGTGATCAGACCGCTGGTGCCGTTGTAATTCGAAAGAACAGTGTTGATGCTGCCCATACCTGCATCCAGCAGGGCGGTGACATCTGTGGAATTGCCGTTGATGGCCTCGCTGAACTTGCTGCTGTCGAAGGTAAGTTTCATATCCTTGTCGAACGATAAGCCGATATCTTCGAAGCGTTTGAGGCTGCCACTGTTGCTGTAACTGCGGCTCATGTTGTACATCATTTCAGTGCGGAAGTTGCTGAAGACGGTCTCCCCGCTCAAAGCGCCGCGAGTGTAGGTGGTCTTGCCATTCTCAGTCTTGGACGTGGAAGTCAGCTTGTCTTTCAGATGGTTGAGGGTGGCGTTGAACTTTGAGACCAGGGTGTTCATCAATCCGGCGGCCTTTTCGGTGTCTGATTTGATGCTTAAGCGGGCGCTCTTGCCCTCCGCATCTCCTGCCAGAGAGACGGTGACGCCTTCCACTACGTCGGTCAGGTTGGTGTTCGCTGCACGCGAAACGCTCATGCCGTTCACGGTGAATTCTGCGTTCTGGGCGTTTTGCAGCAGAGTAGTGAAGCCGAGTCCGGCGCCATCGCTGTAGATCATGGTATGGTTTTCACCGGTCTTGGCGGCCGTGATGACCAATTGATTGGCAACGATCGAGGCCTTGAAGTCGTGTCCTTCAGGTTGCGAGGCGGCGTTGATAGCCTTGACAACATCCCGCTGGGTGTTCGCACTATCGATCGTGATTGAGGTTCCCTTGGCAGTGTAATGGAAGGTGGTGCTGGTGAGAGCACCGGTCTTGGAGAGAGACAATATCTGCCCGCGCCCCGTGTCGAATGCGCCGCTGCCGATATTCTGCCAGTCCGAGGTCAGGCCGGATGAACCGTTGGTCCTTTGGATGGCAACGGCATTTCCATCTTGATCCACCAGCCTGAATTGACGTATACCGGACGTTTCTCGGATCTGTACCGTGTAATCGCCTGTTGCCAGTTCTCGCTGGCCGCTGGCTGTCGAAGAAACGGAGGCCGACATCACTGAGCCGGAAGAAACAAAGTCCCCGTATACCCCGGGGGAAGTCTCCGTTTGCAAGGCGGCTACGCCTGTTCCGCCCATCCAAAAGGTGCCGCTTTTTCCTAACGCAACATCCGGGCTGGAGGCTGCGGCCGTGGCACGGCTGTGAGCCTTTGCGAGTTTGGTGACGGAAAAATCGTATTCCGTAGCGGGGGCGCTCTCCTCCGTTTTGCTGATGCTCAAGACGGTGGTTCCACTTGTAGCGGGGGTAATGCTGGATTTGGAAACCAATTTCAAGCCATAATTCGCCTGAGTACTAACCAGTGCCTGGATGGCGCTTTGAAGCGCATCGAAATTCGACTTGACATCCTTGTACACGCTGCGGCGGACGTCCAGACTATCCTTCTGGGTTTGGACACGCTTAAGCGGCGCACTTTCAGATTCGATCATGGCTTTGATCGCGGTCTGAAAGGTGGGTGTCAGGTTTTTACTGATGGAGGCATCTATGGATGAAATGGTTGTTGCCATGGTTACCTTCTTTACTTGCAATTCATGGGGGCAGGTTAGGGCTAGTGAAAATTTTGTTGGGGAGGCGCTTCGTCAGCGCCTCCCCGTAAAATTCGTACCTGACTGCTTTGAAGGTTCAATCCTAGCGGAAGAGGCTCAGCAGGTTCTGCGGGGCCTGGTTGGCCTGCGCAAGCATTGCGATCGAGGTCTGTTGCAGGATGGAGTACTTCGAGGCATTCATCTGTTCTTCGGCCATGTTGGCGTTCATAATGCGGTTGTAGCCGGCTTCGACGTTCAACTGGGCGGTGGCGACAGATTCTTCTTTGAAGGTCAGGCGGGCCATCAGGGAGCCGAGGTCAGAGAGAGCGCTGGTCACTTTGTCGAGGGCGTAGTTGGCGGTGGTCATGTATGTTCCGGCCTTGGCGGCGGTGGAGACATCCACGGAGAAGTTGTTGGCCTGTTTGTAAGTGAAGCGTTCGGTTTCGCCAGCGGAGACGTTGCCAAAGGTGCCCATCGTGATGCTGACACCGCGTCCGGTCTGGAAGGTGGCAGCTGCTGCCTTGTAGGAGTGGGAACCGGTGAGAGAACCAGCGGCATTGCGGGCGATTTGTGTGGCCTGTCCGCTTGCATCGTTCAATTCAAACTTAACTTCGTTGCTGTGAATGTACTCGAAGTTCATCGACTGCCCGGCAACTAAACCTGAGGGGTCTGTTCCGAAAGTGAGCGCGACACCAACGGTACCGGTCTTTGCGCTGTTCAAAATGTTACCAGCGGTGATATCGGCATTGGAGACGGTCATGGAGCCGGAGGTATTCCAGGTGTTGTCGTCCAGGTTGGTGATGACGTAGCTGACATCGTCATCAGCAGCAACGTTCGTGATCTTGATGTTGTAGCGGCCGGAGGCGAGCTCAGTCCCGGTGGGGCTGTCTTGCGTGCCAAGTGCGTTCACACCGGAGACCAGGGTGCTGGTCGTGTCTAATGAAGCCTTGCCTTGCGTGGCAGATGTAGCTTTGTCAAGCACTTCGAAGGTATAGTCACCGGTCGACAGTTCAGACATGTTGCCCAGCTGGCTGCTGGACGTGCCACCAGAGAAGGAGTCGCTGACATCGACGAAGGTAGCGGTTGCGGCAGAGACCACTTCGGAGAGAGCCAGGTTGGTCGGGTCGAGCTTCTCGGGCAACACCCAGGTGGTGCTTTCGCCTTCATCCACACCGGTCTGGAAGACTTTGCTGCCGGTCGATTGATCGAGCAGTTTTACGCCGTTCCATTTGGTTTGATCCACAATGTCCTGGATCTGTTGGGCATAGGATGAGAGCTGGGTCTGGATGGTCGCGCGTTCCGATGAACCGAGCGTATCGGAAGCAGCCTGTTCAGCCTTGCTGCGCATCTGGGTGATGATGTCAGTCATCTTGCTCAGACCACCTTCGGCGACGGAGAGCATGTTCTTCGCATCACCAATGTTGTCGAGCGTAACTTTCAGGCCTTCCGAGCGGGCAAGCATCTTGGTCGCGATGGTCAAGCCAGCGGGGTCATCGGAAGCGCTGTTGATGCGCTTGCCGGTGGAAAGGCGGGTCTGGTGCGTCGCCAACTTGTTGTTGACGGTCATCAGGGAATTGAGAGCGTTCAGGGCGCCGATGTTCGACGCAATGCGGGTGATATCTACAGTAGCCATTTCAAACCTCCATGTTTGAAGTATTGGTAGGGGATCCTTCCCCAGGGTGAATTTTGAATTTGGTTGATTTTTCTTGTATTGATTTTTTGGTACGGACTTGGGTGTACGGGTGGGGGATGTTGATCTATGCGATAGGGACCTCCGTCTTACTGGTTTGAGATATTCAGTTTTTGTTACACCTATAGTTTCGGCAGTCAGCCCCCTTACTTGAGATGATTTGAGGCCCGGGTCATAAAGATCGCATTAATTTTCCCCCGCCTGCAAGAAAGTGGACAAACTTGATATATAATCTTTTTAATGGGAGAAGCCGTATGTTCAATAACCTTTCTGATCGGGCGAAAAATGTTCTTCAGATCGCCCTGGTGCTGGGAATCGTGGGGGCGGCTCTGGCCGTTCTAATGTCCCTGGGAATTTTTCGCTCAAAGTCCGAAGATCACTTTGTCAAGTTCGAAGTGAGCGCCTCGGGAGGATTTGCCGTTATCACCCTACGGACCGGCGATGAGACCATCCATGCCCGTACGACCGTGTCGGTCCCCTGGTCCAAATCCATCCGTTTGCAACGCGGCACACAGGTATATTTGACTGCTGCAAATCCGACTGAAATAGGTGAGGTTTCATGCCGCATTCTGCTGGATAAATCAATTTGGAAAGAGGAAAAAATTAGCAACCCCAAGAACGGGGTTGCCTGTGCTGGGATTGTTCCTTAAACCGGGGTCGAATACTCAGACTTCCAGGGCTTTTGGAACCGCCATTTGCGGGGTCTTCAAATTGCTGTTGGGGTTTTCCCGCAGTGATAAATGAATCACCATCGAGCCGAGCGATGTAATTAACGGCACCACCAGGCGGGGGTGTTCCAGGGTTGAAATGGATGCGCCTTTCCCGATGATCAGCGACGGTGTGGAGATGTTCGACTCATAACCCGCTTCAGCCAGCCTCATACTGGCCTGCCCGGTGATGACATTCCCCAGCTCGGCAATGCCGCTCTGTGCCAAACTGTTAAGTTCTTCAAAAGTTTCCCCCATTAAAGTTGAAGCAAAATGGATCGCCGATTCCTTCGGCATGCTATAGAAGACCGTTCCATCCACGGCGCCGATCAATGAAATGATCACGGTCGCGTCATCGGTATGATAAGGGCCGCTTTCCAACTGTAACTCCCCGCGTTGAACGGTCTTGCGCATCTCCTTTTGAAGGATGTCATGAGCCGCGGTCACGAAAGGATTCAGTAACTTTACATTCATATTTCACTCCAAGTAACCTGCCTATGGGGTGGAGAATCAAGCGTTCTTTGCGGTGACCTGGTCATTGACCAGGGATATAAAGTTTTCGACCGGCTGATGGTTCACATGCTTTTCACGCAAAGCCAGATGCACGGTTACAGTACCAAATTTAGTATCCAATGGCACCACAATGCGGGGAAAATCCAGAGTGGAGATTTCAACGCCGTTGCCATTGAGCACAGTGGGGGTTGAAATATTGGATTTATAGCCCGCTTCAGAGAACCGGATGGTGGCCTGCCCGCTGATGACATTGCCTAATTCTGCCACGCCGCTCTGGGCCAGCGAATTGAACTCCATAAAATCCTGCCCCATGATCTTGGAGACCAGGTTCAGGCAGGTGGTGGTGGACATGCCATACATCACCACACCGTAAATATCACCGATCAGGTTGATCAGCACAGTGATGTCATCAGATGTCAACGATGATTTTTGCAGCAGGATGTCTCCACGGATCGCGTTGGCATCCACCTCGGTCTTCAGCACTTCCACTGCAGCCTGTACGAACGGATTTAGAAATTTTACGTCCACTGTTCACCTCCAACGGAGCCGGAATTGGTTCCGGTCCGGGTTTGTTTCCGGGAGTTTGTTCGTCCCGGACTTGTTACGAACCGTGCAAATGATTAAACTTTTCTATAAAAGGAAACGCCGAAGTTCTGAAGGTCGAATTTTCCCGGTGTCGAGATGATCTCCGTGCCGCCCACGAACAGGATCCCGCCGGATACCAAAGCCTTGCTGAACTTCTCATACAACATGTCTTTAGAAGCGGTGGTGAAGTAGATCACCACATTGCGGCAGACAATCAGGTCGAAGTTGTTTTCGAACGGATCTTCAAGCAGGTTTTGCTCCTGAAACCTGATATTCCTCTGCAGATTTTCCGATACATAAAAGGGAGGGGTGGCTGTGATATGTGACCTTCTCTGTGCCAGCGAAAGATTGCGGATGTCTTCAGGTGTGTACGGGCCGCGTGCCCTGGCCTTGAGCAGCGCGCCGCGGTCCAGGTCTGTGGCGAGGATGGAGTACTTTTGCGCCGGAGCGGATTCCTCCAAAAGCATGGCCAACGTATAGGGTTCGGCCCCGGTGGAGCAGCCCGCACTCCAGACCTTCATGGCTCCGCTGGAGCGACCGGTGGGGTTTTTGAGCAGATAGGGCAGGATCTCAGAACGCACATGCTCCCAACGGTTAAGGTCACGAAAAAATTCCGTCACATTGATCGTTAGATAATTGCGGAACCGCTCCAACTCGTTGGTATCGTTGGAGATCAGGTTGAAATATTCATTCCAGGTGGCAATGTGCGAACGGACCAGCCAGGAATCAAGGCGGCGTTTCATCTGCTCTTCCTTGTAATTCTCAAGGTCGATCTTCAGGAAACTTTTGATCGAGGATTTGATCTGGGTGTAGTCGGTTACATTCATGCGTTATCCTTACTTCGAGATTTGATAAACCATATTTTCAATGGCTTTGGCGATCTGCGGCCGTGGCAGGATCACATCGGCCGCTCCAGCTTCAACCACGCTGCGCGGCATACCCCATACCACACAGGTGCTTTCATCTTCTGCAATGACATACCCACCGGCACTATGCAGAATGGACATGCCCAGTGTGCCATCGCTGCCCATGCCAGTCAGGATCACGCCGATCATGTTGCGGCCAAAATGCTTGTTCAGTGAATTCAGGGTCACATCCACAGCTGGCCGTACGCCGTGAACGGCTGGTTTCTGGTTCAAGGCAACCCTTTGCTCATCATCCAATGTCATGTGAAATCCGCCAGGGGCCACCAGGATCTGCCCGACCATGAGAGCGTCGCCAGGTTCGGCTTCCTTTACATGCAGAGCAGAGATCGAGTTGAGGCGTTCCGAAAGAGAGCGCGTAAAACCGGCAGGCATATGCTGCACGATCACAACAGGGGAGGGCAGGTCGGAAGGCAGGGCAGGGATGATCTCGCTCAAGGCGCCAGGCCCCCCAGTGGAGGAACCGATCAGAATGACAGGGGTCTGCCTGGAGTAGGGGCGAAGCGATTTATTTCCTGAGGAAGACGGCTTCAACGCCGCGCTCCCCGCCGGGAGTGGAGTCGCCTGTTTCTTGATCCGGGCTTTCGCTGCCTGTTTGATTTTGGCGATGATCTCCGCCATGGTGATACGGATGTCAAGGCTGTTTTCGGGCTTGGCGACAAAATCCACTGCGCCGAACATCAGGGCTTGAATGGTTTCCGAGGCGCCTTCGCGTGTCAGGCTGCTGACCATGACGACCGGGCGTGGAAAATTTTTCATGATCTCGCTCAGGGTTGAGAGCCCGTCGAGATGCGGCATTTCCACATCGAGAGTGATAACATCCGGCTGCAACTGGGGGATCAGCCGCAAAGCCTCCCTGCCATTGCTGGCAGAACCGACAACCTGGAGCTCAGGATCTTCGTTAAGTTGCTGGATGAGAGAGAACCGCATGAACGCGGAGTCATCCACGACCATCACACGCAACGATTTGGGCAGATTGTTATCTGCCTGCGAAGGGATTCCGTTGCCAGTGTTCATTCAGGTTATGCCAGCAGCTTGGTGATCGCATTCATGACGCGGTCCTGCTCGAAGGGTTTGACGACAAAATCCTTCGCGCCAGATTTGACCGCTTCCAGCACCACCGATTCCTGGCCGAGCGCTGTGAGCATGATGACCCTGGCCTTGGCATCGAACCCCACGATCTCTTTGAGCGCGGTCAGTCCGTCCATTTCGGGCATGGTCACATCCATCAACACCACATCGGGATGGATCTCCTTGTAGGTGTTGACGGCCTTTAAGCCGTTCTCTGCCTGGAAAACCTCGTAGCCGTCGGTGCTGAGCATTTTTGTCAGACGAACGCGCAGGAATTCGGCATCATCCACGATCAATACTTTTGCCATACTAGGACTCCTCTTTGTGATTCATAATTCTTTTTCCTTGTCACCGATGACCTTGACGGTCACGCGACTGTCGGCCACGTACACGCGGACGGTTCGGCCAATGTGCCCGCCAACCGCTTCCGCAGCGACCTTGATGTTCAATTGTTGGAATTTCACACGGGCCTTCTCGATGTTGCGGGTTCCGATATCAAAGGTGCTCGTCATGCCCGGGGCGATCAGCATGTTGGCACCGCCCACCACGCGAACGATCAGCCGACCTTTGTTCGCGCCTTCTTTGACCATGGCGGCGAGCATATTCTCGATTCCGCAATCCACATACTTGAAAGCGGCGGTCGGGTCGTTCATGTCAGAGCCGTTCGTTCTTTCCGGCAGAACGGCATGGAATAGTCCTGTCACACGCGTGATCGGATCGATCATCGAGATTCCCAGGCAGGACCCCAATCCATAGGCCACGAGGATGTCTTCAGGGTTTCGGCTGATGGCCTGTTCGCCCAACCCCAGACTGATGGGATTGTTCATATGGAAGAATTGTTGATAAGGCCGTGCAGGGCTTTCATATCCGGGAGCACCCAGAAATCCGTTTCCACGAAGCGGGTGCCGTCCATCAAGTTTGCGTGGACAAGCAGAACATGTTCGCTGATTCCGCCAACGGTGGCAACTACGATGTCGAGGATCGCGCCGACCATGTCGACCATGACCGCCGGGGGGCTGGGGCGAATATCGGCATTGACAGATTTGGCGATGGAGTTCAGGAAGAAGGAGCCGCACAGATTTCCGAGTTCACCCAGAGCCGAGCGTTCCAGGGTTCCCAGGGTCTTCGTGGCGCCTTTGTCCAGGCCCATGAGCATGTCCACGAGTTCAAGGGCTTTCTGGTAGGGGATGATCATCATGATCTGACCCACCATATCGCCTTCAAAACGAAGGTATACGCCGACTGCATCATCTTCGGGGCCGCCGACCACTTTAGGGATGGTCAGCAGGGGAATGATCTCCAATGTTGGGCTGTCAACTTCGATCTTGCGCCCGACCATTCCAGAGAAACCGGCAGCAGCGTTCTTGATGCCTTCGCTTGCAATGGCGCTGAGCTTATCCAGAAGGTCCTGGTCAAACGGGATAGTAGTTTGCATAGAATCACTCTCTTTTCATAGTCCGGCCAGTTTATACAAGCCGAACACATCAATGATCAGCGCGACCTGGCCTTCGCCAAGAATGGCTGCGCTGGAAATTCCTGGAATGTCACCTATAAGGCCGCCAAGCGGCTTGACCACTACATCTTCTTCGCCTACCAGCGAATCCACGATCAGGCCGACCATTTGTTTGCCAGACTGTACAACCACCGCATACGAACGCTTCGAACGTTCACCATCGTTCTGGATATCGAAGATGTCGGCAAGGTTGATGAGCGAGAGAACGCTCTCACGCAACATGGTGACCGGCTTGCGATACACATGTTTGATCGCGGCTTCTTCGAGCCGGAAGGTTTCTGTGATCATCACCAAAGGAATGGCGAAAGTGGATTGATGCACCTTGACCAGAAGCGCAGGCACGATCGCCAGGGTCAACGGCAGAGTGATCTGGAATTTTGTACCGGTTCCGAGGTTGGTTTCCACCTGAATGGAACCGTTGATGCGCTGAATGTTAGTGTTGACAATATCGAGACCCACGCCGCGGCCTGAGATGTCGGTCACTTTTTGGGCGGTGGAAAGACCGGCCATGAACATCAGGTCAATGGACTGTTCTTCCGTCAGGGTGGCAGCCTCTTCGGCGGTGATCAATCCCTTTTGTACGGCGCTCTTGCGGAGTTTGGCCGGGTCGATCCCGCCGCCATCATCTTCCACAGTTAGAATGATACGGCCTTGTTCATGACGGGCTGTGAGCGTGATCTTGCCGCGTTCGGGCTTTCCCGCTGCGAGGCGCTCTGCCGGGGATTCGATGCCATGGTCTACGGAATTGCGCACTAGATGGATGAGCGGATCATTGATCTCCTCCAGCATGGAGCGGTCCATTTCAGTCTTTTCACCGCGGATGATTAGGTCGATCTGTTTGCCGACCTTCTGTGACATGTCATGTATCATGCGTGGGAACTTACCGAACACGCTTGCGATAGGCAGCATCCGAATGTGCATGACCTCCTGCTGTAATTCGTCGGTGATGCGGCCAAGATGGGTGATGGTCTCGGAGATCTTGTCATAATTGCTGTTCATGCGTGTGAGGCGGTTGTGGATCTGCTTCAGGTGATTCCGGTCTGTGATCAATTCGCCGACCAGGTTCACAAGGTTATCCAACCGTTCCACGTTCATGCGGATGGTCATATCGGTGCCGCGCCTGCCAAAAGGATTGTTGTTACGTCGTTCCAAGGCAGAGTTATTAGTTGGCTGCGCGGGCAGAACGGGCCGTGACGATCCGCCTTCTTTATCCGTCTGAGTCATTGATTTGGTTTCGGGGTCTGCAGCGTTCTTTCCGTTGAGGAGGAAGGATTTTCCATTGATGAGAACCTCTTCAATGCCGGATATCTTGCATAAAGCCACCCCGATCTCTTCAATGGATTGCTCTGTGGCCACAACAGCGGAGAAGTCGCCGATCACTGCCGAGGCTTCGATCTCTGCCTGCGTGGGAGACATACTCTTGATCTCACCCACATCCTGTAGGGCCATCATCAATTGAAAAGCGCGCGCTGCCGAAGCCATGCTTTGGGTGTCTATTCGGGCCTGGACCTGAATGGTTCCGTTCGGTAAAGCTGAAGGGTTTTCCGTTGCCCTGACCGCGTTGGCTTGTGCGGCTTTTAGAGAGTCGGATCTTGCCTCTCCGCCAAGCAGATCCTTCAAAGGACTCACGATCTCTTCGATGTCAATGTCGCTGGTTTGCGATGTACTGACCTCGTCTCGTAACATGCGCATACAATCGACTGCTGCAAGGCATGCACTCACCAGTTTTTCTGATATCCCGATCTCGTTCTTGCGCACCCCATCCAGTACGGTTTCCATGGCATGCGTGATGTTGGTCATGCGCTGGTGGCCGATCATGCCGGACATCCCCTTGATGGTGTGTGCTGAACGGAAAACCGTTTGCACCAACTCAGGGTCGGTCTCCCCCCGCTCGAATCCGATCAAAATATCATCGAGGGATTGCAGATGCTCATCCACTTCAGCCAGAAAGATCGGCAGTTCTTCTTCGTTTATGTCGAAAATGATTTCCATAGAATGGCCCGGAGTCTCCAGATTTTCTGTGTAAAAGTTATCACACCCCTCCCGCTTTGACTGTAAATCAGCCGTAAAGAGAAGCCAAAAATGGGATAAATTTATTTCCAGAAAATGAACAACACCCGTCCATGGTTACCGGATGGGTGTTGTAATAAAAACGGATTCAAAAATGCGCGGACATTGCGCGCCAGTGAAGGTCCCCTGGACGATCATCATGGCCCTCTCAGGCCGTACTTTCGCTCCTGACTTCCTCTTCGGCTTCTGAAGCGAGCAGCTTTCTTAACTGCTCCAACGCATCCGGTTTGCTCTCCTCGGCCAGCATCTCCTGGATCCGCGATTGCTCCTGAACGGCCTGATAGATCTCCTGTCTTAGAATGACCATGCTGCGCGGGGCTTCGATCCCGATCTTGACCCGGTCTCCATCCACAGCCAGAATGGTGACGGTGATATTGTCACCGATGGTGATACTTTCGTCTGTTTTGCGGGAAATGACCAACATATTGTTACTCCGCGAATTCGGTTAGCGCAAGTAGTCGAAGAGACTCAGCGCAGACATGGCCCGCTGGCTGACTTCGAGCACGGCGTTATAAGTGGTTTGCTGGTTCGAAAGCAGCGCGATCCCTTCGGCAATGTTAATATCTTCATTGGAGGAGAGCAGGCTTTTCGTTTCAATCTTGATGGATTCGAGAAAGTTCGCGGCCGAGTCGACCTGTCGCATGTGCGCCCCATTGGAGGTGCGGTACTGATCGAGCGTATCCAGTGAAGCCTTCATGCTGGTTTTGATCGACTCAAGGGTCAGGGGGTCGGTGAGCGGATCGCCTGTATCCCGGACGTTGTTCTGGGTCAGGGCATTGGTTGCCAGGATCAGATTTTGCAGAAAACCAAACACAGCCTGGTCACCGCGCACATTCAGGGTCACAGATTGATCCGGCCCGATGCTGCGCTGGATGTTGCCTTGGTCGCCAAGATAATTCACCACCATCGGAGTGAAAGGATTCCCCTGGTAATCGGATAGAGTGGTGGGGGAATCGCCAAGGGAAAAGGCCTTTTGGTTGACCTGATAGCCGGAGAAAATATATTGGCCGTTGACCGAAGTATTGCCGATCTCAACCGCTTCTTTCGCGATCGACTGCATTTCCGCGCCGAGTGTTTCGGCGCGATCGTCGCCGGTGAGGGTGTCGGTCAGGCCGCGCAAGATCAGGTCGTTTGCGCGAACCGCCAGTTGCTCCAAGCGGTCAAAGGCGCTGTCCGTGGCGGTCATCCAGTTTTGTGCGAGGTCCGCCGCTTCGGAATAGGAATCCAACGCTTTCAAGTTCGAACGCAGGCTCATGCTGGCCGAAGCCCGGGTCGGGTCATCGGAGGCGACAAGAAAATTCTTGTTCAAGGCGAGCTTGTTCTGCAGGTTGTTCACCTTCTCCATATTGTCTGCGAGGTTTTGGATGGCGTTCTCAGCCATCATGCGGTTTGTGACTCTCATATGCGCCTCCTTGCGCTTATCGTCCCACCAGCCCCATCTGGTTGATGACGACATTGAGAAGTTCGTCGTAGGCGGTCAGGACGCGTGCCGCGGCCTGATACGCTTTCTGGGCTTTGGCCATGTTCGCTGCTTCTTCATCCAAAGAAACCCCGGCGACCGATTCGCGCTGGTTGCCGAGCGCATGGACCACGAGCCCGTGTTGATAGGAATTATCTGCTGCCCGTTTGGTTAGAACGGCCAGACCGGTGACCTGTGCATTGTAGTATTCATTCAAGGTGGCCGTATTGCCAGACATGCCCTTGAAATTTTTCAAGTCGAGGATTTGCAGGGCGACCGTGTTATTCCCTGCCTGGTTCGCGGCGCTGGAGGTGGCAATGCTGAGCGCATCCAGATTGGGGTTGACGGCGATGCTGGCCGCGTCGGTACCGGTGAAGAAATCCAGGTTGGTGGCGTTATTGATACCGTACCCGGTGCGGTGAATGGCATTCACCTGCGATGCCAGTTGCGCGGCAAAAGTATTCAGGCCGTTCATTTGATCGACCAGCACCCGGTCACGGACTTCAAGGGTGCCTTTGAGTTCGCCGCTTAGCAGGTTGAGTTTTTGGTTGTCTTCCCAATACACATCCAGGACGCTGCTGTCTGTGGTGCTGGTGCGGGTCTCAAGTTGGAAGGTGTCGCGTCCCACCACCAGTGCATGGCCGCCGACAGAGACCAACACTTCACCGTTCTTTTGCTCGGATGAGACTGCTCCGGTAATTTCTGCCAGACGATCCAGAGCGAGATCGCGTTTATCCATCAGGTCATTGGGTTGTTCACCCACCGAGTTGACGCGTGCGATCTCACCGTTCAACTGTGCGATCTGGCTGGCAAGGGAATTGATCTCCTCCACGCTGCCTGAGATGGCATTATTCTGGTCACTGCGCAACTGGATGATCTGGCTGGAGCGCCGGTTGAGGGCGAGAGCCACAGTGTTGGCGTCATCCAGCAATACGGTTCGCAGGCTGGTGTTGGTCGGGTCGTTGGAGAGCGATTGCCAGGTTCCCCAGAACTGGTCTAATTTGTTGAGCAGGCCTTCATCGGAGGTTTCGGCGAGGGTCGCTTCCAGTTGCGAGAGAATCCCGCTTTGGGTCTCCCAATTTTTGGCTTCGGCAGAGACCGAGCGGAAGCGCCCGTCAAAGTAGGCAAGATTGAAGCGTTGAATGCGGTCAATGGTGACGCCGCTGCCGCGTTGTCCGGCCCCGATGCCGTGATCTGCGCCGTTGATGGAGGTGGGTGTGTCGGTGGTCAGAATGGCAGCCTGACGCCTATACCCGGGAGTGCTGGCGTTGGCGACATTGTGCTCGGTGATTTCCAGAACCTGCGAATGGGTCAGGACGGCTTGAAGTGCGATCGAGATTCCGGAAGAAATGGTTGGCATGGTAGTTTCCTTAAGCCCGAATTTCCACGCCCAACCCTGTCACCGGTTCCTGGTGTTTCATGCCATCCCGGGGAGAGCGGTATCCGGCTTCCGGTTGGAACATGCCGATCAGGAAGGACTGAGTGGCCTTCAGCCAGTCCAGTTTGGTGATGGCAATGGCCTGGCTGGCATGGTTCAGGTCACGCGCCTGGCTTGCCAGGCTGTGAATCCCGTCTGATAAATTTTTGATTCGGCTGGCTTCTTCAGATTTGAAAAAGGGGAGAAGTGACTGGATGGAAGTGTCTTCGTGGCGCAGGTTCAAGGCGAGCGATAGTTCCTGAACAATCTGGCGGCACTTATCTTCCAGGACACTGATCTTGTCGAGGAGGACTTCCTTGTCCTCCACGATCTGCAGGATCTGGTCCGGTTCATTCAGCAGGGAAACGCGTTCCCTTTTAGACAGGATGAGTAGTTCCTGCAACGACCTGAATAGAACCACCAGCACCTGTTCGAGTTCAAAACGGTTTTTTGTGAATTCATCGTCTACCATTGCAGGAGTCCTCGTGGATCATTTCATTTGGGCTTGATTTTCGCAAGCAATTTTCGGGCGAGTTCGCCGATCTGGATGGTGTAGTCGCCGCTGTCGACCTGCTTTTTGAGCAGGGCAACTCGTTCTGATTCAACTTCTTCGGCGCTGTTCATGGCCGTGCGAGCCTTGGCCAGCAGCCGGGCATTCTCAGACATTTCCACCTTGTCCTGCCCGGTGCGGACGGACTCGGTTTCGTTCGCCTCTTCGCGCCTCTCGATGGGGGTGGCGGTTTCAGCGGGTTTTGTGGAAAGGGATTGGATTCCGGAATTTTCGATTCTCATAGGGTGCTCCTGCAAGGCATATGAACTCACAATACCATTATCGGCAGGTTTTTTGAAAACATTATGCCTTACGCAAGTTGATGGCTTCTGCGATCATTGTATCAGTTTGTTGGAAGGCCCGTAGAGACATGCTGAGCGCGCGCTGGAGGGTGATGAGGTGGGTCATTTCCTGGGCCAGGTCAATGTTGGAGTTTTCAACATGGTACCCGCTCAGGGTTCCAAAATTTTCAGACCCGGGGTCGCCGGTTTGTGCCACACCGGAAATATCGGACTCCAGCAGGATATTGTTGCCGTTATCGGTCAGCCCGCCAGGATTGGGGAAACGGGTTAACTGAACGGTTCCAACTTCGGCGGTAACGCCTTCTGCATCTGTGGCAGTGACCACGCCGGTGGAGGAGACGCTGATATTGGTCATGCCTTCTTCGATGGTGCCATCCCACACCAAGGGGTAGCCGCTGGCGTTGACGAGGTTGAGGTCTGCGTCCAAGGCAAATTGACCGTCACGGGTATAGCCGATGGTGCCATCTGGCAGGGTCACACTGAAATAGCCCTCACCCTGAATGGCCCAATCCAACGAATTGGTGGATGTGCGGATGGTGCCTTGCGTGGTGATGGCCTGAGTGCTGCGCAGGAGGGTACCCTCTTTCATTTGTTCGTTGAGCATTTCTTGAAAGTTCGAGCGCGTGGTCTTATACCCGGCAGTGTTGACGTTAGCCAGGTTGCTGCTGGTCACGTCCAGGTCGAGCAGGTGGCTGATGATATCCTGCCGCGAGATGTTGAGGGTTTGAAAAAGGGATGATGCCATGAGATCTCCTATCCGATCCGGCCAAGGGAGGCGATGGTCTTGCCGAGCAGTTCGTCCTGGTTCTGGACGAGTTTCTGTGCCGCTTCATAGGAACGGCCTACTTCCACCAACTGGGTCATCAGTTGTGAAGGGTTCGCGTTCGAAGATTCGAGAACCCCCTGAACCACTTGTGGGACTTCATCGCCTGTAGAGGCGGCAGGACCAGTGAATAGATTCCCTTCGGTATGTTGAAGTTCCGCCGCGGGGTCGGCAAAGACACCGATGCCCAAAGTAGCGACGGCTTCTCCATTCACCGTGATGGCTCCATCGTATGCCACTGAGATTTCGCCATCGGGCAGTTGAATGGGCTGCCCCGCATCATCCAGAACCTGATACCCATCCACAGTAACGAGATTGTTCTCGGCGTCGCGCAAGAAGCGCCCGTCGCGGGTGTAGCGATTCCCATCGGGAGTTTGAACCGTAAAGAAGCCGTTGCCTTGAAAGGCAAGATCCAACGGGTTATCCGTCTTTTGCATGGCACCCTGACCATAGTCCACATATTCCTGGCCGATTTGCGAGCCAAGGCCGAGGTTGCCAACGTATTCAATGATAGTGGATTGCAGGTTGCCGCTGGTGTAGACTGGTTGATCCTGCATGAAGCCTTGCACGGTGGTTAGCACCTGCTTGAAGCCGGGAGTTTGAATGTTGGCAATGTTATGACTGATCGCCTGCTGACGGGTGGCGTTCATCACCATTGCAGATACGGCGGAGTAAAGGCCTTTGATCATCTTGTTTGGCTCCTTAACTTTTATTCTTCTGCTGGAAGTTCAGCACCAACTGGACCTCTTCACGGGTCATGCTGAACTGACGGGCAATGTCCACATCCGACATTTTCGCTTCCGACATGGCGCCGATCAGACGGTTGCGCTCCAGGATCGAAGAGGTTGGGTCAACCGACTGTTGTTGCTGGCTGCTACGTGCCTGCGAGATGTTCAACAGGGTCTTGAAGTCAGACTGTCCCATCATGCCGGTAGAGGGTGGGGTGGTTAATGTTTGCGGCGGGTTTGAGACGAGGCCTTGCATTTCCTCGACCACAGGCGACATGCGTTTGGCCTGGGTTTGGCGGTTCTGCGCCAACGCCGTTTCGCGTGCCAGTTGCAGAACGTACAATGAATCTTCGAGAGAAATTTTTGGAATACTAGTCATGGTTCATAGCCGCTTTCAATGAGATCAGCGCACGGGCATGTAACTGACAGACCCGCGACTCGGTGATTTCCAAAACCTTGCCAATCTCCTTGAAGGTCAACTCCTCGTTGTAGTACAGAGACAGCACCAGTTTTTCGCGTTCAGACAGGTCTTCGATGGCTTCAGCCATTTCAACCAGCGTATCTTTTTCTTCGAGGATGTCCAATGGATCGGCTTGTTTTTCGTCGCTGAACTTTTCATGCAGCGAGGCGCTGCCTTCCTGGTCGACTTCCATCATCAGGTCCAGTGAGACCAGCACGCGGTTGGCGTCTGCCAGACCCTGCTGCACTTCTTCCACATTGGTGCCCATGTGAGCGGCGATCTCATCCTCTGTGGGTTCGCGGAAATTCTCCGACCACAATGTGGAGATGGATTTCTCGATCATGCGCGCCCTTTTTCGCGCTGCGCGTGGCATCCAGTCAGTGGTGCGCAGGTAATCCATGATCTTGCCGCGGATGCGCAGGCTGGCGTAGGTGCTGAATTGTGTGTTGAACTTCGGGTCGTAATGGTCGACAGCTTCGATCAGTCCCATCAGACCCTGGTGAGCCAGATCTTCATAATCGCTGCCGCGTTCCTGCGAGATGCCCATGCGTCCCAAAAGATAATGGACCAGGGGGACCGATTGCATCACCAGTTTCTCCCGCAGTTCGGGGGAACGGGTCGTTATAAATTCCATCAAAACATCCGCGGTTTCCATTTGCATAACCATGGCTTATTTCACCTCGGATGGGTTTGGCATTTCACCGGGAATGGCATTCTGAGCAGGCAAAGTTGGCGAGGGTGACGATTGTTCGGCTTCAGGCTGCGCCGTTTCTTCTGGCTTTTCCTCGGTAACCACATCAGCAACTTCCAATCCGAAGGTGATCTGCCGGGACAGGAAGATCACCGGGATCCCGATCACCAGCAGGGTGACGCTGGTGTGGATGACAAAATCGAGCAGGGTGGCGCCGGTCAAAATGGATACACCTGCCACAGTGAAGAACGCCAGTACGATGATAAAAATAGAGACCAAGGCTGTAAACTCGACCAGCACTGGCAGGCGCACGTCATCCTTCTTCGCAGGTTTGGGCGCCTTTGGCGCTTTTACAGGGTTTCCCTTTTCAACGGGTTTTTCTGCATCATCCGGTTTACCGGACTCAGGAGGCTTCTCAATATCTGCCACGATGTCAACCTCTTTCGTTACTTATTCCATTCTTTCCCGAACAAGGCAGCTACCAATCGCGCGGGGTCGGCCACTTCCAACCGGCGTGCAGTTTCGCGACCTGTGGTGAAATAACCGAGCGGGACCTGGTTTCGGCGCGCAAAGTTATACAGGCTGCCGAAGGTATGGGTCTCATCCATCTTCGTCAGGATCAACCCATCCAGATTGAAGATCCCAAGCGAAGCGGATAGTTGGAGCAAATCGGCTTCTTTGGTGGTGGCACCTGCCACAAGGTAGGTACTTCGTCCGGGCATCTCCGAAAGAAGCGCGCCCAGTTCGATCATCTGGTTTTCATTGCAGGGGTTGTATCCGGGCGTATCCACCATAAAGAGATCGTTGGGCTGCGGGTTGTTTACGATCTCCCGTAACTCCTGCGGTGTATACGCGAGTTTTAATTCCAGCCCAAGCGCATCGGTATACGCCTTGGCCTCGGCAATGGCACCCATGCGCACCGTATCTGCGCAGACCCAAATGCAGTTCTTGTGCAGGTTCTGTTTGAAATATAAAGCCAGTTTGGCAAGGGTGCTGGTCTTGCCGCTGCCGCTGGCTCCCGCAACACATAAGACATCAGTTGCCACGAACGTCCCTGCACCCTTTTGGACGCGCAGCTCTGCGCCCATCTGCTGGATGAGCGAACGCTTGCAGGCCTCCACATCGGCCAGAGTGAGCGGGCTGAGAGTTTCAAGCGCAAGATTGACCATCCCTTCGACGAGAGAGGATTCCACGCCCTGCTGGAGCAATTGCTGGCGAATGGTCTTCAGTGAAGAAGGAATATAGCGGTCAGACTCAGGCAGAGCGGATTCTGTCACCCGAACAGGGGTCGACACTGGAACCGGTTGCTCTTTAACTGGAGAGAGATTCAGTTTGATGGGCGGCGGCAATGTTCCGGTCTTCTTTGGGGCGGGGATCTCCCACTCGATCTCAGGGATTTCCTCCACAAATTCCACGCCGGTCTGGTTTTGTGCAGGCTTCAGAATTGCATTAGTGTTCTTTTTCTTTTCAGGCCGCGCCGCTACAATCTCCACTGCCGATTTCTTCCACGGGTTCCAAACCGGCCCGGCGGGGATCTCGCGCATCGAAACGACGATGGCTTCCGCGCCTAATTCCTGTTGTACCTTTTGCAAGGTTTCGATCGTTGAATCTGCTTTGAACGTTTTCGTGACCATGTGAACCTCTTATCGCAATAAAGGAGTTGCTTGAACTAATCGAGTTTGACCATGCCGTGCGCCTTGACCTTGATGCCGTGGCCTACTTCAGAGAAGGCCATTACGATCAGGTTGGGCAGAGATTGATCCACCAGCCGCCGAAAAGCAAGGCGCAGTTCGCGCGGGCAGATTAGGATGGGGAAGTGACCCAATTGGGCGAGGGCTTCCATTTGCTCGCCGGTCTTCAGCAGGATTCGCTGCGCCAATCCAGCGTCGATCTGAAAGCCGGGGCTGCCTTCGGAGGAAACCAGCGCTGAGCGCAGGGTCGTTTCCAGTTGCGGCGCAAGGGTGAAGACGTGCAGTGTATTGGTCTCATCCTTGTACTGGCCGGAAATGGTGTTGGCCATGCTCTGCCTGACGGCCTCCGCAAGGATGTGCGGGTCGCGCGTCATCGGGGCGTTGTTGGCAAGCACTTCAAGGATGCCGCTCAGGTCGCGGATGGGAATGCGCTCGCGCAGCAAATTGCGCAGTACGTTTTGAATTTCGCCCAGGTTAAGCAGGTCGGGCATCACGCCTTCCACGGCAGCGGGGATGCGCTGTTTTAACTGGGTCAGCATTTCCTGGACCAGCTGGCGGCTGAGCAATTCCGCTGCATTGCCGCGCACCACTTCGGTGAGATGTGTGCAAAGCACAGAGAGCGGGGTCACCACGGTGTAGCCTTTTAATTCAGCCTGGTTTTGCTCAGCGGAACTGATCCATAGCGCCGGCAGGCCAAAGGCCGGTTCGGAAGTGGGAACGCCCTGTAATGGGTCTTCGATATCAGAGCCGGGAATGGCCAGCAGTCTGTCGAGCATGATCTCGCTTGATGCCACCTCCTGTCCGCGTACTTTGATGCGATAGGATTGAGGCGGCAGGCGCAGGTTGTCGCGGATGCGCACCACGGGTAGGATAAAGCCCATTTCGCTCATCAACTGTCGGCGGATGCTGGTGATGCGGCGCAGCAGGTTGTCTTGATTGTCTTCATCGATGATCGGGATCAGGCTGTAGCCGATCTCCAGTTCGATGGGATCCACTACCACCATCTCCAGCATTTGCTCGGGAGTTTCCGGTTCGCTTGGCCGCTCAGGCAGGATGACTGCCTGTTGGGCGGCGAGAGCGGCGTTGGCTTGTTCGCGGTTCACAAAGAAGGCGGCTGCGCCAAGGCCCATGCTGACCAGCCCAAAGGGAATCTTCGGCAGGCCTGGCACAAGCATCATTAAGCCGACGACCAGAGCACCCACGGCCAGCACATTGAAGTTCGAGATCTGGCTCGAAACTTCCGTGCCGAGCGAAGATTCAGAAGTGGAGCGGGTGACGATGAGGCCAGCCGCAGCGGATACCAATAGCGAAGGGACTTGAATAGCCAGTCCTGCGCCGATGGTCAGCAAGACGTACGTCTGCAAGGCGGTTGCCAGGTCCATGCTGCGCTGGAGAACACCGATGACGAACCCGCCGATGATGTTAACCAGCATGATGATGATGGCGGCGATCGCATCGCCCTTGACGAATTTACTGGCGCCGTCCATTGCGCCGTAGAAATCCGCCTCAGCCTCGATCATCTTGCGGCGGTTACGAGCCTGTGTTTCGTCGATCAGACCGGCGTTCAGATCTGCATCGATGGCCATCTGTTTGCCGGGCATCGCATCCAGTGTAAAGCGCGCGGCCACTTCTGCCACACGACCGGCGCCGCTGTTGATGACCACGAACTGGATGATCATCAAAATGAGGAAGATGACCACACCGACCACATAGTTTCCGCCGACGATCAAATTCCCGAAAGTGTTGATGATCTGACCCGCTTCACCGCTGAGCAGGATCAGGCGGCTGACCGAAACGTTGATGCCGAGCCGGAAGAGGGTTACCAGCAGCAAAACAGTGGGGAAGACCGAGAATTCCATCGGCTGTTTGATGAACATGGTCAATAGCACAATGCCGATGGAAACCGCAATGCTCAGCGCGACCGACAGGTCGATCAAAAAGGCCGGGAGCGGCAGGAGCAGCATGCCCACGAGGATCACCAGGCTGAGCGCCATGACGATATCCTTCGAGCGCAACAGTCCCTGCAGGGCAGAGAGGATCGGGTTCTGAACGGCGGTGGATGTGGTAGCGGTCATTGACTAATTCCAGTTACGAATATTGTGGTTTGGGCTTCGGAGAATTGAAGGGCGTCTTTCCACGCAGTTTGTACACATAAGCCAGCACTTCAGCCATTGCCAGATACAGGTCGGCCGAGATCTCGTGCCCGATCTCGATGGTCTTGTAAATGGCGCGCGCGAGCGGAATGTTTTGCACGACCGGAATGTTGTTCTCCTTGGCGATCTGCACGATGCGCTGTGCCACTTTGTAGGGTCCCTTGGCGAGTACTCGGGGAGCCTTCATCCCTTCGTGATATTCGATGGCCACGGCCAGGTGGGTGGGGTTGGTGACCACCACTGCCGCTTTGGAAACGTTTGCCATCATGCGTCCGCGCGCCATGCGCCTCTGCATGCTGCGGATGCGACTCTTCAACATTGGGTCGCCTTCCGAACGCTTGACCTCCTGTTTGATCTCGTCCTTGCTCATGCGCAGGTTCTTGTATAACTCCCAGCGTTGGTAGGCGTAGTCGGCCACGGCCAGCACAAAGTACATGGCTCCCACGCGAATGGCGAGGGAGACTGAGATCTCTACAAAACTATCCACAGAAGTTTTCAGATCCACCTGGGTGAGGGAGGCGAGTTCGGCAAACCTTGAGCGCAGAAAACTGTAGGCTACCCAGGAGACCCATCCCAGCTTGAGCAAAGATCGCAGTAACTCGATCAGGCCGTGGCGGGAGAAGATGCGCTTGAAGCCTTCGAGCGGGTTGACGCGCTTAAAGTCAAATCCGATCTTTTTGCCTGCCCATAGGAATTGAGTCTGCCCAAGCGTGACGGCCGAACCGGCCAGCATCAAGATGAACAGCATCAAACCCAGTGTAGGCAATAGCTGCGAACCAAAAGTGAAGAAGGTGCCGCGCAGCCATTCCACGCTGATCTCGACATGCGGGAGTTGGGTGATGGTTTCGGTCATTAACGCTTCAAACTTAAGCCCGAGTTGTTTGCCCGGTCCTCGCAGCAGGTACGCACCTGAAAGGATGACCACGGCAGTGATCAGTTCCTGGCTGCGGACGACCTGGCCTTCTTCGCGCGCTTCTTCCAGACGATGGGGGGTTGGGGCTTCGGTTTTATCTGCCATGGCGTCCGGTTACTTGATGAAAACCAACATGCTTTCCGCCATGTTCTCGAAGAGCGTGCCTAGGTACGGAAAGACGGCGGCGAAGGTCATTACCATGGCAAGCATGGCAACCACTACTTTGACGGGCAGGCCGAGGAAATAGACTTGCACCTGCGGCGCGACCCGGGCTAAGAGGCCGAGTGTGAGATCGGTCAGAATTAATGCGGCGATGATGGGCATCGCCATGTGAATGCCGGATGAGATGAAACCCGAAGTGGCCCGCAGTACGGATTCCAAGCCGTTGAAAGGCAAAGGCCCATTGAGAGGGATCATCTCGAAGGTGTTTTGGAGGGCGATCAGGAAGAGGTGATGACCGTCTATCACCAGGAAGATCATGGTGGCGGTCATGACGAAGATCTGGTCGAAGGAAGAACCTGCTTCCCCGAGCGCCGGGTTGAAGATACGACTGGATTCGAACCCGCTGCCCATGCCCATGGCCGCTCCCGCCATTTGAATGGCGCCGAAGGCCAGGTCGGCCGCATACCCGAGCAGGGTTCCGATCATGATCTCTTTGGCAATGGCAACGCCATAGGCAAAATTGCCGATCGCTTCTGCGGTTGAGGCAAGAGGCTGCCAGGGGATCAACACCATGGCCAGGATGAATCCCAAACCAATGCGGACCTGCGAAGGGATGTTCTGCCCGCCCAGCACCGGCACATGGATAATGACCGCCATGATGCGGGTAAAGGCAAGAAAGAACAATTGCGCCTGAGCAACAGAAATAGTCATACAAGCGTATCCAAAAAATCAACCTGTAGGCATGATACTTTGTCCACCTGTTTATGTCCGTAAATGTAGGGTGAAGCAGGGCTAAAGATGGCGTAAATAAAATTGACGGCAGAATCCCCGGATTGAATCTGTTTTAAACACAAATTCCGGCAGAGCCGGATCTGTGTACTTCCTCGATAAATTGGCGATCACATAGTTAGCGTGGCAGGCCGGTTGAAACACTTCTGAATGCGCATCACTAACAGGTCCGGGTTGAGCGGTTTGACCAGGAAGCCACTGGCACCGATGCGGGCAGCCTTTTGCACGATCTCGGGAAACGCCATTGAGGAGAGGAAAAAGACCTTTGTGCGTTTCAGTACCTCCGAGTTCAACTGGCCGATCAATTCCAGCCCGTTCGAGCCGGGCAGGTAGGTGTCGATCAGGAGCACATCCGGCAGGTGCTGGGCCAGACGTTCGCGCAGGTGGTTAGGCTGATCGCAGATGATCGGATTCATGCTGTGGCGTAGCAGCGCCAGTCTGATGAGATCACATTGCAGGGCGTTGGGTTCAAGGACAAGAACAGATAGCGTTTCTCGTTTCATGGTTCTATCCTGCTTTTGAAAAATGTGGGAACATGCCAGAGTTCTTCATGCGCACTTTTATTTTTTCCATATCGTTCGTATTGATCTTGAGGATGTTCAATGATTCCGGATGTAGTTCAAAACATAACAAAGGCGAGTTCGCGATCTGGTATTCTTCGGTGAAGAAATTTGCCAGGTTGACGATGGCGGGCAGGCGCTGGTTGATGCGCGCGAACGATGGAGCATGATGGAAACGAATCGCATCCACCAGCACCACCGGGAAGTTCCAGTGCTCTGCGATCAACCCGCCGACCCGGGCATGGTCAATGCCGATCAATTTTTCCTCCACCTGCCAGAGCGGTAATTTATACCGCTCCACGAATTCAACGATGTCGGAGTAATTACATAAGACCGACTGGTCCAGCAGTAATTTGCCGATATCATGAAGCAGTCCGGCAACGTAGGCCTGCTCTGGTTCCGGGTAGTGCAAGGCCTGCGCCAGCCACTCCGCCACCGACCCAACCACCAGGGAATGCTGCCATAACTCCCCGGCTCCCAACCGGTATCCTCGCAAACTGCGGCCCATCATGCTCGTGGCAGTGGATGTCATCAGAATGGATTTGAGTCGCTGCAAGCCGATGTGCATGATCGCCTCGTGCAGCGTGGAGCAGGTACGGGCATAGCCCAACGTGGCGGAGTTCGAGATCTGCAGGACCTGGGCGGTCAACACCTGGTCGAGTCCGATCATTCCCACCAGATTATCGATGGTCACCTCATGCTTTTCGATCTCCCTCAGGATCTGGGTAACGCTGGAAGGCATCGGCTTGAGCCGCGCGATAGATTGGAGGATTTCGTCCACAGTGAGCAGCATGGGATCTCCGGATTAATGGACCAGGTCTGGCAGGCTGGTGAATAGGGCGTGGGTAAAGGTCATGGCGTGCTGGAGCATCCAGGAACCGAGTAGAAGCAATACAAGCAGGATGCCGATCAGTTTTGGGATGAAGATCAAAGTCGATTCGTTGATCTGGGTGGCGGCTTGTACAAGGCTGACCAGGCTGCCTAGGACCAGGCTGATGAGCAGGATCGGTCCGGCCAGGATCAGCGCCATGACGATCGCATTTTGTCCGAGGGTGAGTACATAGGCTTCTGTCATGGGAACCTCATGAACCGCCGGTGAAGCTCATGACCAGACTGCTGGCCAGCAAATACCAGCCATCCACCATCACGAACAGGAGCAGCTTGAACGGCAGGGAGACCAGTGAAGGAGGCAGCATCATCATGCCCAGTGAGAGCAGAATGCTGGAAACGACCAGATCGATCACGAGAAACGGAATATAGATGACAAAACCCATGGTGAAGGCTGTGCGTAATTCGCTGATGACGAATGCTGGAAACAGGGTAACAGTGGGGATGTCTTCCAGGGTGGCGGGCTGCTGTTCATGGCCGAGATCGATGAACAATTGAATATCTTTATCTCGCGTTTGCTTGAACATGAATTCGCGCACCGGCGCCTGGACCTGTTTGATCGCGGTGGGCTGGTCCATTTCCTTATTAAGGAAAGGCTGGATGGCTTGTTCATCCATTTGTTTGTAGACCGGTGCCATGATGAAGAAAGTCAAAAGCAATGAGAGGCCGATCACCACCTGGTTGGGCGGGACCGATGGTGTCCCAATGGCGTTGCGCACCATGGAGAGCACGATCACGATCCGGGTGAACGAAGTCGCGAGGATCAGCACTGAAGGCGCCAGGGATAGCACGGTCATCAAAACCAACAACTGTACGCCGGAAGTGACCTCTTTGGGTTCCGGGGATTGCCCATCCACCGTCAGCGAAACGCCGGGGACGGCCGAGCATCCGCTCAGGATCAGCCCAAAGAGAACGATCAAAAGCATGAGACCCAACAGTCTGGTCATGGATTTGCGGTTGACCCGGTTCGCCCCTTTGCGCGTCAACTGAACTTTCTGTGGGATTAAACTTGCGGCCATGGCTGGGGCTTATTCCTTTCCTTTTGCGGCTTCGAGGGGAGTGCTGAGATTGAAGGAGCGGATCATGGAACTAAAATCGAATCCCGGCTGGACCTGGGAGTCCTCTGCCGTTAGGGGTAGCAGGGTCTCTTCGACGGGGGTGATCAGGGAAACATTTTGGTCGGTTGCGCCGATCAACAATTTCTGGTCGCCGACCACCACGAGGTGTAAAGATTGTTTTGGCGAAAGACGGATGGTTTCCACCAGACGCATTTGCTTGTTGGACCTTCCGCTCATCCCCGGCTGCAACCATTTTCGGAAGATCACAGAACTTCCCACGATCAGCAGCAGAACGGCGATCAACTTCACAAAGGCGCTCACATAATAGAAGGGTGTGGAAGTGAGCGGGTCACCCGTCACGTTCGTGTCACCGAGGCTGAGAAGCGCTCCTGTTGCCAGCAGGCTGAAAGCCAGCAGTGAAACGAAAAGTTTTTGCCGGGGGCTGCTGTTCTCGATCCATTTTTTGAGGAGGGCAGGCAGGTCGACCATTAGATCGTCACCTTTTCGTTCGCCGCAGAGATCATCTCTGTGATGCGAACGCCAAATTTATCGTCCACCACCACCACCTCGCCATGTGCCACCATGCGGTCGTTGACGAAAACATCCACCGGGTCGCCTGCCAGACGATCCAATTCCACCACCGAGCCGTGTTGCAGCTCGAGGATCTGGGCCAGTTTCATGCGTGTACGCCCCAATTCCACAGTGACGCGCAGAGATACATCCATCAATAAATTGATGTTCGCTTCGCTGCTTGCATCAGATCTGCCGGGGTTTTCGGCAACGCCTTCCGGCATGGTTTTGACGCGCATTTCTTCAGTTTGAGTGGTAGTTTCCATTTTCTAATCCTTTATCGGGACTTTACTGAACGTCATCATGTTCGCGATATACGCCTGTGATCTGAATTCCCAATTGCTTGCGGGATTTTCCAACCCGGGCCTGGAATTGTTTTTTGTTGGCAACTTTTACCACCAGCGGCCGGTCAATGCGGGTATCCAACTCGATCACATCGCCGATGGAAAGGCTCATCAGGTCTCTCATTTTCAGTTCCGCTGTCCCCAACAATACCGTGACCGGGATGACTGCTTTTAGCATGGTCTGCATTGCCATCTGGCGTGCAATGGGGTCTTGTTGGTGCTCTTTACGTCCGGCGATCCAGATGTGAGGGTTAAGCACATCTGTGATGGGCTTCAGCGTATTGAAGGGGATGAAGATGCTCATCGTCCCGGTGACACCCTGGATGTTGATTTCGATGGTCAGGAGTAGGACGCGTTCGTTGCCCATCATCATCTGTACCCAATGCTGGTTAATGGTGCTGTCTTCCAGCGAAGGTTCGAGGGAGACCACTTTACTCCAGGCGCCCTTCATATCGCCGAGCATGTGCTCCACCAGTCCGCGCAGAAGCGATTGATCGATCTCGGTCAGGGCGCGCTCGGTGAAGCGTCCTTCGATCTTGCCGCCGAGGCGCTGTTCGAGGATCAGGTAACTCACGTTCAAACTCATGGTCAGCACCATGTGACCGGGCAGGGGCGAAAGAGATATTAAATGAAAGAGGGTATTCGCAGGGAAGTCTTTGATAAAGTCATGGAACCTGCCCTGTTCGATATGCACCAATCGTGGGCGCACATTGGTGCGTAGAAAGGTGGGCAGGGAGGTGGTCAGACGTTCACTCAGGTCCTCATGGACAAGTTCCACCGCGCGCATTTGTTCCTTCGAGAATCGAGCGGGTGACCAGAAATTATAGGGTTGGATCTTCTTCTCGCGTCTTCCCGCGGTTCCAAAGCTCTCACCCGCCTGGTTGGCCGTATCTCCCAGGTTTACACTGTCTCCGCCATTCTTTTGGTCGAAGTCAATGGCGCCGGATAGAAGGGCATCGATTTCTGACTGCGCCAACATGATTATTGCACCACGAATTCTGTGAAATAGATCGAGATGATATGCAGGTCTGAAAGTCTTTGAGAGAGCGTGGTCATGATCTCCATTCGCAGATTTTCCTTGCCTTCAGCCGTGTACAGATCTTCATAGGTCTTTGTAGAAAGGAGTGTGATCACCGCATCATCCATGATCGGCAGCCGCGAATTGAGTTTCTCCTCGAACTGCGTCAGATAGGCGGTCTTCTCCTCTTCCGGCAGGTTGATGTATTCCGGGTTGTCCGGCGCAAACTCGACCACGATCGTCACACGGATGTAGCGCCGCCCGGTGGGGTCCAACAGATTAATGATCTTGGTGGACATGTTGGCCATGACCCCTTCGCCTGGCATATAGACATGCGCTTCAGGGGTGGGTGTCACCACCAGGTATACAACTTCCGGGCTGGAGGATTGCTCGGCCTCGGAAACGGCAGCCCTGCCCGGAACATCGTAGACCAGCCGAAACGGCTTGGGCAGGTCGTCGGGCGCGAACATGATATACGCCGTGAATAACGAAACTAGTGAGACGATTCCGATCAGGACTTGCGGGATGGCTTTCAGAATATTTTTGAGCATAGGACTCCGCTTCAAAAGACCACCGGGTCTTTTATCATTCTAGGGTTGGAGGATCGGGGCATTGATATCGATCACGTTGGTGTCCACGTTATAGACGATGATGATCTCCACGCGGGCATTCAAGGCTTTATGTTCCTCGGTGTCATTGGGGAAGACAGGCGCGTACTCTCCCCGGCCGGAGATGATCAATCGATCCGGGGCGATGCCTGCGCCGATCATATACTTTGCCACAGAGGTGGCGCGAGCCAGGGATAATTCCCAATTCGTAGGATAGAGCGGATTCGCCGAAGGGTCACTGCTGGTATGACCAACCAGACGGACTTTGTTCGGAGTGGACCTCAGCATTTCAACGATCGTGTCGAGAACTTGCAGCGCTTCGGGCGGCAGGTCCACCTGTGAGCCCTGGAAGGTCAGGCGTTCGCTCAGGGAGATCAGCACACCTTCGATGTTGGTCTGAACGCTGACCTCGTTGCCAAGGTTTTGCGAAGAAAGCATCTGGGTCAACTCCCCGGCAACTTCCTCCGACTGGGTCGGGCCTTCGGGAATACCTGGGATCACGATCGGCTTGGAGGTTCCATCTTCGCTGGTTCCGCCAGCCTGGTTGATCTGGCTATCCACAACCTGCGATGCGCCTCCGAGGGTAAAAGCCATGCGCATACTTTCGGCCAGTTGTTTATACTTCTCGATGTTCACCTGCCCCATGGAGTAAAGTACTACGAACAAGACCATCAACAGGGTGATGAAATCCGCATAGCTGACCAGCCAGCGTTCATCATGGTGCTCTTCGTGTTCTTCGTGTCGATGTGCCATGATTTATGCTTGAGCCTTTGCCGGTGCGCCCTTTTCAGCGCCTTTGCCTTTTTCAGCCTCTGCTTCAGACTTGACTTCTTTTGGCGGCAGATAGGCCGATAGTTTGTCACGGACGATGCGGGGATTTTCTCCCGCCTGAATGGACAAAATGCCTTCGATCTGCATGTAGCGGCTGCGGGCTTCCTCTTCACTGTTGGCTTTTAGTTTTCCCGCCATGGGCAGGTAGACCAGGTTTGCCGACAAAAGACCCCAGAGGGTTGCAAGAAAGGCGGAAGCGATCGCTTCGCCCAACACTGCCGGGTTATCCAGCTGCTTCAACACACTGATCAGCCCCATCACGGTACCGATGATGCCGAAGGTCGGGGCGAATGCGCCGGCCGCTGTGAAGAAGCCGATGCCTTGTTTATGGCGGGTGCGCATCTGTTCGACAGTGGCTTCCAGAATGGCCGATACTTGTTCCGGCTCGATGCCATCCACCACCATCATGATGCCCCTTTTCATGAACGGATCGGTGATCTTCCGGCTGTCTTCTTCGAGCGCCAGCAGGCCTTCGCGGCGGGCTTTGTCCGCCAGTTTTGTCAGCAGTTCGATATCGCCTTTCAGATCGAATTTATTGGTCTTGAAGGCCTTCATGATGTACTGCGGGATCTTCATCGCCACTTTCAACGGAACCGTGACGACCGTCGCGCCGATGGAACCGCCGATGATCAGGATGATGGCGGCAGGGGCCGCGAAAAGTTCTGCAGGCGAGCCGCCGTCCAGGATCAAAGCAGTGAAGATCACGGTGATGGCCAGGATCAGACCGGCAATGGTTGCAATATCCATAAATGCTCCTGAGAGTCCTTAAGTGGAACGGGTTACTTTTGATTCGATGGGTCTTGCTGGACGAATGGCGTCAGTGTCTTCCGCCGATATTCAATGAAACGTTCTGCGATCTCCTGCGGAGTTTCCCGTACGATCAGTTTTTTATTGCTGACCAGGGTGATCACCGTATCCGGTGTCGCTTCCGCGGTCTGGATCAATTCCGGATTGATATAAAACTTTGTGCCATTGGTTTGGGTCAAAAGGATCACAGATTTTTTCCTTACCTGCACCCGCAAATCTTAATGGGATACAAGCCATTTGTTTCTGCATAAATTTAGCATATTGCCCCATGTTCTCGTGTAAATAGACCGTGAAAGGAATATAAAGATTGGCTAAAAATTTTTTAGCCTGACCGTATGGTGTCCCCCCTTGGACTTTTTTACCGTAACAAGACCCCCGTATTTTCGATCCCGGTTATGCGTTCACCGTCTTCGTCTGGGAGATGGCCTGCCGTACCGTTTGCTTGTAATAGAACTCCAGGGTGGCAGCGGGCCGTTGTGTCATTATTGGCCCGGTTGTTTTTCCCCAAACCATTTTGTTGTTCACATCGAACCAGTCATTTCCATCGCCTCCCGCACGCACCACATCCCCGAGCGGGGTGGCGCTTGCAGTAGACATTCCATCTGTCAGAACTGTGGGTGAGAACAGCCCGGCTTCTGCTGTGAAATCCTTCGCAGCAGCGCCTTTTCCTTTAATATGTTGCGACCCTTTAAAGATATCCACATGTTCAATAATGCCTGCATCCTGTGCCTTGAATGTCAGCCGGGTCCCATCGCTCAACATGAACGTGGTGATCTCGGAACTGGCCTTCAGATCCTTGAAATCACCGTTGTTGTTCCCATCCACATCATCCACATCCACGTGCGGGTCACCCCAAATGGTCGTACTCTTGTTCGCCCACTTATCCAGAATTGTGAACGTGGCGCCGTCCGCAAATTTGAAAAGATAACGATCAGACTCAGCATAGTTCTGGTCGTGTACTACAAGCCCATTGATTGGAGTGTTTGAGTGATAACGAAGCTCGAACTGGATTTCGACGCTTTGGATATTTTCAACGACATGAGCAGCCTGCGCTTCATTTTTTGGACTTGGGCCTGCCTCGCCGTTATGAGCCTGGTGCAACTCCGAAAGGTTAATGTTGAGGTTCTCGATCTGTGGCAGTGACGGCAACGCCTGTGAGCGTGTCTCATGAGCAGCATCACTGATCAATGCCTGATCCTCTTCCATATAATCGAGGGCTGATTTTTCCTCCACGTCCCTGCCGCTGTGGCGTGCGTCTTCATGCTCTGCCATTTGCAGCAGACGTCGTGCTGCCACCAGGTTGGATAGATCTGTCGCTGAGATGGTACTCATATCGGCCTCCGGGTCGACTCGCTTAATGCTAAGCATCGGCAGGAATTAAAAAAACTTTACATCTGCCTGGTGATCTGTAAGGTTCGAGATACCGGAAGGCCGGAATCAAAAAGACCGGCAGCCAGCCGGTCTTTTTGATTTTCGAAGTGTTTTAGAAAATTCCCTGTTGCCTACGGGTTTGAACGATGAAATTGTTGATGCTGTCCATGGATTGGGGATGATTCCCCGGAAAGACCGAGAAGCCTGGTGCCCAGAAATCAAGTGAAAGATTTTTGCGCCTGAAGCGCGGATAGTCTTCCATGATCTTTTGGGAGGTCTGCTGGCGGGCGATCTTCATGAATTGAGCCGGGTTGGCGGTGAGTGGCACGGTCATGACCCACTGCAGGTAGCCCGGGCGAACGGTGATCGCGTCCAGCCGCCAGCCGTAGGAGATGCAGATCTCCTTCATCCAGTTGACGAGGTCTTCCATAATATCCCCGGCCAGGTAATGGTCGCTGAAGCGGGGAATAAGCAAACAAGAGTAAGCCAGTTCAGAGTTGTTTTGCAGGGAGGTTTCCATTTCTGGGATCTCGCTGAACATCGAAACACTGGCAGATAACCTCTCAGGGGAGGATCCGGCTTGTGGGGTAGGGGCAGGCGCCGGGTCCCGGGAGACCGTTTGGGTTTCTCTTTGTTCAACTTCCTGTTGTTCTGTTCCAGTTGATGTGGATCTAAAAGAATTCACGAGTACCTCGACATGCGTCACTACAAGATGGCGTTGGGTTCATTCTACCTGCGTCTGCCGGGTCTGGACAGAGAGGTTTTCGAAAAAGTGGAATCCTTCGACAACCGGTTTGACGGTTTTAGTATATCCCTTGTCATAAATTCCGCCATAAAAAGGAGGTGAAAATTTTAGGCCCTTGGCTTTATTTTGTATATACAAATTGGTAAAGTGTGCCTGATGGAAAGTAAAAAAATTCACTAAATATTAATGCGTTCTTATCTTCATTTTTATTATGAAGAATTCCTCTTCTTTTTACAATGCAGGGGATGAGTGAGCCTGTCTATACCTGAGTGTAGATACTCCTAATATATTCCTGATATATGCCTTACGGCAGCGGAGAAACAACCATGAACGAAAAGGAAAAACTTGCTTCTTACATTGCGAATTGTAAATGCTGCCTGTTGGCACAATCCATGAAAACATGCCCGATTTGTCGATTCAATATCGGTCTGGCCGAACAGGTTCAGTGGTTGGCTCCAAAGATTGCCGTGGATGCGCAACCCATTCCTGTGGAATTTCAACCCCAGACCCAGACTCTGATTTTTGCCGTTTCCTAGTGAAACGGATTCTTATTTTTTAGGCTTCGTAATAAATCCAAACCCTATATGCAATACAAGGAGAGTGTATACAATGAACATCCTGAATAACCTGAAGACGCGGGTGAAGCTGATCGGCAGTTTTCTTCTCATCGCCGCGGCCACCGCAGCGGTCGGGATTGTGGGGGTCTATTATATACGTCTGATCGATGCGGCGGATACCCG
>Ga0268298_10000287_pt1 | contig 66192 bp, 55 predicted proteins | sample WWTPWeurt_MetaG_FD_194462 | JGI IMG/M metagenome (GOLD analysis project Ga0268298, IMG submission 194462) | Activated sludge microbial communities from WWTP in Nijmegen, Gelderland, Netherland - WWTP Weurt | ecosystem: Engineered > WWTP > Aerobic digester > Activated sludge | place...
GGCAATATTGCGGGGACTATTCGTGATGCAGCGCGGTGATGGGGTTCACACGCGCGGCGCGAATGGCAGGATAAAGCCCAGATAGAATGGTCACGAGGCCGATCATTATTACTGAGACAAACATCGTCTTCTCAGAGAGTATTGGCGGTGCGACGCCGTCCGGCAGGGGTACGCTGTTCAAGAGTTCGATTAGCCCCCATCCCACTCCGATTCCTCCAGCGCCAGCAAGTACGGTGATGATAAGACACTCGAGGAAGAATTGCTTGACGATGTCAAAGGCGTTGGCGCCGATGGCGCGGCGGATGCCAATCTCACGGGTGCGTTCGACCACGGAAACGAGCATGATGTTCATGACACCGAGGCCACCGATCATTAGTGTGATTGCTCCGATGGCGACCATGAGTGCATTGATAGCCTCAAAAACTTTCGCGGTTTCCTGAGCGTCTTTGTGTGTGTCCCACAGGCTGAGCGCCTCGGGATCGTCTGGCTCGAACTTGTGCACCTTGGCGACGATGTTCTTGAATTCCTGCACGGCGAGTTCGTGCTCATCAACATCTTTCGGCGAGAAGATGAAATTACCGAACCAGTAGCGGTCATATAGTGAGAGCTGCGTCGTGTAGGGAATCCAGACGACGTCGTTGTCGGGGCCATAGTAGCTGGATCCTTGCTTCTTGGCACTTTTCCAGCCAACGATTAGAAACTCGCGACCGCCAACCAGAACGCGCTCGTGCAAGGGGTCGGACTCTTCGCCGAAGAGTTTCTTTCGCACCTCGTCGCCGATGACGCAGACGCGGCGGGCATCGAGGATATCGCGGTGTGAAATCCAGCGGCCGTGGTCTGGGACGACATTTCGGAGTTCGCCGTAGGTTTCGCCAACTCCGGCCAGCCGGGTGTTGAAAAGCCTTGGCCCGGCGCGCATCTCGGTGTTCCAAGTGGACACTTCCGGCGAGAAGATGAATCGTTGAGCTTTGGCTTGCAGCGCTTCCACGGTGTTTTCATCGAAGCGCACCTGATCGCCTTTGCGCGCGGAACCTGAAGCGACGCTCTTGCGGCCACCCCATACGATAACCACGTCTTTGCCCATGGAGCGAATGCCGGACAAAGAATCCTCAGAGAACCCTGTCGCCAGCCCGGACAACAACATGACGGATGCAATGCCCCAAGTGATTCCGAACATGGTCAGGGCGCTGCGCAGTTTGTTGGCGCTCAGGGTCGTGAAGACCTGCCGAATGAGTTCAAGGAAACTCATGCTTACTTCTCGGGCTGGACGGTTCCTGCGCTAACGGTTTCGCCGCCTTGAAGCCCTGAAGTGACTTCAGTGCGGATTCCATCCGAGATGCCGAGCGTGATGAGGCGCTCTTCAGTTGTACCAGCCACAGTGTCCGTGACGATCTTGACAAAGGCCGAGTCGCCTTTGAAGAACAGTGCCATTTCGTCCAGAATCGGGACGTCCTTACGTTCGTCCACAACGATTTTGGCAGTCGAACTCATGCCGACTTTGAGTTTGTTCTCGTCATTCTTGACACGGGCGCGGACATTGAAGACGATTTGCTGCTCTTTCTCGCTGTAGCGGCCCACGGGGGAAATGTGATAGATCTCGCCCTTGAAAGATGCGCCCTGAAAAGCCTGCACCGTGACGTCGGCGGTCAGCCCCGCCTTGAGCTTGCCAATGTCGGCTTCATCCACATCCCCGCGGAATTCGATCTCGGATGGATCCCCCATTGTGATGACCACCGTACCGCCCGAAGCCGACGTTGTGGGCGTCACGGACGCGCCCTGGTCGAGCTCGCGGGTGAAGATCAAACCGCTGATGGGGGCGACGACCGTGGTCGAAGTTGTCACAATATCAGGCTCGTCTGAGCGCACGCCAATTTGTTCACGCTGAATCAGAGCCCACTCGGCTTGTGCAGCCGCGAGACGGGCTTTTGCGCGCTCGAGGACTCGCTCGGCATCGCGCAAGTTTTGCTCGGGCGCCAGCTTCTTGTCGGTGAGTTCGCGGCTGATACGCAAGTCGTCTTCGGCCTGCCGAACTTCGACCTCTGCGGTCTTAAGCTCTTGCTGGGCACGAACCTGCTCGGCCGGAGAGGATTCCGGAGCGATCTCGAACAACCTCTGGCCGGCCCGCACGGAGTCACCTTCCTCAACAAAGAACCGCCGCACTGTGCCGCCAGTCTTGGAGCGGATTTCGATTTGGTGCAGGGGCCGGATGCTGCCTGTGGCGACCACCGTTTGGCGCATGTCGCCACGCTCGATCTTTGAGAGCTTCAGTTGGGGCTTGGCCTCGCCGTCCTTCTTGCAGGCAGTTGCCAGCACACCGAAAGCAATTAATAGCAGAATACTGGTCAGTCGAGCGAGGTTCAGCATGAGGGACTCATTGAGAAAGGGACACTTAATCAGTCAGACCAAGAAGTCGTTTGAAAGGTTGCCCGGAGACAACAAAAAAGGCCAGATTTTGTCTCTGGCCGACGTCTCGGAGGCTCATACGCCTCTCATATTAGAAGAGACGCAAATTATGGGTAATTAGGTCAGAGCCAAGTGTTGCGATAATATAAAATTAGTGGTACTTCGACTATCTACAAAGCCGGGAAAAGTCGCTTGACTTCACCCTGAATCAGCCGTATCTTAGGGGCGAAGTGGAGAAAATAGGTGAGTTTTGGATTGGAGTGGATTTCCGTTGGTTAGTCTTCCCTTTGTAGGCAAACATGAAGCGGCTGTGGATGACAAGGGCCGCTTGTCAATTCCCGCTGAGTTCCGGAATTCCCTTCCGGCTGAATCTCAGCGGCATGTTGTGCTCACGATCGGGGATTCAGACTTCATCAACGTTTTCCCAGTGGATTACTTCAATGCCTTCTATGCGCCAACCGAGAACGACACGGCGAATTTCGCTTTGGATTCCAGCATGGACCGCGACATGGTTCTGTTGACCGAGGCGGCAGTCCGACCGATTGACGCCCAGGGCCGCATCACCGTTCCCCAGAACCTGCTCAAGCAAGCCAATATCGGCCGGGACATTGTGTTTTTCGGCCGTCAGAAGTTTTTCACGATTTGGAATGCCGAGGCCTTCGCCGCCCGCATGAAAAGCGTGTCTATGTCCAAGCAGGACGCTTGGATCTCCCTAACCGACAAGACCAAAGGCAGAGGATAGACCAAGATGGGGCTACATATGCACACCCGTCAAGACCACGACCGCGCTGAGATTGAAGTGCGCGGGGACATCAGCGGCAGTTCGCTGGCCCAATTGGATGCGGCCATCGCGCATTTTCGTTCGCGCGGCTGCACGATTGTCAATGTCACGCTGGTACCGACCGAGTGCCGCCGGATTGTGCGCGAAGTCGTGGACTCCTCTTTTGCGAAAGTCGAAGAATTCGCCATCCGTCCGGTGTAATACACCCTGACGGACTCCCCGCGATCTCCGCAGAAGGTCGCGGGGTAGTTTTTTCAAATGCTCTTTGACGGAAGATTCGAATGACCACACCGTACCACATTCCGGTTATGGCCGAAGAGGTGGTTCACTGGCTGGTCACCGATCCGCAGGGGAATTATGCGGATTTTACGGTGGGCGGCGGCGGACACGCGCGGCGGATTACCGAAAGGCTCGACGAGCGCGGACAGCTTTGCGGAATAGATCGGGACCGAGAAGCGATTGAGGCGGCTCGCCTCGTGTTGCCAAATCGCAGCAGGTTGTGGAATATACGATTCTCTGAAGCACAGAGCAAGCTTTTTTCTGAGTTTGGCGCGACTTTCTCGGGTATTCTCATGGATCTCGGGGTTTCTTCGCACCAGTTGGACGAGGCCTCGCGCGGATTCAGCTATCGTGCTGATGGTCCCCTTGACTTGAGGATGAACCCGGCAGCTGGTGAAACCGCTGCCGAACTGTTGGCGAGGTTGACCGAAAGCGAGTTGCGGGATCTGCTCAGAAAGCTGGGGGAAGAACCTCAAGCACCCCGAATCGCCAGAGCGATTTGCCGCGCCCGCCTCGAAGGCGTAATTGACACCACAGAGCAACTGGCTGGAATCATCCGGCGGTCTGTGCCAGCGACAGTCGTGAAGTCGCTGCCGCGCGTATTTCAGGCGCTGCGAATGGCTGTCAACCACGAGCTGGAAGAGCTGGATGCTGGACTGGCTGGAGCATGGAGTCTCCTGAAGCCTGCTGGTCGTTTGGTTGTTCTAAGCTATCACTCTCTCGAAGACCGGCCGGTAAAGCACTTCATGCAAGCACTGGTTCATCCCCCGGTCGATCCGACGCAGTTTGTGCCGGATTTGTCTCAACCTCCCCTCGCCCGGTTTCCGGTGCGCGGACCGCTCCTCCCTTCTGCCTCGGAACTCAACTCGAATCCCCGTGCTCGCAGCGCCAAGTTGCGAGTTATTGAGAAACTGAGCTAACGCCTTTCATGTCCACCTTGTCCGTTCCCTCTGAAATTTACCGTCCGAAGCGTGCGCCTCGTGTCTTGCGCCGTCAAGCTCCGCTGATCAAGCTGGTGCTGGTTTTTGCGCTCTTGGCTTTTGTCGCCTTGTTGGTGGCGTGGCGGAATTTCAGCTACCAGCAGTTGACGATTGACGTGGCACGACAAAGAGCACAGATACTCCAACTCGATCAGGAAGTCCACCATTTGACCGGCTCAATTGAAGCGGCTGCACCCTATAATGAAGTGGCAGATTGGGCGCTTGAGACGCACGGTTGGAAGTTGCGGTCAGCACAGGTGGACACGATTCACGTTCCGGCAGTCCAGTAAGATATTCTACGCCGATGACGGTCTCACTTTCATCATCTAACGGAAAACGCCCGAACCGCGGCCGCGAACGACTGGTGGCGGCGCTGTTTCTTTGCGTGATGTGCGGATTTGCTGCGCGACTTGTGCAGTTGCAGGTGGTGGAGCATAACCGTTGGCGTGCGATGGCGCAGGCGCAAATGTACAAGACGGCAAAGGAACCCTTACCGCGCGGAGAGATTCGTGATCGCAATGGCTTGCCGTTGGCGGTGACACTTCCGCTTACCTATGCCGTGGGATTTCGCCCAGCGGACAGTATCGCGCGGGACAGCCTGACGGACATTTTGAAAGAGTATTTGCAGATATCGCCGGAAACGATTCGGCGTAAGTTGGATAGCAAGGGTTTCACGTATTTGGCTCGGCGGGTGGACTGGCAGGTTGAGCAACAGTTAAGACCGCGCAACCTGCCTGGGGTCGAGTTTACGCGCGAGGCGCGGCGGAGCTATCCACAAAGTGTAGCGGCCGGTAGTATCGTCGGCTTCACTAATATTGACGGTGTCGGACAGGAGGGAATTGAGCGTTCACTCGATTCACTGTTGAGTGGCGACAAAGCCGAAATGATCGTGTGGAATGACGCACGGCGTGTGGTTCCTGCGGTGATGAGCCCGATGGAAGACGCGATCGCGCAGTCGGGTGCGCATGTGCAATTGACGATTGATTTGCAGCTACAGACGATTCTGGATCGCGCCTTAAGCGCACAGTTGGCCGATCGTGAGTTTGAAAAGGCTTGCGCGTTGCTGATGGATCCGCATACGGGTGAAGTGCTGGGACTTTCAACTCTTCCACAGTTTGATCCGAATTCTCCGGCGGACGTAGAGGGGCAGTTTCGCCGTTGTTGGCCTGTCACGGACCTATTTGAACCGGGTTCAATCTTCAAAGTTGTGACGGTGGGGGCAGGTTTGGAAGAACATGTTGTGACGCCCGCGACTTTGATTGACTGTGAAGGCGGGAAGTATCGCGTGCCGGGCAAGATTCTGAACGACGCGCATCCTTACGGAACCTTGACAGTGTCTGAAGTTTTTGCGAAGTCTTCAAATATCGGTTGCGCGAAAATTTCCGAGCGCATGCGGGCAGATGACGTTTATGGTTGGATTACGAGATTTGGTTTTGGCTCGAAAACGGAGATCGGGTTGGCCGGTGAGCCGAGCGGTGTCGTACCACGCCCTGCTCATTGGAGCGGCCCGACGCGCTCGAATTTGGCGATTGGACAGGGCGTGTCCGTGACCGTTATTCAGATTGCTTCTGCTTACGCGGCTGTCGCGAACGGCGGTATGCTGATGCAGCCTAAGCTGGTGCGGGCCTTGGAATTTCCCACGGGCGAGAAGGTTAATTTTGATCCGGTAAGTTTGCGCCCGGTGCTCAGCGAAAACACCGCACGCGAATTGACGCGCATGATGACGATGGTGGTTGAAGAAGGCACAGGAAAGGCCGCGCAGATTGAAGGCGTGAAGATCGCCGGAAAGACCGGCACGGCGCAGAAGGTTAATCTCGAAGAGAAGAGTTACTACTCGAACCGCTATGTCAGTTCGTTCGTGGGCTTCTTCCCTGCCGACGCACCGCAGTATGTGCTGGCGGTCGTTGTGGATGATCCGCGCGGCGGTTCGTATTATGGTGGTCAGATTTCTGCGCCGGTGTTCAAGGAGATTGCGCAGGAAATCTTGGCGGCGCGCCATCCACATCTGTTGCCTGAACCTAAAGTTGAACCTGCGAAATCGGACAGCGGCAAGAAGGCGGAGAAGGATTCGGTGAAGCAAGAGGAAATTCAGTTTGACTCGCTGCAATTCGCCAATGTGCCGCGCGTGCCGATGCCGTCCTTGCTGGGGTTGCCGTTGCGCGTGGCCGCCGAACGAATGGCGAATGTGGGGTTGACTGCGCGGTTGGAAGGATATGGTGTGGTATCCAATCAGCATCCGCCAGCGGGAATTCAGGTTCCCGTAGGATACGAGTGCTTTTTGGTGGCGCAGCCGTTGGGAGTCGCGCAATATGCCACGTCTCGCTGAGATTGCGCAGGCAATTGGTGGTGAATTGCGCCATGCCACTGGTACGGAAGAGATTTCCCGAGTGATTTACGATTCGCGCATTGCATCAGTTGGCGACTTGTTCGTCGCTATCAGCGGCCACAAGGACGACGGCGGCAAGTACATTGCTTCGGCAATAGAACGCGGCGCAACAGGGGTGATCTGCGACAACGTTGCGGCACAGACTTTTAGGTATCCGTCAATCGTTGTCGGGAATCCGCGCGCGGCGCTTGCGAAAGCGGCGTGGAACATCGCTGGATATCCGAACAAGAAATTGAAATTGATTGGCGTGACGGGGACGAACGGCAAGACCACTGTGACGGCCGCCCTGTCGCAGATGTTGACTCTATGCGGAAGACCGACCGGAGTGTGCGGCACATTGGGGATGTACTTTGGTGACTACCGTTTTGACAGTGACCGCACGACGGCCGAGGCACCGGAACTGGCCACGGCGTTTTCAGATATGGCGGCACGCGGCGCGACACATGTCGCGATGGAAGCGACTTCGATTGGCTTGGTGATGCACCGCATGGACGATTTGCAATTCGACGTTGCCGTGTACACGAATCTCTCGCGTGACCACCTGGACTTTCACGGCACATGGGATGCTTATCGGACGGCGAAGATGATGTTGTTCGATTCGGAGCGCCTGACCGGAACGGCTGTGATAAATGTAGATGACGCTGATGCTGCCTACTTCTTGCGGCACACGCCACGTACGACTTTCACATATGGCATTCGAGAATTGTCTGACTTTCAGGCGAAGCAAATTGAGTTAGGTGCGCGGGGCACGCTGTTTCAGCTATCAAGTCCTGAAGGGACGTTTCCAGTTGAGACTGCCTTGGTGGGGCAATTTAATGTGTACAACACGCTGGCGATCATCGCAGCAGCCAACGCGCTCGGCATTGCGGTCAAAGAAGCAGTAAAGGTTTTGCCGCAGGTGAAGCCAGTACGGGGCCGCGCTGAAGTTGTTTCGTCCTCTGCTCCGTTTGCTGTGCTGGTGGACTACGCGCACACGCCGGACGCGCTGGAGAAGATTCTCTCGACGTTGCGTGAACTAACGAACGGAAGATTGCATTGCGTCGTTGGGGCCGGAGGAGATCGTGACCGCGGCAAGCGACCTTTGATGGCCGCTACAGCGGAAAAGATCAGCGATCGTGTCTATCTCACATCGGACAATCCCCGCAGTGAAAATCCAGATTTGATTTTGGCGGAGATGGAAGAGGGACTGGTTGATCACGCGAGCGCGGAAGTGAATCCTGATCGTCGTGCCGCCATTAATCATGCGTTGGATTCCGCGTACCCGGGCGACGTTGTTGTGATTTGCGGTAAAGGTCATGAAACCTATCAAGAGATTCGCGGCATTAAGCATCCCTTTGATGATGCGACAGTAGCGCGAGAATGGCTGCGCGAGCGCGGCTACCTCGCATGACGTTGCCGACGTTGGGCTGGCTGACGAGCACGCTTGGTTCAACAGCCCGCCTCGCTTACGACCACCCGCTGTCCATTTCGATAGATAGCCGTAATTTGAAGCCAGGCGATGTGTTTTGGGCGCTGCGAGGCGAACGCGACGGACACGAGTACGTGCGCGGAGCTTTCGAGTCGGGCGCAGCCGCAGCCGTTGTGCATCGAGGCTACACTTCTGGTGATGTGGTATTGGACAGCAAACTGATCTTTGTTGACGAATCTCTTGAGGCTCTGACAGACGCGGCCAAAGCGTGGCGTGGAGAACTTCGCGGTAAGATTATCGGGTTGACCGGCTCAGTCGGCAAGACGACCACAAAGGACCTTGTATTTGAGGCGCTCGGCGGCGCGGAACACGCTAACGCGACAGTCGGTAACTTCAACAACGAAATTGGTGTTCCGCTGACCGTACTGCGCACTCCGGTTGAATCGGAGTATCTGGTTTGTGAAATGGGTGCGGCACGTATTGGGGATATTGCGCACCTCTGTAAAGTTGTTCGACCGCATGAAGGATTGGTCACGGCTGTTGCGGCGGCTCATGTTGAAACTTTTGGCTCATTGGAAGATATCGCACGCGGCAAAGGCGAATTGTATGATTTTGTCGCGCAGGACGGAACAGCATACGTCCCGGTTGAGGACGCACGTTGTGTTGGCGCATCGAAGCTCTGTCGGAATCGAATTGGCTACGGATTTTGTCCAAAACCACAGGATTGGGAGAGCGAGTATGTCCAGGGCGAGCAGTTGGAGTTTGATGCGCAGGCCTGCGCGAGATTTAGAATCGGCGATTCGACGGTCACACTCAGCGTGCCGGGCCGCCCAGCCGCGCAAGCAGCTTTGGCTGCCATGACAGTCGCGCTTCACAACGGCCACAGCGCGCGTGGTGCGGCTCAGCATCTTGTGCGCGCGGTCCCGACTCGCGGCCGAGTAACAATTCGTCGAGCGGGCAGCGTCACAATCATAGACGATTCGTACAACGCCAATCCGATGAGCATGCGATCCGCTTTGGAAACGCTGTCGTTGCGGCAGGCACCGCGCAAAGTAGCGATACTGGGCGACATGTTGGAATTGGGTGAATATGCGGACATTGCGCACCGCGAAGTCGTTAACGATTTAGAAACTGCAGGTGTGGTTGTCGCAGTGTTAATTGGTCCTTATTTTTCACATGTGGCGGCAGCGAGCATATCGCGGACACAGATGTCCATCTTCCCTTCTGTGGAACAAGCGTTACCCGTTGTGAGCAGGCTGATTCGACCGAATGATCTTGTGCTCGTAAAGGCGTCGCGGGGCATGGCCTTGGACAAGGTTGTACAAAAACTTGAAGAAACTTTCAGCTGATGTTATATCACCTTTTGGTGCCATTGCGGGATGAAATTATCGGGGCGAACCTGTTTCGCTACCTGACATTTCGTTCGGCTTTGGCGGCGGTGATGGGGCTTTTGATTTCGTTTTGGATTGGCCCTTGGCTGATTCGCAAACTACAGCAGCTGCAGATCGGCGAAGAGATTCGCATGGATGGGCCGCAGACGCACATGGTGAAGGCCGGGACGCCGACGATGGGCGGCCTGATGATTCTGGCGGCGGTTGCGATTCCCACCCTACTGTTGGCGAACCTCACGAACTTCTACGTCTTGCTGACGCTCATTTCGTTTTTGTGGATGGGCGCCATCGGATTCTTCGACGACTACCTTAAAGCCGTCAAGAAGAAGAAAGCCGGATTGGTTGCGCGCCAAAAGTTAATCGCTCAGGTAGGGCTGGGGCTGTTGGTCGGCGTGTTTCTCTTGAACTACTCGCACCTGCTCGGGCACAATTTTCATCAATCGGTGACACAGACTACGGTGCCGTTTGTGAAGCAGGTGATGTTTGATTTCGGTTGGGCGTACGCGCTTGTAGTGATGTTGGTCATCACGGGATCCTCAAACGGCGTCAATCTAACGGATGGTTTGGACGGCCTGGCGATTGGTGTGACATCCATTGCAGCGGCGGCGTTCGCTGTGATGAGTTATGTGACCGGCAACGTGAAGTTCTCGGACTACTTGAACATTATTTATCTCGAAGGCGCAGGGGAACTGACGATTTTTTGCTCGGCGCTGTTGGGCGCGGGACTTGGGTTCTTGTGGTACAATAGCTATCCGGCGCAAGTGTTCATGGGCGATACCGGCGCATTGTCACTCGGCGCAGCACTGGGCACGATGGCAGTGCTGCTGAAGAAGGAGTTTTTTCTTGTCGTGATTGGCGGCATCTTTGTGGCGGAAGCGCTCAGTGTGATGTTGCAACGCGGCTATTTCAAATATACCAAACGGAAGTTCGGCCAGGGACGACGGATCTTCCGCATGGCACCCCTGCACCACCATTACGAACAGATGGGTCTCCACGAAACGAAAGTCGTCGTGCGGTTCTGGATTGTTCAGGTGCTGCTGGTTTTGATCAGCCTGACCATGTTTAAGGTGCGTTGATGGCAATGCGCTTGGATGGCCAGAGGATTGGCGTGTTAGGACTTGGGCGCAGTGGAATCAGTGCAGCGAGACTCATACATCGGCTCGGCGGAACTGCCCTGATTTCGGAACGCAAACAAGAAGCGGAATGCGGCGAGATACCTTCCCGGCTACGAGTGGAAGGAATTAATCTGGAATTTTCCGGTCACACCAGATTGTTGTCGGAAGATTTTTGCACGATCATCGTGTCGCCGGGCGCAGTCTTGCGCGACGAGTGGCTGGCGGAATGGTCGCGACGCGGCATCGAAGTGTGGTCGGAGCTTGAGTTGGCATCACGATGCTACGACGGTCGCTGGATCGCAGTAACCGGCAGTAATGGCAAAACAACGACAGTAACTCTGATTGCCGGAATGCTGAGGGCCGCGGGATTGCGTGTCGAGACGGTTGGGAATATTGGCACGGCGTGGAGCGAATATCTGCCTGCGCGGGATGTTGACATTTTCGTCGTCGAGGTTTCCAGTTTTCAAATGGAGCACACTCATACCGCGAAGCCAGACGTCGCAGTTATCTTGAACGTGCTTGAAAACCATTTGGATCGCCACGGCGATTTGGAAACCTACGGGAAGCTTAAACTGAAACTCTGTTCCAAACAGGATGAACGCGATTTCGTCGTGCTCAACAGTGACGATGACTTCTTGCGAACGCACACCAACTCCTTGCCACAGCGAACCACATGGTTTGGACATACCCACGAGTCACGCTGGAAAGTTGAAGACTCCACTGTTATGCTGGTCGAATCTGGAAAAGTGCACGAAGTTCTTCGCCATACGGAGTGGAAGCTTCCGGGCGAACACAACCTTTTGAATGCCGCCGCTGCAAGCGCGGCTGCGGAAGCAGTGGGCGTTTCTATTGAGTCAATCCGTAACGGTTTGCTCGCTGCAACGCCAGTAGAGCATCGCATTGAATTTGTGCGCGAGCTTAATAAAGTCCGGTATTACAACGATTCAAAGAGCACTAATTTGACTGCAACTTTGACAGCGATTGCCGCTGTTCAGGGTCAGATTACCTTATTGTTTGGCGGCCGACCTAAGCAGGAGAGCTTTACGCCGCTCGCGAAGCTCGTGGGAAACAGGTTGGCTCACTTGATCGTTTTCGGCGAAGCAACTGCCAAAGTGAAGTCCGAAGTGCACGGAGTGCCTGTGATATACTGTGAGAATATTGAAGAAGCACTAAGCGCCGCGCGAGAGTTGACGACTGCAGGTTCGGTGCTGTTGTCGCCAGGCTGCGCTTCGTATGATCAGTTCACGAATTTTGAAGAGCGTGGCGCGATTTTCAAAGCGCTCGTGGAGAATTTGTCGTGAATCCAAAGACCACGTTCTATTCGCCGCTGTCGCAGACCCGCCCTCCGCTCGACTTCTTCATTTTGGTCTCGGTGTCGTTGCTTTGCATCGCCGGCGTCATCTTTGTTTTCACCTCCTCTGCCGCACAAGCGTGGCAAGGAACGGGCGGCAGCTCGATGACGTTTCTGACAAACCATTTGCAGCGCATGTTGGCTGGCTTCGCCGCACTGGTGTTCTTCTACCATGTACGCTTTCAGTTCTTGGAGCGGATCGCGCGGGGGGCCTTAATAGGCGCGCTGATCTTGTTGGTGCTCGTTCTCTTCCTTCCCAAACTGCCTGGCACGACGGCGAGGCGTTGGATTTCAATTTTCGGATTGAGTTTTCAGCCTGCGGAGATTGCTAAGTACGCATTGCTGATTTATGTATCAAGGCGGTTGTCAGAAATTGACGAGTCCTCTTTTCCTGTTGAACGCAAGAAAAAGTTCAACTGGCTGCTGGGAATTATCGGATTGACTCTTGGCTTGATTATTATTGAGCCAAACCTCTCCATGGTGTTGTTGATCGGTGGAACGATTGGAGCATTGCTCGTTTTGCACGGACTGGAGTGGAAGAAACTGCTGATGATGCTGCCTGTCGGAGCAGCGGGTGTTGGTGCAATATTGCTGGTTAAGCCGTATATGGTCGAGCGCATATCGGCGTTTATCGCGGGAATCTCCAACCCGATGAACACGAGCTACCACGTCCGGCAGTCGCTCATAGCCATCGGTCAAGGTGGAGTTTTCGGTCTTGGATTGGGCGAGTCCACGCAGAAGCACTATTACTTGCCTGAACCTTACAACGATTCTATTTTTAGCATCGTGGGTGAAGAGGCAGGCCTGTTGGGCACACTCTTGTTGTTGTCGGCATTCTTGGTTTTGATTGCGCGGGGATGGAAAGTTGCATTGCGCGCCCAAGACCGATTCTCATATTATCTTGCGGCGGGAATCACAATTTCGCTCGCGGCCTCGATGATCATCAATGTAGGCGTAAACCTCGCGCTACTCCCGGCGACCGGTCAGCCGTTGCCGTTCGTAAGTTATGGCGGTACTTCCATCGTGATGTCACTTGCCGCTGTCGGCATGCTGCTAAATATCGCCAAACAGCAGAACACCGCATCGAAGTGGCAGGGCTCGGTGCGCTCATTAAGTTTCTAAAATGCGTGTCGTCTTGTGCGGAGGCGGAACGGGCGGGCACGTCTTCCCTGCTCTCGCGATTGGCGAAGCCCTGCGTGATGCGCGGGCCGATGTTGATTTGCATTATGTCGGGACCGCATCAGGCATTGAATCGCGACTTGTTCCAGCGGCGGGTGAAAATCTACACGTAATTTCAGCAGGCGGCCTTGTCGGCAAGAGTCCTTTGAAGCGCGTGGCAAGTTTAGCGCATGCAGCCGCGGGAGTTCTGCAGACCATCGGTCTGCTGCGTTCACTGAAGCCAAAGATCGTTGTGGGCACAGGCGGTTATGCCACGGCTCCAGTGCTGTTAGCAGCGCGAATGCTTAGAATACCGTTCGTGCTGCAGGAGCAAAACTCCTACCCGGGTTTGACAACACGGAAATTTGCACCGCACGCACGCGCAGTGTTTATCGCATATCCTGGGGCCGAGCAGTTTCTCGCCAGTGCAAAGTGCATTTCAACTGGGAACCCTCTGCGGCGGAAAATATTGGACAATGCCGCTGGAGTAGTGCACAGCGCAGCAAACACGACGATTTTGGTCACAGGAGGATCGCTTGGCGCACGGTCTATCAATCGCGCTGTTGGCGAGGTCTTGATTAAATTGACTTCCCTTGCGGCGGTCGAATGGCAATTTGGCCGCACGGGATTGCCGGATAACTTACGCACTTCTGAGTTTCAGGGACTCACTGCCAACGCTAAAGTCCTCAGTGCTCCCTTCTTTGATGACATGCCCGCGCACTATTCGCGTGCGTCCGTGGTAATCTGCCGTGCAGGCGCGATGACGCTTTCGGAAATTGCTCTATATGGCTTGCCTGCAGTTCTGATTCCATTCCCACATGCGGCGCACGATCATCAACGCGCAAACGCACGCGCCGTGGTGAGCGCCGGGGCAGCGCTACTGATCGAAGACGACCAGCTCACGGGGGAGCGTTTGCTAAAATCTGTTTCGACCATTCTCCACGACGACACGACGCACAATCGCATGTCAGAAGCCATGAGATCATTGGCAAGACCACACGCCGCAACTGAAATTGCCCAGCACATCTTGAGACTCGCTTGAACTCCGCACCCACGCATACCACATTTCGTCATGTCCGCAGAATCCACATGGTCGGTATCGGCGGTGCAGGTATGTGCGGAATCGCCGAAGTACTCGTAGCGATGGGGTTTGAGGTTAGCGGCTCTGATCTTCAGCACAGTGAGGTCACTGAACGGTTGGAGAAATTGGGAGTCAAGCTGTTCTATGAACACAATGCAGAGCAGGCAGCAGGCGCGGACGTAGTCGTATTCTCATCGGCGGTTCGGCCCGAAAACGCCGAAGTGCGGCACGCTCGCGATAATCGCATTCCCACGATTCCTCGCAGCGAGATGCTGGGCGAACTCATGCGTTTGAAACGCGGCATAGCTATTTCGGGAACGCACGGCAAAACGACGACGACTTCGATGATCGGTCAGGTTTTCGCTTATGCAGGACTCGCTCCTACCGTCATCGTTGGCGGAAAAGTGCGCGCGCTGGGAACAGGCGCCGCGATGGGCAGTGGGGAGTTTCTAGTCGCCGAAGCTGACGAGTTTGATCGTTCATTTTTGCGGCTCTCCCCCACTCTGGCGGTGATCACAACCATTGAAGCAGAGCATCTCGATACCTACCTTGATTTGGAAAGCGTCAAAGATGCGTTCGTTGATTTCGCCAATAAGGTACCCTTCTACGGCTTGGTTGTGGCTTGCGGTGATGACCTGCACACGCAAGAGGTACTGCCGCGCATCAAACGTCCGATTTTGACTTACGGACGGAACGAACACTCAAGTTTCCGCGTCGTGAGTGAAAGCTATTCAGGCTTGTCATCACGTTTTGAAGTGGTTACTCCCGAGCAAGAACGGATTGAAATCGAGTTGCAGGTCCCCGGCCAGCACAACGTTTTGAACGCCGCCGCGGCTGTAGCCATTTCATTGGAAACTGGAATCGCAGTTTCGAAGATTCAGCGGGCGCTGCGCGAGTTCACTGGCGTGCATCGGCGCTTTGAAGCCAAAGGAGAACTGCACGGCGCGTTAATTTTTGACGACTACGCGCATCATCCGACGGAAGTGCGCGTGACTTTGGAAACGGCGCGCGCGAGTTGGCCCGAGCGGAGATTGGTCGCGGCATTCCAACCGCATCTTTACACTCGCACACGTGATTTCGCGGCAGAGTTCGCCAATGCGCTGTCCATCGCCGATTGCATATTGCTCCTTGATATTTATCCATCGCGTGAACGGCCTATTGAAGGTGTCACCAGCGACCTCATCGCGGCCCCATTGCGTGCCCACGGGAAGAACGTAGTTATGGTGGGCACCGATGATGCAAGAAACAGAATTTCCGCTCAATTGCAATCCAATGACGTATTGATCGCCATGGGCGCGGGGTCAATTTCGGGGATTGTGCAAGACATGTTAGCGGTTGCACAATGAGCGAAGCTGCACGGCAAGAATTGTTGAAGCGGCGGCCATGCGCACTGCGGGAGAAAGTGGCGCTGGCACCGTTAACGACTTTTCGCGCTGGAGGTCCTGCCGATATTCTGGCTGAACCGCGTACTGAAGCGGAATTACTTGCATTGTTGCGGTCGCTGCGCGAGTTGCAGCTACCATATTTCTATCTTGGGCTCGGCTCAAATTTATTGGTTGCCGATCAGGGCCTGCGGGGAGTGGTCATTCGCGCTCACGGGGAATTGTCCGTGATGTCCATTGATTCCAATGTCGTGACGGCGGGTCCGGCAGCGAGGCTGCTCTTGTTGACGACATTTGCAGCGAGCTACAGTTTGACAGGACTAGAGCTGCTTTCTGGCATACCGGGCACCGTTGGCGGCGGATTGTGGATGAATGCTGGTGCATACGGCGGAGAGATCTGCGACACGCTTCTTGACGTGCGTGTGATCACCTCGGATTTAGAGATAGTCACGTTACAGAAATCTGAAATCTCGTTCGGATATCGCAGCGCACCGGAATTGCGGGATAAGATCGTGTTGTCCAGTCGGTATGCGCTGAAGGCCTCAGAACAGTCCGCAATCTTCTCTGAAATGCGCCGCGTCTGGCATTTGCGGCGGCAGAAACAGCCGATTGAATTTCCCAGCGCAGGCTCAATATTTAAGCGGCCTCCAGGCGATTTCGCCGGGCGATTGATCGAAGCTGCAGGATGCAAGGAACTGCGCATTGGCGGAGCACGAGTACCAGCCAAGCATGCGGGCATCTTCATCAACGACCGTCAGGCGACAGCCGAAGAAATTGCGCGTTTGATTCGCACGGTGCGGACACGCGTGCTTGACCAATCCAAAGTTTTGCTTGAAAACGAAATTATTCCGGTAGGATTTGATGGCGATCCGTTCGCAATCCAAAGCTGACAAGAAATCCGGCACACCCAAATGGAAGATTGCCCTGGCGATATTATGCGCCGTGGCGCTCGTAGTGCTGATTGCCTTTGGGCCCCGGTTCGCCAAACAGGGCATCGAGACGCTTGCTGAGCGAACTCGCTCGTGGACTTGCACGGAGATTCGAGTTGTTTCTGGAAAAGAGCTGTCCGCCGATTCGCTATTGCGCATCGCGGGGATAACGGCGAACGCTTCATTGATAGGCTATTCGCCAGCATCAATTGAAAGCAAACTGATGTGCAATCCGTGGATACGCAGCGTTGAGGTTACACGACACCCGCCGAATGTGCTGGATATTCGCGTTGTGGAACGCACTGGAATAGCTCTTCTTGGTGACGGATCGAATTTAGCGGTTAGTGATGATGTCGTACTGCTGCCCGCTATAGGCAAGCCTTGGGCAATTGCGTTGCCGTGGCTCTCGTGCAACAGCCAATTTGCAAGAACTGTTGGCAAAATGTCGGAGAATGACCCGCTATTGCCAATTGCCAAACAATTTGCACGCGTTTCGCTCGTCGCGCCGGAGTTGGCGCGCAATATGGCGGAAATGTACCGAGTGGATGGTCAATTCGGCGCTGTGTTGATCAATCCGGTATTGTCTGTGACCATTTCGCCGGATGTCAGCGCCCTGAATTGGATGGCTCTGGCCGCGCTGCTGCGCGATGGATCGTTGCAAAGCAAATTAGATTCAAACGCGGTGATTGATCTGCGTCTTCCCGGATTTGTGACACTTCACTTGCCTGAATTTCAGGCGGAGGAATCCTGATTTTATGAAACACTCGCATCCGCATCAAGACTACATTTGCGGTCTCGACATCGGGACGACGAAAATTGTGGCGATTATCGCTGAACCGAATCCAGACGGCGAACCGCGCATGTTGGGCATGGGTTGTGTGCCGTCGCGCGGTTTGCGCCGCGGAGTCGTTGTGAATCTTGAGCAGACTGCGCACGATATCGCCACGGCAATCGGTCTGGCACAGGATAAGGCCGGTGTCGAAGTTGAATCAGTGTGGGCGGGCATCGCAGGTGAACATGTGAAAAGCTTGAATTCGCGCGGTGTCATTCCAGTGACGCGCTGGCGCGGAGAGCAGACTGGCGAAGTCACTCCTGCGGATGTCGAGAAGGTCGTCGAAGCGGCGCGCACGATCCTGCTCCCGCCGGACCGCCGCGTGCTGCACGTGTTGCCGCAGGAGTTCATGGTGGACGCAGAGGGCGGCATTCGCATGCCGGTAGGCATGGCGGGGGTGCGGCTTGAAGCAGACGTGCACATTGTTCATTGCGCGGTTTCATCTGCACAGAACATCATCGCATGCTGCAAGCGCGCAGGCGTTGGTGTGCATGACTTGATTCTTGAACCACTGGCCTCGGCAGAAAGCGTTTTGACGCACGACGAACGTGAATTGGGTGTTGTACTGCTCGATTTCGGCGGCGGCACAACGGACGTCGTCGCGTTTCAAGGCGGCGCGATTCGCCATACGGTGGTCATCGGCTACGGTGGAGATTACATAACGCGGGATATCGCCATGGGTTTGCGCACACCTATGGATTCCGCGGAGCAGATTAAGATTGAACACGGCGCGGCGCATCATCGCGCGATTTCGCAGAACGATTTTCTGGAAATTCCCGGCATTGGGGGGCGTGATCCGCGCGAATTGAGCCGCTCGATGCTGGTATCGATCATTGGTCCGCGAGTGGAAGAAATTCTGACGATTGCGCGTGATGAACTGAAACGCGCGCGCGTGCTGGACCATATTGGCGCAGGTGTAATTTTGACCGGCGGCGGCGCTTCCATGTCTGGAATGGAAGAAATTGCTGAAGAGATATTTGCATTGCCAGTTCGTGTCGGATCGCCCGCCGATCATTGCATTGAGTACAATTCGATGGGGCCTAAATTCGCCACGGCGGTAGGTCTTATTCGCTACGGCAATCGTCAGTACTGCGACTTGCTTGCTTCGAGCGGCAACGCAGAGTCTTGGACATCGCGCACGCGAGTCAAAGTTCGTAAGTTTTTCTCAGAAATTTTCTAAGTTTTCAAATATAGCAAGGAGCACAAGAAAAATGGCAGCCATGCAATTCATGTTCGCGGATAACTCACTGGGCGCGAAAATGAAAGTCGTCGGAGTCGGCGGCGCTGGTGGCAACGCACTGAACTGGATGATTGAGGCAGGACTGAAGAATGTGGATTTTATTGCGGTGAATACGGATGCACAGGCGTTGGCGACGAATGCCGCTGCACGCAAAGTTCAGATTGGTTTAGACTCTACGCGGGGGCTTGGCGCTGGCGCGAATCCAGCAGTTGGCCGCACGGCGGTCGAGGAAAATCGCGACGAGCTGCGACAGATGCTGGCGGGCGCGGACATGGTTTTCGTGACAGCAGGCATGGGTGGCGGCACGGGCACGGGTGCAGCGCCGATCGTGGCAGAAATCGCGCGAGAGATTGGCGCACTGACCGTAGGCATCGTCACCAAGCCGTTTTCGTTTGAAGGCAAGAAGCGCATGACTTACGCGCTTGAGGGCATCGAGGAATTGCGCAGCCAAGTGGATACGTTGATTGTGATACCGAACCAGCGGTTGATATCGCTGGTGGACCGCTCGACATCCTTGATAGACGCCTTCAAGCTTGCGGACAATGTGCTCTTGCACGCGACGCGCGGCATTTCCGATTTGATCAGCGAACCGGGCATGGTGAATCTCGATTTTGCCGATGTTCGTACGGTCATGGCGGCCAAGGGCGATGCGCTGATGGGCGTGGGCGTAGGGGTCGGTGAGCACCGCGCGGTTGAAGCCGCGCAGCAGGCGATCTCCTCCCCGCTGCTCGAAGAAGTTTCAATTGACGGCGCGCGTTCGGTGCTCGTGAACATCACGGGCGGCAGCGATCTGACGCTGATGGACGTGGCCGACGCGACGACCGTGATCACTGAAGCGGCTGGCGAAGAGGCCGAGGTTATTTTTGGTGCAGTGATTGACCGCAACATCGAAGACGAAGTGCGTGTGACCGTGATTGCGACTGGCTTCAACCGCGCCCCTGCGAATTCTCGTACGCAGGCCTACCGCGCACCGCTGGTCGTGCGTCCGCAGCCGGTAGCCGTCGAAGCGCCCGTGCAGATGCAACCGCAGCCGCTGCTCCGCCGCGAACCCGTGATTTCAGAACGGAAGATTGAATCGTTCCCGATCAACGTGCGTCCGTTGACGCGCGAAGTCAATGGCCGCATGGAACCGGTCGTGGTGGGCGACGAAGGCGAAAGCAATCTCGAAGATTTCGAGGTTCCGACATTCCTGCGCCGTCAAATGGACTAAATTGGATATTCCCAGCAGAAAAGGGCTCCCGAATGGAGCCCTTTTTGTTGCGTTTCTGTGGGGAAATTCTTATTTTTGTGCAAATGGTGTCTGAACAAATTTTCAGGAGATAGTGGATGGACTTCAAACTGTTGAAACGGCTGTGCGAATGTCACGCCGTGTCCGGCCGCGAAGAGGGGATTCGCGCACTGATTCGTTCGGAATTTGAAAAAGTGGGCCTCACGGTCGGCGTGGACTCGCTGGGTAACTTGACGGGCTACAAGAAGGGCACCGGCAAAAAGAAGGTAATGCTGGCGGGGCACATGGACGAAATCGGGTTCATCGTCTCGCACATTGACAAGGATGGTTTTGTCCGTTTTCAACCACTCGGTGGCTTTGATCCGCGGACGCTGATGAGCCAGCGAGTGTATATCCATACGGCCAAGAAGCGGCTACTCGGTGTAATGGGAACGAAGCCGATTCACATCTTGAAAGAAGAAGAGAAAAAGAAGTCGCTTGAAGTAACGGACTACTTTGTTGATCTGGGGCTTCCCGGCAAAGAGGTTGAGAAGCTGGTTGAGATTGGTGATCCGATCACGATGGCGCGCGAATTGGACGAAATCGGTGATTGTCTCACTGGCAAGTCTCTTGACAACCGTTTCGGTGTATGGCTGATGATTGAGGCCATGAAATTGGTGAAGAAGCACTCCGTGCATATCTATGCGGTCGCCACGACACAGGAAGAGGTTGGCGTGCGCGGTGCGATTGGCGCCGCGCAGGATATTCGTCCTGATGTGGGCATCGCACTTGACGTGACAATTGCCGCAGACATTCCCGGCACACCGGCGCAGGATCACGTGACCAAGGTCGGCGGCGGCGCATGTATCAAAGTAATGGACGGGTCAATGATTTCGAACCCGAAGGTCGTGCGCGAGTTGAAAGACATTGCGACGAAGAAGAAGATTCCATGGCAATACGAGATCTTGCCGCGCGGCGGCACGGACGGTATGGCAATGCGAATGGTGTCAGGCAATACGGCTGTCGGTGCGATTTCTGTTGCATTGCGATATGTGCACTCGACTGTTGAATTGGTCAGCAAGGACGACCTTGAAGCATGCGTAAAGCTCTTGGCGGCTTATCTGGAGAGTACTTCCGGCTCGGGTTATGAATTGGACGAGAAGCTATAAGCGCCCACGGCCATGAGAACAAGAAAGCCCCGCGAAAATATCGCGGGGCTTTTCCTTAAGTGCAAGATTGAAACTACTTCAGCAAGATGAGGCGTTGCGTCCGGCTTCCGTTGTTCGCAGTAACATTCAACCAGTATGAGCCGCTGGCCAGACTCGATCCATCAATGCGCACCGAGTGCGTTCCAGCAGCTACAGGCTGGTTTAAGATTGTCTGCACTTGCCGGCCAAGAATATCGTGCAATGTCATCCGTACCCACGATTCCCGTGGCAGATCAAGGGTGACATGCGCATCGGGATTAAACGGATTCGGATACGCTTGCGATACGGTGAAGTCAGCAGGCAATTGTGCCGGGGAATCATCCGCGTCAGAAACCGCACCAAACCAGTTCATCACTCGGCGCACAACTTCGCGGTGGTGCGTGGAACCAACGGAACCGCACGCTGCTTCGAGCGCGAAGCCGAAGTAAGCCACACGATACGTGTCATTTGCAAATCGCACAGCGCCAACTAGACCGTTGTTGTTGTAGGTGTAGAAGCCGATACCACCGTTGGTTGGTGAAAGTGCGGACGGGCTGACATTTCCATTCCCGCCGCATCCGCCACCTATGAGAATCAAATTCGTGTTGTCAGACACGGCGTCGCCGGAGACTCCGGTAATTTGGGGCGAACCGGACGCGCCACCGCTTTGCACATGCAAATAGTCGGCATAGAATGAGCTGTTGCGCACCTCGGTGTCCTCGTCAATACCTTGTCCGGCCAACAGCAGGTTGCCGCCGCCGTTCAGGAATCCGATGAGGAGATCGCGATCTGACTGCGTGAGAGTATTGCTCTGTTCGTTTCCAGTAGCCCAAACAACGTTGTCGTAATGGCTAAGGGCCTGCGCGTTGATACTGCCGTCAAGTGACGTAGAGAAATCGTCGTAGTTGTAGCCTCCTGCCAATAATGCAGCACTATAGAACGCTGCGAAATTCGCTCCATTGTCGTCATCAACGACGAGCGTCGGCGCACGGCCAACGCGCATCGTGACATTCCGAACGAGATTCACATTGCCGGGAATTCTAAACTCAACGCGCAATGTGGTCGTGTAAGCCCAAGGCACGCTGGCGCCACAAGAAATAGTGGCATTGGGATTCGTCAACGTTTGCGATTGGCCACCGGGCAAGCTGGTAATCGCGTAGTTGGCGTTGCTGAGCGTCAGATTGGGGTCGTCAGATGTCACATTGACCGAAACGCCTGAAGCTTCAAACCAATCGGCGGCGTTACTCACGAGCAGTTCGAGTTGCGCGTTCTCATTGGCTTCGAGGCGGCCGTCGCCGTCATTGTCGCCAGAGATGATTGCATTCTCGACAGTCAAGTTGGGGAGTAGCGACGCCAAAGTCTTTTCGGCATCTACTCTTCCCCACCCTAAATAGTCCGGATCAATACCAGGATTCGCGGCCGCGATGTTTGCGCAATTTTGCAGGACCAAATCGCGCAATTGACCGTTGTTCAAGTCCGGGAATATGGACCAAATGAGAGCAAAGAGGCCAGCCGCATTCGGGCTGGCCATCGAAGTACCTTGCAGGTTCGTGTAAACGTCGTTCAAGCTAAGCGAATAGACTCCGCCGCCGGGGGCGTAGCATTCGACCCATGCGCCGCGATTCGAGAACGAAGAGACCGCGTCGCCGTTGTCCACTGAACCCACCGAGATGACATTTGCGTAATCCGCGGGATACTGCGGCTGCGTTGAACCGTCATTGCCCGAGGCTCCGCAAAGCAGTGCGCCACTCGCCCAGGCCGCTTGAATCGTGTTGTTGACGGGGTTCGAAAATGATGGCCCGCCGTAAGACATGTTAATGATTTTGACGCCGTGCGCGACCGCCCAATTGATGGTCGCAATCGCGGCGGACTGAACCACCACGCCGTCGCCGTTCGCCGGATCGTATCCCGCACGGCTGGCCATGACTTGCAGATTCCAACAAACACCGGCCACGCCCAGGCTGTTATTGCCGCGGGCACCGATTAGGCCGAGAACATGCGTGCCGTGGTTACTGACACTGTAAGTGTCATTGTCCTGTTCATCGGTATCTTCGCCCGGTTCGCCGCCAGTGATATTGTCCACGAAGTCCCAACCGATGAGGTCGTCCACGTAGCCGTTGCCATCGTCATCCACGCCGTTTAGGTCGTCAATGTCGCCGGGATAGTCATCGAACGAATAGGGTACACGGTCGCCGTCCAGGTCTTCGCCGGGATTGACCCAGAGGTTATCAAAGGCGTCATCGTGCGACCAATAGAAGCCACCGTCCACAGCCACGGCAAGGATATCGCGGCTGCCCTGTCCAAAGTCCCACGCCGTCGGGCAGTTCATCTGCCGCTTGTCCCATTGCTGATTCCAGCTCTGGTCGTTTGGCACGTTGTCGAATGTCCGCAAGAGCAAATCCGGCTCCGCGTCAGTGACGACATCGAGCTTCCGAAATGCATCCATAACTTCCAGGACATCAAACTTCTCCGGGAAGTGAATCAAGACAAGCCTGCGGGAATCAGACGGCACGGGCATTTTGTGCAGAACGGCGTCTGGAACAATGCGCGCAATCGCACTGACTTCAAAGCGATTCAGCAGTGCGTCCACGTCCGCGTTCTTCAAACTCAACGCGCCGTCAGTGAATGCAGCGGACTGTACGTCACCGATTCGTTCGTCGAAATTGACGATTAACCGGCCTTCAAGCCACTCTCCATTCGGTGTAGAACTTCCGGCCCAAGCAAGGATCGGGACAAGAAACAGACACCAACGAACCGTCGTCAGGTTGATCATGGATACTCCTCTCGAAATTGGACTATCCCCGGGAGCTATTCAAGGCCGCGTTATTTCAGCAGCACCATCTTGGCAGTTTGCATGAAGTTCCCACTGGCCATGCGGGCGAAATAGACGCCGCTGGAGAGCGAAGAACCGTCGAAACGAACGCTGTGCGCGCCAGCCTGCAACACGTCGTCAACCAATTCGCTGACGAGGCGGCCCTGCACGTCATAGACATTCAGCGTCACATGCGCGGCGTTGTTCAACTCGAAGCGGATTTCACTGGACGGATTGAACGGATTGGGATAATTACCCAACAGGCGCATAGAAGCCGGAACTGCGGCAGGCGTGATTTCGTCGGCTTCGAGCGGGACGCCCCACCATTCGAGCGTGCGGCGCACGACTTCGGAGAAGTGAGTTGTTCCGGCCAGACCACATGCAGCTTCAAGCGAGAAGCCGAAGTAAAGAACCTTGTACGCGCCATCATATTGAACGGCACCTGTGCCGCCGGCATTGGTGTACTCAAATGCCGCGACAGCGCCGTTCGTCGGGGTGATCTTGTCCGGTCCAATTTGACCGTTATTGGCGCAACTTCCACCTTGCAGCAGCAGATTAAGGCCGCCGAACATCGTGTTGGCCTCGACGCCGCGCACCACTCGGTCGCCAGTGTTGGCATCTCCGTCTGCGGCAGCGTGCAGATAGTCACCGAAGAACGATTCGCCGGAAATCTGATTGCGGATACCCTGACCGGAAATCAGCAGCTTACCGCCGCCGTTAAGGTAGCTGGTCAGCGCGTCGCGCTCTTCCTGCGTCAGCGAGTTCGTGGTCTCGTTTCCACATGCCCAAAAAACGCCTTGATAATGGCTGAGTTCAAACGCAGAGATTGCGCCATCGAGAGTGTTGGACCACAGATCAGGATAGGCGACGAGTTCTTCCAATTCGTCGAACATGAAATGCTGAATGTTGCCGGGAGTGCCCGAAACGTTGCCATCGTCATCCACGACAAGAACACGGCCACGGCCTACGCGAAGTTCAAACTCAACATTGAGGTTTGCGCCTTCCGCGCTGGTGATATTGATGTGCAGCGGCAGCCAGAACGCATCTACGATGTTGTTGCCCGAAATGGTAACGGTGATATTGGTGGACTGGCCATGCGCGAGAAACGCGATATTTTGCACGCCGTTACTGACGGTGACACGTTCATCGGGTGAGGTGACCGTTGCAACGACATTGGAAGCGTCCGCCCAATCGGGGTGATTGGCGATAACCAACGCGAGGTCGGCGGTTTCGCCGCTTTCGATACGATGGTCGCCGTCGCCTTGCGCAGCGTCGTTGACCAAGCCCGAAGTCACGGAAAGGTTAGGCAAGAGCATCGCGGCAGCGCGTTCGGCGTCGGCACGTCCAGCGCCAAGTTGTCCGATGAAATTCGGATTCTGAGTGTCAATATTTTGCGCCGACGCAAACATCAAATCACGCACCGAAGCATTGGTCAAATCCGGGAACAGCCCCCACAACAACGCCGCAACACCGGCAGCGTTCGGTGAGGCCATCGAGGTTCCATCATACTGCTGGTAACCGCCGTTGATAACCGTACTTGGAATACTGACACCGGGAGCAGACAGATCGGTCCAGGTTCCGTAGTTCGAGAAGTCGGCGCGGTGATCCGTTTGATCCGTTGCATTTACTGCGATGACATCAGTGTAGCCACCGGGGTACTGGATGCTGCTCGAATTGTCATTACCCGAAGCACCGAAAAGCATACAGCCCGCTTGCCATGCCGCAATAGTCGCTTGTGAAGCGATATTCGAGAAACCGGGGCCGCCGTAGGACATATTCAAGATATCGGCATTATTGGCAATCGCGTAGTAAGTCGCGGGCACCGTCGCGGATTGCGGCATGAAGCCTTGACCTTGGTTCGAAAGGTAGCCGCATCGCAAAGCCATCAAGGTACCAACCCACGTATGCCCACACACACCCATCCCATTGTTGCCCGTTGCGGCCATAATACCGGCAACGTGCGTTCCATGCGACTCCAAGCCGAACATGTCGTTGTCCTGCACGTTGTCGCAGTCCTCGCCCGTAGCGCAGCCGCCGATCCCCTGAATGAAGTCCCAACCGAGGAAGTCGTCCACGTAGCCATTGCCGTCGTCGTCGCCACCGTTCAGGTCGTCAATGTCGCCGGGATAGTCGTTGAAGCTCCACGGCTCGCCGTCGCCGTCCACGTCCTCGCCTGGATTGACCCAAAGGGCATTCACAAGGTCAGGATGGCGCCAATCTACACCCGTATCAAGGCCGACGACGATAATATCAGGACTGCCCGTAGTGAAGTCCCAGACGGCCGGAGAACCCATAATCGTCTTGTCGTACTGGCTGGAGAATTGGGTATCATTGGGAGTACGGAACAGGCGCTGCATAACATCCGGCTCCGCAAACGTCACGTACGATGTCGCCAGAAGCTGTTCCAGGAAGGTCAGCACGGGGTATTCAGAGCGGAAGACCAAGACATAAGTCCGGTAGGCTTCCGGGTTGGCCGAAGGGATTCGGTTCAAGACGCCATCAGGAATCAGGCGCTGCATCGAAGAGCACTGGAACTCCGCCAGCACGTTGTCCAGATTGGAAACTCCGGTTTCAACGATGCCCGCTTCGTTGACCCGTGGCGTAACATTGGCCGCAGTTTCGTTCAGAACGACGAGAGCACGTCCGGGCAGGTAATCCACGCCCATCCATTGTTCGGCAGTACCGGCAAAGGCGGTCGCCAGAGTACCCAGTAATAAGCACAAGAAGGCAGCACGTACGGAATTCATCCGCTCACTCCACGATTCAGGCCAAAAAGGGATTCGTTCCTGTCACCGGCCTTCTGGCGGCAGGAAAGAGAAATGTAGATTTCGAGAATAGAAAGTAAAAGCTACGGAGACTGTGCAAGAAAATCAATGTTTTCAAGCACTTTGAGCATATCACGGGCCATCGCAATGTCCTATTATAAGGTCAGTAAAAACAATAAAGAAGCCCTGACAGTAGGGCTTCTTTATGTGCAAATTATGCAGACCGACGTGCAAAAGCTAAAACAGGCCTCTTGGACTGAGAAACTGGCTGTGCTTGTTAGTTCTTGGCCATTTCCGCCGGAATGACGCGCGGTGTCACGAAAACCAGAATCTCGGACTTGTCTGTGTTTTGTACTTCGTACTCGAACAAACGGCCAAACAATGGAATCGCGTGCAGCAACGGAACGCGGTGGTTCAAAGTGCCTTCCTTGGAACGGATGACGCCACCGATGACAACTGTTTCGCCGTCCTTTACGAGTAGCGTGGTCTTGACTTCAGATGTCAAGATGATAATACCGCCGGAGACCGTTGCTTCACCGGAGAGATCCGCCACTTCGGGATTCAACGACATCAACACTTCGTTATTCGGGTTGATATGCGGCGTAACGTTCAACTTCACCGCAACATCGTAAAACTCGGTTACGACATTGCCGGATTCGTCAAGTTTGTTGAAAGGAATACGCTTGCCGGAGATGATCTGCGCAGACTCGTTGTCATTGATTAGAACTGACGGCTGCGAGAGTACCTCGGCCTTGTTGTCCTCTTCCAGCGCGCTCAAAGTGGCATTGATATCCACGCCGTTTTGTAGCTTGCCGAATGTGAATGAACCCGTCGGATTGGCCACACCTGCATCCACACTTGCGCCTGCGTGCGTGTTGGCCAGCGGATTGTTGAGGTTGCCGGCCGACCAATTGATGCCCAGCTCTCGGCTTCGCGAAGCATCCACCTGAACAATCTTGGCTTCAACGAGAACCTGTGAGGTCTGCTGATCCAATTCAGCAATGATCCGGTCCATGGACTCCATCACGTTGGGAATATCGGTCACGATCAGCGTGTTAGCGCGCGTATCCGACTCCATTTTGCCGCGCTCACTGAGCAATTTCGCGAGCGACTTCTTCAGCGTTTCAGCGCGCGCGTATTTGATCTTGTAAATGTTCGTGGTCAACCGTTCGAGCTGCGCGGCACTGGCGATATCCTTGTGAGTGGTGACTCGAATGACGCCTTTGTCCTCAACGGCAACGAAGTCGTTGATGCGCAAGACATTGTCGAGCGCTTCACGCCACGGCACATTGTTCAGAAGCACGGTAACGGGACCCGTCACTTCGGAGCCGGCGACGATGTTCGTCCCGGAGAATTCGGCGATACTGCGCAGCACCGTGCGAATGTCCGCCTGCTCGACATTCATTGAAATGCGCCGCTCGTAGTTCGCGTCGCGGTTATTCTGCGCCCAAGCCGGCGAGCAGACCAGCAGGGCAAACAGAATGAAATTCCCAAATCGCTGCATGATTGCACCTTTCCGCTATAGTTCAGAGCGGTTCGCTTTTGTTATCCTTGAACTTTCAATGTGATGCGCGAGTAGTCACCGAACACGGTGACCTCGAACACCGCTTCTCCCTGTCCGACATAGAGCACCTTGCCGCTGGCGATCGCGTCGCCTTCACGGAGGAAAAAGCTCTTGCCGTCTTTGTCGCGCACCATGGCGAGGTATTTTCCGTCCGACCAAACGACTCCCGTCAACACTGCCTCGTCAAGCCGCAGTAGATCGGAATCGCCCGGCGCAGGCGGATTCTTGTCCACCAACGCGCGAAAGGGATCGCGCAGGTCGGATGCCAGATAGAAAACAGGCTCATGACGGTTAAAGACTTCAGATTCCAGCGCTATTCGGCGGGTGCCGCCATTCGCCTGCGTTTCCAATTCTTTCGGGGAAACGCCAAGAGAATCAAGACCTGCTGTAACGGTGGAGAGAGTTTGCGCCCCTTTTGCTGTGTCCAGTGGCGCTTCAGCCGGCTCCGTTTGCGCAAGCTTCTTGCGCTTAGCCGGATTTTCTTCTTCTGCGCGCGACGGTGTTACAAAGGCAACCGCGATCATGAGAATCAGGAGTAATCTCATTATGCATCCTCCGCCGGTTTCTTGCGCTTCTTGGATTTCGAGTCTTCTTCTTTGGGAGTCACCTCCACCGGTGAACCCAGTTCTTTGAAGACATAAATCGTGGCCGTAAACTCAGCTTCCACTGTGTTCGGACTTGTGCCCTTGTTCGGACGGTACGCGGTTAGCCGCATGTTCCGGACATTGACGATGCGGTCCAGGCCTGCAACGGAAGAAACGAAACGACCCAAGTTATGGTAAGCCGAGAGGGTTCTTACCTGGATTGGGTATTCCCAATAGTAAGGCTGCTCGACGGGGTCCATCGGACGAAAGAGCAGGAAGTTCACATCGCGTCGGCTTCCCTCTTCGGAGATGCTCTTTAGCAGAGCGTCCATTTCCTGCTGCGTGGGCAGCAACTGAATCGCGATACCCCAGCTTTCCATCAGGCGCGCGTAGTCGTCCTGCACGGTTTGATAGTTGGCAGCGATGCGCTTGCCTTTGGTCAGCAAGTCCTGCTCTTCAGTGATGCTCTTTTCCAGCCGAGCCACCATATCCTGACGGGGCGTATATACGAAATTAGAATACGCATAGACGGCGCCGAACAGCAGGAAGATGACAATGAGCGCTTTCTGCGTGCCGGGACTTCTTAGATTGATAGACATCTCGGCTCCTACTGATTCAGATAACGTGGCGGCATGGTGAATACCGACCCGGGCGCAAGCGTAATTCCACCGGTAGCAATGCCAACAGGCTGATCCTGATAGAAGTACTGTATCAGGCAATCGCCAACATAGTTGTAATCGCCTGTATCTTCGTTGGAGCCCAAGAAAACGTAGCCTTCAAAATATCCGTTGGCGTCCGTTTCAAACCAGCGGTCCGGACCGGTGTAGGCGTTGTCAGAGTTGATATCGCTCTCGAGAATTACCTTGACACCCTGCACGCCCGTCGGGTCGTTGTGTGAACGATAGACATAGCCCGTGACTTTGGCCGCGCTGTTGTCTTCGTTGATTCCCTCTTCGCAGGCCGTCGTCGCCAAACCGGCCAGCATGATGATTACGATCCACATTGCGTTACGCATGGAACCTCCTGCCCATCTATCTTGAGTTTACTTCTTCTTCTTGGATTCGGTTTCTTTCTTGGCGTCATCGAGTGCCTTGCTGGTCTCCTTGATGGCCGCCGCGCCCTTCTTGAGCAGATTGTCTTTCTTTGGCTTCACGACCTGCATTTCGATCTCAGGAACCGTCACTTGCAGCGTGAACTCTGTTACTTCCTGCTCACCAATCATGTTGCTTTGCGTGACCAGAAGGTCCACCGCTTTGACTCTCTGTTCGTTCAACAGTGCAGTCATGAATTCGGCAACCTTGGTGTTGGTGTTCGTCATACCTGACACGTGAATACCGGCACCGCTTGGCGTAGGCGACTCTTTGACTTCAGTGAGCCACGTGAGCGAAGGAAGCCGGCGCGCGAGCATTTCCAAGACTTCGACGCGCGCGAAGCGGTTTCGATCGAGTTCGCGAATCACGTCAATGCGCTGGGCAACGTCTGCTCGCTTTACTGAAAGATCTTCAACCAGCGCGATTTTGTCACGGTAGATATCAGTCTCGGAGCGAATTGCCTGCAAGCGCGCTTCCAAAGCGTTCAGCGTGTTCTGCTGGCTAAGATGCACAATCGTCACACCAAGCAGTACAGCTGAAATGCCCAGAATGGGAACAACGGCTTTGGCACCTAAGTAGTTTTCTCGTTTCGCCTCGGGGCGGTCTTCACGGAACGCAAGGTTGAAGCCCGGATGATCGCCACCCATGGCACGGAGCGCGAGTCCAACCGCGCACGCGTAGCCCGCGCTCTCAGCCCCCTCCGGCAAAGTTGCACCCTTCCCGCTCTCAATCTTACGGAACGGATTCGCGACCTCTACTTCAATGCCGATGCGCTGGCGCATAGCCGACTGCAAGCACGGCAATTCGGCACCACCCCCGCATAACAGAAGGTGTGATATCTGCTTCTCGGCCAACACACCGAGATACTCAGGCAAGCTGCGTTCAATTTGTTCAGCAAGCCGCTCGCTGATGCTGCGTGCCACAGCGTCCAACGCATCTTGCTCTTCTTCCGTTCGCGAAGTCTTTCCAATAACGGCAAGCGCCTTTTCAAAACTATAGCCGCAACGGCGAATCAGGCCCTCAACGTACGCTTTTCCGCCAATAGGGACACTGCGGCTCGTCTCAAATTGCGACATGTCATAGATCATTACTTCCGTACTTTGGAATCCGACATGCAAGACACCAACGACACCTTCGACATCAAGATAGCCTGACTCGGTCAAAGCGGCTTGAATCGCAAATGGCGCGGCCTCCAGCATCTTCGTCTTCATACCAGCCCAGTAGATCGGCTCGATAGAATCAAAGACCACTTCATTCTTGGCCGCTACAAGCAGAACGTCCATGCGGCCTCCATCAACATCGTGATGCTGTCGCGCGTAGTCGAGTGACACCTGGCCGATGTTGAACGGCAGGTTCGCGTCGGCTTCGTACTCAATCGCGTGACGCAATTCGTCATCGGACATATCGTCCGTTGAGATCTTCTTGATCATCAATTGACGTCCACCGACGGCCACGGCGATCTCTTTGCCCTTCAAACCGTTTTCTTTCGCAATCTTTTGAAGCGCATCAGTAACGGCAGTGCCGTCCATCAGTGCTCCGTCAACGATTGCGTCTTGCGGCAGATCAACGCACGCCAGTTTGTCCACTGCAACGTTGTCGCCGTTGTTTTTGAGAACGGCAAGCCGCACGCGGCGCGTGCCGACGTCTATGCCGATGCCAATCTTATTCCGCTTTGCCATTGCCTGCCCTTCTATCTAAACTCATCATTCGACAATACTGGAACGCTTGTGCGATTCGCGCGCAAGGGAGGTTTCCGAACGTGGAAGCATGATTGAAAATCTGACTCCGCTATCGCTTACCGCTTCCACTCCTAACCCGCCACCAAGTGAGTCACACAACAAACGAGCCACCTCAATGTCAAAGCGGCTGCCTGCCATCGCGGCTTCGGCGATGCCTTGACTATGCCACGGTTTTAGGAGACCTTCAATCATCTCGCTGTTGACCGGGGCGCCGCGATCCTCAATTTTCACTTCGATGTATTCAACGCAATCGGCAATTCCGATGACAATGGAACCCATGTGCGTGAGTCTCAAAATGCAAAACTCGATAATGTTCGAGATAGTGCGCCGAATCGCTTCATCGTGCGCATAGAACGACACTTCCTTTGCCGGAGGTGTGAACTGCAACGCAATCTCCCTACGCTCACACTCCGCTTTCTGCGACTGAATGACCTCGTTGACTACAGCGCGGATGTCGAACACGTCTGACTCGCCCATAAGATCATTGACATTGCGACTGAACAGCAAATTGTTAATGCTTCGGCCCATTGTGTCAATTTCTTCTGCGATGACCTTGCTGAAATGCGCGCGTTTCGCCTCGGGCATTGATTCGAGCTTCTGCATGGAGAACACATAGCCCTTTACGAGGCCCATTGAGGCGCGCACGGCGTACTCAAGCGCCGCCTCACGATGTTCCTGCTGGTTCCATAGCTTGTCCTCGATTGCCGCTTCTTCCGTGATGTCGCGGGCAATGCCCAATACACCTTGGATTTCACCAGAGACGTCTATGGGTGACTCCATCACACTATATACTCGCACTTGTCCAAGCGGTGTACGCATCTTCCGAACAGACCGTTCTGTCTTGCGGTTTCGGAGAATCGAGTCCCAGGTACGCTCCGCAGCAGTGCGCTCATCTTCAGGAATTGTGTTCAACATCGGCTGCCCTTGTGCCGCATGACCGCCGTTGCCAAGGTCAGACCACAGCCTGTCATTTCCCTCGACAACGTTGCCGCTGCGATCCAATACATAGACAACGTCCGCCGCACAGCGTTTGACTGCATCTGCGACCTGCAGGCCGGGGTTCAGCTTTGGCGTTGCGTCATTCATCTTTCACCTTCTCGACGACTTGCGAGCGGAGCGCATCCGCAATCACCTTAATCAATTCCCCGGGGGTAAAGGGCTTAAACAACATAGACGAGTTCTCAGGCAACCGCAGTTCACCAACGCCCGTCCACGCGCTTACAAAGACGATAGGGATATCATATCGTCCAGTAGTTTCACGAAAACTCCGCGCGAGTAATATGCCGTTATGTTCACCCATCATCACATCCATGATGATTACGTCCGGCCCGAAATTGTCCGCGTGAATACCGAGCTTTCTGCCATTTGTTGTAGATTCAACGACCGCACCAACCGACTCCAGGCTGAAACACAGCACTTCAAGATACCGCGGGTCGTCGTCCAACAAGAGGACTTTCGTGCCGCTTATGTTCATGGGCGCGCACTCCTCGATTGACTCAAGCCTTCCGCCATGGAAAGCTCGCGTAAGGCGTTCCAGCTTAGATGCGGCGTTTCGGCGGCTAACTGACTAACGAAGTCGGAAACTCTGGGATTCTTGCAGCGAACCGCCGTAATACAATGCATCGCTTCCGCTGTCGGTGGCGTCAACTGAACCTCAGTTGACTTTGCCAGAAGCTCTCGCAGCGATGCACTGAATGGCCCGGCAAAGAACTGTTCGACGGAAAGGCCTACCATCACCACACCGCCGTTTTTTAGGACGACTTGAATTGCCTCGGCAATCTCTTGTTCTAACCACGCATTGCCCCAGCTGCCGTAGAAATCGTCGAGCAACAAGAGCGCACGGTCACGCAGTTCAAATCTGAGAGCCGCCAGCCGCCCGGCCAAGGCGAAATCCGCGAAGTCCGATTTTAACGTTGCGCCATCCGTAAGAAGGCACTTAAGCAGAGGATCCCGTGTCGCGGTGTAATTTCTGACCGCAGTGAAAAGATGTGTCTTGCCTGCGCCCTCGGGGCCAACAAATAAGATCGGTTCGCTCAGCCCTTCCCAGTTTCCGGATGAGACGATCTTTGCGATGTCACGTGCGCGCTTAACGCCCGCATGCTCAACAAAGGACTCAAAGTCGCAGGCCCAAGGACTGGGAATCGCCCAACTGTTGTGCGATGCTCGCTTCTTACCTTGCAAACCTGCAACGTTGCTATTGTCCTCTTCTGCGCCATAGTGAATGTACAACGCATGTTCAATGGGCTCGGACTCGGCTTGGACAGACATAATTTCAAAGTCCGTGACGGCACGCAAAGCAGTAAGGGCGTCACCGTCTGACGGATCCGACATAGCAACTACAAGTGTATTACCGCTGCGCCGAATTGGAATGCAACGGTGCATACGGCCGACCTGGGCCGGGATGTGCTTGACAGACTCTAAGTCGATCACGACATCTTCGAGCTTAATCGAACGCGTTTCTTGCAAACTCTCAAGGATATTTCCCATCTCAGATTCCGAGATGATCCCAAGTTGCACAATCGCGTCAGATAGGCTCACAGCGCTGGTTCGCGTCAGTTCTTGAGCCCGCACCAACTGCTCGTCTCCGAGAAGGCACGCGCGTCTTAACCGGCTCTCCAGCCTCGTATCTAATGCCGCGTTATTCGTCATGATTCTGAAATTCTTGACTAAGCTTTTCCAATTCGCGCCATAGCTCCTCGCCTGCGGAAATTACATCGGACGTCACTGCGTTCTCGTCACCGCGAACTGTTAGCACTGTGGCAGCCCGCAAATGCGTCCATGTGCAGCCTCGCGGATCGCGCTCCAGAATGACACGCTCATCTTGACCGTCAGACTCATGTCCTGCACATGAAGTGGCATCTCTCTTCCCGACTTCATAAGCGCGGAGGCCAGAAAAGCGACCGCGCAACTCAGTGAACTTCGACTGAAGTCTTAAGTGCAAAGGCACGGGAACATGCATGCGCGGTTCGCTCCTGATGGCTGTTGACGCGCGCATTGCTTTAAGCAAGCGCCCGGTTTCGACTCGAATTGATCGCTGCGGAGGCAAGTCATCCATAAGTTCTGCGCATTTGACTAACCCGCCCTTAACTGCCTCAAGTGCCTTCCATCCGGTCTCACCACTGCGATTTTCCACGTGGGTCAAATTGCCTCGCACAAACCAAACAGCCACGCCATCATACTCGTTCTCAATTGTTAAGCGGCCGGTAAACCTTCGCACCCGGTAACGTTCAAGCGCTTCCAATAGAGTATTTTCCCTAAGCGACTCCATGTGCGGCCTCCGCCAGCCTTGATCCAGAAGATTTGATACCGCGCATTGCCATCTCCAAGTCATTCGGATTGTTGGCATTTTCCAGCGCGGTCTCAATTGAGATTAGACCTTGATTAAAGAGTTGTAGAATGGATTGGTCAAACGTCTGCATGCCGTGCGTGCCCTGATCGTCTTCAATCAGACCATGAATCAGGTTCATCTTGTCTCCCATTGACAGGCACTCTCGAATAGCCGCTGTCGCCACCATAGCTTCAACAAGCGGCACGCGGCCACGTCCGTCTTTTCGTCCGACCAAGCGCTGCGAAATAACCGCCTGCAGTGCGCCGGCCAACATTGAGCGGATTTGCCCTTGTTCATTCAAGGGGAAAAACGAGATGATACGATTTACGGCCTCAACCGCGTTCAGAGTATGAAGTGAGGTCAACACAAGGTGGCCAGTTTCGGCAGCCTGCAAGGCGATCTTCATGGTTTCCTGATCTCGAATCTCGCCGACCATGATGATATCCGGGTCTTCGCGCAGCGCATGCGTCAGCGCTGCGAGGAACGATTCAGTATCTATCAGCACTTCGCGCTGTGCAATGAGCGATTTCTTGTTCGAGAACACAAATTCGATTGGGTCCTCGATCGTGAGAATATTCACGCTGCGTGTTTGATTGATATGCTCAATCATGGATGCCATGGTCGTGGACTTGCCCGAACCGGTCGCCCCAGTCATAAGAATGATGCCGCGCCGCTGTGCGCACAACTTCTCAATAACAAACGGCAATCCCAACTCCTTAAAGGTAGGAATTGCCGTCTTGATCGCTCGGAAGGCCAGTGCTGGCGTTCCCTTTTGGAAATACGCATTGACGCGCACGCGCCCGTGGCCAGGTACCGTCAGCGCGAGATCGAGTTCCTTCTCCCGCAGGAACCGCTCGAGTTGACCCGAGGTAAGCGCCTCATTCAGCAAGAGCGTCATTTCGCGCTCGGTCGCAGGCTCGGGTCGAGTACCGAATAGATTTCCGTCAATTCTCAACACCGGCACGCTGCCAACGCGCAAATGAAGATCAGATGCCTTCTTGGTGAAGAGCATTTCGAGCAGCCCTTTGAGTTCCATGCCTTGCCCTTGTCCCGCCTTGCTTAAGCTTTGTACTGGGCGGCGCGACGCGACGCCTCATCGTGGAATTGCGAATCGGCTCCGACTCTATTGAAGCACGCCGCCGCAGTTTCCGCATTGCCGAGCATTTCGTTCAACGCACCCATGTGAAAATTCAAGTCATCCTGGACTTCCGACTCTTCGGACATCATCGCAGTCTCGTCCTCGAGCAATCTCAAGGCCCTGTGCGGATCGTTGGAATTCTTCAGACATTGTGCAAGTTCTATCGTCGCCTTCGTGCGGATGCTCCTATCTCGCCGCGCAGTTTGAAACTCCGTGATCGCTGCATCCCACAATTTCATCTCTGCATACACGATTCCCAGGTCAAAGTGGTCTTTTCCCTGACCATCGGGGATATCTTCCTCTTCAGGCTCTGCGCGCTCGGCATATTCCGCTTCTTTTGCAGCGCTCCCATAGGCAGGAGCCTGACTAATAAAGCCGGGTGAGTCCTGCTTGAGGAAGTCCGCGCCTTGTCCGGTCCAGCCGCCATCAATTGTAATCAAGCCGTCTGATGCAGCCGGAACATAAGCAGGCTCGAATGTGTCCTCAACAAGCAATTCGCTTGTGTCGGCCACGTCTTGCGGCGACTCCTGAACGACTGCCATTCTCGAAACGTATGCTTCGATTTCACGGGCCAATTCAATGTCTTCGAACTGGCAATCATCATAGAGCTGTTGAATCTCTTCGAGCAGGTGCAAATGAGAAATGCTCAAATTCAGCACGCGCCGAAACCAATTCTTCTTCTCAACCGTCGTCGCTTGCTTGCAGAGCTTCGTAAACGAGCGAAAAGCGGCGATCGCATCGGCGTAGTATTCGAGCCCCAGATAGGCTTCGGAGATCGCAAGATGAACGGAGGCTTCTTCAGGGCACCGCTGCACAATCTTGCGTCCTATTCCCAGGACGTTTTCGTGAAGACTTTCCTGAGAGTAGATATCCATCACACGCAACCACGATGTTGCGGCGCCCGCAAGGTCGCCGGCGCGGTACTGGATGTCGCCCAGCAAATTCCATTTGGTGGCGTCGCTTTCGGTGGCGCGCGCCTGTTCTTCATAGAACGTCACGGCCGCCTTCCACTTTCCGCCACGTAATAACTGACGCGATTTCGCGTCCGGTTTCTTCGTGCTCTTCAGAGACAGGTTCATTCGTCTTCCCTTTAGCTGATCTGCCGCCACGCGCCACGCTGAACGGTGTGGACTTTGGGCGTTCCCGGAGGCCAGTTGTCCGGGTCAAGAAGGTCTGTGTCAAAGCCCCAATTACGTTTGGGAGCTGTATAGTATCCACCGTAAACCCACGGAGCGGTGCTGTATCTGCTAAACCAAAGATCAATCAGGCTGCCGCGGTAGTTTACGTACTGAGTAGTCCAATTTTCCATGAAACGCAGCAGGTTCTCCAGTCCACCACTATAGGACCCGCCATTTACACTCGACACATGGCCCGTCATGATGCAGGCGTTGACAGTCATGGTCGAAGGAATACGGTTACTCAAGGAAAGCGTGGACTTGGAGTCGAGCCATGCTGGCGATAGGAACGTAATGGCATCGCACAGAATTGCGGAGCCGCGCTTGTTGATGGTGTTGTAGTTTCCCCAAATATAGAGCGGCAAATCTGTCGCGATGGTCAAACCGTTCGGCGGGAGCTTTGTAGCATTCTTAAGGCGCACCGCTTTGTCCGCTCCCCGGTAATCGCTAATGTAGATGATTCCATTTGCAGGCCAGGCGCTGTCGGCGACGATTTTCGCGATATCCACATCCACCACGTCCATCGTGCGGTTTTCGCGCGAATCCTTGAACTTGTTTACAGTGTAAACAAAGTAGCTCAAGTTCGGTCGAACTGCGCCAGTGCTGTCAGTAAGGACGCCGTCAACATATCGGAGGCCAGCCTTATACCAGTACTTCGCTTCCATCTCTTGCGCACCGTCATTGACGGAGTCTCGACGCTCGACAATCTCGTGTTGATCGGAAGCCGGTGGCAATGGCAACCGCAGAGTGGACATTCCGTGCGAGCTATCACGCACCATTCCGCCCCACAGAGTCAAGGCGTCTGCGGCCCATGTTGTTCGCCTATTGTCCAACCAGTATGTGCCGCGCCACATGTTTTGATACGTGCCGACTTGGTCTTTGATCTTCACGTAACCGGTCGGATCAACATGCGCCCCGTCCTTACGGTTGTGCCAGACCTTTTCGCCGGCTGTGACGTACGAGTTGCAGTAGATTCCGGTCTCGGCGCCGATGTACAGGTTTGCATTTGTATGCACGCGGCCTTCAAACGTCATTTCGGGACCGGGATAGATCTCCAAGTCTTCATCATAGAACACACCGAACTGAAAGAGCGGTATGAACTGGTGCTGAATTTCACGGGACAGCGACGTGGAAGAACGTTCAGACTGCGCCCGAGTGTTGATTTGGTAGCGCGAGACAAAGCCAATAAGCCCTTGGTAGTCGCCCGCAGTTATCACTTCCTGCGTGGCCGCACCCATACGGTTGATTTGATACAAGTCGTATGTGTAACCGTCCATATCGGGATGAGGCATGGAGTCCAGCTCTGCTTGCTCCGGATCAAGGTTGACCATCAGCAAGTCCCGCAGTTGGTCAGAGCCCCACTCCACGGCTGCCTCGGCCGCGTAGAATGTACGGGTTTCGTCAATCGCCGCGGTTTCGACCTTGGACGTTCCAATCGAACGCAGCGAAGACGTCGTCGCGATGTACATCAGACCAGCGAGCATAACGACTGCCGCCAGCATAATCATGCCCTGTTCGTGCTCTCGATTGCCCTTCTTGCCGCCCTTTGTTGACGCATTGATGCGTTTCATAGTCATCCTCGGGCGTTATGATTCAAGATTCAAGTTTCTTCCACGAACCATCACACGGTAGATCTTTCGACTGAAGTGATCATACCAATATTGTCCATCCGGCAAGTAAACGTAGTGGCGTGTGCGGCCGTTGTCCTCCTCGTTTTCACGAACGACGAGGCTTACCTCAATTGCCGTGATCCGCATGCGTTCACCTGCGGTCAATGTCCACCCGCCAACCGGCATGGGCCCCGTTCCCGGAAGCTCGTTTCCGTCACTGTCATAGTAACGGAAGATCATTGCTTCGACATTGTCACCGATGAAACGGTTTCCGACATGAACCCACTGCACCGAGTCGCGATCCCATACCCAGCGCTCCTGCCGGATCATTCCGGTTCCACCCTGCGCTGGCTCGACGCCATCTGTGACCCGAGTCATCATGAGGGTTTCGGTCGTTGAGTCGTTCTCGACGTCGCAACTGAATACCAGTGTATTGGTACTGGCAAACTCAATCGCCTCGTGACTGCCATTTGTGAACATCATGCTTGGAACATCGCTGTCAATATCATTGCTGTCGGCGTCAATGTCCTCGGTAGCAAAAAGCCCCATTAGGCGGATTTCGCGCACGAGTTTCATGATCAGAAGACGGCCCTGTTCCGTCGTCGCGGCCCGGCTCTCTTCTTTGGCGGCGGACGCCGCCGCGACATAGTAGAGAGAGAACAACGACACCAAAATGACGGCGCCCAACGTCATCGAAATGGTCATTTCCAGCAGGGACACGCCCAGCTGCATTCGCCCGGTTGCCCGTTTTGCGCCCTTTAAGTTTGCGCTTTCCATTTCTATGTCCTTAGAGCTGTGCTACCATCGTAGTCGCTTCGGCGAAGTGCCGGTCATTGTCAAAGTAGATTTGCACGGTCACACGTTTGACGCGGCCCAATTCAGTGACAATGACATTGCGGCGGAAATTGGGCTGGTCGTTGAAACTCTCATTGTAGTCGCCCGACGCTGATTGAATCGTTGCGTAACTGACATTCCGCACTGTTTCCAATTCCAATCGCAGGAGGGTGTTGGCCGTTTCCATCTGTTCAACATAGCGGTTAGACTTGGCGATACCGACGAATGAGGCCATAACGACCAACAGTCCGCCCGTCACGATCAGTGTCGTGACTAGCACCTCCAACAGAGATATGCCCTTTTGCCACTTGCGCAGTTTGTTCGTCCAATTCATACGATCCTCCTTGCCAATGCTTGTCTATCGCAACGTTTGCGAGAGTCCAATGGAAAGATTCCAGTTGCCATTCTCTCCGCTTGCCGCTTCCGCCGTGAATGAATAACCGTCGGGAAGATGCCATTCAAGCCCTGCCAATGGGCATACGGGCTGCTCCCCGTCAGCATACGTTTCGCTGCCGGAAGCAGCTTCCAGAACTGAGCCGTTATACGAAACCGTGAAGTCACGGTTTCCTGTCAAGTACGTCTTGCTTGCCCCAACATACGGCGTCATATCGGCGATTCTGTAGCCGACGGTCACCGCAGGCCTGATTTCCTGCCACAGATATTTGTTGGAGATCGCTCTCCCGCTGCGCGTCACATCTCCTTCGGCTCCGAAGCCAAGATAGTTGATGCTGGCGTTGATTTGCAGCTTCTCGTTGAACGGAATGCCGGCCACGATTCCAGCACCCCAAGCGAACGATGGATCGCTTGCAAAGGTCGAGAAACCGTTGCTGAACTCGTCGAAATTCAGATCCGCCGCGCCGATCTTGGCTTGCGCGTCCAGGAAGCTCGTCAGCCCATAGCGGCCAGTCAACATGAGTCGCTGGGAATGACTTCCGCCATAGCCGCTCAGATCGGCAGCCATTGGCACGTCATAGTCTGCTCGTTCAAGTTCGACGGTCATGCTGGTCACCTTGTTGCCCACGCAGAAAAGTGGGCCTCCAACCATCGCGTTCGCAATCGCTGTGAGCGAGAGCAAAGCGATTACTGCTGCTATTTTCATGGCTTTCATTGTTGCCCTCTCTTATTGAATAGTCTCATCTTCGCGCACCGGCGGCGGCGCAGCGCTGCTGAACGACGCGTGCAGTGTGAACGTTTGCGTAAACGTGTAGGCGGCACCATAAGTCGCATCCACGTTGATCAGTACCGGCGTCGCGGCGTCGTCATCGTTGGTCGTCAGGTTGTTGAAAAAGCTAATGGTGTAGCTCGTGTCACCCGGGCAACCAATCTCGATCTCCGTGGGATACACGCTGCCTGCGCTCGCGCTGAACGACACCAATGTTCCAGCCACCATCGGCCAGTAGTTGAAATCGTACAGAGAGAAGCGGATCAACGCGTTTTCACCGATGTAAAGATCGCGCTCATTTGGGTCTCCGTCCACTGTCACTTCGCGCAGGTTGAGAATCGGCTGACTGTAGTCAAACGTCACGTTGGTCGTCGCCCACACCCATACGCTGTCACCCGTCGCGTCCACACCGGCGGTCTTGACCAGAAGTTTGGCTACACCATCTTGATCCGGAACATCCGAACACAGAATCGTAGTGCCCAAATTCGGATCGGTAATAGTGTTCAGCCACCGGTTAACAGTCGGCAACGGGTTGCCGCTATAAAGCGTCACGCGTGCAAAACCGGCAGAGTCAGTATAGCCCGTCGAAGTAGTGACAACGCCACCCGACGTCGTGAAATAGACGGCGGTACCAGGTGTGACCGGGTTGTTATATCGGTCACCGACCAAGCACACCAACTGCACGCTTTCGCCGACGACATCCATACCAAACATGTTACACGGGCTCGCGCCGATCGCTATGTGACTCGATAAGCAACCGTCGCTGATATTCTCGATGTACGGCGGACCGGCGTAAATCAGGATTTCAGTGGACACGGCGCTGATGCCCGCACAGACTGCGCGGATACGCGCAGTACCGCTGACCGTACCGCTATTGTAAGCAACAGTCGCCTGCCCGTTAATCGTCGGAATAGCGCCCGTGCTGGACAGGAAGTCTCCGCCACCGGGCGAGTTGTTGATATTGAACGTCACCGGAGTTCCGTCCACAACCGGGTTGTTGTTGGCGTCGTTCACCGTGGCTGTAATCAACAGCGTCTCGTTCCGTCCGCTACCGCGAACACCAACCGAGTTCGGTGTGAAGCCAAGTTGAATACTGTTGGGATTTCCCGGCAGCAGGAAAATGTTGTAAGACGCGCTCGCAAGGCCGGCCTGCGCCGTAATCACTGCCGTTCCTGTCTGCGACGAACTGAAAGGCACCGTGGCGTTGCCGTCGTTGTCCGTCACGCGACTGGCGGTAATATTTCCAATCGTTGCCGTGAAGTGCACTTCAACATTCGGCAATGCGTGTCCAACCGCGTCGGTGACGCGCGCCGTAATGTTGTCAGTTGCGATTCCGTTAGCAAGCAAACTATCCGTCGTCGCCGACATGATAATCAGCGCCGGGTCGCCGACACGATAAATGATCTGCACGCTGTCGCGCACGTTCGGATTATCTTCGGCCCATGCGCTCACGTAGAACGTGTCCGGCGTGGAGCTTGAAGTCAACGAATTGTTGGCCACGCCTCCCACAGTCGTCCGCAAGTTCTCCATGGATCCTGACTGCGGCGGAATGCTGAAACGCACCTGCGTGCCGTCCGGCACTGGGTTGCCATTCTGGTCTGTGACATTTGCTGTCAAGGCGGACGCCGAATTGTTGTCAGCGAACAGAATCGTCGGCGAAGCGGTCAACGAAAGCGTTGTCGGCGTTGAAGCCGCGAATAGCACATTCGTCTGTGCAGTCAATGTCTGGCCATAGGTCGCGGTGACAGTCGCTGTACCCGTTGCCGTCGCTGCCAATAAGTTGACACTGGCAATGCCACTAGAATTGGTCATCGCCGATTGCGGAATGCTTCCACGGTTCGTGCCGAAAAAGACAGTCACTTCGGGTATCGCAATTTGCGAAACAGTCTCAAAGACATGGACGCTGATCTGTGATGTTGAGCTTCCGTCCGCGATCACCATATCTGGAACCGCCGATGCCGTCACAGTCACGCCACGCAAAGTCACAGCAGACGTGCCCTGCGCCGTGCCGGATGCCGCCGTTAATGTTGAAGTCAAATTCGTGGTGCGGCCCGCCGGCGTGAAATTCAAGGTAGTGAGACCTTGTGCATCCGTTGTCGTCGTCACAGGCGTGAAACTGATGCCACTCGCCGTCCACGTTACCGTCGCATTGGCGAGAGGCACGCCCATCGCATCCGTGACGGTCGCGTTGACAGGCAGACTGGTCACGCCATCTGCACGCACCGAATTCGTTTGCGGGGCAACCGAAATGCCCTGCGGCGTGGGTACATACATGTTCACCGTTGCGGAATCACCTAATTGTGGTCCCATGCTGCAAACAACGAGCGCGTTGCCACTGCTCTGTGAAGCAACTAACGTCGCTTCGGCAATGCCCGATGCGTCTGTCGTAATAGCATTCGGAATAGAGCCAAGGCTGGTACCAAACGTTACAGTTCGGCCCGAAACAGCGACAAGACTTGTTGTCTCGCGGACGTGCGCTGTAATCGTATTTGACGACACTCCATTCGCCGGCATTGCGCTATATTGCGCCATTGCCGACACCGTGATTCCGCGGAGACTTAAAGTAACAGAGTCGGCCGCCGACTGCGAATTAACGCGGATTGTCACATTAGCATCTGTGTTGCGACCCGAACTGTTGTAAGTATTATTGGCATTGCCGTCAGCATCGGTATAGCTGAGGCCATCGCTCAAACTACCCGGACCACTAATGCTCCATGCAATCGGAGTATTCGCGATCGGACTACCTGCCTGGTCCAGGAGTCGGCATGTCAGGCTTGCGCTGCTCTGGCCGTCTGCCAAGAGCGAACTTGCGCTGCTCTCCAGCTCGAGACCGGACGGAGACGGCGAGAACATCTGAATAGCCAGCGTGTCACGCAGCTGGTTGCCGTAGCGCACAATAATGGTAGCTTCGCCAACTTCGTTGCCCGCAGTGTACGTAAATGTCGCGACACCGGCACTGCTCGTAACGGCGCTTGCCGGAATCGAACCCAATGACGCACCGCACATGATAGTCGCGCCCGAAATCGCGATCATACTGCTGGATTCGCGCAAGTTAACCGTCACCGTCGCGGTCGCCACGCCATTTGCCGGAAGCAGAACGGCGTCACAGCTTGCATTGAGAGAAACGCCGCGAAGCACAAGCGTGTCTTGCGCCGCGCTGCGCTCAATTGCGACATCAATTGGCGCGACGACATCACTCTCAGAGGCCGCGGCAATGAAGGTTGAACTTGCAATACCGTTTTCATCAGTCAAGGCATGAACAGGTTCAAATGCACCATTGGCAATTGATGTGAATGCAACTTCGACGTTCGCCACGGGGAAATTGCCTTCATCTGTCACTAACGCACTCACGTTTGTCGAAGCTTCACCGTTCGCCAGGAGTTCAGTGTCACCAATCGTGAGCACGATATTCTCAGCATCCGTATTGGTCAGCATCAGATTCGACTGGGCGCGCAGCGTATCGCCAAACGACGCGCTGATAAGCACTTCGCCGGGATCGTTGCTCGCTTGATAGACGGCCGTGGCAATGCCGCTCTCGTTCGTCTCGACAAACTGCTGAATCGAGCCATTCGAAGTGGCAAAGCGCACCGGGACCAACGCCACCGCCACACCGCTTGAAGTTTCGCGAATTGTCGCATGAACTTCAGTTGAGGCCTCCCCGTTTGCCGGGAGATTGTCTTCGTCAACATCAACGAGCACGGTCACACCGCGCATTGTGATCGAGAATGAGCCTTCCTCGCCTTCAGACGTCGCATTTAGGATTTGTGATGCATCATTGTGCGACGCACCACTGAAGAACAGCGCGGACGCCGTGCCATTGACATCGGTGACATCTGTCACGACCTGCATCGAGCCAATTCCTTCGCCCAGTGACCACGTCACTAGCCGCCCGCTGACGGGCAATCCAAGCTGGTCACGCACGGTCGCAACAATAGTTGTCGAAGATAAGCCGTCAGCAAGAACGGACGGCGTGCTGCTTGACAAAATGAGTCCCGCGACTTCTGGCGCAGTAAAGGCAACCTCTGCATAACCGCTCGCTTCGCCTGCATTTGCGACGATAGCGCAGTTGCCGACTTGGCGCGCACTGGTGAGATTCGTTGTAAATGTGCCACTCGAATTCGTAAAACCCGATGACGGCAGCAGAGTTCCAATTGTACTCGTCACTGAAATGGCGACGCCGCCGCCCAATGGATTGCCATAAGCGTCATAGACGCGGCAGACAACCGGAGTGCTCGAAGCACCGTCGGCCGGAATACTCTCAAGATCGGGTGAAATTTCCACTGACGCTGGTGAACCTGCTTCGTAAGTGACAGTCTCTTCATCAAGCAAGCCGTTGACGGCTGCGCTGATGAGGTCGCTGCCGGCACTGGTCGCGCTCGTCAAGTTTGCCACCGCATAACCGTCCAGCGTAACCGCATTGAACACCGCCATCGTCGGATTCCCACGGCGCTCTGGACCACGGAAAGACTTGAGCGAGTTCACAACTGAGTTGGCATTGCGAATGCGCTCGTTGGAGCTGGAGTGCTTCCACGTGTTAGAGTTCTTTCCGCCAGCGTTCATTGCCCCCGCGCCATCCAACTGTCCCAACTCGGAGGTGAATGTGACAATCGTCCCATTGGACACAGGACGATTCCCTGCGTCCAGAACGTGTGCCCGAATCGTTGCGGTGCTATGGCCGTCGGCAACTAAGAGTCGCGGTGTGACGGTCATGTCAAGCGCTTCGGCCTGAGTCATTTGCAAATAGATCGCGGTGCTGCCCGCAATCGAACCATTCAATGCCGTGACGGTCGAGTTGCCCGAGTTGAGGCCCGCACGGAATGTTACTGTTGCGTAGCCATCAACATCCGTAGAAGCCGATTCTGTCACGCTGCCGTTGACGCTGCTGAAGGCAACGATCGTTCCCGTCAACGCGGGGTTGCCATAGCTGTCACGAGCAAGTGCGCGCACCGCCGTTTCCGACGCGTTATCAGCCCAAAGCGTGTCTGCATCAGTCGTCAACGTCAACGACGCCAGTGCACCCGGATTTACTGTAATGTCCGCGTTGCCCGTAACGGTTCCCGTTGAAGCGACAATCGTCACCGGACCGGACGTGACGGGAGCGCGATAGGTCGTGGTAGCCACGCCTTCGTTTGTCGTAACGGCCTGAGCGCTAAACGAACCAGCATTCGCGCTGAATGTCACAACCACATTTGTTCGCAGCGTTTGGCCATCTTCGCCAATCACGCGCGCGCTAATGACGGATGTATCGCTGCCTGCCGTCATGGCAGAAAGCGATGTGTTCACGTCAATCGCCGAAGCCGCATAGGGTTGCAGAAATTCGACGAAAATTGTGTCGGAGTTATCATTATATGTGGCAATGACCATTGCACGGCCTACAGACTCCGTTGACGTCAGCGTGGCGATTGCTGTTCCCGATTGCGCATCGGTGACGGCGGGCGATGTGATCACGCCGCGAGACGTCGAAAACGTAACCTCCACCCCGCCGATCGGATTGTTCAACGCGTTGCGCACACGCGCCCGAATCTGAGTGGCAGAGGCGCCGTTGTCAGCAAAGAGCGTATCTTCATCCGCGCTGACACTCAACAAACCGTCTTGCGAACCGGCCCCGACCAGCACGGGCAACGTACGCGACTGCGCCGTTTGCATGCTAACGAGTTCGATGTGCAAACTAACGTTGCCGGTATCTTCAGGCGCGGTGTAGAGCGTCTTGGCAATACCGTAGTTGTCCGCGGCGATCGTGACATCCGGGCCATTCTCGCCGAACGATCCGCGAGTGGCCGTGAACCGCACTTCTTCACCGGCGGCCGGCTCGGACTGCTCATTCACGACACGTGCTTCGACCCACGCCGTGCCCAAGGGGCTAATAACCGGCGGATCAATGATAATGGTGTCAATGAAGGCGAGATTGTCACGTGCCGACGACACAGGACTCAAGTCTCCCTTCTGTTCGCAACCATACCACAGGGCAACGCTGAGCAGCGTGCCCATGGGCAACCAGAAACTGAATGGCAAACGGCGCTGCATCACATGCACTCCTTGCGCTTTATCCACAATTGTAACTTTTGAGCTTATACAGTAGCGACCGGTGAGAAATTTCCAAAATCTTAGCGGCCCGCGTCCGGTTATTGCCGGAAAGTTCGAGCGCACGCTTAATCAAAGCGCTTTCGATTTCCGGAATCGCCAAGGCCAAGGCCTGCTTGATGCTCACCGTGTCAGGCGGCAGAGAAACGTGCACCGAATCCGGCAAGTCGCTGTTGCTGGAAGTCGGCTGGGCCAGTTTGGTTTCTGCTTTTTCGAGCATTGCTAATGTGTTCAACGGCTCCACTTTTCTCGTTTCCAAATTTGCTTGGTCGGCAGGGTGAAGAAAGTGCCCCTTTCAACCCGACTCTGTGGGTGCAAGGCATGTGCCATGCAACTCTTGCCGGGTAGCATCCTGATTTACAATTGGTTCGGTATCGAATTTCCTGACAGCGATGCGCCTCTCGCAATCTCTTTCGTAGTTTTTGCCGGGCTTCGCACGACCACTGAGCAAAATCTTGCATGTTGCAAAAGAGAAACCCGCGGCCAAATGGCCGCGGGTCTCATGGAGGTTGTTTCAGCTACTACTGAATGCCTTCAGGCGTCGCAGTCAGCACAGTACCCGAGTTGTCCAAGCACTCAACGTCGATCGAGTACGAGGTCGGGGACGAAGCGCCGTCATAGGTATAGGTAAAACTTCCGAAGTTGTCGCCCGTCGGCAACGACATATACGGGTTGCCTTGCGGGTCAACCAGCACGGCGTTCGAGGTCGCCAACGTCAACGCGGCGGGATAATCCGCGTTATCAATTTCGAACATACCCAGGGCCTGACGGAACAGGTCCAGATCCGCACGCGCGGCGCCAACACGAGCGCGGTCCTGCGCGCCCATGAAACGCGGCACAGCAACAGCCGCCAAAATACCGATGATCACGATCACGACCAAGAGTTCGATGAGCGTGAATCCTTTTTGATTCTTCTTGTTACGAATGGCCTTAAACATGGTGGTCTCCTACTTCTCTTTGGTATGGACACTTGGTGATACTTCCACTTACGGTCTTTCTTTCAGCAACCCATGTGCCAAACCGAGAATAGTGGAAGTAGTGTTTATTTACATTGACTTGCACTGTTACTGACACATTGCATTTCGCACTGTGTTGAAATCGCCCATCACACATTTCAACACACTGTTCATTTCACCCAACATCAAACACCTGCCGGTGGTTTGATTCCATATCGCTGAAGCTTGCGATAGATCGTCGAAGGATCAATTCCGAGGATCTCTGACGCGCGCTTCTTTTGCCAACCAGACTCTTCCAGCACTTGCAGCAGATACGAACGCTCAACGTCATCCAAAGTGCGCGTAGCGGCTGTGCGAGACGCGATACTCACAGCCTGCGCTGGGCTGCCGCCGAGGCGCTCGGGCAAGCTTGAGGGCTCAATCACCTCGTGGTCGCTCAGTATCACCATCCGCTCGATCGTATTCTCCAGCTCGCGAACATTGCCCGGCCAGCGGTAGTTCAACAGACGGTGCATTGTTTCAGCGGCAAAGCGCCGAGCGCCGACTCCTGCCTTGCGGCATGCCCGGTCCAAGAAGAATTCCGCGAGTTCATGAATGTCCCCGGTGCGATCACGAAGCGGCTTGATGTGAATCGGTATCACGGACAACCGGTAATACAGATCTGGCCGGAACTCGCCAGTCTGTTGTTTGCGCTCCAAATCCGCGTTAGTCGCCGCAATCACACGAACATCAATCTTCACAGGTTTTGTCGCGCCGATTGGCAGAACTTCACGTTCTTGCAGCGCTCGCAAGAGTTTCACTTGCAGCGCGGGCGACATATCTCCAATCTCATCGAGGAACAGCGTCCCCCCGCTCGCAACCTTGAACAGTCCGTCCTTGTCGCGCACAGCTCCGGTAAAACTTCCCCGCCGGTGACCGAACAACTCACTCTCTAACAGCGTGTCAGGCAGCGCCGCGCAGTTGACTGTCACGAACTCGCCGCGTGTGCGCTCAGAATAATGATGCAGCACTTGCGCAATAAGCTCTTTTCCGGTACCGGACTCGCCAGTGATGAGAATGGTGGAATCCGACGGTGCGACACGACGCACCAATTCCAACATCGCGCGCGTTTCACCAGAGCTTCCGACAATGCGCGGTTCTCCAGTCTCTTCGCTCAGCTTCGCTTTAAGGCGGCGGTTTTCGCGCTTGAGATCGAGACTCTCGATCGCTTTCCGCAGCACGACTTGAATTTCTTGAACGTGCAGTGGCTTCGTAATATAGTCCATCGCACCGAGCCGCAAGGCTTCGACCGCAGTTTCCAACGACGCAAACGCGGTCATTACGATGACGCCGATTTGTGGGTCGCGCTCGCGGATTCGTCGCAGCAACTCAAGGCCATCCACCTCGGGCATGCGCAAGTCTGTGATGACTAACTGGAACGCCTCTTCCTCGAGCGCCGCCAGCGCTTCTTGCGCCGACTCGGCCTTGCGCACGCGAAAGCCCTCTTCGCGCACGACCTCCTCAAGGAATGCAACGAGCCCTTGTTCGTCATCTACCAGCAGGATTTTCTCTCTCAGCATTGATGTATTCTCCAGGTCCTGCGTTCTTACTTGATAGCGCCGATCATGTCGAACATCGGCAAGTACATTGAAATAAGCATACCGCCGATGACGCCGCCCATGAGTACAATCACAACGGGTTCGATCAGCGATGTCATTGCCGCTACAGCAGCATCCACTTCCTCATCATAGAAGTCCGCAATCTTCTCGAGCATCTCCGCCAATCGTCCGGTCTGTTCACCAACTGCGATGAGCTGGCAGACCATCGCAGGAAACACCGCTGTTTCCAACAATGGCTGAGTGATGTTGCGGCCCTCGCTCACGTCCTTGCGAACCTTATCCACTGCTTTCTGAATGACCGTGTTTCCCGCGGTCTTCGCCGTAATCTCCAAACCGTGCAGAATAGGAACGCCTGAGGAGATAAGTACACCGAGCGTGCGCGTGAAGCGCGCCACCGCTGTCTTGCGAATCACGCTGCCTACCACAGGCGTCTTCAACAGAAACTTGTCCACTGTGGTGCGGCCGTTGGGCGTCTTATACCATTTACGGAAGACAAAGAAGCCGATAATCATCACACCGACGCCGGGCAGGAAGGTCTTCTGCACGACTTCAGAGAGCTGCAGCACGAACTGCGTCGGTTTTGGCAATTCGGCACCGAGGTCTTTGAACATGTTTGCAAAAACCGGAATCACTTTCATTAATAGAAAGATCGTTGCGCCAATTGCGACGCATGCAATGACGGCGGGATATATCATCGCACCCTTAACTTTGCGTTTCAGCGCGTCGGCCTTTTCCAAGTAGATGGCCAAACGGTTGAACACCATTGCCAGTGCGCCGCCCGTTTCACCCGCGGCAACCATGTGCACAAACAGATTGTCAAACACGTCTTTATGCTTGCTCATCGCTTCAGACAGCGAGTCACCGCCCGCAACTTGGTTGTGAACTTCAGCAATTGTGCGGCGGAAACGCTTGTTCTGCATTTGGTCAACCAATATCTGCAAGCACTGGTCAATCGGCAAACCGGCGTTGATCATCGTGCCGAAGAGCCGCGCAAAGATCTTGAGGTCTTTGGTTCCCACGCCTCCGCCCATGCCACCAACTTTGATTTCCTTTGGCTTTGTGCGCAGATCCTGAACGACAACACGCCGCTGCCGCAACTTTGACATCGCTTCTTGCTTGTCACCGGCCTCAATTTCACCGGTTACCGGACGCGCACCCGCGCCGCGGCCTGTATAGACATAAACGGGCATCCGTGTTCTCCCTGTTTACTTCGGCTGGAACGTTGGTTTCTGCGGCGCCATGTTCGGCGCATTAGCGGTCATGCCAAGCATTCGCTGAAGTTCTTCCGGTAAGTTCGCCACCATCATAGCGCGCTCCGGGCTAATCTGCTTCGTCATCACCAAGTCATATAGTGACATGTTCATGGTCTGCATGCCGTACTTCTGCGACACTTGCAGCACTCCGTACATTTCGTGAACCTTGTTTTCACGAATCAACGCTCGGATTGCCGGTGTCAAGATCATCACCTCTCCGGCCAAGACAACACCCGGCCCCGACTTCTTGGGAATGAGCTTCTGCGTCATTACAGCTTCGAGAGACATTGAGAGCTGCGCGCGAACCTGGCCCTGCTGATGCGGTGGGAACACGTCAATAATACGGTTGACGGACTCCGTCGCCGAATTTGTGTGCAGCGTAGCGAATACTAAGTGGCCCGTCTCCGCCGCAGTCAACGCGGCCTGAATCGTTTCCTGATCTCTCATTTCGCCTACGAGAATCACGTCCGGATCTTGACGTAGCACGAATTTCAGCGCGGTAGCAAAGCTCTTAGTGTCGGCGCCGACTTCGCGTTGATTGACCAGCGCTCGTTTATGTGAGTGCACATACTCGACCGGGTCCTCGATCGTGATGATATGCACCGGTCTCTCCGTGTTGATGCGGTCAACAATAGCAGCGAGACTTGTTGATTTGCCTGAACCAGTTGGTCCCGTGACCAATACCAAGCCCTTCGGTTTGTTGGGGAACGTCTGGCAAATGCGCGGCAATCGTAATTGCTCAATTTGAGGAATTGTAAATGGAATGGCGCGGATCACAGTCGTCAACGAACCACGCTGGAAGAAGATGTTGCCGCGGAATCGAGACAAACCTTCAATGCCGAATGCGAAGTCCACTTCGTAATCAAGTTCAAGCTTCTTCTGTTGTTTGTCTGTCAAAACGCTGTAAGCCAACACGCGGCAGTCGTCCGGGTTGAGAGCCTCATAATTTAGCGAAATGAGTTGCTGGTCAACGCGAACTCGTGGCGGGCTGTTGACGGCAATGTGCAAGTCGCTGCCTCGTGCGGCGATCAGCTCCTCGAGGAGTTTCCTAATGTCCAGTTTTGCCATATATACTCCTTGTTACGCCGAGGTTACCGGCATTGACTCTTCATGTTTCACGAGCCCGAGACCACGTTCGCTGACTAATCGGAACACGCGGTCAACTTTTGCAGTGTATTCCGAGAGCGGACAGCGCGTTGTGAAAGTTACATTGCGCATGGTCTGTGGATCAAAGCTCTCAAGCGTAATGACGGCACGCGCCGTAATTTGCGCAAGTTGTCCCGACTGCTCGTCGCGGCTTTCTTCTCTCAGCAGGAAATACTTAAGCGTGGAGATTCCTTTGCTGACGAGCGCATCAAGATAGGCAACCAGCTTCTCTTCATCTTCCCCGCTGCTGCTGTTAGACGCCAACGCCGGGTTCGTTCGGTACAGAGTAAGGCCGTCAATTTCCAGCGGAAGCTTCATCGCTTCGTTGCGAGGCTCCCAGCGGAAGGCGCAGTTTTCATCCATCAGCAAACTGCCTGTCGGAGCTTTCCACGCACATTGAGTGGCTCGTTTCACGACGGCTGACTTTCTCACTGAACGCATGGAACCGGCCGCAAGAATATCGTCTCCACTCGCGAGCCCAAGTTTCACGCCAACATTTTGTCCAATTTGCTTCAAACGCCCGTTTAGATCGGCGAGAGTGGTCAACAGCCTGATTGCTGATAGGCTCGCGCTCCTTACGTCACGAAAGAGCACAACTGAGGACTCAGGCGTGTAAGCCATAACGACGCCGTTACCAGCGACTGCGCCGTCGTTCACGAAACGGCGCATCTCCTTGGCCAGCACGTTCAAAGCATCCCGCGGCACAGAAGTCATCAAGCGCTGTTCGGTCTGCAGCACCAGGACGACGTGCTGCCTGCGATACTTGTCCTTCCGGCGCTCCAACTCACTTTCAAGAAAGAGCAAGTCGTCCAGGGTCAGACGTTCGAGATAAAGCCCCAACCTACTGCTCATACTTAATGTCCTTCTCCCGTGATTCGGATTACTTCTTCAATTGATGTGATGCCGCTCTTGAACTTCTCGCAGGCATCCATGCGCAGCGTCAACATTCCTTCTGCAACGGCTGCGGCTTCAATCTCAAACGTATTCTTGCCGTCGAGTACCATCTCGCGAATCTTCGGACTCATCGGCATGACTTCATAGATACCGGTACGTCCACGGTAGCCTGAACCGTTGCATTCAGCGCAGCCGGCGCCGCCGTGAAACACATGCCCTTTGAGTTTTTCGGCGTCCAGTCCCACTTCGCGCAGTGCTTCCGGATGCACATCTACCGGCGTCTTGCACTTCTTGCAGATCTTACGCAACAAGCGCTGCGCAAGCACAAGGTTCACCGACGAAGATACGAGGAAGCGTTCAATTCCCATATCAATCATACGTGTGACGGTAGCGGCCGCGGAATTAGTATGCAATGTAGAGAGCACCAAGTGACCTGTTAGCGCGGCGCGCACCGCAATGGAGCCGGTCTCAAGGTCACGAATCTCACCGATCATGATGATGTCCGGGTCCTGGCGCAAGAAGGATTTCAGCGCAGAAGAGAACGTCAGCCCCACTTCATCCTTGACCTGAACCTGGTTCAACCCCGCGAAGTTGTATTCGACCGGGTCTTCGGCAGTCATGGTATTGACTGTCGGCGTGTTCACTTTCGAGAGCACGCTATACAATGTGGTCGTCTTACCCGAGCCCGTCGGACCTGTTACAAGGATGAGTCCATGTGGAAGGCGTATCGCGCGTTCGAAGTCGGACAGCGCCTTTTCACTGAAACCGAAGCTGTTGAGGTCGAGCGTCAGATTCGACTTGTCAAGAATACGCATCACGATCTTCTCGCCGAACAGCGTGGGCAGCGATGAGACGCGCAAGTCAATGCCGCGGTCGCCGAGCTTCATCTTAATGTGCCCGTCCTGCGGCACGCGGCGCTCGGCGATATTGAGCTTCGCCATGATTTTGATGCGCGACACGATGGCGGCCTTCAGGTGCGATGGCGGCGACATGACTTCGATTAGCACGCCGTCAATACGAAAGCGCACTCGGAACTGATTCTCGTACGGTTCAAGGTGAATATCCGACGCGCGTTTGTTGACCGCGTCCGTCAGGATTCCATCCACCAGCTTGACGACTGGTGCGGTTTCGCCTTCTTCTTTTAGACGGTCGAGTTCTGCGTCATTCGTTTGCGATACGACTTCGACATTGCTTTCGTCGCCCATGTCGGCCAGAATCTTGTTGAGCGTGCCACCCATTTGGTAGTAACGCTCAATCGCGCGCAGGAACTGCGTTTCCGTGCAGACGGCGGGCTGCACATTGAAGCCCGTAATGAACTTGATGTCTTCCAGCACGAAGTCAATGCTGGGATCCACCAATGCGACGCGCAGCGTCTTGCCGGCGCGGGAGAGCGGCAGAACCTGGTATTTCTGGATGAAATCCTTGGAAAGCAGCTTGAGCACAGGCTCGGGAACCGTTTGCTTTTCGAGGTCAACCAGTTCCAGGCTGTAGTAGTTGCTGATGAACTGCGCGATCTGCTCTTCGCCGATAACGCCAAGCTTCGTCAACTCGGTGACGACCGAGTTTCCGGAGTCTTTCTGGCGCGACTTGAAGATGAGATACTGCTCTTGCGTGATCAGCTCGTTGCTGATCAGCAGATTTGGAAGCCGCGAACTCATGTGTGCTGGTGCCTGCTGTTTCCCGTTTCCAACGTGGTCGAAATTTGCCTTTGCATCACGCCTGAAGTTCGCAAAGTGCATGCCACGCGGACAGCGCATTTTGCGCTTCGAGTCACACGAAATCGCGTATAGCAGTTGCGAAGCATTGTGTTTTCGGCAGGATAGGGGCGGCCTGTTGGGGATTCGCAACTGCGGAAAAACTCTATTGCAAAAAAAGACCCGCTGACGAATCAGCGGGTCTTGCGAGTGGTGCTTTAAGTATTTTTCAACCGCTGTGGCGGATGACCAGGATGTCGCCGTCTTTAACGACATATTCTTTCCCTTCCAATCTTACCAATCCTTTGGTTTTGCAGCCTGGATAGCCGCCTTCGCGGACGAAATCGTCGTAGTGGACGACTTCGGCGCGGATGAAGCCTTTCGCCAAATCGCTATGAATTACACCGGCAGCATCGAGTGCGGTTTCACCGGCGCGGATGGTCCAGGCGCGGGTCTCTTTGTCGCCGGTGGTCAGGAAGCTCTGCAGACCCAAGAGCGCGTAGCTGGCTTGCAGGACTCGGTCGCGCGCGGAGGTGGTGATGCCCAGATCGCTCATGAACACGGTGCGCTCTTCGTCATCGAGGCGGGCGATTTCGCCTTCGATGCTGGCGGACAGTCCGATCACGGCCATGCCGTCGGCGGCGAATTCGCTTGAGAGTTTGGCGGCCAGCGCTTCGGCGTTGTTCAGGTCATTCTCCGAGAGGTTCAGCACGATCAGCATCGGCTTTTCGCTCAGGAGTTGGAAGCCACGCAAGGCCTTTTTCTCGTGCACATCGAGCGCGAGCGTGCGCAGTGGCTTACCGTCTTCGAGGACCTGTTTGGCGCGTTCGAGCACGCCTAACTCGAGCGTTTCCTGCGCTGACGGGGATTTGACCCGCACCTGCTTCAACAGTTTCTCGTGGCGCTTGTCAATGACGATCAGATCGCTGAAGATGAGTTCGTCCTGCACGCGGCGGATGTCGCGCGGGGCGTCGGGCGCATCGGCTCCGGCCAATTCGAAACCGCGCACGACCAAGCCGAGCGCATCCGCGGTTTTCAGTTCGCCGGAGAACACACCTTCAAACCAGCTTTGCTTGGACGCGCCTTCTTCGAGGCCGGGCGTATCGAGGTATTCGACGGTGGTATAGACGATTTTGCGCGACTCGCTCATTTCGGCGAGCTTGTCCACACGCGGGTCGGGCACATGCGTCATGGCGCGCAGCGTTTCGCGCTTGTGCGCGGCGGCGGCATCCGGCTCAGTGCCGGTCAGGAGATGGAAGACGGTGGTTTTGCCCGACTGTGGGGCGCCGATAAGGCCGATGTTCACGGAAAAATGGGAAATTAGAAATGAGAAATTAAAAAGGCGGGAAGAGGCTAAGACTTTGTTTTTGCGTTAAACGCTCACAATTGTCGGAACGGAAGGGGTTGTTTTTATTGAGGCGGGCGGGTCTGCAAAATTTGAAATGAGAAATGAGAAATTAGAAAGGCGGAATTACCGGGAATCCTTAATGTACGAAATTTGAACGGATGTGTCAAGAGGCAGGATTATTGGTTGCCTGCGGCTGGCAAGTGAGTCTTGCGTGACAATTCGTTCCAAGGAACTAGTCACTCAGTTCATCTCCGGTCATGCGATTGTACCTCTTGCCATTCGGCCAAATTGTCGTTTCGTCCCACTTTACATTCCTCTTTATGCTTTCGAACTCTGCGTCACTGTCAAAGAGTGCAAAATTAACAATCGCATCACGCAAGTCTGCGCCTCGAATATCAGTACTGATGAATCGTGCTTGTTCAAGGTTCGCTCGGCGCAAGATTGCGCGGCGCATGTTTGTATACGCAAGAGTTGATCCATACAAGTATGCACCTTCAAGATTTGCAAGAACCAACACGGCATCCGATAAATCAGCATCTTGAAGCATTGTGCCTACCATTGACGCATTATCAAAACGCGCGCTTCGTAGATTTGACTCTCTGAAGTCTGCTTCAGCCAAATTGGCGTTGCTAAAATTGGCTTCCCGTAGTCGTGCACCTCTAATGCTTGTTCTACGCATGCTCGCTTTCGAAAAGTTGGCTCCGTGCATGTCAACATTGTCCAAGATCATTGAATCAAGGTTCTCACCCTGAAGATCAACTCTTGGGAGCAAGTTCAAAATTCCAGTGGCGCTTCTGGCACTTCTTGTTCGAAAGTCGCTTGGCTCAGACTCGACTTCTCTTTGCGATTTATAGAATCTCGCACAATTGCGACGGAGGTCATCGGACTTCAAGTACTTCGTGCCAAGTTTATGCGAGAGCATCTGCGACAGGAGCTCGTCACCTTCAATTATTGACTTAAGCGCCTCAAAACCTCTTCCAGTGGTAACACTGTCTCCACGCCAGAAATCGAGAAATTTGCTACCATTAAAATCCTCGTGCGTTACAATTCCAAAAGCACCTTCCCAAAGTCTGTTCTCCTGAAGAATCCTGGAGTAGAACAGCATTTCAATTGAGTAAGTGCGCTGACCATCTAAATTGTCAATAGCCCTGTCAACGAGCAAGTTATTAATGAGCCTAATTACTGCACGAGGGTTTGAGGTGCAGGCGAGAGCAATCAGTGGCGCAATCTCTCTTAAATCGCTTCTTGACCCCTGGTCTACATGAGTGTCAATGACATAACTTGTGAACTCGAGCAACCTACTCGCGTGGGAAGGGATTGGGAATGAAAGTTGAACAATTTTGTCTAAATACTCACGCCCAGAAAAACCCTGCACCTCAAAGTCTTTCCTGAAGCGTTTTTCAAGATACCCCTCAATGATCCGCCTGTCGAGCCCCAAAAAGAAGATAAATCCTCTCTGCGATAGAACGAGTTTAATATACTCTATTACGTTTAGTGCCTTATCAAGCAAACAACGATCCAAGTCATCAATAAACACGACAATTTTCGGACTGTCTTCACTGCTAGTTGCAGAATCCAAGAGCTTAAAGGCATCGTGAAAAAGGCTCCTTTCGAGTAGGGGATCACTGATTTGTCCATACCTATCAATCATATCTTTTGCAGAAAAGTCTGCCTCGCCACCGGCTCCCAAAAAATTGAACTTTGCCTTTAGGGTGAAACCGTATGCAATCGCCCGAAGCGCTCGAGCAATACTCTCGCTTCCCTTCTGCAATGTACCTTTTTCATCGGTCAGGCTTTGCATTATTGTTGCAACTAGCGGAACTATTGGGTTAGGATCTTGCTCGAATTGCCAAGCATTAAACCAAACTGTGACTGGTCGCCTTGCACCGCGGGTGGAGTCATCAACGTCATCAAAACGGTGTTTCACTTTGCGCAGCAAGCTGGATTTCCCTGTCCCCCATTGGCCGAAGACCCCAATCGTGAATGGCCCAGGAGTATTCAGGGCTGCATTCGCTAATACTTGCGAATACTGCTCGAACCCTAGTTGTGCTCGCGCCGACTCACCAAACTCACCCAATGGCACGTCTGGAACAAGTTTTAGGGAAATGTCGGATGAAGTCTTCTGCTTTTGTGGCATTTCTAGTACTCCCGCAAATGGCGCACGTGATTTGAGCTCGCGTCCCATCAACTCAGGAGCAAATCAGCCCGCCCAAAAGGGCGGGCCGTATTGCTTCCCAGTCTCCCTTGCGGGAGAATTATTCACACAGGTTGGCCAGGCGCACGTAGGCTTCTTCGATTTTGTGCATCTCGGCGTACAACGACGGCGAGGGCGCGCCGTAGCTCAGCGTGTGCAATTCCTTGCAGGCGCGCACGAGATCGGCGGCGGCTTCGTTGTAAAACTTCTTTTGATAGCGCGTGCCCTCATCCAGCGAGCCTTTGACATCGCGCGCATAGTCGAGCAGTTCGGCAGAGTACTCGCGCAAATACGCCGACTCGGCCGTATGCTTGGCTTCAATCATCGGAATCATTTTGTGCCAGAACGCCTCAAGCTCGGCCGGCGGATTGTCCGGCAGATAGTGCGCGTTACGGTAGCTGTAACCCCAGTCAGGATTCTTGTAGGGGTCGTCGCAGCAGCCACTCTTCTTGGCGCAGCAGTCCCCCGCCAAGGCGGCACCGCTTACGACCAGGCTCACCAACAGAATCAGCAGATATTTCATGATACTTCCTGCCCGAAAATGGTCAGAATGATTGTCTAACTGTTGAAGATACAACTCTCTTGAGAAACATGCAAGAGCCAGCGCACCTCCGGAGAACGGGCGGCACGCCTGCCGCCCCTACGAATTTGTGCAATTCACGCGCCAGCCTATTAGAACATAGCCGCCAGCGGGGCTGCGGCACGGTTCTGGGGGTGCGAACCGGGCGGGAAGACGGTATCCACTTCCAGATTGTCCGCCGGGTCGCGCAGGGCCTCCTCGAGGGCGCAAATTGCGACCTCGCACATGGGAGCTTCAGGCTCTTTGGTGGTAATGCGCTGGAGCCACAGGCCGGGCTGAATCAGGGCGTTGATGATGGGGTTGCGGACGTGCTTGGCTGAGAATTTCAGGAACTCGAACGACAGCCCGGCTACCAAGGGGATCAAGGGCAGGTGAGCCAGCAAACGCGTGGCGGCGTTGCGGTACGGTCCCCAATAATAGACCACCAGCGAGTCCACGACGACGAAAAACAGAATGGCCAGAATCGCCACGATGAGCAGGAAGCTCGTGCCGCAGCGGGGGTGGAAGCGGGTCTGCTTCAGGACCTGCGCGGGGTCGAGCTTCTGGTGCTGTTCGTAGGCGAAAATCGTTTTGTGCTCGGAGCCGTGGTACTGGAAGACGCGGAAGATGTCCTTGAACTTCGAGATGATCCACATGTAGCCGATCAGAGCCACGATGCGGCCACCGCCAGCGACCAGGTGAAACGGAATCTGATTCTCCTCCCCGCCGACCAGCACGCGGGCCAGGACGTAGGGCAAATAGAGGAAAATCCCCACGCCGAGTCCGATGGCGACGACCGAGGACAGGATGCTGAACAGCTTGTCCTTGAACGACGAGGGCTTGGCATTTTCATCGGTGGGCTGGGACTTGTCGGCGGACCAGTTCAGGGCGTCGATGCCGACTTTCATGGCCTCGACCATACCGATGGCCCCTCGAAGAATCGGGAGCCCGAGGAGCTTATAGCGCCGGGTGATGGGCCGATAGGGATAGGCCCGGAGGGCGATGCCGCCGTCCGGCGTGCGGGCGGCCATGGCGACGCGGTGCGGGCTGCGCATCATGACGCCTTCGATCAAAGCCTGACCACCCATGGCCAGCTCAGTGGACATGTGCTGGCGGTTCGTGGCGTTATCTGTCTGATTATTGCTCATTGAAGGGATTCCTGTACCCCCAGAATGCAGAAAAGGCGATGCCTCGCACGAGACACCGCCTGCTGTTCACACTTAGCTGCGGACTACTTAGTCGCAAACTTCTGATATTTCTTGCGAAACTTATCCACGCGGCCGGCCGTATCCAGCAATTTCTGCTGACCCGTGAAGAAGGGGTGGCAGGCAGAGCAGATTTCGACCTTCCAGGGATTCTCGTTACGGGACGCACGCGTCTGGAAGTGGTTTCCGCACGCACATTCAACAGTAACAAGCTGATAAGCGGGATGGATATCGGGTTTCATCGGTATAGTCCTCGGAGTTGAATCGCGAATATAATGAATTTGGTGGGGAATGTCAAGGGACGCGGGATGGGGCTGGATTCTTGACTTTGACCTGGCCCCTGCTTAGCTTGCGGTATCCTCTTTACAGAAATTCGAGGAAGCGTATGCGGAAACTATTTGCAGTCGTGGCAGCGGGAATTTGGATTATCATCTCGGAGTTTTTGCGCAACGAGGTTTTGTTCAAATCCTATTGGATGGAGCACTTTCGCGGGTTGGGCCTCAGCTTTGAGACGTTGCCGATCAATGGTGTTTTCTGGTCGTTGTGGAGTTTCGGGCAGGCGTACTTGATCTTGCGACTGCTGGAGAAGTTCTCGTTTCCCGACACGGTATTGCTCGCATGGCTCGTGTGCTTTCCGATGATGTGGCTCGTGCTGTTTAACTTGCAGGTCCTCCCTGTCGCGTTGTTGTTGTTCGCTGTGCCGCTGAGTTTGTTTGAGGTTGTTGTGGCGGGGTGGATTGTGGTGAAAATGAAGTCGTAGTTGACAAATAGTAATCGCAACAAAACTCCCGGTGCCGCACACCGGGAGTTTTCAATTTGGTCGCGGCCCGGGCGTAGCTTCAAGCGCTGCGCCCGAGCCGCATTGGGTTGCATCCTGTTCTCGAACTAATTCATTCTGTCATCGTCCGTTCATCCCCTGATAGCGAAAAGAAATCGCACCGAATTCGCGGCCCCGCCGAGCCGTGTGAAAGCGATCCTTGGGTCCCGTCATATTGCCAGCATAACCAATCAGATTCGCGCCGAACCGATCCTTGATGTCGTCGCAGGCGTGCGTCAACGCATCGCGGTCTTGCCGCGGCGCAAACAGCTCCTCCTGCAATACCCTCCCCATCGGCACCAGCTCGGAGACATCCACTCCTATCAAGCGCACCGGGCGCGACGGGTCGTAGATCTGCTCAAAGATCAGCTTGGCCGCGACGAAAATATCCGTTTCCATGTGGACGAAGCGCGCGAGCTTTTTCTGTTGGTGATGCGTCTCGAAGCCCTTGTAACGAATTTTCACACTGACCACACGCCCGGTGAGCCGGGCCGTGCGCAAGCGCCGCGCGACCTTCTCGCATAGCAGCAGCATGCGGCCCATTATCGCATCGGTCGAGGTCTGTTCCTCGAAGAAGGTGGTCTCATGGCTCATGGATTTTTCGGGCGGCAAATCCTCAGCGCGCATGATATTGCTGCTGCCTCCGCCGCGCGCGAGTAGTTGCAGTTCCGGGCCTCGCACGCCGAGCTTGTTGCGCAAAATATCCGTCGGATAGATAGCCAAATCGTTGAGCGTGCGAATACCAAGGCCGTGCAGAACGTGACTCGTGGCCGGGCCGATGCCGTTCATCTCTTCGACGGGCAAGGGCCCCATGATTTCGGCGATTTTCGACGGTGGAATGTGCGTGAAGCCGCGCGGCTTGTGCATTCCGCTTGCGAGTTTGGCGACACAACGCGAGGCGGCAGCGCCGATGGAAGCGGTGATACCGATTTCGCGCTCAATGCGCTCCTGAATTTCGTTGGCGAGCGCCTTGACGCTGGGCCAATTCCAAACGACGTCGGTAACATCGAGCGCGGCCTCGTCAATTGAGATGAACTCGACGCGGTCGGTGTAGTCAATCAGAATATCGCGCACGCGCCGCGACGCGTCCACATAGCGGCCCGAGTCAGAGCGCACGCAGATGGCCTGCGGACATTTGAGCAGGGCTTCGTGCATGGGCATCCCTGAACGCACGCCGAATTTACGCGCCTCGTAGGAGGCCGTGGTGACCACGCCGCGGCCACTCGCGGTGCCACCGACGAGCAGCGGCTTGCCGCGCAGGCTGGGATTGTCGCGCATCTCGACGGCTGCGAAGAACTGGTCGAGGTCGAGGTGGAAGAGGGTTTTGCTCATACGGAAAATTAGAAATTTGAAATGAGAAAAGGCAGAAGGTGCTATCCCATCATCAATCATCAATCATCAATCATCAATCATCAATCATCCTTTATCCTTTATCCCTTAGCCCTTGCTCCCGGATTCCGGCGGGGAACCGCTACGCTAAATCCCCGCTCGGCGAGAACGGCACATCCTTCTGCCGCTCCATCCCCCATCCCTTCCGCTGTCACGCTCCGATGCGCATTCTCTCCATGCGCCAGGCTTGGGATTCGTTGTTGAAGGAGAGCTCGTAGACCTCGGGGCCATCGCAGTGGACGGAGAAAAAGTGGTACATGGCGGTACCGTCTTTTTGCTTCCAGGTGCCGTTGATGCGGAAGACCTTATAGACGCGTTCGCGCCAGCGGAATTTTATGGGGGTTAACTTACCCTGTTGGAAGAGGGCAATAACCTCAATGGGATCAAATAGTTCTGTATCGCTCATGACTATCTAAACATCTGTTCAAATTATCTGCCAAAGAAATCCGGCGTGGGGGCAGGCCGGAGTGAACGTCTGTTCAGGGGGTAAGATACGACATCCGAGCGGATTTGTCAAGTGGTCCAGCCCGGATTGAACAAAACTCGGGTTTCCCGGTTATTCAAGTAGAACAACCTGAAAACGGAGAAAGCCATGCGATTCCCTATTACTATCATTATTACGGCCGGACTGATCGGCCTTTTGGCCTTTTCCATTGGATCGTCGTGTAAACCTGCGGACGTTGCCCGCCCGGAAGAGATTCGGAGCATGCGGCTTGTGTGCTACGATACCGAAACCTATGCGCAATTGGCCGATTCGTGGGAAAAGTACTTGAAGGCGTACCCTTCTGAATTTGCCTACAGCAACTGGGTCTATGCCACGCGCTATGCCCGAAAGGACTTTATTCCTCAAGCTAAGGAGGGGCTGAAGAAATATCCTTCCAATCCAGTGCTGCTCTATTTGGCCAGCATGGAGGCTCATGGTACGGCCAACGACAGCGCGGGACGGGCCTACCTTGAACGCGCGGTGAGTATTGATCCGAATTACATTGATCCGTGGTTCAGTCTGGTTACGATATACATGAGCGCAAATGAAGACGAGAAGACGGATCAGGCGCTGCAGCGGATTCTCGAATCGGGCTATATTCACGATGAAATCATGGATTTCAACTACAATGTGCTGATTGGTCTCGAACCCAATTCGATACTGATCACGAACGGGGACAACGACACCTACCCTTCTTGGGTGCTGCAGCGGATTCTTAAGGTACGTCCGGACGTGACGGTTGCGAATATCAGTCTGCTTAACTCGGAGTGGTATCCCGAGTATCTGATTGCACACGGCGCACCGCAGTTTACGACACCGGAGATAACGGCGCAGATTCGTGAGCAGGCAAACCGCGAGATGGCCGGGATCAAGGATGGAAATTACCCGATGAACCCGTTCGCGAAGCCGTTGATCGTACGGCTGATTGAACAGGCGACGACTGACAAGCGGCCGGTGTATTTCGCGCTGACAGTCTATGATGATGAGTTCATCAAGAGATACCGCGACCAGGGACGGTTAATCGGCGTGGCGACGATGATTACACCGACGGAACGGATTTACACGGATCAGCTTTCTGAAGCGGCAGGGACATGGCTTAACCAATACCGTGTCGGTGGACTGGATAGCTGGCGGCTGCAGAGTGCGCGGGAAGATGATTCCGGTAAGCGGATGGTGATGAACTATGCGTATGTGATTGCCAAGACGGCTGCAGAATTGCGTGCGGCCAAACCTGAGGCGCGCGCGCCGCTGTTTCAGTGGTATCTTAAGCATGCGGACATTCATTTGACGCCGGACATGCGTAAAGGAATTTGTCAAATGTGGTTGGAACAGAGCGACGTTCCTGAAATCGCGTCGTGGTGTGAACAGCAAGGTTGCCGCCAATAATGAGCGATTGGGATCTGCTGGAGCGTGCCCGGCGAGGGCATGACGGCGCGTGGACGGAGTTGGTTTCCGCCCACGCCGCTCGTTTGCGGGCGATGGCTATGCTCATCACGGGTTCACGCACGGCGGCGGAGGATATTCTGCAGGAATCATTTGTGCGGCTGTTGAGCACGACGATCCGGCATCAGGACGGCACAGTTGGCGGATGGCTGGGCACGACGGTATGGCGGTTATCGCTTGGCGAGCGGGAACGCACGCAGAAGCTGCATGCAATCGAGTCATTTGATTTTCAGGATGAAGCAACGTCACCGATTGTGGGGCTGATTAGAGACGAGAACTTGCGCTCAGTGGCGGCGGCGATCGCGCAGTTGCCGGTTGAGCAGCGCGATTGTTTGGTGCTGCGGTTTTATGGTGAACACAGTTATGCCGAGATCGCCGACCTGACGAACGTGCCGATTGGCACCGTGAAGTCGCGAATTTTTCATGCGGTGAAGAACTGCCGGGAGAAGTTGAGAATGGAAGGAGTGTTGGAAGCATGCATTTAGATGCGGATCAGTTGCTGAAACTGTCTTTGGACCTGCTTGAGGCGGACGAATTGCCTGCCGTTCAGGCGCATCTGGCCTCATGTCCGGAATGCCGCAGTAAGTTGGCGCAATGGGATGGTGACGTGAAGTTGTTGGGCTCGTTGCGCGTGAGCGGAGATCCGATTCCAATGCCGCGCCGGCGGGCGGTGTGGATAATCGAGAGTCCGTTTCTGCGTGCGGCTGCGGTGTTGATCATTGTGATTGGCATCGGCAGCCTATCCGTTAGCTCGACCTTACGGCCACCGGCGCATGTGATTCCGGATACCGTTGCGGTTCGGCCTTTGCCGGATTCGGTTCTGCATGCGGTTATTGACGGCACGGAGGTTCGCCTGTTTTGATTTCACCCTACACGCATGTTCAAGCGCTATTTGTCGACATTGTGGTGTGGCCGACAATGATGGAGTAACCACTTGACAATCCGGTTGGCGGTCGCTACCTTTTCGCAAGCCGATCCACCCTGCCGCCCCGCCTGGAGGCCACGAAAATGTCAACGCGAATTCTATCTGTATTCAGTCTTCTGAAGCGGGTGGGGTTCGCAGTTTTGTTGTTGGGGGGAAGTGCTTTCGCCCAGCCCTTCGATGTGCTGTGGGACCGCAACGGTCAAGGACCGGAAAGCGGATATGGAGCTTCTCTTTTTTCACTTGGCGACCAGAATGACGATGGGTACATGGATTGGGGGGTAAACTCATCGGGGCAGATCGCCGGGGATCCTAGCGAATCATTGAGCGAATTCTTTTATGGAGGTAGGCCGCCGCAAACAACGCCTTACCACGTCTGGCGTGCCGACTCGTCGCTCTACATCCGATATCTATTTTCTGAACCTCTGGGTGACTTGAATGGGGATGGCTATGTAGATTGGCAGGTGAACTTATGGCCTCGGGATTCGCAGGTACAGCGTGTAGAGATTCACCTTGGCGGACCCAATGCTACATTCTTGCCTTCTCTGACTCTGGAGCTTCCATTGTCTCAATCGAGGCTTGATGGGATGGGTGATTTTAATAGTGATGGATTTGATGATATGTTTGTAAGAGACCCAGATAACTTACCGCATACTCGTATTTTGTTCGGAGGCGTGGAATTGGATTCGATTGCGGATGTCGTTTCCGACGCGTTCATCCGTGCCTTTCCCTTTGGCGATCTGAACGGTGACGGCTATGCGGATTTCATGGACACGGACGAGAATGTTTACATGGGTTCGGCGACTCCTGACTTGGTGCCAGAATATCATTGGGGGGGACAAACCGGCACAGTCAAGCGCATCATTCCTGACGTAAATGGCGACGGGAAAGATGAGTTTGCCGCCGATGACGCATTCATTGCAGGCATAATCAACATCTTCTTTGGCGCAGATGTGCTGCCGACCGTTCCAGACGCAGAAGTTGAATTTGGGGACAATTGCCCCAGCGGCGGGTTGGATGAGATCGTTGGATTGGGCGACATCAACGATGATTGGCACAACGATTTTGCGGTAATTCAACGAAACTGCATCAATAGCTGGGGCGGAATCCACATTTACCTTGGCTACCGCTGGATTAATCCGAATCCAATCGTGTCCATTCGAGGTCGGACGGAACCTTACCAACTTGTGGGTATATTCTCTGCCGCAGGGTTGGGCGATGTGGATGGCAACGGCGTGGGTGATTTTGCCATCGGCGCCTGGAATGACGATTTCGACGGGGAACGCGGCAGAGTAGT